>Ga0070679_100003139_pt1 | contig 15100 bp, 10 predicted proteins | sample KBSC63BmetaG_FD_65652 | JGI IMG/M metagenome (GOLD analysis project Ga0070679, IMG submission 65652) | Corn rhizosphere microbial communities from Kellogg Biological Station, Michigan, USA - KBS C6-3B metaG | ecosystem: Host-associated > Plants > Roots > Rhizosphere | place: USA: Michigan... | reverse complement strand
CGGGTGAAACGACAGCGGGTTGTTCTTCCAGACGATCCGCAGATCCTTGCCGTAGGCCTGCTCGAGCTCTCTCAGCGCCGACTCGACGCGGCCGCAATATGGACACTGAAAGTCGGAGAACATGACCATCGTGACCTTCGCCGTGCTCGATCCCTTCGCGGGCGAATCGCCGAGCGGCACCTTGTAGACTGCATTCGGATCGGCCTGGGCCGGCTGCGGCTGCGCCTGCGGGCGTTGGGGTGGCGTGGCCGCTTGCTTGCCGTCCCTGGTGAGCACGTCGTAGACGTTCGCGAGGCTTGCGCCATGACGCATGGCCTGGCTCGCATTCGCGATCTCTTCGTCGATGACCTTCTTGAAAGCGTCGAATGGCTGCGCTCCGGAGAGGAAGCGCCCATTGAGGAAGAACGCGGGCGTGCCGCTCGCCCCGACCTTGTTGCCCTCCAACGAATCCGCTTGGAGTTGCGCGTCGTACTTCTTTTCGTCGAGCGCCGCCTGGATATCGGATTCCGAGAGGCCCGCATCCTTGGCGTACTTCTCCAACGACGCGCGGTCGAGCGCGCGCTGGTTCTGGAACATCGTATCGTGAAGCCTCCAGAATCCGTCGTTTCCCTTCCGGGCATAGGCCGCCATGGCGAGCTCGGCCGCAGGTTTTGCGTTCGGGTGCATCGACATCGGCTGGTTCTTCCAGACGATCCGTACGTCCTTGCCGTACGTCTTCGTGATTTGTCCGATGGTCGCTTCGACGCGTTCGCAATACGGGCACTGGAAATCAGACCATTCGACGATGGTTACTTTCGCGTGCGCTGGACCCTTCGCGGGCGAGTTGCCGACGGGAATTTGGAACCGTTCGACGTTGCTGTCGGGCCGTGCGGCCGACGGGACATGGGTGATCGTGCTGTCGTTCGACTTCAACCGCTCGCCTACGAACACGCCGACGGCGAGCGTGACGAGCATGGCAATGATGGACGTACCCTTGCTCATGGTACACCTGTACCTGGCTTGGAGTTTCTGAGTCGCTGCGAGTGTAGATTCGTGGAGCGATCAGACGCGCGGCGGGCGATCGAGCCGAGGCGGAGGTGGAGCGAGAGCCGGCCCGGGTAGCGAAACGGAGAGCTCGCTCGCAGGTGGAATGAAGACCTGCAGGCGCCCGGCCGACGCGATCAGCGCACCTTCAGCGGATGGCGGCGGAGACACGATGACCACGTGCCCGCCATGCGCTGTCGACACCCACGCAACGCGGGTCGCGGCGCCGTTGCGCAAGGTGGCCACGCGCGGCGTATGCCCAAGGAAAGGCTCTCGCGGCAAATCGCATGAGCCAATCATGGTCGTCAGGTATGGATCGGAGCAGCTGAGAATGGCCGCGGGCGCCGGGCGATCGTTGCCGACGGGAGGAGCCAGGCATTCGCCTGAATCGTCAGGATCGCAGAAGCCCTCGCCGTACAACGACGAGCGCAGGTTCTCGCGCTCGGGCGTCGGCAAGAGCAGCGACTGCTGATCCTCGGCGAGTGTTTCTCGCATGCATTCTGGAAACTCGCGCGAGCTGCACTCGGCGTTGGCGGGCGTCGGAGACAACTCGACGCGAGGCGTACCCTTGACAGGGACCGCGGCGATCGCCAGGGCGAGCAGATACGTCCCTACGGACAGCATCTATCGACAGAATACCCCCGGGGACCGCAAAAGCAAACGGTCCGCCGCCCGTTGCGACGATGGGGCCAGGGTCGCGCAGCCGCGCCGCGCCACGCTTGCCCGTCGCTGGGGAGCGCCTACAACCGCGCCGGTGCGCACCGAGCGCGACAAGATGCTGGCTGGCGAGCTGTACGATCCACGCGACGCCGAGCTGGTGACCGCCCGGGCACGCGCACGCGACCTTTGCCAGGCGCTCAATGCCACGCGCGAGGCCGATCACGACGCGCGTCGTCGCCTCGTGCGTGCGCTCTTCGCGTCCGGTGGCGAGAGCGCCTGCGTGCAGCCGCCGTTCTTCTGCGACTACGGCGCCAACATCCAGCTCGGCGAGCGCGTGTTCTTCAACTTCAATTGTGTCGTCCTCGACGTCTGCCCGGTGCGCATCGGCGACGACACGCTGTTCGGACCGGCCGTGCAGATCTACACCGCCACGCATCCGCTCGAGCCTTCATTGCGACGCCGCCTCGAGCTCGGCAAGCCGGTCGAGATCGGCTCGGAGGTCTGGGTCGGTGGCGGCGCGATCATCTTGCCGGGCGTGCTCATCGGCGCGCGCAGCGTCGTCGGCGCGGGCAGCGTCGTCACCCGGGACATCCCGCCGCGCGTCTTCGCCGCCGGCAATCCATGCCGCGTGATCCGGGCGCTCTCCGACGAAGAGCTCGCGCGCTGATCCGGCCGCAGTTGCGTGGCGGTCGAGACGGTCGTAGGCTCGCCGCGTGATTCCGCTCGACCGCCCCGGCTTCTCCTGACGCGCGCGCTCGAATCGCGTGTCGATTTCCCTCATCTCCCGTTTCTGACGGCTCCGCGCCCCGCGCGGGGCGAAGGAGCATTCGATGCATCCCTACGGCCTCGACGAACAGTCGTCCTCGCACCATTCGCTGTCCCTCACGATCGCCGACGAAACCGCGGCGCGCCACGCCGCCGACGTCGATCGGCGCGGGCGTTTCCCCGAGGAATCGCTGCGCGCGCTCGGTGCCGCGGGCCTGCTCGGGCTCACGGTTCCAGTCGAGCTCGGCGGTCGCGGCGCCGGCCTGCGCGCCTTCTGCGCCGTCGCCGAGGAGCTGGGGCGCGCCTGCGCCTCGTCGGCGATGGTGTACGTGATGCACGTCTCGGCGACGCAGGCGATCGCCGCCGCCGGCTCGCTCGGCGGGCGCGATGCGCTTCTGCGCAGCATCGCCAAGGGCGAGCACCTGACGACGCTTTCGCTGTCCGAGCGCGGATCGCGCTCGCAATTCTGGGCCCCCGTGTCGAAGCTGGTCGCAGGGCAAGACGGCTTCGTCACCACCGCCGCCAAGTCCTGGGTGACGTCGGCGACCCACGCTGATTCGTACGTCTCGAGCGCGCAAGCCCCCGGCGCCGGCTCGCCGCTGGAGTCGACGATCTATCTGGCGCGCACGACGTCCGACGCGATCCGCCCGCAAGGCGGCTTCGATGGCCTCGGCCTGCGCGGCAACGACTCGCAGCCGGTGAGCATCGAGGCGTACGCGGTCGGCAAGAGCGACCTCCTGACGGAGCAAGGCAAGGGCGCGGACATGATGCTCGGCGTGATCCTGCCCTGGTTCGCCGTCGGCACGGCGGCGATGGCGCACGGCCTGTGCCGCGCGGCCGTTGCGGCAACGGCGCACCACCTGTCGTCGACAACGTTCGAGCACTCGGGGACGGCGCTGCGCGATCTGCCGCAGCTGCGCGCGCGGCTCGCCACCATGAGCGTTGGCACCGAGGCGTCGCGCGCGCTCCTCGGAAGGACGCTCGGCATCATGGAGAGCGGCGCGGCCGAGGCGCCGCTGTTCGTGCTCTCGTCGCGCAAGCTGGCGCTCGAGACGGCGCTCGAGGTCACCGACCTGGCGATGAAGGCGTGCGGCGGCGCCGCGTTTTCCCGCCACGGCGCGGCCCCCATCGAGCGCATGCATCGCGATGCCCGCGCGGGTTGGGTCATGGCGCCGACCGTCGATCACCTCGACGACTTCATCGGCAAGGCGCTCACCGGGCTGCCGCTCTTCTAACGGAGGCACACACCATGTCCATTCTGCTCGGCGCCGTCGCCTACGATCCCAAGGTCGTCAGCATCTGGGAAGGCATCCGCGCCTACTTTCGCGAACAAGGTGTCGATCTCGACTTCGCGCTCTTCTCCAACTACGAGCGTCAGGTCGACGAGCTGCTCGCCGGTCACATCGACATCGCGTGGAACACCCCGCTCGGCCACGTCCGCGTGCGCCGACGCACCGAAGGCCGTTCGCGCTCGCTCGGCATGCGCGACAGCGATCGCGACTTCCACGCCAAGGTGATCGTGCGCCGCGACGCCGGCATCCGTCGCGTCGCCGATCTCGAGGGCAAGACGCTCGCCGTCGGCAGCCGCGACTCGACGCAAGCGCGCATCCTGCCGCTGCACTTTCTGCGGCAAGAGGGCGTCGAGCTGTCGCGCGTGAGCCTGTTGCCATTCGACACCGATCTCGGCAAGCACGGCGACACCGGCACGAGCGAGCTCGACGTCCTGCGCGCGCTCACCGAGGGGCGGGCGCAGGCAGGCACCGTCGGCGATCTGATCTGGGTGAACGAGCAGGCGGCCGGGCGCGTGGACTCGAGCCGGCTCGAGGTCTTGTGGACGACGCCGGGGTTCGACCACTGCATGTTCGATGCGCTGCCCGCGCTCGATGACGGCAAGGCACGTGCCTTCCAAGACGCGCTGTTCGCCATGAAGTGGGACCATCCGCAGCATCGTCGCCTCCTCGAGCTCGAAGGGCTCAAAGAGTGGCTGCCGCCGCGCGAGGAGGGCTACGCCAGCCTCGAGCGCGCGCTCGACGAAGCGGGCGGCTGGTGAGCGCGGGCGCCGTCGCCATCGACGGCGGAGCGCTGCCGCTCGGCGGCGGCCTGCTGGCGCTGTTGCGACCGGCGCTCGACGCGCTGGCGCCGGGCGGGGTGGTGGCGCTGCGCTCGGCGCAACCGGGCGTGCGCCAGGATCTTCCGTCGTGGTGCCGCGTCGAGCGCCACGAGTACCTCGGCTGCGAGCGCGACGCCGACGGGCGCGACCGCCACCTCATCCGTCGGGGAAGCCTCGGCGTTCCTCGCGCCACCGACGCCGCGCCGCCGGCCGAAGCCGATCCCGCGACCGGCTTCGCGCCGCGCGGCGCGCGTGTCGAGCCGGGCGGGCCGCCCTATCCGGTCACGATCGTGCGGCGGGCGCACGCGGCGCCGCCGGAGGCGCGCGCGCTCTATGACCAGGCGGTGGCGGCGCAGTGGGACGCGCGGGCGCTGCCCTGGGAGCGCGTGCGGCCGTTGCCGCCGTCGCTCGAGCGCGCGCTGGGACAGATCATGACGTTCCTCGCAGAAAATGAGCTCTCGGCGCTGTACGTGCCGTCGAAGTTCGTGTCGCGGCTGCACCCGGCCTACGCCGAGACGGCGATGTTCCTGGCGACCCAGCTCTCGGACGAGGCGCGGCACATCGACGTGTTTCTGCGACGCGCGCGCGCCGGTGGCGGCGGCCTCGGCGTCTCGAGCGTGACCACGTCGCGATCGCTGCTGGCGCTGCTCGCGATCGAAGACTTCACGGAGGCCGCCTTTCTCCTGTCGGTGCTCGGCGAAGGGACCTTCCTCGATCTTCTCCGCTTCGTCGAACAGGAGGCGCCCGACGAGCTCACCGCCGAGCTGGTGCGACGCGCGCGCGCCGACGAGGCGCGCCATGTCCATTTTGGCGTCGCGCACGTGCGCCACGCGATGGCGTCCGATCCGTCGTTGGCGGCGCGGCTCGAAGCAGCGGTGCGGCGGCGCAGCGCCAGCATGCACGGCATCGACGGCGTGCCCGCGCCCATCCAGGATGCGCTGACCATCCTGGCCGCGCGCGGCGACGACCCGCCGAGCGTCGCCCGCGGTCACGAAGCGTTTCGTGCGCTCCTGGCAGAGATGCACGCGGGACGACTGAAGCGCCTGGTGCACGCCGGCTTCACCTCCGACGAGGCGGAGCGCATCTCGTCGTTACACACGCCAAACTTCATGTAGCCGCGGCGTCCGTCATGACCAACAGGTGAGGTCGTTCCTGGGCCTACGCCTGCGCAGCGGGCGTCGCCGCGTCGTTTCCCAGTGTGTTCCATGTGGCCAGCGCGTGGATTGCGACTCGCCGGGCGAACTCCCATGCGACGGAACGGTCGTCATCGAGTAGCTCGAGGGCGTGGTGCAACACGCTCAGCAACATCTTGGCAGAGGTTGCGCGCGGCAACGGCAGCCGTTGCGCCGCGCAGATGGCCTTCGCCAAGCGGCAACGCAGATCGTGGGCAAGCTCGTCGGGAGTCACTCGAATGTTCTAAGCGCGCCACGTCGGACGGCGACCTCTCCGCGAAAAGATTCGTCGCCATCGTGCGACAGCGCTCAGGCGGCCGCGGAGTTGCCAACCCGTGTGCCGTGCCTGCACGGTCGGGATGCGTGCGATCGCGAGAGCGCCTCCCCGCGCGCGCTTGCGACGGACGTCGCGCGTCGCGCTCGAGAGCGCCGCCCCGGCGAGACCTGTATCGTTGGTCGCAGCGACGCGGATCAATGGTGCGGTGTCGATTGAAGGAGAAACATCCCAGGCCGCGTCGCCACGATTTTCATGCGCCCCATGCGCAGCTCCGCCTGTCCTTCTTTCTCACCCTGGCTGCCGTTCGCATAGAGCACGTAGTCGGCGTCGGCGGCGCCATACTTCAGGCTGTAGCACTCTGCCCTGCCCGACACGTGCGGCAGCTCGTTCTCGCTGACGGCGATACGCGCTTCGGGCGGCACCATCGCCATCAGCTCCTTCAGGTTCTTCTCCTTCTCGATGTCGGCCTGCGTGAGGGCCGTGAAGCGCGCCAGACCAAAGCCTGCTCCGACGCGAGCCCGGGGCGGAATGGCGCCGAAGTGGACGCTCATCAGCAGCGATCCGACGCCCAGCGCTACCAACGCCGATCTCATGCGAATGAGCCCCTCGTCCGCATCACGGAGCATCACCAGCGCATACACCGTCGCCGGGAACGCCAGCGCGAACCAATACGACGGGTATTGAAACGAGATGCCGAGCGTGGCCGGGTACCGCGTGGTCAGGAGCGTCAAGAACGCGCCCGGAAACAGCAGCAGCCACAGATGCAACCGCCGCAGCGGCAGGAACGCCAACGAAACGAACAGCTGCAACACGTAGCGCAACTTGTCGGGCACGAGCAGCGTGCGCAACACGTAGGTGGGGTTCGCCAGCAGCGTCTGGAGGATGCCGCCATAGCCTTGCGCATCGGGCGGATACAGATCCTTGTACATCTCGGCGAACCACCAGCTGCCGAACAGAGGCATGACCGCAAATTTCACGAGCGCAAAATAGAGCAGCGACAGAGAAGCGATGATCGCGCCGTCACGCGGGCGCTCGCCGCTCACGACCAGAAAGCCGCCGTACGCGAACGTCATGAGCGCGATGTCTTCGCGGCACGAGAGCGCCAGCGCGAACGCGATCCCAAAGCCGATGCGCCGCCCCTCGTCGAGAAGCGCGATCGCCCAGAGCACGCAAACAGCGGCAATCGGCTGAAAGTGGAAGTCGTACAGGTTGGCGCCATGCAGCGGCGGGTAGATGAGATACGACCACGCCAGCAGGCAGCCGATCGGACGCGAGAGGCGGCGCGCAGCAAATCGGTAGACTGGGACGGCGCCGATCGCGAGCACGATCGATTGGATCGAGAGCAGCGTCTCCGCGCGTGGACGGAGCGCGTAGAACGGCAGCAGCACGTACATGCCGAGTTCGGCGTGCGTTTTGAGGACGCTCCAGTTGCCTTCGTTTCGCAGCACCGGCGTGCTGCGAAATGGATGTCCGTGGAGCGCCTGCCAGAACTGGTTGTCGTAGATGCCCAGGTCGAAGCTCGACGTGTTGAACGCGCGGTGATTGATCACGGTGAAATGGCACATGTAGCCGGCGTACGCGACGACGCCGAGCGCGACCAGGATCGGCCACACGCGCCCAGCCAGCGACGGCGGCAGCGTGTGCTTGCGTAGCGGCGCAGCTGCGGTCCCATCCGGCTCGTACCAGGCTCCAAGAGACGTGCGCGTCAGCGCTTCGCAGAGAATCACGAAGCCGGCCGACACGAGGCAAACCTGCAGCGGATTGTCCCAGGTCGCGTGGTTGGCGACGCCTGGCAAAAGCCCGAGCAACGCCAGCGGTGACAAGATGCGCGCGAGCCGATGCAGCGTCGCTGCGCGCTCGAGGCCGTGACGTCGAAGATAGAGCGCGACCGACACGAGGCTCCCCGCACCCGCGATCCCGATGACGAGGAGGATGGGCAGCCGGTTGGCGAGCAGCAGTCGATTGGTGCGCCACGCGTCGACCCAGCCGTGCGGCGGCGCGTGCAGCTGCAGCACGAACAGCCCCACCGACACGCTGATCAGGGCCAGCCAGACGAGGGCGCGGATGGCGACGACCAGGGACTGCTCGCGCGACAAAGCTCCTCCGCGCAAAGCGACAGCACGGATCATTCCAACTGCGTGGCCGCCAATCCAACCACTTGCGCGATCAGCCCGTCAGTAATCTGATGTCGGATGCGATGAAAATTCGATGGCGTGGCAGCTCCTCTCCGCGCTCGTGGACCGGCGCGCGCGCGTCGAAGCTCAGCCGGACGCCAGTGGCCAGATGATGAGCACGGCCGCATCCCAGACGACGTGGCAGATCAGCGTCGGCACGAGGCTGCGCGTGGCCGCGCGCAAGAGCGACCACACGAGGCCGCAGGCCGCGGCGATGAGGACCAGAAGCGGCGAGCCGACCGGCGCGTGCGCCGCCGCATAGACCAGCGTGCCGAGACCGATCGCCAGCGGCGTGCCCCAGCGCCGCACCAGCGCGCCGTACACGGCGCCGCGCCAGACCAGCTCCTCACCGACGACGACCGGCACCAGCGCCGCCATCGCCGCCGGGCGCGATAGCGCGTGGAAGGCGGCGTACAGCCTGGCCGTCTGCGCCGCCACCGACGGCATCAGCGCGACGGCAACGGGATAGAGCGCGCGCGTCGCGAGCACCATCGCGACGCCGACGCCGGCGCCAAGCGCCACCCATGCTGCCGTCGGCCGTAACAGCGGCAGCAACCGGCGCGCGTCGAACGCGAGGAGCAGCGTGCCGCAGAAGACCGCGACACTACCGAGGCTGAGCCAGATGCCGTAGTGACCGGCCAGCGCCGCGCCGGCCAGCCACGCCAGCGCGAGCACGCACGCGGCGGCCATTTTGCGCTCTTCGTGCGGCGAGGCGGAGGTCAAGGCCGACGGGCCTTCACGTCGCCCGCGGATCGATGCGGGGGAGCGCGCGCTCGACCGCCCCCCACGGCCCACCGACGGGCGCTCGCTCCTGGGCCAGCGTCCGCCGCGCCGCTTCGGCGAACCCGAGCCGCCGCGTATGATGGACGAGCGTCCAGTAGCGATCGTCGCGCGCCAGCAGATCGTGCTCCAGCCCGACGACGATCTCGCGCGCCACCTTCCAGTCGGCGCGCGTAACGAGGCGCACCCACAGCGCCGAGAGCCGCGGCGTCAAGAACGGCACCTCGACCATGAACGGCAGCGGCCGCCCGAGCTGGCGCGCCGTCTCCTCGAGAATCTGCCGCCCCGAGAGTGTCTGCGGGCCCGGGATGTCGAAGTCGGCGCTGCCATCGAGCGGCACTTCGAGCGCGCGCGTCAACGCCACCACGACGTCGTCGATGGCGATGGGTTGCGTGCGCGACTCGAGCCAGCGCGGCAGCACCATGACCGGCAGCCGCGCCGCCAGGTCGCGCACCGTCAGCCAGCTCAGGCTGCCGGGGCCGATGATCATGCTCGCTCGCAGCTCGAGCGTCGGTACCGCGCCGCCGCGCAGCGCCTCGCCGACGTCGAGCCGGCTTTGCAGATGCTCGGAGGCCGCGCCCGACGCCGGCGCGACGCCGCCGAGGTAGACGATGCGCTCGAGCCCGGCCGCAGCGGCAGCGGCGGCGAATGCGTGCGCGGCTGTGCGCTCGCGGCGGCGGTAGTCGCCGCCCTCTCGCATCGAGTGGACGAGGTAGAACGCGGCGTCGCAGCCGTCGAGCGCAGCGCCGACGGTCTCTCGATCGGCGACGTCGCCCTCGACCCAGTCGAGCGCCGGCTGGCGGCGACGGGCCCGCGCGACGTCGCGGGTCAGGCAGCGCACGCGCCAGCCAGCAGCGACGAGCGCGGGATGAAGGGCGCTTCCGGCAAAGCCGGTCGCGCCCGTCAGGAGCAGTCTGGACCTATTCATGACGGAGACGATAGGTCGCTGCGCGGCCCCGACTCACGTCGGGTTCCGACGCGCTGGAACCTCACGCGGTTGCCGATCTGCTGCGGACCGCTGCCCTGCTGTTGGGCCCCATTCACCGCCTCCGTCGCGGCGCGGTTCGCCGCAGGCGACGAAGCGGCTGCTTGCGTCACGGTCTTGGCGACCCCGAAGATGCCCGAGAGCGTGCTGCGCACTGCGGGGGCGAACTCGCCCTGCTCTCGGGTACCGCGTCCGGCCGCGGCGGCCGCAGCTCGTGCGCGTGTGCATGGACGCCGCGGCGCGCCGCTACGTCGAGCGGACGGAGCCTGTGTAGCTCGCGCGCAGCGTCGCCGGCGCGCAGCCGCGCGAGCACCTTCCACTGCGCCCGGCTCCTGCGCTATACGAGTCGGATGCTCCTGGCCTGGATCGCGGCTACCGGCGCGGTCTGCGCAGTCGCAGCAGCGGGCGCGCGCTATCTTCGCAGCGACGCTCGCCTCGAGAGCGCCGCAGAGAAACTGCCGCTGACGCCAATGCACCAGGTGGCGGACGGCCGGCGTGTCAAGGTGGCAGGCATCGTCGATCCGGAGAGCGCGCGGCTGAGCGGGCCGATCACCGGCCGCCTCTGCGTCGCGTGGTCTGTGGACGTTCAAGCATGGGACAGCCGGAACCACGTCTGGTATGACGTCCTCACCGAGTGGCGCAGCGAAGATTTCGTCCTCGTCGGCGAGGGTGTCAGCGCCCGCGTTGTCGTCGACGGCGCCAAGGTGGTCTACGAACATGACAACGAGGCGTGCGCCACGAGCCGCACGCCTCCGCCTGAGCGCGTGCGCGAGTTTCTCGCGCGCCACGGATTCTCGCTCAACTACATGGGTAGGCGAATGTACCGTTGCCGCGAAGCTGTGCTCGAGCCGGGTGAGCGCATCGTCGTTGTTGGCAAGGCGCGCCGCGAGCTCGACGGCACGCCGGTCGGAGGAGGCGGCGGCGCCTATCGCGAGCCGCCGCAGCGATTGGTCTTCGCGGCCGCCGGCGCGGCGCCGCTGTGGATTTTTGACGGCGGCGGCCGACCGCGCGCCTCGTAACCACGCGCGTGCGGTTCGTCGTCATCGCGCCGGGCGGGCGCCGGTGGTGGCTCCCTGCGGGACGACACTTCCTAACGGTTCGGCGACGACCGATGCGCCGTCGAGCGTAACCGCCCTCGTCGAGCCAAGCACGCAAGCCCCTCACGCTCACCCGAATGTCCTGAGACCCGAATGCGGCTCAACGGCTTCCTTCGACGGTACCAGGCGCGGCCTCTCCGGGAACGTCGGCTTCAACTTGCGGCGAACTCCAGAAACCGCTCGGTGTTCTGCTTCTTGGTCTGGATGTCCAGCCTTGGAGTGAGGTGATGAAGATCAGCCGCCGATCCTTCCTCAAAGCTGCAGCGGCAATGGGCGCTTCGCTCGCATGGGTCGGACCTGCCCGCGGTTCGCGTGTCCGATGGCATGAGCGGCGCGATTTGTATCCTCAGGGCGTCGCCTCGGGGGATCCCGACCCGCACAGCGTCGTTCTGTGGACGAGGCGTCCGTTCGCCGACGGCACACGCCAGCGCCTGACCGTCGAGGTAGCCGAGGATGAGGCATTCCGGCGAGTCATTGCGCACGCACCGGCACGAGTCTTCCGCGCCGCGGATTGGACCGCGCGCGTTCTCATCGGCGGACTCGAGCCGGCGCGCACCTACTGGTATCGATTCACCGACAGCGACGGAAACGGCAGCCGTGTCGGCCGCACGATCACGGCGCCGTTGCCAAACGATCCCCGCACGGTGAGCTTCGCGTTCGTGAGCTGTCAGGATGTCAATGAAGGCAAGCTCAACGCCTATCGCCGAATGATCTACGAAGATGAACGCGCTCCCGCCGCCGAGCAGCTCGGTTTCGTTCTGCACCTCGGCGATTTCATCTACGAGGTGGTCGAATATCCCGACGAGGTGAAGACACGCTACGACCGCACGATCTACGAGGTCGCGCGCATCCCGGATGGCCACAAGGTCGGCAACTTCCACATCCCGCTGACCGTCGATGGCTACCGCGCCATCTACAAAGGCTATCTCGCCGATCCCGACCTCCAGGACGCGCGCGCGCGCTGGCCGTTCGTCGCGATGTGGGACAACCACGAATTCTCGTGGCAGGGCTGGCAGAGCATCGTCAAGGCGGGGCCGTTCGAGCAGCCTGGCCAGCGCGTCAAGGTCGCGGCGAATCAAGCCTGGTTCGAATATCTCCCCGCACGCGTCGCTCCGCGGAACGGGTCGCTCGAGCGCTTCGATCCACCAGCGGTAAAAGACGCTGCGATCAAAGAGTTCGATGGCAACGGGCTGGGGCTGGAGCCGAACAACCTGACGGCCATCAACAGCCTCAAGGCCTACCGGGCGCTGCGCTACGGCCGGCATCTCGACCTCATTATCACCGACCAGCATAGCTATCGGAGCGCGGACCCCTTCAGCGATCCGTCTCTGGAAAAGCTCGGCGGCGACGAGTTCACCGGTATGTTTCCCGAGCCTGCCATGCAGGCTCTCGACGGCGGCCGTGGTTTCGACGGCGGCAATCCGCCGCCGGACATCCGGTTCAACGCTGCGCATGTCGAAAACCCGCAACGGAGCGCGCCGCCGCAAACGATCCTCGGGGCGGAGCAGAAGGCGTGGTTCAAGACCAAGCTCGAGCGCTCCACGGCGACGTGGAAAATCTGGGGCAACTCGCTCGGAGCGCTCGATGAGCGCGCCGACCCGCAGAACCTGCCCCCTGGTCTCACCAAGGAGTCCTGGCCGGCGAACACGTACGCTTCCCTCGGCGGCGGTGATTTCGGCACAGCGTATGCGGAGCGCGCCGAGATCTACCATCTCGTGCGCGACGCGAAGATCACGGGCTTCGCCATCGTGTCGGGCGACCGCCACAGCTTCTGGGCGGGATACGCGACTGCGGAGCTTCCGCCCGGCAAGTTCGAGCCGGTCGGCTTGAGCTTCGTTGGCGCGTCACTCGTAAGCCCCGGCGCGATGGAAGCCTATGAGCACGGGCTTCCGAAGGACTCCCCGCTGCGACCGCTGTTTCTCGTCGACAGGGAGAAGGGGGCGAGGCCAGACTGGACCTTCAACATGCTGCTGAGACACGGCGTCCGTTCGTGTCTCGAATATGCAAAGAGCTTCGACCTGACGCGCGCTCGCTCGCTGTCCAACCCGGATGTGGCTCCGCACCTCGAGTTCGTCGATCTCGGCGGACACGGTTATGCGAAGGTCCGATTGTCGGGCGATGAGATGCGCACCGAGTTTGTCTGCATCCCGCGTCCCATTGCACGGAGCGAACGACCGGACGGCGGGCCCATCCGATATCGGGTACTACACACGGCTGCACTCTGGAAGAGCGGCGAGCGCCCGCAGCTGAAGACCTCGGTTCTCGAAGGCGACGCTGGATTGTCGATCTGACTGACTCACGGCCAACGGCCGGCCGAATGGACAGCCCGCCTTCAGCCACTGAACCTGCGAGCACCTGCGCTCGTTTGACAGGGACCGAGGGGAGTGGATATATCGAACTTCGATGTCGAAGCTCGATAGAGATCTGCTCTCGGGCTTGATCCGACTGCACATCCTTCACCACGCGGCCGAAGAGCCGATCTTCGGCAGCGGCATCGCCGACGAGCTCGGCCGCCATGGGTATCAGGTCAGCGCCGGCACGCTCTATCCACTCCTGCATGGGCTGGAACGAAAAGGCTACCTGCGCTCGACGACGCGCCGCGAAGGCAAGCGCATGCGGCGCTTCTATCGCGCGACCGCGCGAGGCAAGGTCGCCCTCGACGCGGCGAAGCAGAAGGTTCAAGAGCTCTTCGGCGAGCTGTTCGAGCGATGAGATCACATGTCCACATCGCCGCGTTCATGTGCGCCCTGTTCGCGCCGGGCGTCGCGCGCGCACAGCAGATCGGGCCGTTGGGTCTCAATGATGCCGTCGCCTACGCGCTGGCGCATCACCCGACGGTCAAGGCGCAAGCGGCCACCGCAGACGCGCAGCACGCGCAGGTCAGTGTCGCGCGCGCCGCTTACTTGCCGCACGTCGACGCGTCGGTCCAGCTCGACGTCGGCACCGGCAACGTGCTGCGCGGTCCCCTCTTCTCGACGTCGAACATCCCGCCAATCTCGGGTCCACCGATCGGGCGCAGCCTGTCGGACGCGAGCTTCGGCACGCTCGTCGGCGTCGGCGCGTCGTGGGATGCGCTCGGGCTGGCCCAGCAGATCGCGCAGGTCGACGCCGCGCTCGCGAGCGAGAAGCAGGCGCGTGCCGGCCTGGCCGTTCAGCGGCTGAACGTCGCCTACGCCGCGGCCGATCAGTTCCTCGACCTCTTGTCACGAGACGAGGTCGTGCGCGCGGCCAACGCGAGCGTCGAGCGCGCGCGTGCGCTCGCCAAGATCGTCGACGTGCTCGTGCAGCAGCAGCTGCGACCTGGCGCCGATGCATCGCGCGCGCAGGCGGAGCTGGCGCTCGCCGTGACCCAGCTGATCCACGCGCAGCAGAGTGACGACGTCAGTCGCACCGCGTTGGCGCGCGCGCTCGGTGCCGCCGGCAACGTCGTGAGGGTGCGCGCGGACAATCTAATGGCCCTGCCGCCGCAGAGCACGGCGGCGACGCGACCGGCCCAGAATCCGCTCGTCACGCAGGCGGCCGCCGCGGTGCGGGTGGCCGAGGCGCAGAGACGTGCCGTCCAATTCCAATATCTGCCGCGACTGAACGTCGTCGCGGCGCTCTGGGTGCGCGGCAGCGGTCTCACCAATGGCACCGCCGCGGGCTCGCTGCCGCCGAGCCCGAACGACGGCCTGACGCCTGACACGCCCAATTGGGCAGCCGGCCTGGTGCTGACGTGGCCCGCCCTCGAAGTCGTCGCGGTTCGCGCGCGCAGCCGCGCCGCCGAGGCGCAGCTCGACGTCGCTCGCGCGCAGCGCGCCGACGTCGATCAAGCGGTGCAGAGCCAGCTCGACACCGCCCGGCAGGTACTCGACGCAGCGCATCGCACGGCCGCAAACACGCCGGTCGCGCTCCATGCTGCGCGCGCCGCCGAGTCGCAGGCGACCGCGCGCTATCGCACGGGGCTCGCGAGCGTCGTCGAGGTTGCCGAGGCGCAGCGCTTGCTCGCGCAGGCCGAGGCAGACGATGCGGTCGCGCGGCTCGACGTGCGACGCGCGGAGCTGTTGCTCGCGCGCGC
>Ga0070679_100003136_pt1 | contig 15115 bp, 9 predicted proteins | sample KBSC63BmetaG_FD_65652 | JGI IMG/M metagenome (GOLD analysis project Ga0070679, IMG submission 65652) | Corn rhizosphere microbial communities from Kellogg Biological Station, Michigan, USA - KBS C6-3B metaG | ecosystem: Host-associated > Plants > Roots > Rhizosphere | place: USA: Michigan... | reverse complement strand
ATGGCGAGGTGACGGCCATCAGGAGAAAGCCGCGGCCACGCGTAGTTGTCGGCATCGGGAAGAAGTGCGCGCGGTTGACCGGTGTTCGTCGTCTCCATCAGTTGCCGCCGGCTCACGCTCGTCACATAAGCAATCGCACCATCCGCCGACATGTCGACGTAGCTCTCGGTTGCGCCGATCTCCGCCGTCACCTGATCGATCAGCTGGATGGGAGTCCCCGTGACACGCCGCGTGGCGAGGTCGAACGGAACAGCCATCACGGCTCCTGCTGCGGTAGAGTAGATCAGATGACCATCGAGCATGCCGATGCCACGGGATCCCTGAATCGGCAGGATCGTCGTTCGGCCATCGTCGATGGATGCGACGCCGATGTGCGCGGCCGTGGTTCCTCCCATCGCGAGGCTCGTGTACAACACGTGCTTGCCGTCGGGCAGGGCAATCGGCGCGAGCTGAGCCGTCTCTCCATGCGCGGTATCCGGCGTCGAAATCGTCCGTGGCCCCGCTCCCGCCGCTGACATCACAGCGAGTCGGCCATTCAGGACGAAAACGATTTGATCGCCGGTGGTCCAGGTCGCGCGATCCGTTCCGCCGATGCCAGCGCTCGGCACCTCGGCGATCAACACGGGATTGCCACCCGCGATCGGTGCTTTCTTGAGTTGAGCGTTTGCCCAAAACACCACCCATTTGCCGTCGGGCGAGAAGAACGGCACCGAGGCAAAATCGCTGCCCGGTACTTCGTGCGGCTGTAGGTCATTCGCCGCGCGGAGGTATAGCTTGGGTACGCGGTCTCCGGCGAGATACGCGACGTATGCTCCGCCCCGGGAAATCGCGACCGGACTTCGCCGGCCGAGGACGAGTGGGGTTCCTCGAACGAGTCGGATTTCATAACGGAGCGTCTCCTCCGTTGAATCGCGCAGGCGCCGCCAGCCAATGACTGCCACAACGAGGCTCGCGACGACGAGCAGCCACGGAGCATACAGCAAGATCTGGCCGCCGATCGTCCGGCGGCCCGCCACGTCCGTTCGAGCCCCCGCACGCTGTCGTGTTTGGGTGAACGTGGAAACGGTCTTCCCGTTCAACGCATCCGCGAACTCCTGCGCGGTGTGAAAGCGATCCGCGGGAAGTTTGGCAAGCGCCTGCTCTACCGCCCCCTCGACGTTCAACGGAACCGTGTCCCTCGCCAGCCGAATGCTGCGCGGCTTGTCCGTCAGAACCTTCGCAATGATCGCCTGGGCGGTCGTGCCGGTGTGCGGCGGCTCACCAGTCAGCATTTCGTACGTCACAGCACCGAGCGAGTAGACGTCGGTTCGGCCATCGACGGTTCGGTCGCCGGTCGCTTGCTCGGGCGACATGTAATGAGGCGTGCCGAGCGAGAGTCCCGTTTGCGTGATGCGATTGCCGCCGGCGTTCGTCACGGCCAAAGCAATTCCGAAGTCCGCAACGAGCGGCTGTCCCTCGTGCAGCAGGACATTCTCGGGCTTCAAGTCGCGGTGAATCACGCCGTGCCGATGCGCGTAGTCGAGCGCGGAAGCGACCGCTGTCGCGATGCGCAGCGCGTCGTCGATGGAAAGCTGCTTCTCGCGCGTGAGCGCCGCGCGCAGGCTTTCGCCCTCGATGTACGGCATTACATAGAAGAGCAGACCATCGGCCTCGCCACTGTCGAAGAGCGGCAGCAAGTTCGGGTGCTGCAGGTTCGCCGTGACCTGAATCTCGGAAAGGAAACGCTCGACGCCGAGGACGGCGCCGAGCTCCGGGTTCAGAACCTTCAACGCCACCGGGCGATTGTGGCGGGTGTCACGCGCGAGATAGACCGTGGCCATGCCGCCGCGGCCGATCTCTCGATCGACTGTGTAGCGACCGGCGAGCGCTGAATTGAGTTGCGCGAGGGCGTCCATCGTGCGGCGGCGGACGGGGGGACGGGGATGCCAAACGTACCTGACGTCCAGCCGCTTTGTCGAGACGGTTGCTAAAACGATAGCCGCCGACCCGACGCGGCCACCGTCCCGCCGAGCGGAATGGAATCGCCACCATCCTCTCGTGTGTCACTTCATGCCGATTCCATGAGGGCGGGCGGGACCCGTAACGAAAGCCGTATTGAAATCGATCACGTGAAAGTTCGGATCGATCGTCAGGCCATCGTCGCTCACGTTGAGCACATGCACCTTGTGATCGCCCTCGAAGTGAATCTTCCCAAAGTCGTCCTCGTTGAGGAAGTAGTCGGTCACCACCAATCGCTTGTCGTCGTGCGTGAGGTGCACCGAGTGCGGACCAGCATCCTTCCCAAAGCTCACGACCGACACCTGCTTGAACTGCTTCGGGTCCGTGATGTCGAGCATGCCGACCTGGCCGGCCTGAAATAGACCGAAAATCATCCGCCTTCCGCTCCTCGGCATCGCGAGCAGCTGCGACATGCCGCCGCGCACCGGCACGTCGACGTGCGGAACGATCGTCTCGCAGTCGAACGCCGTCACGAAACTGCCGTCCGTCGGGTCGACGCTGTAGACGAGCCCCGTGAACATGTTGGCCGTCACCGCGCGGCCGTGCGGGTCGTGCGGAATGAGTTTGACGTCCATTGTGCCGGCGTTGTCGGGCAAAACGACCGTTCGCGTGATTCGGCGGTTGCGTAAATCCCAGAACCGGAGCGAGCTCCGCAGCTCGACGTCGCCGGAAAACACGTTCAGCGTCGTCACCGGATTGATGAAGTCGCTCGTGACGAGCAAGTTCTTGGAGAAATCGGCGTCGATGCCGTGAGGATTGAAGCCCCCGTCGGCCGGCGAGGTTGCCGGATATTCGGCCACGAGGCGTAGATGCTTGTCGAACTCCACGAGTCGACCGCCGGCGCCGCCAGTCGCGGATCCCATGTTGGTGACGAGAAATCCACCGCTCGGCAGCGGCAGGAAATCATCGGTAATGCTCGAGTTGGGCGCGCGCGTAGAGAACATGAACTTCGGATTGCGCGCGTTCGAGATATCGAAGAAGAAGACGTCGTTCTGCCCCTTCAAGACGCTCAGCAATCCGCCGCACGCGAGCACATTGCCATCGACCGAAGTGTGGCAGTGATGCGCTTCGTTGCCGACGTTGCCCGGTGGCGGGATAGGCACCGTCTTCAGCACTTTGCCGTAGTCGCGCGAGCGTCGATCGAAGTCGATCACCACGAGAAAGTCCGGCGCTACGCGCGCCTGGTCGCTTGCCCAGACGTACAGCGTCGTAGCTTCGCCGCCGTGACGATCATGACCGTCGCCGTCCATGTCGCGACTGGCTGCGGCAGCGGGCGTCCGCGTCGGCGATTCCACCTCGTCCGTTTGAAAGCAGGCCACTACGCCGGCGACGACCGCAAGCGCGGTGGCACACGTGAGCGCGATCAGCTTGTTCGCGTGCATGAGGACCTCCACAATGGAAACGAGAGAACGACGGCTTCATCCGGCATAGCGTCGTTTCTCGCCACGAGTGGACATCGCGGCGTGGAGGCGGCGTAAAATGCAGCGCGAGGAACGGCGATCGGTCGACGATCTCGTGGCTCGCCACTATGACGAGCTTCGAGCCCTGGCACATAGCTATCTCCGTCGCGAGCGCGTCGGTGTAACGCTTCAGACGACGGGACTGGTCAATGAGGCGTACCTTCGATTGACCAGCCTCGCTGGGATCGAGCCCAACGAGCGAACGCGGTTCTTCGCGGTTGCGTCCACGACGATGCGCCGCGTTCTGGTGGACCATGCGCGCAGTCGCCAGCGGCAGAAGCGCGGTGAAGGCGTCGAGATAATGCCGCTCGATGACTTCGACGTCGCATTGACCGATGATGAGGCCGAGGAGCTCGTCGCGCTGGACGAAGCGCTCACTCGCCTGGCGGAGATGAACCCGCGCGGCAGCGATGTCGTGCAATATCGCTTCTTTGGCGGTCTGAGTCTGGAAGAAACGGCCGATCTGCTCGGAGTTTCGACGAAGACTGTTCAGCGAGATTGGCTCGCGGCTCGGGCGTGGCTGCGGAAAGAAGTCGCCAAAGATCTCGGGATTCTCGGATGAGTGTTCTCGATCGAGGGCACTGGGACCGCATCGCGATGATCTTCGATCGCGCGCTCGACGTGTCCGACGCCGAACGTTCCGACTTGCTCGATCAACTCTGCGGATCCGACAACACGATCCGGCACGAAGTCGAGGACATGCTCGACGCACACGAGCGGAGCCCGGGCCTCCTCGCCGAGCGCCGACTCGTCACACCGGAAGAGCGCGATGGCACGCTGCCGGACGGCACCCGCGTCGGCCGCTATCGCGTCGAGGCGCTCATCGGCGCCGGCGGCATGGGCGACGTCTACCGCGCCGAACGAGCGGATGGTGCGCATCGTCAGACCGTCGCGCTGAAGGTGCTGCGTCCAGGATATCGCGCGGCAGACATGGTGCGCCGATTCCGGATCGAGCGAGAGGCGCTCGCGCGTCTCGTGCATCCTGGAATCGCGACGATTCTCGATGGCGGCGCGCTCGAAGACGGTCGTCCGTACATCGTTCTTCGATTCGTCGATGGTGTGCCGATCACGAAGTACTGTACGACGCATCAACTCTCGCTTCGTGAGCGACTCGCGCTGTTTTTGCGCGTCGCCGCCGCGGTCCAGTTTGCGCACGGACGGCTGGTCGTGCATCGCGATCTCAAGCCGTCGAACATTCTCGTAGCAAGCGACGGAGCGCCGCGGCTGCTCGATTTCGGAATCGCCAAGCTCCTCGACCTCGGGGACGACGCGTCGCTCGGCGCCGCGACCGCTCCCGACGTCCGGCTCTTTACGCCGGAGTACGCCGCGCCGGAGCAGTTTCGCGGCGAGTCGCCGACGACAGCAACGGATGTCTATGCGTTAGGAGTTCTCTTATTCGAGATGCTGACGGGTGTCAGGCCGTTCTCCCCAACCGGCGGCGTGCTGCAGATCGAGCGCGCGGTTCTGGACACCCCGGCGCCGGCACCGAGCAGCGTCGTCGAATCACGCGCGGATGCGCGCCGACTCCGGGGTGACCTCGATCGCATCGTGCTCATGGCGCTCCGAAAGGAGGCCGGGCGGCGCTATGTCTCGGCGGGCCAGTTCGGTGAGGACATCGAGCGGTACCTCGCCGGGCAGCCAGTCACGGCGTGGCCGGATTCAATGAGCTACCGAGTCGGAAAGTTCATCAAGCGAAATCGGGCGCTCGTTGCTGGCGGTGCCGCGATCGCCCTTTTGGTGAGCGGCTTTGGTGTGACGTCGGCGCTTCAGGCTCGACGGATTGCCCGCGAACGGGACCGCGCCGAGCGCGAGCGCACGAGCGCGGAAGACGTGTTGCGCATCCTCACCGGTCTCTTCGAGCGTGGAAATCCGAACACGCATCCAGGCGGCGACACTCTTCGTGTGACGAGTCTGCTCGATACCGCCGAGTACGAGGTTGCGAGCATGACGAATGATCCAGTGCGTCAAGCGACGCTCTGGCGAACCGTTGGGCGCATGCGATTGGCGCGCGGAGAATACGCACGAGGCGTCGAGCTGCTCACGCGCGCATACGACCAGCGGCGAAAGGCGTTCGGTTCCGAGGACCTCGAGGCAGCGCGCGTGCATCACGAGATCGCGTTGGCGCTGGAGTCCTATCACGGCGAAACGGTTGCGCGGCCGATGATGGATTCCTCGCTGAGGGAGCTACAGCGCCTGCTCGGCGAGGCGAATGACGAGGTGCGCGCCGCGATGCGCGACCTGCTGATGGTCACTGTTGATTCCACGGTCGCGCAGCCGCTGCTCGCTCGTTTGATGGACTTGGAAAGCGCGTCGCCGAGCAAGGACCCAATCACGGTCGCAAAGGAGCTCAATCGGCGGGCAGTGCAGCGGCTGGAGGTTAAGCGATATGGCGAAGCGGTGGCGCTGTTTCGAGCAACGCTCGACATCGTGAAGCGACAGCTCCCGCCCGAGCACGATGATGTTCGGACGGTCGAACGGAATCTCGCCATGGCGCTGTACCTGGGCGGGCGACTGGCCGACGCGGAGTCGATGCAGCGCGCGCAGGTAGCTCTCGAGACACGGCTCAATCGTTCGGCCATTTCGAGAGGGATGGCCCGCGAGGCGCTGGCGCTGACGTTCTACGCCGAGCACCGCGCCGACTCCGCGGAATCAGAGGAACGAGCGGCGCTGGAGTCGTTCCGGGCCGGGGCGGCGCCGGATCATTGGCGGATCTGGAGCGCTCAGCGAAATCTCGCGATCATGCTGGCGGCGCGCGGACGCGTCGCCGAAGGTCTTGCGCTCCTCGACTCTGCGATCGCCACTGCGGGCGGCGGTCGAGACTCGAGCACGGAAGCCGGCTATCTCACGGCGCAGCGCGTGCCGTTTCTGTTGCGACTCGATCGCGTAGGCGACGCAATGCAGGCGGTTGCTACATCGGAGCGAATGCTCGGCACGTCGGCAGTCGTGTCCCCTGCGCACCGCGCCGACGTCGAGCGATATGCCGGCATGGCTTCTCTCGCGTCGGGCGATGCGCAGCGAGCGGCCGACCGTTTTCGCGCGGCAGTCGCACTTGCGGAGCCTCCGGAAAAGCCGGAGACAGTGCCGGACATCAGTTCGTGTTTGCTGGGCGTGAGCCTCGCGCGACTCGGGCAGCGCGTCGAGGCGCAGCCGTTACTGAGTAAACCGTGCGCGACGTATGCGTCGCACGGAATTCCGGATCCCTTGATCGTGCAATGGATCAGTGATGCACGACGGCGAGCCGGTGGATCGAAGCCGCCATGAGGCCTCAGCGTGCTGAAGGTGCAGCGCAACCATCGACCATCCGCCGACCTCCGGATGACGATGCGCTTATCGCGCGCACTGACCTTGCAACGTTTGAAGCGCGCTCTCACCGGCGGCCAGCCCGGTGGTGAGCTGCGAAACTGCCGCGGCAGCGTAGTGACCACCACCGGCACGCAGTTGCGCTTGCGCGGCGTTCAGGCGTTGCGAGAGCGACGGCACCCGCTGACACGCGGCCGCGCGCTTCTGCTCTTGCTGTTCTCTCGCGGGCCCGGGCGGAAACGAGTTTCCACTCGCGAGCGACGAAATCTCGGCGATTTCTGGTTGGGTCGATTGGACCAGCAACGAGGCGAGGAGGAATTTCGTCGACGGAGAAGCCAACGCCGAATCGACTCGTGCGGCGTCGGCGATGTGCGCGTCCCAGCCATACGTGATTCCGTACAGCGTCGACTGGCGCAGGGCGGTGTTCACGAAATTCTCGAGTGTCGGCGCCAGTGTCGCGCGCGGCACGCCTTGCGCCACTGCGCGGCGGATATACGCGGCCACGCTGTCGGCGGTGCCGAGCGTTCCAAAGTTGCCGACGAGGCTCGGGTATCCGCCGAGATACTTCGGGTTTTGGCGAATCAAGCCGCGCGCCTCGGCGATGGCCGATCGCAACGCGCCCACTTGTCGCAGGATATTGAGCTCTGTCGCGCGCGCGGCACCGGCGCCCGGCTGCGTCGCCGTTCGCGCGAGAATGCGGATCAGCTTCGCAGTATCGGCGCGCTGATGGGCCGCCGCGATGGCCAGGCGCGATATATCGACCGCTGGCTGTGAGTCCAACGCGGCGAGGCGGTCGTAGGTTGTGGAGACGTCGGCCCAGCGATGCATGCGGGCGAAGAGGATGACCTCCGCCGGGAGCAACTCGCGTTGATCGCTCCCGCGGCGCTGCATCTCGGCGGCAAGCGCGAGGGCCTGGTTATCGAGCGAATCGGGGACCGGCCCCGTGATTCGAGCAAAAGCGGAGAGCACACACACCGGCGGCAGCGGCGTTGCGGGATTGGCGACAAATGCGCGATGTGCCTGATCGATCGCGTTGAAGACGATCGACGAACCATCCGTGGGACCCGGGCAGGTCTGCATCACTGACGGCGCTGCGGCAGTCGGGGGCGCCGCGACTGGCGCGGGCGGCGTCGATGTTTTTGGTGCGCACGCGGTCGTACTGGCCAATACGGATACTGCAACGAGTACCAATGCGCGATGCGTTGGCCGAGGGCTGCTACGAATGAAAAATCGAGAGGTCATGCGCAGTGCGTCCGGGGTGGGAACCGCGAGGAGGTACGGCCCGCGTCTGAACCTAATCACTGGGCGCGGGTCGGTGGCGACCAACGCTCGACGTGATGGAAATCACCTCGCCGTCGAGGTGCCGGCTCTGACATGCCGGCGTTGACGAACTATAGCCACTGTGGCTATAGTAGCCGCCATGGCGATCGATCACGACGACGTCGCGGCCCTGCTTCCGCTTCCGCCGGCGACCTTCCACATCGCGTTGGCTCTCATCGACGTGGATCGGCACGGGTACGCGATCATCCAAGACGTGGAGGAGCGCACGCGCGGCGAGCTGCGTATGAGCGCGGGAACGCTCTATCGCTCGATCGCGAGAATGGTCGAGCAAGGTCTCATCTCCGAGGTGACGAAGCGCCGCGCCGACGATGACGACCCACGTCGCCGCTACTATAGACTGACATCCTTCGGCAGCGCCGTCGCCCGCGCCGAAATGCGACGGCTTTCCGATCTTGTGCGCCTCGCGCGGCAGCGCGGCCTCACGCCGGAGACGACGTGATGCGGCTGTATCGTGCGCTGCTCTTTCTCTATCCACGACGCTTCCGCGAGGAGTATGGCGCGGAACTGTGTCGCGCGTTCGACGAGACCGCGCGCGGACGGTCGACGCTTGGTCGTGTTCTGGCCGCAGTGAATGATGTCGTGCCGAACGCGATTGCCGCTCACTGGGACATCCTTCGCAACGGCGCGGCGGCGGGAACCACATGGCCCGCATTCGGTAGCGACATCCGTTTTGCGTTTCGGCAGATTGCGGCCGCGCCGCTCATCTCCGGCGTCATCATCGCGGTTCTCGCCCTTGGCATCGGTATTGACGCGGGTCTGCTCACCGTTCTCGATACTTTCATCTGGCAGCCGGCCCCGGGAATCTCGCGCGACGCGTCGCTCGCGCGTCTCGTGCCGATCTCCACGCGGCCGAGTGGCAGGGTAGGGGAGACGAATCTGTCGTATCCCGAGATCCTGGATCTCAGAGAACGCCGTGACGTGTTCGCCGATGTCGCCGGCTGGTCGAGCACGTCGCTCGCGATCGATCTCGGCGCCGGAGCGGAGAGGATCGGGACGTTCTATCCCACCGCGAATCTCTTCCGGTTGCTTCACGTGCCGATGGCGGCTGGTTCGGGTTTTCCCGACGATGCCGATCGATCGTATCTACCGGTCGCGATCATCGCGCACTCGATCTGGATGACGCACTTCGGCGGTTCCCTCGACGCGATTGGAAAGACGATCCGTGTGATGAATCAGCCGTTCACGATCGTCGGCATCGCCGCGGAGCGTTTCGACGGACCCGACATTCAGACCTTCGGCCAACCCGCGATCTGGATTCCGCTCGGCGCGCGTTCGGTGCTCGAGGCGAGGGATGCGGAGGACATCAACGTGCGCAAGACGGCAATCTTCCGCACGGTCGCGCGCCTTGCGCCGAACGTGTCCGCCGGCGACGTCGGCCGCATGATGACGCCGACATCGATGCGGCTCGCGCAGCTCGAACCGTCGCGCTATGAGACTCTCACGATTGGCGCGACCCGGCTCACGGGGATGCGCGCGAACAGCGATCGTACAGAGCTCATTGCCGCGATTGTTGTGGTTGCGACATTGATCGTCGTGATCACCTGCACCAACGTCAGCGCGCTGCTGCTCGGGCGCGCCACCGCGCGCCGCCGAGAGATTGCGGTGCGGCTCGCTCTGGGCGCGACTCGTCGACGTCTCGTTCGTCAGATGCTGACCGAGTCACTCATGCTCGCGCTCGTCGCCGCTGTCGTGGCGCTCGCGTTGTACGCCGTGGTCATCAAGATCGCATATGCGATGGTTCCGGACATCGCCTACGGGTTGTCGCCGAGCCTGGCGACGTTCCTGTCGGCGTCGGCTCTCGCGCTCGGGACGACCATCGTGTTCGGTCTCGCGCCGGCCCTGCACGCGACGAGTGCAGACATCGGCGACGCGATGAAGAACAGCGCAGGCGGCGCCATTCATCGCTCGCGAATTCAGATGCTGTTCGTCATCGCGCAGTTGGCATGTAGCCAACCTGTGCTTCTGATTACGTCGCTCGTGTTGGCAGACCTTCGGGCCGCGGCCAACGAAAATGCGGCTCGTGCGCCGGCGTCAGTGATCACGATGTCGTCCAAGTTGATTCGCCCAGACCGCGCCGCTTCAAGCGATCGCGCACCTGCTGTCGATCAACGCGCATTGACGTCAATTCGTGAGCGACTCGTGCGGGTTCCGGGCGTCGTGTCGGTTGGCCTCAGCACCAACGGTGACGACCAAACGTCGATCGTCAGGATCGATCAACCAGGAAATCGCGTCGGCTCGAACAGCATCCATCAGGTGCACGTGAGCCCCGCCTACTTCGAGACACGCGAGCTTCCAATACAACACGGCCGCGCGCTCGTGCCACAAGACGACTTGGCTGGTTCAACTGCAGTGGTGGTCAACGAAGCCGCAGCGGAGGCGCTCTGGCCGGGAGAGAATCCAGTCGGCAAGCGACTCGCGCGACGATCAGACGATGGGCGACAGACGACGCCGCTCGATGTCGTCGGCGTCGTCGGCGCGGCGCCGTACGAAGGGCCAGCTCCAACACCAACTGTCTATGCACCGCTATCGACTGCTTCCAACGGCTGGGACTTCGAAATCGCCGTGCACACGACCGGAGACGCGCGCACGTTTCTGCCGCAGCTGCGCGCGGCAGTGCGAGAGGTGGAACCATACGCCGTGCTCGGCGACATTGGAACGCTGGCCGAACGATACGAGTCGCAGCGGCGCGAAGCGGTGCAATCGAATGCCGCCGCTCTTGCGGTCGGCATCGTGGCGCTGCTTCTTGCCTCACTCGGTCTTTATGCGATCATCGCGTTCGCGGTCGCGCAGCGCACGCGAGAAATCGGCGTCCGCTTGGCAATGGGTGCGAGTCCCGCGCGGGTAGTGCGACACTTCTTCCGCGACGGAGTCCGCGTGTCGGCAATCGGGCTCGCAATTGGTCTGCCGGCAACGGTCATCGGCATTCTGGTCGTGAAGGCGAGCGTTCTTGGATTCACAATTCACAGCGTCGCGTCGGTTCTCCTCGTGATACCCGTGTTGATCGGAGTGGCCGCGCTTGCGAGCTGGCTGCCGGCGCGCCGCGCGGGGCGCGTGGATCCAATGATCACACTCAGAGCCGAATGACAACGATGATGCCGCGGCTGGCGACCTCCGATGACGTGCGCGACATCTCCGCGCTGATCGGTCGATCGGCTCGCGGACTGAGTGTCGGCTTCTACACGCCCGCACAGATCGAGGCCGTCACGAAGCACGTTTTCGGTGTCGACACGCAACTGATTGCGGACGGCACGTACTTCGTGATCGAGGCGCCGGACGGACTGGCGGCCGCGGGCGGCTGGAGTGCGCGACGCACTTTGTTCGGCGGAGATCAGATGAAGAGCGCAGAAGACCCGCTGCTCGATCCCAAGATCGACGCTGCTCGGATCCGTGCGTTCTTTGTCGATCCGTCGTGGGCTCGCCGTGGCCTCGCCACCGCGCTCTATCGCGCATGTGCCGACGCAGCGCAGACGTCGGGCTATCGGCGGTTCGAGCTGATGGCCACGGCCCCCGGCGAACCATTCTATGAACGGCTTGGCTTCGTCGTCATCGAGCGGGTCGAGCTCATGTTGCCGCCCGGCGTTCCCGTTGGACTTGCTCGGATGGGACGTAGAATTGGCGCTTGGACATTGGTGCCATAGGCTGCGCCGTGCCTATCGTCGCGAGGGGCACGACGTCTGCCCGTCTGTGCCATAGCGGAGAATGCTGTACCGCTGAGAAGGTGGCACACCAATGCTGTTCACGTTTTCGGCGCTCATCGTCGGCGCGACGTCGGCGCTCTTTCAGAGCCCCGTCACATCCGATTCGGCGGCTGGCGCACTGCCTGTTCGTCGCTCGCTCTCGGGCCGTGACTCGACACGAGCCCTGCGGTTCGCGCAGCGAGCCCAAGGCGACTTCGAGGTCGCGCGGCGACGCCTCTTGCCGTACGAGACGTTGGGCGGCGGAGCGGGCTGCGACGCAACGGTCGGCAGCTATTGCTACCGGCAGCAATTCGCCACGCCGCCGGCCGAATCGCCGCAGATCGTCGCCGCACGTACTCGACTTCTGAAAACACTCGACAGCCTCGGCGCGCTGGTCCCGGAAGATCGATGGATCGTGGGACAGCGTGTACGCTATCTCATGGAGGCGGGACGTCCGGTCGTCGCCGATAGCATTGCCGTAAAGTGTGCCGCCAGAAGCGAAGCCCCGGCAACGTCCGGCTGGTGCTTCGCGCTTGCGGGCTACGTCGCGCAGCAGCTCGGCAATTATCCGCGCGCCGACGCTGCCTTCTCCGCCGCGCTCGAGAAGATGCAACCTTCCGAGCGCTGTAAGTGGGAGGACCTCGGACTCCTGATCGGCCGAGCCGGCCCGTACCGGCGCGGCGACTGCCAGATGCGTGACTCGGCCGTCGCCAGCTTCTGGCGCCTCGTGCAGCCGTTGTATTTGAAGGATGTGAATGACCTGCGCACCGAGTTCTTCTCGCGCATCACGCGAATGTACATCGAGGAAGGCACCAGAACGCCGATGAGCGATTGGTGGGGCTCAGGCGAGCGCGCGACGCTGCTTCGCTACGGCGTGGCGCTCTGGTACTCCCGCGGCGACATCCCACGCGGCGATTTCCGTCCAGCGATCGCTGGGTTTCGCCGTGAACCGTCCTTCAACTTCTTCCCCGATGAGCACGTATTCTCGTCGCCGGATGAATTGAAGGTCGAGGACTGGGAGTACCTGAATCTCGAGCACACGACGACGTACGCGCCTCTGTGGGCGATGAGCTTTCAACCGATTCTCAATCATCAGGTCGCACTCTTCCGCCGCGGCGACTCGGCGTTCGTGGTGACCGCGTTCGACATCGATGATGGGACGCCGCGCGGAGATGCGCGGAGCGTCGGCGTGTTCGCGGCAATGTGCGATCGTGGAGGCGTGGCCGCGCCCTTCGGCACCACGTTGCACCCGACCAGCCTCGGCATCGTGTCGACGCTGGTTGCCCCCTGGCGTCCGTTCATCATCAGCCTCGAGACGCTGAATGCGGACAAGGGCGTGGCGGGGCGCGCGCGATTCGCTCCGCCGCTGCCGGTCGCACAGGGACGACTGAGTCTCTCGGACCTCCTGCTGTACTCGCCGGATGGCCCCGCGCCGACATCGCTCACCGATGCTGTGCCGCGCGCATTGCATGCTCTGCGCGCGCCGGTCAATCGACAGGTGGGCGTGTTCTGGGAGACATACGGCGCGCGACCTCGAGGCGAGACCTTCGACTATTCGTTGGTGGTAACGCCGGATGATGAAGGATTCCTGCATCGCGCACTCGCCAAGCTGCACGTGGTCGACCCGGATCGGTCGCTCAGCTTGCAGTGGCGGGAGGTACCGTCGTCGGCGAACGGCATCGCGTCTCGCGGACTGACGGTGGACCTCTCGCAGCTAAGACCAGGACGTTACGCCGTCCGCTTGATGTTGACGTCCGGCACCGATGCCCCGATCGTCGCCGAGAGGAGTATCGAAATTCTCTGATCGTTAGCCGCTTCCATTCCAGTCGGCGTCAAAGCAACTTCCTGCTAGCACCGGAGCAGGAGTTGCCAATGAGAGTTGTCTGGAGCAGTCTGGCGCTCGGTTGTGTTCTCGTCTCGTGCGACCACTCGCGTGCGGTCGCCCCGCCGCCGGCTCAATCATTCGACTGTACGGCCGTTTCGGTCGCCGGCATCGTGCTCACCACAGTCGACTCAGTGTCTGACACGCCGGTTCTGACGACTGCCACCGTCACGGTGCAAGATGGCGCACACACGGAGCCCGGACTTGCCGCTCCGCCGTCGTACTATGCCGCCTACGAACGACCAGGTACGTATCTGGTCACTGCGACGGTTACAGGCTATCGCCAGTGGCAAGCGGCAAACGTGGTGGTTCGCAGCGATCAATGCCATGTCCAAACCGTTCGGTTGACGGCGCGCCTCGTTCGATAGTTGAGCCCAGTCACTGCGGCCAATGCACCTTCCGCGGAGCGGCGCTGGCCGTCGTCGTGCCGTCGCCGAGTTGGCCAGCGGCGTTGGCGCCCCAACAATAGATCTCGTTGGCGCCGCCGACCATCGCAGTGACGCCGCAGGCGTGATAGTCGGCGATCGACACGCTTTGAAAGTGAAGCCCGCCGAGCACCGGCGTTGGCATGGAGCGATGTGTCGACGTACCGTCGCCGAGTGCAGCCTGATCATTGGACCCCCAGCAGTACGCCACGCCTCCGACGTCGACACCGCACGCATGCTCGAAGCCCATGCGGATGCTGCTGAATTGACGTGCGCCAGAGACTGGCGTCGGCACCGTACGCGGTGTGGTCGTCCCGTCGCCCACGGCGCCGAACGAGTTGAATCCCCAACAATTCGCCTCGCCCGTTGTCGTCAGGCCGCACGCGTCGAATCCACCCGCACTGATCGATGCGAAAGTCAACCCGCCGGCGACAGGCACGGGGATTAGAGTACTCTTAGTATCGCCGTTACCCAGATTGCCGACGCTGCCCAGTCCCCAGCAGTAGGCCGCGCCGGTGGACGTCAGTCCACACGTATATCCGTCATCGGCGACGAGAGCCTTGAAGCGCATACCCGGCGCAGCAGGCACTGGATTCGCGCTTGCGTTTGTGGTGCCGTCGCCAAATTGACCGAAGCTGTTGTTGCCCCAGCAATACGCCGTCGAATCGGTCGTCAGACCGCAGACATGCCCGGTTCCTGCGGATAACGAGATGAACTTGAGTCCGCCGCCGACCGCGGTAGGTGTCAGCTGCGGCGCGTCGCCGAGTTGTCCGGGGCTGAAGCCCCAGCAATAGGCAGTACCATCGGTGCGAAGTCCGCACGCGTATCGTGCCCTCGTCGCGAGAGTCAGACTCTCGAACGTGATATTGCCCGCGACCGCCGTTGGCGACGAGCTCACGGTAGAAGTAGAGCCGTTACCCAGTTGGCCGCCGGAGTTCGAGCCCCAGCAGTAGGCTTGTCCTGTGGACGTCAGCGCGCAGCTCGCGGTGCTTCCCGTGACGACCGACTTGAACGTCGCCGTTGGTGGCGGGG
>Ga0070679_100003133_pt1 | contig 15118 bp, 15 predicted proteins | sample KBSC63BmetaG_FD_65652 | JGI IMG/M metagenome (GOLD analysis project Ga0070679, IMG submission 65652) | Corn rhizosphere microbial communities from Kellogg Biological Station, Michigan, USA - KBS C6-3B metaG | ecosystem: Host-associated > Plants > Roots > Rhizosphere | place: USA: Michigan... | reverse complement strand
GCGACCGCGATGTCGCGGACCTCGCTCTGATCCTCGACGACCAGGATCTTGCGTCGTGCTGTCATGACCATCGGGCGGCTCCCCAACCCCGCCCTTGACAGCCGATGATTCGGCAACCGCGGAAGCTCCGCGGGCAGGCGACGCGACGGGGCGCGACGAACTTGCCATTACGACGTACCGTATCGTCGGAGCTTGCGCTGTGATCGCGCTCACTCCTTCAGGCAATGGCGGACGCGGGCGAGAAGCTCGTCGTCGTCGAACGGCTTGGCCAGCACCTCGTCGGCGCCGAGCTTGCGCGCGCTCTCCAGGAAGTCGAGATCGACGATGCGGGCGCCGCCCGAGATGACGAGAACCGGCACGGTGGGCGACTGCCGCTTGATCTCGAGCATCGTCTCGATCCCCTCGGTCTCCGGCATGATGATGTCGGTGATTACCAGATCGGGCCTCAGCTTCTTGAAGAGGCCGAAACCCCGCCTGCCGTCAGTGGCGTAGGCCACGTCGTAGCCGGCCTCCTCGAGGACCTGGCCGATCGCTTCGCGCACGATCTCATCGTCATCGATCACGAGAATCCGTGTCATGTCGCCGACTCCAGATCAGGCAGCGGGACCGACTCCGCGGGAAGCGGCAAACGAATGTCGAAGGTCGTTCCTTCGCCCGGCACGCTCGCGACGGTGACCCGGCCGCCATGGCTGGTGACGATGCCGTGCACGATCGACAGGCCGAGCCCAGTCCCCTCGTTGACCGGCTTGGTGGTGAAAAATGGCTCGAAGATGCGCGCCATGACGGCAGCATCCATACCGTATCCGGTATCGCTCACCGCAAGATGCAGGTGAGGCGACGCGGCGGTACCGGCGATCGCCTCCTCGCGACGCAGGCTGAGCTCGATCGTGCCGGGCCGGCTGCCGATCGCCTGCGCCGCATTGGTCACCAGATTCATGATGAGCTGGGCCAGTTGGCTGGCGTCGCCGGGCACCGGCGGCACTGCCGCGATGTCGCAGCGCATGGCGATCGACGGCGGCAGGCTGGCCCGCAGCATGGCCAAGGTGTCGCCGGCTATGGCGGCGAGATCGACGCTTTCCATCCGCAGCGGCTGCTTGCGGCTGAAGGCGAGAACGCGTCTGACGAGGTCGCGCGCCCGCGTCCCGGCTCGATACACATTGACGATGTTCGCATGATCCTGGCTCTCCGGCGGCAGGCGCTTCATCACCAGCTTGGTGAGCGACAGAATCGGCACCAGGGTGTTGTTCAGATCATGCGCCATCCCGCCGGCAAGCCGCCCGAGCGCCTCCATCTTCTGCGACTGCACGAGCTGGGCCTCGAGCTCGCGGCGCGCCGTCTCCGCCTGCCGGCGCTCGGTCACGTCCTGCACTGTCCCGATGGCGCCGATGACGGCGCCGGTAGCGTCGGTGATGACCTCGCCCTCGCGATGGACGACGCGGATCGCGCCATCCGGACGCACGATCCGGTAGTCCAATCCAGGATCGTGCGACCGCTCGCCGGTGAACAATGCGTCGATCGTACGCGTCGCCTGCTCGCGGTCTTCGACATGGATGCGCGGGCGAATGACATCGCGATGGAGAACGCCGGTCCCTTCCGGCAGGCCGAAGATACGGTAGGTTTCCGGCGACCAGATGAAGGTGCCGTGCGCGTCGCATTGCCAACTGCCGATGCGCGCGATGCGCTGCGCGCGCCCCAAATGCTCCTCGCTCCTTCGCAGGCGCAGCTCGCTCGCCGTCAGCTCGGCATGGGAATGCTCCTGCTCGGTGACGTCGATCGCCGCCACCAGCGCGACATCGTTGCCGCGGAAATAGGTGTGGTGGGCGATGATCTCGACGACGATCTCCGAGCCGTCGCAACGCAGATGGCGCCACCGGCCGAACCGCCGCTCCGGCAAAGCGCCGGGATCGAATGTGGCGCGCAGGCGCGGGCGCTCGGCCGGCGGCCTGATCTCGTCGATCGTCATGGCGAGAAACCGCTCGCGCGTGTAGCCATACTGATCGAGCGCCGCCTGGTTCACCTCGAGAAAGCGCCGGGTCTCGCGGTCGAAGACCCACATCGGTATCGGATTGTGGTCGAAGAGCTGACGAAACGACGCTTCATGCGCCCGCAGGCTGTCTTCGAACGCGTGCCGCTCGCTGGTGTCGCGGCGGATCGAGATGAGCTGGCTGTAGCGGCCGGAGGCGTCGGCGATCGGCGTGATGCTGACGTCGTTCCAGAATTCGCTGCCGTCCTTGCGGTAGTTGATCGTCTCGAAGCGCGCCGATTCGCCGCGAATCAGGGCATTCCAGGTCCGATCGATAACAGCGCGGTCGGTTTTCGGGCCATGCAGCAGGCGAACCGACCGGCCAATGACCTCGTCCGGCCGGTAGAGCGTCAGCGCGGTGAACCCGGGATTGACGAAGGTGACAATCGGGCCGCCGCCCCGGTCGGGCGGTATTTGAGCGACGAGGATCGCATCATTGGCGTTGAGGACCGCCAATTCGAAGAGCCCGCCGGAAACCTGCGGATGATGAGCGCCGAGCGTGGTCCCCTCCTGCCGGCCTGTCCCGGCATGACCGTAGCACGGCATCCGTTCGTGCGGCCAACCGTTTGCGGTGTTTTGCGACGACCGGGCCGACACCGGTTGCAGCGTGGTCGATCACGGTTAATATCCGGTAAATTGCCGGACCGTCGCCATCGGGCGCGTCGCTTGCGCCCGTGCATTGACACATTGACACCTCCGGGCAGGGCAGAGTATCTGTCGCCGCCTTGGAGCGACGGCTTCGGGGGTGTAGCTCAGTTGGTTAGAGCGCCGGCCTGTCACGCCGGAGGTCGCGGGTTCGAGCCCCGTCACTCCCGCCATCACACCGTTCATTACGACGATTTGCCGGGCAGCGGCGCTCCTGCGGACAGCCTTCGAATTTCCCCCCGGGTTTGAGCGGATTCAACGCTTCCATTTTCGCGCCGCGCTGCCTATATCATCGGTCAGCGAGGGCGCCATCCCGGCAGCGCGGTCAGCGCGCCGAGCCGACGCTCAAGCCCTAGCATTTGCAGCGAGTTTGTCGTAAGGAGTTCGCGCAATGGACGATCTGCTGCGCGAGTATCTGCCAATTCTCATCTTCCTCGGGATCGCCCTCGGTCTGGCGACCGTGATCGTGCTCGCCTCGCTGATCATCGCGCGGCAAAACCCGGATTCGGAGAAATTGTCGCCTTATGAATGCGGTTTCGAGCCTTTCCAGGACGCCCGCAACCGCTTCGACGTCCGTTTCTACCTCGTCGCCATACTGTTCATCATCTTCGATCTCGAAGTGGCCTTCCTCTTCCCCTGGGCGGTGTCGCTCGGCCATCTCGGCGTCTTCGGGTTCTGGTCGATGATCGTGTTCCTCGGCGTCCTCACCGTCGGCTTCATCTACGAGTGGAGAAAGGGAGCGCTGGAATGGGAGTGAACCAGCCTGCCGCCGGAGAGGTGGCGCTTCTGGCGCCCGGGCCGCAGCAGGACGCTCTCTTGCGCCAGATGGCCGACGAGGTCCAGGACAAGGGATTCGTCGTCGCCCAGCTCGACAAGCTGGTCAATTGGGCGCGCAGCGGCTCGCTGTGGCCGATGACCTTCGGGCTGGCCTGCTGCGCGGTTGAAATGATGCATACCGGGGCGAGCCGTTACGACCTCGACCGCTTCGGCGTCGTCTTCCGGCCGAGCCCGCGGCAGTCCGACGTGATGATCGTCGCCGGCACGCTGACCAACAAGATGGCGCCCGCCCTGCGCAAGGTCTACGACCAGATGGCCGAGCCGCGCTGGGTCATCTCGATGGGCTCCTGCGCCAATGGCGGCGGTTATTACCATTATTCCTACTCGGTGGTGCGTGGTTGCGATCGTATCGTGCCTATCGATATCTACGTTCCGGGCTGCCCGCCGACCGCCGAGGCGTTGCTCTACGGCGTCCTGCAACTCCAGAAGAAGATCAGGCGGCAGCGGGTGTTCGCGCGCTGAAGCGGTCGCCGCCTCGCTCCGGGATTCATTGATGACTCAGGCACTGAAAGACCTCGGCGATCATATTTCGTCCGCACTCTCGGGAAGCGTGCTGGGCAGCGAGATCGCGCACGGGCAGCTCGTCCTGCGGGTCAAGCGGGAAGCCGTCGTCGGCGTCATGCGTTTCCTGCGCGACGATCCCGCATGTCGCTTCACCATCATGATCGACCTGTGCGGCGTCGACTATCCGGATCGCGTGGAGCGTTTCGAAGTCGTCTATCACCTGCTCAGCCTCAAGCTGAACCATCGCATCCGCGTCAAGGTCGCAACCGACGAGGAAACGCCTGTGCCGTCGATCACCGGCCTCTACAGCGCCGCCGGTTGGTTCGAGCGCGAGGCCTGGGATCTGTTCGGCATCTATTTCGCCGACAACCCCGATCTGCGCCGCCTGCTGACCGATTACGGCTTCGAGGGCCACCCGCTGCGCAAGGACTTCCCGCTGACCGGCTATGTCGAGGTGCGTTACGACGAGGATCAAAAGCGCGTCGTCTACGAGCCGGTCAAGCTCAAGCAGGAATTCCGCAGCTTCGACTTCATGTCGCCCTGGGAAGGCATGAGCGAGATCCTGCCGGGCGACGAGAAGGCGGCGCCCCAACCCGGAGGGCAGCGCTGATGGCAGAGCCAGGCGCGGCGGTCATGGCTGGCGCACCCAGCGAGCCGGAAACCCAGATCAAGAACTTCACGATGAATTTCGGGCCGCAGCATCCGGCCGCGCATGGCGTTCTGCGTCTCGTCCTAGAGATGGACGGCGAGGTGGTGGAGCGTGCCGACGCCCATATCGGCCTTCTTCATCGCGGCACCGAGAAGCTCATCGAGTACAAGACCTATCTGCAGGCGGTACCGTATTTCGACCGCCTCGATTACGTCTCGCCGATGTGCCAGGAGCACGCCTTCGCGCTGGCCGTCGAGCAGCTCCTCGGCATCACCCCGCCGCTACGCGCGCAATACATACGCGTCCTCTACAGCGAGATCACGCGCATCCTCAACCACCTCCTCAACATCACCGCCTTCGCCCTCGATGTGGGCGCCATCACGCCGTTCCTCTGGGGTTTCGAGGAGCGCGAGAAGCTCATGGAGTTCTATGAGCGCGTCAGCGGCGCCCGCCTGCATGCCGCCTATTTCCGGCCCGGCGGCGTGCATCAGGACCTGCCCGCCGGGCTCGCCGACGACATCCTCGCCTTCTGCGACGCATTCCCCAAGGTCGTCGACGACATCGAAGTGTTGCTGACCGAGAACCGCATCTTCCGCCAGCGCACGGTCGACATCGGCGTGGTCAGCGCGGCGCAGGCGCAGGATTGGGGCTTTGCCGGTCCGATGCTGCGCGCCTCGGGCGTGCCGTGGGATCTGCGCCGCTCGCAACCCTACGACGCCTATGCCGAGATGGATTTCGACATCCCGGTCGGCAAGAACGGCGATTGCTTCGACCGCTATCTCGTGCGCATCGAGGAGATGCGCCAGTCGCTGCGCATCATGAAGCAGGCGCTCGCCAAGATGCCGGCCGGACCGGTCAAGATCAACGACCGCAAGGTGGCGCCGCCGCCGCGCGCCGAGATGAAGCAATCGATGGAAGCCCTCATCCATCACTTCAAGCTCTATACCGAGGGCTACCACGTTCCCGCCGGCGAGACGTACGCCGCCGTCGAGGCGCCGAAAGGCGAGTTCGGCGTCTATCTCGTATCGGACGGCAGCAACAAGCCCTATCGCTGCAAGATCCGCGCCCCGGATTTCGCCTTCCTGCAGGGCGTCGACTTCATGTCGAAGGGCCACATGCTCGCCGATGTCGTCGCGATCATCGGCTCGATGGACATCGTTTTCGGCAGTATCGACCGATGAGTGCAGAGACCAACGGCGCGCCGGTGACCCAACCGGCCAGCTTCGTCTTCACGCCAGAGAACCTCGCCAAGGCGCAGGCGCATATCGCAAAATATCCTGCCGGACGGCAGGCGAGCGCCGTGCTGGCGCTGCTCGATCTCGCCCAGCGCCAGTCGGGCAACTGGTTGCCGCGGGCTGCCATGGACACGGTGGCCGATCTTCTCGGCATGGCGCGGATGCGGGTCTACGAGGTCGCGACCTTCTATTCGATGTTCAACCTCAAGCCGGTTGGTAGGCATTTCTTTCAGATCTGCACGACGACGCCGTGCTGGCTGCGCGGCTCCGATGAAGTCGTCGAGGCGTGCCGCAAGAAGCTCGGCATCGGGATCGGCGAGACGACGACGGACGGCAAATTCTCGCTCACCGAGGTCGAGTGCCTGGGCGCCTGCGTCAATGCCCCCGTCATCCAGATAAACGACGATTTCTACGAGGACCTCGACGGCGCCTCGACCGAGGCGTTGATCGACGCCTTCGCGCGCGGCGAGACGCCGCCCCGCGGCTCGGCGCTGAAGCGCCAGGGCTCGGCGCCGATCACCGGACCGAAGACGCTGCATGGCGTGCCATCCGCGGGAGACCCGAATGCTGCGTGACCCAAATGCTCAGTGACCCAAATGCTCAGTGACAAGGATCGCATCTTCACCAATCTCTACGGCCAGCACGATTGGCGCCTGGCCGGCGCGCGCCGGCGCGGCGACTGGAGCGGCACCAGGGAGATCATCCTCAAGGGGCGCGACTGGATCGTCGAGCAGGTCAAGCAATCGGGGCTGCGCGGGCGCGGCGGGGCAGGATTCCCGACCGGGCTCAAATGGTCGTTCATGCCGAAGACGAGCGACCGGCCGACCTATCTCGTCGTCAATGCCGACGAAAGCGAGCCCGGCACCTGCAAGGACCGCGACATCCTGCGCTGGGATCCGCACAAGCTGATCGAGGGCTGCCTCCTGGCCAGCGTCGGCATGGGCGCCGGCGCCTGCTACATCTATATCCGCGGCGAGTTCTACAACGAGGCGCTGCACCTCGAGGCGGCGATCGAGGAGGCCTATGCGGCCGGACTAATCGGCAAGAACGCCTGCGGCTCGGGCTACGATTTCGAGCTCTATCTCCATCGCGGCGCCGGCGCCTATATCTGCGGCGAGGAGACGGCGCTGCTCGAGAGCCTCGAGGGCCGCAAGGGCCAGCCCCGGCTGAAGCCGCCTTTCCCCGCCGGCGTCGGCCTCTACGGCTGCCCGAGCACCGTCAACAACGTCGAGACGATCGCCGTCGCCCCGACCATCCTGCGCCGCGGCGGTGCCTGGTTCGCCGGCATCGGCCGGCCGAAGAACGAGGGCACCAAGGTCTTCTGCATCTCCGGCCACGTCAACACGCCGTGCAACGTCGAGGAGGCGATGGGCATCCCGCTCAAGGAGCTCATCGAGAATCACGCCGGCGGCGTGCGCGGCGGCTGGGACAATCTTCTCGCCATCATTCCAGGCGGCTCGTCGGTGCCGTGCATCCCGAAATCGATCTGCGACACGGTGCTGATGGATTTCGATGCGCTGCGCGACGTCAAATCGGGGCTCGGCACCGCCGCCGTCATCGTCATGGACAAGTCGACCGACATCATCAAGGCGATCGCGCGGCTGGCGAAATTCTACAAGCATGAAAGCTGCGGCCAGTGCACGCCGTGCCGCGAGGGCACCGGGTGGATGTGGCGGGTCATGGAGCGGATGGTCAAGGGCAATGCCTCGGTCGAGGAGATCGACATGCTGCTCGCCGTCTCCTTCGAGATCGAGGGCCATACGATCTGCGCGCTCGGCGACGCGGCGGCGTGGCCGATCCAGGGCCTGATCCGGCACTTCCGCCCGGAGATGGAACAACGCATCAAGGGCTATCGCGACGCCGCCGTGCGGGCACGCGCCGCGTAGGCGGCATGAGGATGAGATGAAGCCAGGCGGCTCAGTAAATCTCCCTCTCCCCTTGTGGGAGAGGGCCGGGGTGAGGGGACCGACCCAAGACTCGCCGCATCGCGGCGCCATACCCCTCACCCTCCCGCTACGCGGGGCCCTCCCTCTCCCACAAGGGGAGAGGGGTCTTGATGGCGATCGGCACGGGAATTGGATGTGAAGCATGCCTAAGCTCACCATCGACGGCCAGGAGATCGAGGTACCGCCAGGCACGACAGTGCTGCAGGCGTGCCAGCGCCTCGGCGTCGAGGTGCCGTATTTCTGCTTCCACGAACGGCTGGCGATCGCCGGCAACTGTCGCATGTGCCTGGTCGAGCAGGAGAAGGCGCCTAAGCCGATCGCCTCCTGCGCAATGCCGGCGACCGACAACATGGTCATCCACACCAAGTCGGAGAAGGCCCAGAAGGCGCGCAAGGGGGTGATGGAGTTCCTGCTCATCAACCACCCGCTCGATTGCCCGATCTGCGACCAGGGCGGCGAATGCGATCTGCAGGACCAGGCGGTGGCCTACGGCTTCGATCGTAGCCGTTTTGAGGAAAATAAGCGCGCCGTCAAGGAGAAGGATTTCGGCCCGCTGATCAAGACCAGCATGAACCGCTGCATCCATTGCACGCGCTGCATCCGCTTCGCCACCGAGATCGCCGGCGTCGAGGAGCTCGGCGCCACCGGCCGCGGCGAGAACATGGAGATCGGCACCTATATCGAGAAGGCGCTGACCTCCGAGCTGTCCGGCAACATGATCGACCTCTGCCCGGTCGGCGCGCTGACCTCCAAGCCCTACGCCTTCATCGCCCGGTCGTGGGAATTGCGCAAGACGGAGACGATCGACGTCCTCGACGCCGTCGGCAGCAATATCCGCGTCGACGCGCGCGGCCCGCAGGTGATGCGCGTGCTGCCGCGTCTCAACGAGGACATCAACGAGGAATGGCTCTCCGACAAGAGCCGCTTCGCCGTCGACGGCCTCATGCACAAGCGGCTCGATCGGCCCTATGTGCGGCGCGATGGCAAGCTCGTCGAGGCAAGCTGGGGCGAGGCCTTCGCCGCCATCGCCGAGCGCTTCGCCACGCTGCCCGGCAACCAGATCGCGGCCCTCGCCGGCGATCTCGTCGACGTCGAGGCGATGCTGGCGCTCAAGGAGCTGATGACGGCGCTCGGCTCGGCCAATCTCGATTGCCGCCAAGACGGCGCCAGGCTCGACCCATCCTGCCGCGCTTCCTATCTTTTCAACACAACGATCGCCGGCATCGAAAGCGCCGATGCCTGCCTCCTCGTCGGGACGAACCCGCGCTGGGAGGCGGCGCTGGTCAATGCCAGGTTGCGCAAGCGCCATCTCATGGGCGGCTTCAAGATCGCCGCGATCGGCCCGGCTCTCGATCTGACCTTCCCGGTCGAGCAGCTTGGCGACGGCCCGGCCATGCTCGACGATCTCGCCAACGGCAAGCACGGCTGGAGCGAGGTGCTGAAGACGGCAAAGAAGCCGATGCTGATCCTCGGCAGCGCGGCCCTGGCGCGTGACGACGGGGCGCAGATCCTCGCCGCCGCGCGGCGCGTCGCCGAGAGCTGCAACATGGTGCGGGCGGACTGGAACGGCTTCAACGTGCTGCAGCGCGCTGCCGCGCGGGTCGGCGGCCTCGATATCGGTTTCGTGCCGGGTGCCGGCGGCCGCGACCGCGACGCCATCCTTGCCGGTTGCGCGAGCGGCGAGATCGCCGCGGTCTATCTGCTCGGCGCTGACGAGATCGCAATGTCGCGGCTCGGCCGCGCCTTCGTCGTCTATCAGGGCCATCACGGCGACGCCGGCGCACGCCGCGCCGACGTCGTGCTGCCGGGCGCCGCCTATACCGAGAAGGACGGGCTCTACGTCAATACCGAGGGCCGCGTCCAGGCGGCGCGGCGCGCCGTCTTCCCGCCCGGCGACGCGCGCGAGGACTGGGCGATCCTGCGTGCCCTGTCGGACGTGCTCGGCCGCAAATTGCCCTACGACTCGCTGGCCCAGCTGCGAGGGCATCTCGTCGAGCGCTACCCGCATTTCGTCGAGAGGGACGAGGCCCCGGCGGCAAGATGGGGCACGTTCGGCGGCGACGGCAAGGTCGCCGCAACGCCCTTCGCCTACCCGATCGCCGATTTCTATCTGACCGACCCGATCAGCCGCGCCTCGCCGACGATGGCGCAATGCAGCGCCGTCGCCGCGGCGGCGGCCAACCCGAACGCGAAGACCGGCACGCATGGCTGACACTCTGTGGGCAGGCACCGTGCTGCCGCTAATCATCATGGTGCTCGAGATCCTGGCGATCTGCGTGCCGCTGCTGCTCTGCGTCGCCTATCTGACCTATGCCGAGCGCAAGGTGCTGGCGGCGGCGCAGCTGCGCAAGGGGCCGAACGTCGTCGGTCCGTTCGGCCTGCTGCAGCCGATCGCCGACGGGCTCAAGCTCCTGATGAAGGAGACGGTGATCCCGAGCGGCGCCAACCGCATCGTCTTCGTCGCCGCGCCGATCCTCACCTTCGTGCTCAGCCTGGTCGCCTGGGCGGTCATTCCGTTCGACAACGGCATCGCCGTCTCGAACATCAATGTCGGCATCCTCTATCTCTTCGCCATCAGCTCGCTCGGCGTCTACGGCATCATCATGGCGGGGTGGGCGTCGAACTCGAAATACGCCTTTCTCGGCGCGCTGCGCTCGGCGGCGCAGATGGTTTCCTACGAGGTGTCGATCGGCTTCGTCATCGTCACCGTGCTGCTGTGCGTCGGCTCGCTCAACCTCAACGACATCGTGCTGGCGCAGCGCACCGTCTGGTTCGTCGTCCCGCTGCTGCCGATGGCGGTCATCTTCTTCGTCTCCGGCCTCGCCGAGACGAATCGTTCGCCCTTCGATCTGCCGGAGGGCGAGTCCGAGCTGGTCGCCGGCTATTTCGTCGAGTATTCGGCGATGACCTTCGCCCTGTTCTTCCTCGGCGAGTACGCCAACATGATCCTGGTCAGCGCGATGACCTCGATCCTGTTTCTCGGCGGATGGCTGGCGCCGTTCGGCATGACGTTCATTCCCGGCCCGATCTGGTTCTTTCTGAAGATCGCGGCCGTGCTGTTCTGCTTCCTATGGGTGCGCGCGACGTTCCCGCGCTTCCGCTACGACCAGCTCATGCGGCTGGGCTGGAAGGTGTTTCTGCCGTTTTCGCTGTTCTGGCTGGTCTTGACGGCCGGCGTCCTGACGGGCATGGGGTGGCTGCCCGCTTAGGGCGCCCGGACGCAAGATGAGGATGAGTTGACATGGCGTTCCTCGATCGCAGTGCGCGCAGCTTGCTGCTCACCGAGCTCATATCCGGGCTGTGGCTGACCTTCCGCTACATGTTCAAGCAGCCGGTCACGGTCAATTATCCCTATGAGAAGGGGCCGCTCAGCCCGCGCTTCCGCGGCGAGCACGCGCTGCGCCGCTATCCGAACGGCGAGGAACGCTGCATCGCCTGCAAATTGTGCGAGGCGGTGTGTCCGGCGCTCGCCATCACCATCGAGGCGGAGCCGCGCGACGACGGCAGCCGGCGCACGACGCGCTACGACATCGACATGACGAAATGCATCTATTGCGGCTTCTGCCAGGAGGCCTGTCCGGTCGACGCCATCGTCGAGGGCCCCAATTTCGAATTCGCCGCCGAGACGCGCGAGGAGCTGTTCTACGACAAGGACAAGCTGCTGGCGAACGGCGACCGCTGGGAAGCCGAGATCGCGAAGAACCTCGCGCTCGACGCGGCCTACCGGTGAGCGGGATGAGCGGGCAGGGGAGGACGCCATGATCATCCAGGCGATCTGCTTCTATCTCTTCTCGGCCGTCGCGGTGGCGTCGGGCGTCATGGTGATCGCGGCGCGCAACCCCGTTCACTCGGTACTGTTCCTCATCCTTGCTTTCTTCAACGCGGCGGGGCTGTTCGTCCTCCTCGGCGCCGAGTTCCTGGCGATGATCCTGGTCGTCGTCTATGTCGGCGCCGTGGCGGTGCTCTTCCTCTTCGTCGTCATGATGCTCGACATCGATTTCGTCGAGCTGCGCCAGGGTTTTCAGCAATACCTGCCGGTCGGCGCGCTGATCGGCTGCATCCTCTTCGCCGAGCTGGTTCTCGTCTTCGGCTACTGGGTGCTGGTGCCCGGCATTCCCGCGGTCGCCGTGGCCCCGGCGCTTCCCGAAATCAGAACACCCATGCGATCGGCGCGCTGCTCTATACGCGCTACGTCTACGCCTTCCAGGCCGCCGGCGTGGTGCTCCTCATCGCCATGATCGGCGCCATCGTGCTGACACTGCGCGCGCGCGAAGGCGTACGCCGGCAGCATGCGGCGACGCAGATCTATCGGCCGCGCGCCGCGTCGGTCGAAATCGTCAAGGTCGAGATCGGGAAAGGGATCTGACGGCATGTTCGAGATCGGTCTCGCCCATTACCTCACCGTCGCGGCGGTGCTGTTCACCCTCGGGATCTTCGGCATCTTCCTCAACCGGAAGAACGTCATCATCATCCTCATGTCGATCGAGCTGATCCTGCTGGCCGTCAACATCAATTTCGTCGCCTTCTCGGCGTTCCTGCACGATCTCGTCGGCCAGATCTTCGCCATGTTCGTGCTGACCGTCGCCGCCGCCGAGGCGGCGATCGGCCTCGCCATACTGGTCGTCTACTTCCGCAATCGCGGCACCATCGAAGTCGAAGCAGTCAACCTGATGAAGGGCTGATCCGGGTGAGCACCGCCGCCGTTTTCCTGCCGCTCGTCGCGGCCTTCATCGCCGGGTTCTTCGGCCGCCTGATCGGCGACCGCGGCGCCCAGCTCGTCACCTGCGGCGCGATGGTCCTCGCCGGGCTGTGCGGCATCGCCGTCTTCTATGACGTCGCCGTGCTCGGGCATGTCCGCACCGTCGAGCTTTTCACCTGGTTCGGCGTCGGCGAGCTGCAGGTCGACTGGGCGCTGCGCCTCGACACGCTGAGCGCCGTCATGGTGATGATGGTCAGCGTCATCTCCGCCGCCATCCACATCTACTCGATCGGCTACATGGCGCACGACAAATCGATCCCGCGCTTCATGGCCTATCTCAGCTTCTTCACCTTCTTCATGCTGGCGCTGGTGACCGCCGACAATTTCGTCCAGCTGTTCTTCGGCTGGGAGGGCGTCGGCCTCTGCTCCTATCTGCTGATCGGCTTCTGGTACGACCGCGCCACCGCCAATGCCGCCGCGATCAAGGCCTTCGTCGTCAACCGGATCGGCGATTTCGGCTTCCTGCTCGGCATCTTCGCCGTCTTCTTCCTCTTCGGCACGCTGCAGTTCGACGCCGTCTTCGCCGGCGCCCCCGATATCGCCGGCAACTCCATCCGCTTCCTCTCCTGGCAGGTCGATGCGCTCACCGTGACCTGCATCCTCCTTTTCGTCGGCGCGATGGGAAAATCGGCGCAGATCGGGCTGCACACCTGGCTGCCCGACGCGATGGAGGGACCGACGCCGGTTTCCGCCCTCATCCATGCGGCGACGATGGTGACCGCCGGCGTCTTCATGGTGGCGCGGCTATCGCCGCTTTTCGAATACGCGCCGACGGCGCTCGCCCTCGTCGCAGTCATCGGCGGCACCACGGCGATCTTCGCCGCCAGCATCGGCATGGTGCAGACCGACATCAAGCGCGTCATCGCCTATTCGACATGCAGCCAGCTCGGCTACATGTTCTTCGCCGCCGGCGTCTCGGCCTATTCGGCGGCCATCTTGCACCTCTTCACCCATGCCTTCTTCAAGGCGCTGCTGTTCCTCAGCGCCGGCTCGGTCATCCACGCGATGTCGGGCGAGCAGGACATGCGCAAGATGGGCGGCATCTGGCGCAAGATCCCGTGGACCTATGCGGTGATGTGGATCGGCAGCCTCTCGCTTGCCGGCATCCCGTATTTCTCCGGCTATTTCTCGAAGGACACGATCCTCGAGGCGGCCTGGGCCGCCGACACGGCGGTCGGCCACTATGCCTATTGGATGGGCGTTCTCGCCGCCTTCCTCACCGCCTTCTACTCGTGGCGGCTGCTCATCATGACCTTCCACGGCGAGCCGCGCGCCGGCCACGAGGTCATGCATCACGTCCACGAATCGCCGAAAGTCATGCTGGCGCCGCTCGTCTTCCTCGCCCTCGGCGCCATCTTCGCCGGCGGCATCGCCCACGAGTTCTTCGTCGGCGACGAGCGCGCGTCGTTCTGGGGAAATTCGATTCTCGTCCTCGCCGAGCACGACCCGCTCGAGGGCATCGATCGCATCCCCGCCATCATCAGCCTGTTGCCGCTCATCTTCGCCGTTCTCGGCATCGCGGCCGCCTATGTCTTCTACATGATCCGTCCCGGCTGGCCGGCGCTCGTCGCCGCGCGGCTGCGCCCGCTCTATTTGTTCCTCCTCAACAAATGGTATTTTGACGAGCTTTACGACTGGCTCTTCGTGCGCCCGGCCTTCGCGATCGGCCGCGGCCTGTGGAAGCAGGGCGACGGCGCCACCATCGACGGCCTCGGCCCGGATGGCATGTCGGCGCTGACCATCCGCCTGGCGGTGCGCGCCGGCCGCCTGCAGACCGGCTATGTCTACCACTACGCGTTCGCCATCCTGATCGGCGCCGTCATCATGGTGTCGTGGTACCTCCTCCAGGCATTCGGGTGAGGGGCGCCCAACCATGACCAACGGCTTTCCCATCCTCAGCCTGACGACGTTCCTGCCGCTCGTCGGCGTCGCGTTCATCCTCATCCTGCCGCGCCGCGATCCCGCGCTGCTTGCGCGCAATGCCCGCTGGATCGCGCTGTGGACGTCGCTCATCACCTTCGTCCTGTCGCTCTTCATCTGGGGTGGCTTCGATCCGACGACGCCGGAGTTCCAGTTCGTCGAGCAGGCGGACTGGCTGCCGACCTTCAACATCGCCTATCACATGGGGGTCGACGGCATTTCGCTGTTCTTCGTCCTCCTCTCGACCTTCCTCACCGTGCTCAGCATCCTTGCCAGCTGGCAGGCGATCCAGGTGCGGGTGCGCGAATACATGATCACCTTCCTCGTCCTCGAGACGCTGATGGTCGGCATGTTCTGCGCCCTCGATCTCATCGCCTTCTACATGTTCTTCGAGGGCGTCCTCATTCCGATGTTCCTCATCATCGGCATCTGGGGCGGGCCGCGGCGCGTCTACTCCGCCTTCAAGTTCTTCCTCTACACGCTGCTCGGCTCGGTGCTCATGCTGCTCGCCATCCTGGCGATCTATTTCGAGACCGGCACCACCGACATTCCGACCGCCATGGCGTTCGATTTCCCGATCGGCATGCAGAAATGGCTGTT
>Ga0070679_100003132_pt1 | contig 15118 bp, 16 predicted proteins | sample KBSC63BmetaG_FD_65652 | JGI IMG/M metagenome (GOLD analysis project Ga0070679, IMG submission 65652) | Corn rhizosphere microbial communities from Kellogg Biological Station, Michigan, USA - KBS C6-3B metaG | ecosystem: Host-associated > Plants > Roots > Rhizosphere | place: USA: Michigan... | reverse complement strand
CGTTGGGCTGCCAACTTTTTATGAACGCCGCATACACGCCGGCGGTGTTGGCTACGCGGTCGGCGGCTTCGATGAGAGCGGCCAGGAGAATGAAGAACTCATCGTCCGCTATCAGCCCCTCGGCGCGCCATTCGTGAAGGCGGCGGCGAATCGCATCGATGCGGCCGGCATTCTCCTCTGTGAAGTACATCCGGTTGCCGCGAGGCGAGTAGTGCCGCGTCATGAAGCCCGTCTCGGGCTCTATCCACGACGACAGGTACTCGGCCACGGCAGCGAGAGCGCGACCGGGCTCGGAAGCGGAGCGCGCGCTCTCTGTTCGAACGCGCCGCATCGCGAGCGCTTCGCGAAAGCGCGCGGAGCGGAGCGTCGTTCGCACGTCGCTGACGCCGGAGCGCAGGTCGGCGAAGCTCGGGCTCCGCTGCGTCACCACGTAGGCGCGCTGGAATACGTACGAGTAGGTCATGATGTCGCTCGAGGCCACTCGCCAACCGCGCTCCTTGAAGGCGCGGCCCACCGATGCCGTCCCGGAGAATGCGTCGTGCATGCTCCCACCGGTGAGCCCCACCGCCTCGGCCGCACGCTGGATGAAGCCGAGCAGACGGGTCTTGTTGCCGATGTAGCGCATGGCTAGGCCGGCCCGGGATCGCCGAACGCGCCCCACCCCAGCCGGCGAACCTCGGTGCCGTGCTCGTCGAGGAGCGGAGGGGCGGAGCGAATCGCGCCAGGGACGCTCGGAGCCACTCCGGTGAGTGGGGAGGCCTCCACCTCGCGCAACGTCTCGAGCACGCTCCTCACGACCCCCGCCGGGACACCGGCCTCCGCGAGCCGGCCAAGCCAGTGCGCCGCAGGTGCCTCGCGCAATCGCTCGCTGAGCGCGAGCACCAGCTCCTCGCGGTGCTCGAGCCGGCCGGAGTTCGTGGCCAGCCGCGCATCGGCGGCCAGCTCGTCGAGCCCGAGAGCCAGGGCGCAGGCGCGCCACTGGCCGTCGTTCCCGACCGCCACGACGATGGCTCGGTCGGCGGCCTCGAAGAGCTCGTAGGGAACGAGGTTGGGGTGTGCGTTCCCCCATCGCGGGGCGTCGCGGCCGGTGACGAGCACGTTCTGAGCGACGTTCACGAGCGCTGCGGTCGCGCTCTGAGCGAGCGACGTCACCACATGGCGACCCCGTCCGTCACGGTAGCGCGCTGCCAGCGCGGCCAGGATCGCTATGGCGGCATCCTTCCCGGCCACGACGTCGGCGAGCGCTACTCCAACCTTCATCGGCGAACCGCCGGCCTCACCCGTTATGGCCATCCACCCGCGCTCGGCTTGGACCACGTAATCGTAACCGGGCCGGTCGCTCTCCGGTCCGAAGCCGGTAATGGTGCACCAGACCAGCGCGGGACGCTGCGCGAGGAATCGCGCCGGCGAGATACCGTAGCGTTCGAGAGTGCCGCGCTTGAAGTTGTCGACCGCCACATCGGCGTCGGCCAGAAGCGCGGCTATGAGCGATCGGTCTTCGGCACTCGAAAGATCCACAGCCACACTCTTCTTGTTACGGTTGACGCTCAGGAAGTACGCGCTTTCGCCGCGGTCATCGAAAGGCGGCCCCCAACCGCGAGTGTCGTCGCCGGTAGCCGGACGTTCCAGCTTTATTACGTCGGCCCCCAGATCGCCCAGCATCATGGTACAGAGGGGTCCGGCCAGGACACGGGTGAAGTCGAGGACCCGAATTCCAGCTAGCGGCAAATGGCTTGGCTCTGTCGCCACTGTGGTGTTATTATGTGAATGGACCGACGCGCTACTCTCGTGATCGCTGCACGATGACGGAAGTTGCGCGTGATGAGAGCGGCCACGTCAGTCACTTGCGTAGCTGACGCGAAATCATATACTTACCGTCGCTGCTATCGGCTAGTGACTGGGGTCTGGCGGCAGTCACCCCGCACTGCCATCCACTCATGCGCGGCCATCCCTCGCCACGCTCTGGCCGGCACCTTCACTGCGCAAATGGAGCGCGCTCGCAAATGGCCGACAAGCCTCAGCCCGCAGACCCCAAAGCGAACGCCGAGTCCAACACCACACCCTCGGCGCCGCGGCGGTCGCCCGGCCATCGCGGAGCTGACGCCCGCGATACCGTCGCTGAAATGGCGCTGCGTGCGCAGGAGATCAGCCAGGAGGCGGGGAGCAAGATCGCCATGGCAATGAAAGACGTCATCAACGCCGCTGCTGGAGTGGCCGGTTTCGCGGTAGAGAGCGCTCGCGATCTGGTCCAGTACATGGTGCGCCGGGGTCAGATGACCCAGGAAGAGGCCGACCGCGTGATCCGCGAGGCCGAAGAAGCGCACCGCCAGCAGAAAAAGGTAGCCCGGGAGACGGGCGCCACACAGGCCGCGCCCGCCAGGAAAGCTGCCACCAAGAGCGGCTCCAAGAGCGCTGCCAAGGGAACCAAGACGACTGCCAAGAAGAGCGAGACGCCCAAGAAGAAGTCGGGTAGCGGCTCCTCGTCCGCTCGCGCCAAGAGCGCCACCAAGAGCGCGAAGAAGAAGCGCTGACTCTCGCTGCGCTCACCTGGAGCGCTCGAGCAGCCACTCCAGGAAGCTTCGCACCGCGGCCGGGTCCTCCACGGAGAACTCGGCCGCGCTCGTTAGGTCCTCTCCGTGAGTGACGCGCACGGTGACCGCGCGTGATGAACGCGAACGCAGCGCGCGAAAGGCATCCTCGTCTGTGCGATCATCGCCCACGAACAAGGTCGAGCCACCGGCGCCGGTTGCCGGGGCGGCTCCATCTTCCCTCTCCAATGCGCCGTTCTCCCGACCCGGGAGAGCGCCAAGCTCCGCAGCCAGACGCAGCACCGCCGTTCCCTTGTCCACACGGACATCCGGCCGGACCTCCACCACCATTTTCCCGCGGCTCACGCGCAAGCCGAGCGGCTCGGCAACGCGCTCCACGCTCTCGATAAGTCGGGGCACGACCTTGGAATCGGCGAGACGATAGTGGACGCTCAACGTCCACCCCTTGTCCTCCAGCAGCACGCCGGGCACCGGCGCCACCAGCGGAGCGATGCGCCGCGCCGCGCGCGCTATCGCCGATCGCCAGGGTTCGAGCTCCGGCTGCTCGAGCTCGTCGCCGTCGGGCGAAACCGCCTCGAAGCCGTGGTTGCCGATCACCCAGACGTTGGCCACGCCCACCATCCGCCGCGCATCCGCGGCTGCGCGTCCCGACACGAGCACCACCCGCACGTCCGGACGCGCGGCGAGAGCGGCAACCACGCGGCGGGTCTCGGCAGGAACCGCGGCTTCCTCGGGACGAGGAGCGATCGGCGCGAGTGTGCCATCGACGTCGAGCATGACGGCGAGCGGCCTTCCATCCAGACGTGCCGCTACCGCGTGCGAAATGGGGAGAAGCCCCTCGCTCACGCCGCGCCGCTCTCCAGAGGGCTCTTGGCGTGCGTGCGCGGCGGGTGACGGATCGTGCGTCCCGCGATTATCGCCTCGGTACGCGATAGAATCGCGACGAGCCAATCGAAGATCGTGCGGTCACGCAGCTGCGCGCGCATGCGGTGCATCCGCACTCTCCGCTCCCCCTCGCTCATCTGGATCGCGCGCTTGATCCCTTCAACGAAGCCGTCGATGTTGAACGGGTTTATCAGGACGGCTCCGTCTATCTCCTCCGCCGCACCGGTGAAGCGACTGAGCACGAGCACTCCGCGCTCATCCACCTGGCAGGCCACGAACTCCTTCGCGACGAGATTCATCCCGTCCTGCAGCGACGACACGAGACAGAGATCGGCGGCGCGGTACACGCCCGCCAGCACCTCGGTGCTCACGTTCTCGTGCACGAGCACTATCGGTGTCCAGCCGGGAGTCCTGAAAGTAGCGTTGATCTCCATCACCACGCGGACCATCTCCTCCTCCAGCGCGCTGTACGCCGCGATCTCGGAGCGCGATGGTGTAGCTACCAGGAGGAAGGTGAACTTCTCGCGCAAGTCGGGATGCAGATCCCAGAGCTGCCGCAGCGCTCGCAGACGCTCGGGGATCCCCTTCGTGTAGTCGACGCGGTCCACGCCGAGACCCAGCCGGCAGCCATCGGTGGCATAACGCGAGCGCAAACGGGTGGCCAGCGCGGCGCTTCGCGGATTGTGCGCCAGTCGCTCGAACTGATCCACGTCGATGCTTATCGGGAAGGTGGCCACCTCCACATCGCGTCCATCGAGGTGGATGGCCATCGTCTCCGCGTCGATCTCCGCCTCCGGGATGAACTCCGCCACGCAACCCGCGAAGTTGAGCGCGTAGCGCTCGGTGTGGAACTCGAGGAGATCGTTACCCAGCATCCCTCTCAGCAGCGACTCGGCGACCTCCGACGGGAGGAGACGAAGGATGTCGGCCGGTGGGAAAGGGATGTGCCAGAACTGATGGATGAGGAGCGGCTCGGCGAGCTCGCGGATCATCGCGGGAGCGAGGCCGAAGTGATAATCCTGGATCCACACTACGGCCGGATTCTCGGAGCGTCCGACCTCGGCCGCGGCAGCCTCGGCGAATTTCTCGTTCACCGCCTGGTAGGTGACCCAGTGGTCGCCCCGGAAGCTGAAGTGTTGAACGAGAAGGTGGCAGAGCGGCCAGAGCGAGCTGTTCGCGAAGCCGAGGTAGTAGCCCTCTACCTCCTTCTCGTCGAGGAATACACGGCGGAGTGTATAGTCCTCGGTTTCGGGCGGGATCTGTATCCGACCTTCCGCGTCAGCCGTGGCCGCGTCGGCCGAGCCGGAGCCCCACGCAACCCACACGCCGTGGGTTGCCCGCATGGTGGGATCGAGCGCGGACACCAGCCCGCCCGCCGGCTGCCGCACCTCGATGGATCGCGCACCGCCGGCACCCTCGGCGTAGCGATGCTCATACGGCTCCCTGTTCGAGAGCATGATGAGCGTGCGATCTTCGAGGTAGCGTGACAGGTCGGGCATGGTTCACCGCGATCTTGAGGGGCACTTCGTGTACCCGGTTGCCTTTACGATATTGCCTCTCCGGGCGCTCGCTGGCAATCATGACACGTGACTCAGATTATCTTCCTTTCCCACCAGCCGGCCAGCGGAGCGATGCGCGAATCCGAGATCTTTCCTCTCTTCATCAAACACACTCCCGCAAGCTAACCGTGCGCGAGCTAGTGACGCGCGCGCCGGTGCGCATCGACTTCGGCGGCGGTTGGACCGACGTGCCACCCTACACCACGGATCACGGCGGCTGCGTCTGCAGCGTCGCGATCTCCCGTTACGCCAGAGTCACTCTCCGGAGCAGGGTGGGAGGCGTGTGGACGGATGAAGATGGTATCAGGGATCGGGCCACGACCCCCGCGGAGCTAACGACTAACGGACGCAAGAGTCTTGCGAGCGTGGCGTTGGCACGGGCGGGACTGGAGTCGGTGGAGCTCCAGTTGCGCAGCGACTTCCCACGCGGCGCCGGGCTCGGTGGGTCGTCCGCGGCGGGTGTGGCGCTCCAGGCGGCGTTTGCGGCGTGGTGCGGCGAAGGAGTGGCACCCGAAGCGCTGGCCGAGCGAAGCCGGCGCACCGAGGTGGAGGGGCTGCGGGTGGCTGGAGGGAGCCAGGACCACTATGCCGCCGCGTTCGGAGGTGCGTTGGGGCTGCGCTTCACCGATCGCGTCGCCGTAGAGCAAATCGCGCTCGAGCCGGCAACACGCGCGGCGCTCGAGGAGCGCTGCACCGTGGTCTATACCGGCGAGTCGCGAATCTCGGGAGACACCATCAACGGCGTGATGGATGCCTATCGCGCGCGAGACCCGGGCGTGACCCGCGCTCTTGCCGGGATGCGCGACCTCGCCATTCGCATGGTCGAGGCGCTGAAGCGAGGTGACATCGACGAGCTCGCCGCGCTGATCGACGAACACTGGCGTCATCAGCGCGCGCTGCATCCTCGCATCACAACCGACGGAATCGAACGCGTGATGGAAGTGGCGCGTGGCGCGGGCGCCCTGGGTGGCAAGGCACTCGGCGCTTCCGGCGGCGGGAGCGTTCTGGTGATCGCACCGGAAGGGATGGGTGCCAGCGTGCGCAGCGCGGTCGCGATGGTGGGCCAGGTGCTGGATTTCCGGATCGATGTAAACGGAGCGACGGTGGAGGAGTCGCGTGATTGAGCCCGGCGACGCCGTCGCTCTCGCGCGAGAGTTGGTGCGTGTGGATTCGCGCAACCCTTCGCTCGCTCGGGGAGCGCCAGGCGAGAGAGAGGTAGCACGCGTGCTGGCGGAGATCCTTCGCGCGTGGGGGTTGCGAGTGGAGGTGAGCGAAGCCGCGCCGGGGCGGCCCAACGTCGTGGCGCGAGTGGGAGACTCGGCATCCGGCGGGCGCTCGCTCATGTTCAACGGGCACATCGATGTGGTGGGTGTGGAAGGGATGGTTCATCCCCCCTTCGATGCACTCGAGCGTGACGGCAGGATCTACGGCCGCGGCGCGGCGGACATGAAAGGCGGGATTGCGGCGATGTGCGCGGCCGCGACGCGCGCCGCAAGGATGGGGTTGGGAGGCGAGCTCGTAGTGGCAGCCGTCGCGGACGAAGAGCACGCGAGTATCGGAACCCAGGCGCTGGTAGCGAGTGGCATCCGGAGCGATGCGGCGATCGTCACCGAGCCCACCAGACTCTCCATCGCACCGGCACACCGCGGCTTCGCGTGGATTGGCGTAGAGGTGCATGGTCGCGCTGCACACGGAAGTCGCTACGACATCGGAGTGGATGCCATCAGGAACGCCGGACTGCTGCTGGCCGAGCTCGACGCACTCGACGCGGGCGCGCTCCGCGAACGCACGCATCCTTTGCTGGGACACGCATCGCTGCACGCGTCGCTCATCGAGGGCGGGACGGCGATGTCCGTGTACCCCGATCGTTGCACGCTCCGGCTGGAGCGGCGTACCATGCCCGCCGAGAGCGCCGAGCAAGTGGTGGAAGAGGTGCGCGCCGCGTGCGAGCGGGTATCAAGGCGCCGACCTGATTTTCGAGCGGATGTCGAGCTCGAGCTGGCGCGCTCGCCAAGCGATGTGCCCGAGGACGCCCCGATCGTACGCGCGCTCGCCTCGGTAATCGAAGAGCGCGGCACGAGTGCACGTATCGAGGGGATGAGCGCGTGGACCGATGCGGCCATCCTCAACGATGCCGGCATCCCGGCCATCTGCTTCGGACCCGGGGACATAGCGCTCGCGCACGCAGCCGAGGAATGGACTGAGAGCGCGGAGATCGAAGGCGCGGCCGGCACACTTACCGATCTCGCGATCCGCTGGTGCGCGGGACGAAGCGAGGGACCGTGCAGCTGACACACGATGAATACGACGCGCTCGAGCGCGCGATCATAGATCGGCGCCGCCTGGCCATCTATCGTCGGGGCACGGAGTACGTGGTGGTACCCGAGCGCCTCAGGATCTCGGAGGGGCGGGAAAGCATCGACGCCACGCACCCCACCACCGGCGACACCATGACCTTCCGCATAGATGAGCTGGACGACATCCAGTTGATCGGCTAGTCGTCCTTCTTCCACTATTATTGAACCATGAGCTCGCAGCAGACCCTGATCGCCATCTACGCCGACGAATCGTGTCTCGGGAACGGGCGCGCGACCGACAACCCTGGCGGGGCCGGCGGACTAATCGAGCTCCGACATCCACGAACCGGGGCGCTCACCCGTCGCGACTACTGGCTCTCCGAGCCCGCCACGACCAACAACCGCATGGCGCTCCGATCGGCCATCGAAGGTCTCCGCCTGATCTCGGCCAAGGGCGAGCGTTTCCTCGTGCAGTTCACCAGCGACTCGCGCTACCTCATTGACGGAATGACCTCGTGGGTGCACGATTGGGTTCGGCGCGACTGGCGCCGGAAGAGCGGACCGATCGAGAACCTGGAGCTCTGGCAGGAGCTGGTGGAGGCGGCGCGCCCCCATCGGATCGCGTGGCGCTGGGTGCGCGGCCATAACGGGCACCCACAGAACGAGTACGCCAACGAGTTGGCCACGCGTGCCGCGGCCGAGCAGAGCAATTCCGGAGGAGCGATCGTTTCGGGGTTCGAGGCATGGCTGGCGAAGGAGCGCGAGCGCGGTCGGCTCGCGCTGGCTCCTGACGAGCTTCCGGATCCCGCTGCTCTGCGGCCTGCGCGTTCGTTACCGCAGGGTACGGCCGGACGTCCCTCATAGAGGTATTCATGAGGGAAACACGGAATGAGAAAGACACTGGTATTCATCGCGATCGGAGTCGCCCTCGGCTATACGTGGGGGTGGCGTGATGCGCACACGAACGAGAACGACATCGTCACGAGGATCGTCTCGAGCGTCGGCGGAAGCACGCGCGGCGACCTGAAGAACGATCCGGACCATCTGCTGGACAGCCTCCAGAGGTGACAGTGGGCAAGGCCTTCTCGACGGTCAGCATCCTCATCCCGTGTTACAACGAGGTTGCCACGATCGACCGCACGATCGATGCGGTGCTGGCAATCCGCGGTCGCCTCTCGACCATGGGGCTGGCGATTCAGATCGTGGCGGTGGATGATGCGTCGAGCGACCAGACCTTCGATCGTCTCACGCTGCGCTCGCGTGACCTGGATGGCTGCATGGTGGTGGCGCGCCACCCCGTGAACCGCGGGAAGGGCTGCGCGATTCAGACCGCCCGCGCTCACGCCACCGGCGACATCGCGGTGATCCAGGACGCCGATCTCGAGTACGATCCCGAGGACATCCCCTCCGTCATCGCTCCCATCGTGGATGGCGTGGCCGACGCGGTGATGGGGAGCCGGTTCGCCGGCGGCGGCGCGCACCGCGTGCTCTACTTCTGGCACAGCCTCGGCAACAAGTGGCTCACGGTCATGTCGAACATGTTCACGAATCTGAACCTGACCGACATGGAAGTGGGCTACAAGGCCTTCACCATGCCCGCCTTCCGGCTCATGCACCTCACCAATCCGCGCTTCGGGATCGAGCCCGAGATAGTGGCGCGACTCGCGCAGATGGGCGCGCGCGTGTACGAGGTACCGATCAGCTACCACGGACGCACGTACGCCGAAGGGAAGAAGATCACCTGGCGCGACGGCGTGGCCGCCTTCTTCCACATCGTGCGTGCCCGCCTCTCCGCGAGCGCGCAGCCGCGCCTGATAGCGGACGAGCAGCCAGCTACCCAGGCAGGCCGTACGGCGCAGGCAGTTAGCTGAGCAGCGCGCCGGGCAACTTTCCCGGCACCATGTACATGTAATCGAAGTCGGACCTTGCGCATCTGGTGCGCCCGAGCCCCAAATTACGAGGCGGCTGCGGCGCACCGGCCAGCGAATACGCTGACGGGTTGCGCCGCGACGGATTCCTTTCGCGGACCCATCCATGGACGACCTCGATCGCATGTTCCGCTCGCTCCTCCAGGTGATGAGCAGCACGTATCCGCAGTACCTCAATCAGCCCTTCGAGGTAGCGGAGATCTACCAGAACCTCATCCCGTACCGGCATCACCGGCGCGAGCTCCGCATAGACACCAACGAAGACTACCAGGCAGCGCTCTGCCGGCTCCTCTCGGGCGAGCGCGGCTACCTGGTTGCCGACGACGTGCTCGCCGAGGCGATGAGGAGCGAACTCGCCTCCCCGAACCCCAACACGGCCATCTTCCGCGACTTCGCTGCCTCGCGCGTGGCACTCGGACCCAACGCGCAGAAGCGCTGGCAGGAGATGGGCGGCGACGCATCCGAGCTGCGCGGAGCGGGTGAGCCGCGAGGCACGCCAGTGCCGCCACCTCCACCGCCGGTGTCGTGGAACGACGGTGGCGAGCGCTCGCGCTCCTCTACGCAGACCGCCACGCAGACGCCCGCGAAGACCGCCACGCAGGCGCCGCGCGCGGCCGCCGCCACGCGTACCGCCAGCCCCGCCAGAGCCGCGAGTGCCACCAACGGGGACGGTGAGAGCTGCCGCTACTGCGCCGGCGAGCTCCCGGAGGGACGGTCGGCGAAGTTCTGTCCGCACTGTGGGCAGAACCTCACGATCCAGCGCTGCCCCGCTTGCGGGACCGAGCTCGAGATCGACTGGAAGTACTGCATCACCTGCGGGAGAGGGGTGGCCGCCTCGTGAGGGGCGCCCGCGGCCTCCTGATCACAGCGGGCATCCCGGCAGCCTTTCTTCTCGGCGCATGCCACAAGGAAGTTCAGAGCAGCGGCACGCTACCTATCGATACGGCTGCCGTGATGCCCACGCTCGACACTACGCCCGCTTCGGACAGCGCGAGCGTCGCCGATTCGAGCGCCGACTCCACCGGCGCTGATTCCGCCTCGGTCTCTCTCTTTCCGGCGGAGCCGAGCGTCATCGCGACCGCCGACAGCGCGGCGGGCGATCGGCTCTTCCACGCCAAGGGGCGCTGCTTCACCTGCCACGGCGAGCGCGGCCAGGGTACGCCGCGCCTCGGCCCTTCGCTCACCGACGGCGAATGGCTATCGGGTAACGGCTCGCTGGCCTCGATCCGCGACGTGATTGCCCACGGTGTCGCGGTTCCGAAGGCGTCTTCGGTGGCGATGCCGGCCTACTCGGCGATGCTCAGCGAACAGGAGATCGCGCTCACCGCGAGTTACGTCTACGCACTCGCGCATCCCGGATCCACCCATCCGGACAGCGCCCGCGCGGACAGCGGCGCGCGTGACACGAGCGGACACGCTCTCCCCAACGGAGCGCGGTAATGAGCCCAGCGCTCGCCGTGATCGCCGGCGATGGCATAGGCCCCGAAGTGGTGAGCGAGGCGCTCGGCGTGCTCCGAGCGGTGGAGGATCGCTTCGGTACCGGCATCGAAGTGGAGATGCTCCCTTACGGAGCGGATCACTACCTGAGCACCGGTGAGACTATCCCGCCGATGGAGATGAAGCGGCTGGGCCGCGACTTCGACGCGATCCTCGTGGGCGCACTCGGCGACCCGCGTGTTCCGGGGAACGAGCACGCACGCGACATCCTCCTCGGGATGCGCTTCCAGCTCGACCTCTACGTGAACGAGCGACCCGCACGGCTGATGGACGCGCGGCTCACGCCGCTCAAGGGGAAGGAGCCCGCCGATATCGACCTCGTGATATTCCGGGAGAATACCGAGGGGCTCTACGTATCGGTCGGCGGTCGTTTCAAGGAGGGGACGCCCGACGAGATCGCCATCGCCGAAGAGCTCAACACCCGGAAGGGCGTGGAGCGGATCATCCGCTACGCCTTCGAGTGGGCGGCATCGAACGGGAAAACGTCGGTGGTAATGGCCGACAAGGCCAACGCGATCGCGGCGCATCACCTGTGGAGAACCGTGTTCGACGATGTAGGACGGGAGTACGCCGGCATCGAGCGCGGCACCCGCTACATAGACGCCATGGCGATGGACCTCGTGCGGAATCCCGAGGCCTTCCAGGTGATCGTCACCGGCAACCTCTTCGGCGACATCCTCTCCGATCTCGCCTCGGTCCTCGTGGGCGGGCTGGGGATCGCGCCGAGCGCCAACCGTAATCCCGGTGTGGTCACGATGTACGAGCCGGTGCACGGGAGCGCGCCGCCGCTGGCCGGGAAGGACGTGGCCAATCCCATGGCGGCGATCCTGACGATCGCGATGATGCTCGCCGATCTCGACTTCAGCGAGGCATCTTCTGCGGTGGAGAGCGCGGTGCGCGCGGCAATTGCCGAAGGAATCGGTACCCCCGATGTGGGCGGCAAGATGGGAACGAGGGCGGTGGGGGAATGGATCGCGGAGAGGGTCCGATCCTCCTGACGATCGGGAGTGGTGCCACGCGCGAGCAGCGCGCGTGGTGGCCTTGCGGTACTCGCGAGCAGCCGCCCGGAGGCCCATCTTTCGTTCATCACCTCCAACTCAAGGGATAGCCTCGTGAAGACTCAGGGCGCCTCTCGCGATATCGTTTTTCTTTCGGGCGTTCGCACCCCATTCGGTACCTTTGGCGGCGCGTTCAGGGACCTAAGTGCGATCGACCTGACCGTTCACGCGGCCAAGGCGGCCATGGAGCGCGCCGGGGTGGAGCCGGACGAAGTCCAGCACTCCATCTTCGGCAACGTCATGCAGACCACCTCGGACACGATCTACTTCGCGCGGCACGTCGCGCTGAAGTCTGGCTGCCCGCAGGAGGTGCCCGCGCTCACGGTGAACCGACTCTGCGGTTCGGGCTTCCAGGCGGTGGTGAACGGCGCGGAGGAAATCCTCCTGGGTGAAGCGGAGGTCTGCCTGGTGGGCGGAGGCGAATCCATGTCCCAGGCGCCACACATCGTGCGCGGGATACGCTGGGGACTTCCGCTCGGCGTGATGCCGCCGCTCGAGGATTCGCTCTGGGAGGGGCTCAAGGACCCTGTCGCGGGGCTCGCGATGGCGGAGACCGCCGAGAAGCTGGCGGAACAATATCAACTCGACCGCGGTTGCGTGGACGAGTACGCGCTGCGCTCGCAGCAGACCGCGAAGGCAGCCTGGGACGCCGGAGTCTTCGACGCGGAGATAGTCGCGGTGCCAGTGAAGAATCCCAAGACACGCGAGGTCGAAGACTTCAAGCGCGACGAGCACATGCGACCCAACACCACGCTCGAGGCACTCTCGAAGCTGCGCCCCGTCTTCAAGAAGGATGGCGTCGTCACTGCCGGAAACGCGTCCGGCATCGGCGACGGCGCGGGCGCGATGGTGGTGTCCAGCGAGGATTACGCGAAGAAGAAGGGGTTGAAGCCGCTGGCGCGGCTGGTCTCGTGGGGTGTGGCGGGAGTGGATCCCACGATAATGGGAATCGGGCCGGTGCCCGCATCCAGGATCGCGCTGAAGAAAGCCGGGATGACGCTCGACGACATGGACCTCATAGAGGTGAACGAAGCCTTCGCGCCGCAGGTGTGCGCGGTGGAGCGGGAGCTGAAGATCCCGCGTGAGAAGTTCAACATCCACGGCGGCGCGATCGCCATGAGCCACCCGCTCGCGGCATCGGGGGCGCGCATCACGGCTCACCTCATCCACGCGCTACGGGCGAGCGGCAAGCGTTACGGACTCGGCTCGGCGTGCATAGGCGGCGGCCAGGGGATCGCGCTGATCGTGGAGGCGCTCTCATGAGAGCTCCGCGCACGATCTGCGCAGCCGCGCTGACCATCGTCCTCGCGGCGTGCGCCACCGGCGGTGGCCAGGGAGGCCAGACCGCCCGGCGCAGCGAGGCGCAGCCGCAGCGCCCGGAAGCGAACTGGCCCATCAAGACTCGCTACCAGCTCGACCTCTGGCTGCACGGCTACGCGATGGTGCAGCCCGACACCACGCTGGTGCCGTACTTCGAGCGCGGCTATCGCGACCGGATAATGGCGGCGAAGAACCGGGCCAACGTTTACACGGAGCTGGACCGATACTCCTCGCAGTTGCGAACGCAGATGGCCTCGAGCCAGACCATCATCGGCGGGCAGTTTCTCGCGCTCTACTTCGACTCGTGGGACGACATGCGCGCCGCGATAGACACGTTCCTCGTGGCCAAGGGCCAGGTGGGGTCCACACAGAACCCCGTTTCGCAGCGGGTCATTGCCGTGGTGGGCGCCTCGTTCCCCACGGCGGCCGACAGGCAGTGGCTACAGACCTTCGTCACCGCCCTGCAGGACGAGAGTCAGCGCTTCTACCAGAGCTACTGGAACCAGCAGCAGCGGGAGCGGAGCGGCGTGACCGTGGCGCTCGACTCGCTCTGGTCGAAGGTGTACCTCCCCAAGTTTCGCGGCTACCTGAACAACACCAGGCAGAACGAGGGCGAGATGTTCATCTCGCTCCCACTGGACGGCGAGGGCCGCACTATCGCCGGCGGTCCGCACTCCAACTCGGTAGCGGTTACCTTCCCCGAGAAGGCGTCCGATGCGCTCGATGCCATCTACGTCTTCACCCACGAGATGGTGGGCGCGCTCGCCGGGCAGGTAATCGCCGACAACACCACGCCGGAGGAGAAGCGGAACGGAGTGGCTGCAGGATACGCGAGCCCGGCGGCGGTGCGCGGCGGGGCGATCGTGCTGAAGCGTATCGCGCCCGAGCTGGTAACGGGCTACGAGCGCTACTACCTGCGCTCGGCGAACGTGTCTTTCACGCCGGGCTCGGAGGAGGCTACGCTGGCACGCGTCTTCCCGCTCCCACAGAGCATCCTGTACGGAATGACCCGCCAACTCGAGATCGTGTTCGGCGGCATCTGAGTGACCATGGCGGACAGAGGCAGCACACCCGGCGTCCCCGCGCCGCGGCAATCTCCATCGCAACCGGCGGAAGGCTCGAACGCAGCGACGCCCGCGCTTGGAGCGATCCAGGGGCGACTGAGTCGCGACGCGCTCGAGCGCGTGCTCTCGCGCGCCGCCGAGTTGCAGGCGGGTGACGCGGACCCGGCCGACGCGATGCTGACCGAGGACCAGCTCGTGGAGGTGGGACGCGAGGTAGGCCTCTCGCCGCAACACGTCCGCCAGGCGCTCGCGGAGGAGCGAAGCCGCGTGCTCATCCCCGAGGAGCAGGGCGGGATGGCGCGCGTCTTCGGAACCGCGCGTGTGCACGCCAGCAGAACCGTGCGCGGCACCACGGACTCCGTTTTCCGCGCGCTCGATATGTGGATGCAGCGCGAGGAGAGCATGCAGGTGAAGCGCCGCCTTGCCGACCGGATGACCTGGGAGCCGCGCTCGGGCTTCGTCACCGAGGTGCGCCGCGGCCTCAACCTCGGCGGCTTCGGCTACCATCTGTCGCGAGCCGAGGAGGTGGCGGCGACGGTGGTGCAGGTGGACCGCGAGCGGGTGCTCGTCCGACTCGAGGCGGATCTCGCCAACGTTCGCCTCCAGCGCGTCGCCTCCGGCGGCGCCCTTTTCGGCGGCGGCGCCATAGGCACAGCCATCCTCCTCGCGCTCGGCTTCTTCGCCCCCATAGCCGTAATCCCCGTCGGCGTCGCCGCCGTCGGCGGCTACTTCGTCTCGCGCAGCCACGCCCCGTTGGTCGCCCGCGCGCAGACTTCCCTCGAGCAGTTGCTGGATAGATTGGAACGGGGCGAGGATGCGGGTAGCAGGAAGCAGGAAGCAGGAAGCAGAGAGCAGCTCCTTTCACGCGGTCTCGACTTCTTCCTCAAGGGCCCATCGTGATCTCCGACCCTCGTGTCCTCCCTGTTTCCTGTTCCCTGTTCCCTGTTTCCTGTTTCCTGCT
>Ga0070679_100003131_pt1 | contig 15120 bp, 16 predicted proteins | sample KBSC63BmetaG_FD_65652 | JGI IMG/M metagenome (GOLD analysis project Ga0070679, IMG submission 65652) | Corn rhizosphere microbial communities from Kellogg Biological Station, Michigan, USA - KBS C6-3B metaG | ecosystem: Host-associated > Plants > Roots > Rhizosphere | place: USA: Michigan... | reverse complement strand
CAAGGTGCCGGGCACGGCGATTTTCATGAACTCGGGCTCGAGCGGCACGCCTTCGGCGCTGCTGCACAATATCAAGCACAACAAGGTGCTGCACGATCGCGTGGTCGTGCTGACCGTATCGATCGCCGACGTGCCGTATGTCGACGAGGTCGACCGCACCGAAGTCTCTTCGCTCGGCGACGGGTTCTACCGCGTCGTGGTGCGCTATGGCTTCATGGAGGAAACCGACGTGCCCGGCGCGCTCAAGCGGCTCGACAACATCTGCGGCGGCCCGTTCGAGATCATGCAGACCAGCTTCTTCCTCTCGCGCCAGACGCTGTTGCCGTCGGAAAAGCCGGGCATGGCGCTGTGGCGCGAGAAGCTGTTCGCGTGGATGATGCGCAACGCGGCGACGCCGATGGAGTTCTTCCGCCTGCCGACCAACCGCGTGGTCGAACTCGGCAGCCAGGTCGAGATCTAGGGCTTCGCGGTCGCCGCTTGGGCGAGCGAGCGGGCGATATCAGTCAGTTCCTCGGCCGCCGTTTGCGCGTTGGCGAGGTAGCCGAGCGAACGCTCGTCCGTTACGCGCTGGGCGAGCAGTTCGAGATTGCCGTTCACGACTTGCAGCAAGTTGCCGAGCTTGTGCGCCAGCGCGCGCTCGAGATCCCCGCACGGCTCCGCGCCGTCAGCCAGAGGAGATGCGCGACGCTCGTCGCTTTCGGTGCGATTCAAAACGTCCACGCTAAAATACTCCGCACGAAGCGGGCCCCACCGACGTTAAACCCGGCAGGTAGAGACAAGTTCCGCCTAGGTATTAATACGTAGATCTTATTCGGGGGGAGGGTTCTCGACCACTTCGTCTTCCGCAGCCGCGGCCAGGCCATGGCGCAGCAGCATCGGCAGCTGGCTGAATGTGAAAAGAAAGCTCAGCGGCACGAAAACCCACAGTTTCGCCGACAGCCAGTCTCCGAACGACAAGACGTGGCGCAGGGTTTCGTTCAGCGCGGCCAGAAACAGGAAGAACACGCCCCAGTTACGCGAAAGCTTCAGCCAGCCTTCTTCATCGAGCCCTTCGAACGCCGCTTCGAGCAGCCATTGCAGCAGAGCCCTGCCGCGCAGCCATCCGCCGAGCAGAGCGACGCCGGCTATCAGATAGACGACCGTCGGCTTGACCTGGATGATCCACTGCTCGCCCGACCAGATGGTGATCCCGCCGAAGACCACGATCAAACCGGTCGACAGCCAGAGCATCGGCGAAATCCGCCCGAGCTTGAGCTTGGAGAAGACCAGCGCGGCGATCGCGGCGATGATGAACGCCGCGGTGCTGTGCATCACGGCGGACAGCGTGACGATCGCATCCTTGTCGCGTCCGTGGGCGTAGAACCAGTAAACGCCGAAGAACACCGCCAGCGGTCCGTAATCGACCAGGAGGTTGAGCCAGCCGGAACTCGGCTTCTTTGCCTTGGCAGCGGGGGCAGGTTCGTTTGCCATCAGGCCACTCCCGCGATGACCCGTGCGACCAGGTCGGGGTCGAACGGGCGCAAATCGTCGATCTTCTCGCCGACGCCGATCGCGTGGATCGGCAGGCCGTACTGCTCGGCGGCGGCGACCAGCACGCCGCCGCGGGCGGTGCCGTCGAGCTTGGTCATGATCAGCCCGGTCACGCCGGCCACCTCCTTGAAGACGTCGATCTGCGACAGCGCGTTCTGGCCGTTGGTGGCATCGAGCACCAGCACCACGTCGTGCGGCGCCTCGGGATTGAGGCGGCCGAGCACGCGGCGGATCTTGGCGAGCTCGTCCATCAGCTCGCGCTTGTTCTGCAGCCGGCCGGCGGTGTCGACGATCAGCGCGTCGATGCCGGTGCCGGTCGCCTGCTTGACCGCGTCGAACACGATGCTCGCCGGATCGCCGCCTTCCGGCCCGGTGACGATGGGCGCGCCGATGCGGTCGGCCCACACCTTGAGCTGGCCGATCGCCGCGGCGCGGAACGTGTCGCCCGCGGCGAGCAGAACGCCGTAGTCCTGTTCCTGGAACAGGTGCGCCAGCTTGGCGATGGTGGTTGTCTTGCCGCTGCCGTTGACGCCGATAACCAGGATCACTTGCGGACGAGGGAAGGCGACGATCTCGAGAGGCTTGGCCACGGGCCGCAGGATCGCGGCGATTTCCTCGGCGACGGCTTCCTTCAGCTCGCGCTCGGTCATCACCAGGCCGAAGCGCTTTTCCGCCAGACGTTCGCAAATGCGCGAGGCGGCGCTCGGCCCGAGGTCGGACAGGATCAGCGCGTCCTCGATATCGTCGAGCGTCGCCTGGTCAAGCTTGGCGGTGCTGGCGACGGCGGTCAGGTTCTGCGACAGCCGCTCGGACGTCTTGCGGAAGCCGCCGAACAGCCGGTCGCGCCAGGTGGGCTCGCTCACGTGAGTAATCCTTCCTCGAGGCGCGTGGCCACGACGGTGACGATCGTTCCGCGCGGCGTCCCGGCGGGCAGCGCCACGCGCGCGAAGTTGCCCGCGTGGCCCGTGCCGTCCGCTTCGGCCAGAATCTCCAACGGCTTGCCGATCAGCGAGCTCAGCCATGTTTGGCGGACATCCGCGACAGCCGCGCGCAACTCCGCGGCGCGGCGGCGGATCGTCGCCTTGTCGATTTGCGGCATCAGCGCCGCCGGCGTGCGCGGGCGCGGCGAATAGGGAAAGACATGGCCGTGGACGATGGCGAGCTCGCGCACGATCGACACGTTGGCCTGATGCATCGCTTCGTCCTCGGTCGGGAAGCCGGCGATCAGGTCGGCGCCGACGGCCATCTCGGGGCGCCGCTCGGCCAGCCGCCGGATCAGCAACACGGCGTCCGCCCGCAGGTGCCGCCGCTTCATCCGCTTGAGGATCAGGTCGTGCCCGTGCTGCAACGACAGATGCAGGTGCGGCATCACGCGCGGTTCGGCGGCGATCAGCTCGAACAGCTCGTCGTCGATTTCGATGCCGTCCAATGAGGACAGGCGCAGGCGCTGCAAGCCGGGAAAGGCTTCGAGCACCGCGCGCACCAGTGAGCCGAGGCGAGGAGCGTCGGGCAGATCATGGCCCCAGCTGGTCACGTCGACGCCGGTCAGCACGACTTCGCCGGCGCCGCGATCGAGATGGCTTTCGATCTCGCGCAGGACTTGGGCGACGGGTTGCGACCGGCTCGGGCCCCTCCCTTGCGGGATCACGCAGAACGTGCACGCGTGGTTGCAGCCGGTCTGCACCGCGACGAACGCTCGGGTGTGGGCCGGTGCGACAGGGAGCGGCCGAGCCGGGGCGTTCCAGGCGCGCGGATCGAGCTTGGCGGTGTTGGGCACCAGCCCGTCCACTTCGGGCATCGCGGCCAGCTGTTCGCGCTCGATATCCGCCGCGCATCCGGTGACCAGCAATCGCGCATCGGGCCGCGCCCGGCGCGCCTTGCGGATCGCCTGGCGGGTCTGGCGCACGGCTTCGGCGGTGACCGCGCAACTGTTGACCACGATCACGTCGGGCTCGCCCGCGAGAAGCGCCCGGATCGTTTCGCTTTCGGCGATATTGAGCCGGCAACCGAGCGAAATGACTTCGGCGCTCAAGCGTAGTCGCCCCAATCGAAAGTGCCGCGGAAGCTTTCGGTCGCCGGGCCCGTCATGGTGATGTGATTGTCCTCGCCCCAGCCGATCAGCAGCTTGCCGCCGGGCAGGGTCACCGTGACTTCGCGCTCGACCAGCTTACGCCGCATCGCTGCCACCGCGGTGGCACAAGCCCCGGTCCCGCAAGCTCGCGTCAGGCCCGCGCCGCGTTCCCACACCCGCAGGCGAATCTCGTGCCGGTTCTCGACCGTCGCCACGTTGACGTTGACCCCTTCCGGAAACAGCGGATCGGTCTCGATCGCCGGGCCGAGGCGCTGGAGCGGCACCTGATCGCAGTCGCGCACGAAGAAGATCACGTGCGGATTGCCGACGTTGACCGCGCTTGGGCGCTCGAGGTCGTCCCACGCCACCGGCATGTCCAGCGTGTCCATCGCGTCGGACAGCGGGATGGCGTCCCATTCGAAGCGCGGTTCGCCCATGTCGACCGAGACGCCGCCGCCGTCGGGCCGCGCTTCGAGCATGCCGCCGGCCGTTTCGATCTTCGCCGGCTGGTTATGCAGCAGGGCGACCGCGCGTGTCGCGTTGCCGCAGGCCTCGACCTCGCCGCCGTCGGCATTCAGGATGCGCATGCGGAAATCGGCGATCTCGGAAGGCTCCAGCACAATCAGCTGATCGCAGCCGATCCCCGTGCGCCGGTCGGCGATGCCGCGGGCGAACGCGCTCGTCATCGGCGGCAGCTTCTCGCCGCGCCCGTCGAGCACGACGAAATCGTTGCCCAGCCCGTGCATCTTGATGAAGGGTACGCGCATCCGCGCCACGTAGGGGGCAGACCCCCGGCTGGCAATGGCGGCGTTAGCCGGCGGCGCGCTGGGCGTCCGGCAGCGGCTCTGCGGCTTTTGCCAGCAGGCGCTGCAGCGTGGCCGCGGCGTCCTCCGGCTTGCCGTAATGGTAGCCCTGGCCTTTCAGATCGCCGAGCTGGCGCAGCACGGCCAGCGCCTCGCCGTTTTCGATACCTTCGGCGACGATCGGCAGGCCCAGGCCGCGGCCGAGCGAGACGATGGCCGCGACCAGTTCCGAATTCGCGCCCGCGTTGGCCAGCTCGGATACGAAGCTGCGATCGATCTTGAGCCGGTCGAACGGCAGCGCGCGCAGCTGGGCGAGGCTGGAATAGCCAGTGCCGAAATCGTCGAGCGTGACCTTAACGCCCTGGTTCTTCAGGCTGGTGATGATCGTCCGCACGACCGCGACATCTTCGTGCAGGCAGCTCTCGGTAATCTCGATCTCGAAACGGTGCGGCGGGAAGCCGGCTTCGGTCAGCAGGCGCAATATTTTCTGGGCGAACCACGGATCGCGCAATTGCAGCGGCGAAATATTCACCGACAGCGTCAGCTCCGGGTCCCAGCCCTTCGCGTCTTCGAGCGCGGCGCGGATCAGGCTGTCCGAAAGCTCGCCGATGACGCCGAGTTCTTCGGCCAGGGGAATGAAGATGTCCGGGCTGACCACGCCGAAATCGGGCGATTTCCAGCGCGCGAGCATCTCGAAACCGACCAGCTCCCCGGTCTGGATGTCGATTTGCTGCTCGTAGTAGGGAATGAATTCTCCCGCGCGGATTCCGGTTCGCAGGCCGCTTTCGAGCGCGTTGCGGAAGCGGATCTCGCTTTCCATCTGCGGTTCGAACCAGGCGTGCCGGTCCCGGCCGTGCCGTTTCGCGTGATACATCGCGATGTCGGCCCAGTGGATCAGCATTTCGGCATCGGGCGACGAGGTGTGCGAGGGTTGCCGGCTCGAAGCCAGGCCGACCGAGACGGTCACGTCGACCATCAAGTCCTGCACGCTGACCGGTGCGGAAATGGCCGCGACGATTTCGCCCGCCAGCCGATCGGCGCGTTCGCGATCGCCGGCCTCGAAGGTGAAAGCGCACGCGAACTCGTCACCGCCCATGCGGGCGCAAATGCCGTCCGGCCCGAGCAGTCGAGCGATGCGGGTTGCCGTTTCCACCAGCACGGCATCGCCGGCCTTGTGCCCGCAGCGGTCGTTGATCGACTTGAAGTTGTCGATGTCGATAAGCAGCAGGGCAACCTCTTGCTCATCGCCCTGTTCGCGCGAGGCATCGAGCATTCGGCCGATCGCGGGCGTGATTCCGCGGCGGTTGCGGCAGCCGGTCAGCGGATCGCTTTCCGCCAGGGTGCGCGCGGCCGTCTCCGCTTCGCGCCTGACGAGCAGTTCGCGGCGCAAGTCGGCGTATCGGCGCCAGCCGAAAATCAGCAAGGCGATGTTGAGCAGCAGCGCGCTGGTCAGCAGCAGGTCGGGCTCGCTGGCGGTGCCGAGCCAGTAGCGCACGTCTTGCGGCATCACCCGGCTGGCGATGCCGACGAACTGGATGATCGCGGTCATCGCGATCCCGAAGGTGATCAGGTCTTCCTTGGCGCGCCCGCGCGGCTTCGTGGCGCGGCCCGGCCGGTCGCGCAGCGTGTCGGCAGACTGAGTGACGGCGCCCATTGGAGGTTTGCGTACGCGATTGTCGTTCCCATTCGGTTAATTGCCTCTCGGGACGCCTGCGGTTAGAGGCCGCGCATGAGCAAACGCTACTGGCTGATGAAGAGCGAGCCGGCTTCTTACGGGTGGGGCCGGCTGGTCGAGGACGGCGGCACGCTGTGGGACGGCGTGCGCAATCACCGCGCCAAGATGAACCTGCAGGCGATGCGCGAGGGCGAGCAGGCGTTCTTCTACCATTCGGTGACCGGCAAGGAGATCGTCGGCATCGTCGAGATCGCCAAGGCGGGCCTGAAGGACCCGAAGGACGAGACCGGCACCTGGGCCGCGGTCGAGATCAAGCCCGTCCGGATGCTCGAGCGACCGGTGACCCTGGCCGAGATCAAGGCCGACGCCAGTCTCAAGGACATCGAACTGCTCCGCCAGTCGCGCCTGTCGGTCGCCGAGATCCGGCCGGACGAGTGGGACAAGATCCTGTCGATGGCCAAGGCCTGAGGCCGGAACCGAGCCGTTTCTTCGCCCGTTGGGAACCCGAAAGGAGAATTCCAATGGGTGAATTGAAGGACAAGGCCAAAGGCATCGCCAACGAAGTGGCCGGCGATGTGAAGCAGCATTCGGCCGATCCCGACACGCGCGCCGAGGGCGACGCGCAGGAGATGAAGGGCCAGGCGCAGAACCTCAAAGGCAAGGTCGAGGGCGCTTTCGGCAACAAGGTCTGATCGCGCACGTCACGCGAAGGAGAAGGGCCGTCCCGAGGGGCGGCCCTTTTTCGTATCGCCGGTTGATGCCGCCAGCGGCAGCCAAACGCCTTTCCTACACGCGTTTGTTCGTCTTATGTTCGCAGGATGTACGCGCACCTCACCTCGGCCGCCGCATGGATTTCGGCTCGCCTTGCTCGTTGCAGAGGTGGGAAAGCCGTTCGTGGCCGCGACCCCGCTCACGAGCGGGTCCGTGAGCAAGCTCCATGGCGAGTGCGAACATTGGGACCTTTCGCGGGGGCGGGCCCTGACTCGCACGCCGGATCGCTAGCGGCGGGCGCGCAGCGAGTTCACCGTGACGCCGGCGGCATTGAGGCGTTCGATGTCGCTCACGCAGTGGAGCAGGCGGATGCCCTTGCGACCGAGCGCCTCGTCCAGCGCGACCCCGAACGCGTCGGCGGTCTCAACCCGTTGCGCCCAGCCGCCATAAGCGCGGGCGAGGGCGGCGAAGTCGGGGTTGACGAGGTCGGTGGCGCTCACGCGGCCGGGGAACTCGCGTTCCTGGTGCATCCGGATCGTGCCGTACGAGCCGTTGTCGACCACGATCACCAGCAGATCGAGCCCGTATTGCGCGGCCGTCGCCAGTTCCTGGCCGTTCATCAGGAAATCGCCGTCGCCGGCCACTGCGACCACGCAGCGGTCGGGCAAGCGCAGCTTGGCGGCAATCGCGGCCGGCACGCCGTAGCCCATCGCGCCGCTCGTCGGCGCCAGTTGCGAGGGCCAGCCGGCGTAAGGCCAGTAGCGGTGCCACCAGCCGGAGAAATTCCCCGCACCGTTGCAGATCACGCTGTCCGCCGGCAGCTTCTCCCGGGCGATGGCGAGGCAGCGCGCCAGGTCCAGCTTCGTGCCGTCGCTGCCCGGCGTCGACCATTCGCGCCATTCGCGATGGGCTTCGGCACCGGCGTCGAACGAGATCAGCGAACCGTCGTCCCACATCAGCGCGCTCTCGGCGAACTCGGCCATGTCGGCGCAAATCGCCAGGTCGGTGCGATGGACCCGGTTGAGCTCGTTCGGATCGGGATGGACGTGAACCAAGAGCTGGCCAGGGTGGTCGGGCGTGACCAGCGTATAGCCGTCGGTCGTCGCTTCGCCCAACCGCGCGCCGACGGCGAGGATCAGGTCGGCGTTCCTGATGCGCTCGGCCAGTTTCGGGTTGGGCCCGTAACCGAGATTGCCCGCGTAGACCGGCGAAGACGGTTCGATCGCATCCTGCCGACGGAACGCGGTGGCGACCGGAATTCCCAGCCGCTCGGCGAACATCTGGAAATATGTCCGCGCCTTGGCATCCCAGCCGGCCCCGCCCACGATCGCCACCGGAGACGCGGCGTCGGCCAGCATTGACTTCAACGCGGTGAGCGCGTCGGGACAAGGCGCCTGCGCCGGGCGGTGGACGAAAGGCCGCGGAGCGGCGGTGCCCGCGTCGTCGGAAAGCATGTCCTCGGGCAAGGCGAGGACGACGGGGCCCGGGCGGCCGGAGGTCGCGGTGGCATAAGCGCGGGCAATCATTTCCGGGATGCGCGCCGCCTCGTCGATCCGCGCGGCCCACTTGGCGATCGGCGCGAAGAAGGCGGGGAAGTCGATCTCCTGAAAACCCTCCCGTCCGCGCATGCCGCGCGCGACATCGCCGACGAACAGGATCATCGGCTGCGAATCCTGGAACGCGACGTGGACGCCGATGCTGGCGTTGGTCGCCCCGGGGCCACGGGTGACAAAAGCGACGCCGGGGCGGCCGGTGATCGCGCCGTCGGCGCAAGCCATGAACGCCGCGCCCCCTTCCTGGCGGCAGGTGACAGTTTCGATTCCCGGATGGCCGTGCAGCGCGTCGAGGACCGGAAGGAAGCTCTCGCCGGGCACGGTGAAGACGCGGCTGCATTCCTGCTGCGCCAGGCAGGCAACCAGAAGCTGTGCGGCGCTCCGTGTCATGGCCCGGAGGTAGCGCCCGGCGCGCCATGCTTCAATCGTTCCCACCGCCGCCGGCGATGTCCCGCCTGTGGACACAGGCCGATAGCCGGGTGCCGATTGGTTACTTGCGCGTTAACACGACCATGATGCGTCGCACACTGGTCCTTACCGACGAAGCCCGCCGCCACCCGTTCCTGGCGAGCCTGCCCCCGCACATTCGCCAGGTCGATCCGGTGGTCGAGACCGGCTGGCGCCCGCTGGCCATCGGCGCGGAAGACGTGCGCCAGTTCCTGATGGCCTATTGCGCCTGCCTGCTGGCGGTGGCGACTTACATCTTCTGATTATTCGGCGGCGGCCGAGGCTGCCTCCGCAGCTTCACGCTCAGCCCGGTGAAGCATCCACCCGAGCCACGCCGAGACGAGGCACATCGCCGCGCTCAGCAGGACTTGCTCGGTCAGCGGCACCCCGGCCCAGCTCAGCCCTCCGGCGATTCCCGAACCGATCACCATCGCCCCGGAGTTGACGATATTGTTCGCCGCCACCGTCCGCGCGGCCTGGCTCGGGTCCACCTTGGTGGTCAGGAACGCATAGAGCGGCACCACGAACATGCCGCCGGTCACAGCGATCAGCAGCAGCGCGACAAGGATCGGGCCGGCGAGCGGCTGCGAGATGAATTCCGGCACGTCCATCAGCGCGCCCGAGTGCCGCGCGCTCCATACCCGGCAGACCAGGTAGAAGCAGGCGACGAACAAGCCCATGCCGAGCACCGAGGCGGGCGCATAGCGCGCCGACACCTCGCCCTTGAGCAGCGCGTTCACCGCCACCGAGCCGATCGCCACGCCGATCGAGAACACCACGAGGAACAGGCTGGCGACTTCCTTGTCCGCCAGCAACACGTTCTTGGCCAGCGGCGGGAACTGGATGAACAGCACCGCGCCGATGGTCCAGAAGAAGCTGATCGCCAGGATCGCGTAGTACACCTCGGGATCGTGCATCGTGTTCTTCACCAGCGCGATCGACGAGCGGATGACGTGCCAATCGAGCGGCTGGCCCTTTTCCAGGGGCGGCGCGGGCGGCACGCTCAAGCTGGTGAAATAGCCGAGGATCGCGGTGATCACGACTCCCGCCGCCGCCCACCACACCGGAATCCACCCCGCCAGGATCGTCCCGGCGAGGATGGCGAGATAAGTCCCCGCCTCGACCAGGCCGGTGCCGGCGAGCACTTCGTCCTTGTGCAGGTGCTGCGGCAGGATCGCGTACTTGATCGGCCCGAAGAAGGTCGAATGGACGCCCATGGCGAGCAGCGCCAGCAGCATCAGGGGAATCGCCAGCGTGGTGGTCAGGTGCCCCGACCAGCCGAGCACGAGCCCCGCGGCCCCGCAAGTCATGATGCCGATCTCGGCGAGCTTGATCCAGCGGATGATCTTGGCCTTGTCGCGCATGTCGGCAAGGAGGCCCGACAGCGCGGAAAGGATGAAGAACGGCAGGATGAACAAGCCGGAGGCGATTGCCGAGAACTGCGCTTCGGCCTTCTCGGAGTTGTACACCCCGTAGACCACGAACAGCACCATCGCGTTCTTGTAGAGGTTATCGTTGAAGGCGTTGAACAGCTGGGTGGCGAACAACGGGAGGAAGCGGCGCTGGCGAAGCAGGTAAGTGGATGTCAGCATGCGTCCGCTTGGGCTTCCTCTCCGGTTGCGCGCGACCCTAGCTTGCAATCCGTTAACGGCAAGGCCCGAAGGCGGGTTTTTCATGGGCTCATTTGGCGCTAGGTCGGCGGAAGGATGCTGACCTTGCCCAACATTCTCACGCTTTCCCGCATCGTCGCCGTGCCGCTTCTGGCGTTCCTGCTGTGGTGGCCGGGCTGGCAGTGGGGCTATGCGCTGGCGTTTGGCCTCTACTGCCTGATGGGCATCACCGATTATTTCGACGGCTACCTCGCGCGGGCGAGCGGCGCTGTGTCGAGGCTCGGCGTGTTCCTCGATCCGATCGCCGACAAGATCATGATCGCGGCGGTGATCCTGGTGCTGACCGCGCAAGGCTACTTGCGCGGGCCGTACGTCGGCGACGTGCACGTGATCGCCGGGCTGATCATCCTGGTGCGCGAGATCGCGGTGTCCGGCTTGCGCGAGTTCCTCGGCGAATTGCAGGTCTCCGTCCCGGTCAGCCGGCTTGCCAAGTGGAAGACCACATTCCAGCTCATATCTCTCGGCGCGCTGATCCTGGGCGGCGCGGTCGAAGGCGTGCCGTGCCACTCACGCTTCGAATACTGCGGCACGCTCGGCCACCAGTGGATCCACCTCGTCGGCCTGACCACCCTGTGGGCGGCGGCAGTCCTGACCATCATCACCGGCTGGGACTATCTGCGGGTCGGCCTCAAGCACATGGACTAACCGGCGCGCAGTTCCTGCGCCAGCAGGCGGAATTCCTCGGCGCGCGGGCTGTTCTTGCGCCAGATCAGGGCGATCTCCCGGCTGGCGTTCGCGGCCTTCAGAGGGCGGGCGACGATGTGCGTGTCTCGCAGGATGCCGGCGTCGATCGCCATCTGCGGCAGGATCGTCACGCCGAGGCCGTTGTCGACCATCTGCACCAGCGTGTGCAGGCTGGTGCCGATCATCGTCGCGGTGGCGCGCAGTTCCGGCCGGTTGCAGGCGGCCAGGGCGTGCTCCTTGAGACAGTGGCCGTCCTCGAGCAGCAGCAGCTTGCCTTCGTCGATCATCGCCGGCGTGACTTCCGCCGGCGGATCGCGCGGCTCGCCTTCCGGGAAGGCGACGAAAAGACTGTCGTGCCCGATCGTCTCCATGTCGACCTCGCCGGTCGGGAACGGCAGCGCGAGAAGCACGCAATCGGCGCGGCCGTGATGAAGCGATTCGATCGCCGCGTCGCTCGTCTCCTCGCGCAGGAACAGCTTCAACTGCGGCCGTTCCTTGCGCAGCCGGGGAAGGATGCGGGGCAGGACGAACGGGGCGATCGTCGGGATCACGCTCATCCGCAGTTCCCCCGCCAACGGCTTGCCGCTGGCCTGGACGAGATCGGACAACTCCTCCGCCTCGCGCAGCAACCGGTGGGCCTTGGCGACCACGGCGTTGCCGAGCGGAGTAAAGCGCACCACCCGGCGGCTGCGCTCGACGAGGGTGATACCCAGAAGCGATTCCAGTTCGCGGATGCCGGCGGAGAGGGTCGATTGCGAGACGAAGCAAGCCTCGGCCGCGCGGCCGAAGTGGCCATGCTCATGCAGCGCGACGAGGTATTGCAGCTGCTTGATGGTCGGGAGGTAAGTGGTCATCGCTCGTCCGGGGTTACGGCGAGCCGGCAGCCGGGGCAAGCGAACACGGCCGGCAAGATAGAGCGCCGTCTTGCATCGCCGGGCAAGCCGCCGCATCCTGCCGGCGAAGGGGGAAGCACAGCGATGTCCGATCTGACTGGCCCAAACCAAGCCCAGGCGATGCTGCGACGAGTTTCGCCCGAAGGCCGCGCGCGGGCCTTGCGCGAGCAGAAGCGGCAGCAGAAGCGCATGTGGCGCTTCGTGGCCCAGGTCGTGCTTGCCAGTCTGGTTCTTTCAGCCGCCGGACTGGCCCTCGATCTGTTTCTCCTCCACGTGTTGCAGGGCCTGGCGATCGCGCTCGTGGGGTTCGTGGTGCTCGGCACCGTGCTCGGCTTCACCGGTCTGCGCAACAAACCTGTTTCGCTCGCTAATCCGCAAGCTGCTCCCATCGCAGCGCTGCCGGAGGCCACCGCCGAGTGGCTCGAGACACGGGCCTTAGCACTTCCGGGACCGGCGGCGAACATCGCCGATACGATCGCCGGCGAGCTCGGCACGATGGGCCCGCAGATCGCCCGCCTCTCCCCCACCGAACCGGCCGCCCAGGCGGTCAGGCGCCTACTCGCGGTCGAGCTGCCTGGCCTGATCGAGCGCCACCAGAGCGTTCCGCCGGGTCTGCGCGGCCGGGTCCGCCAGGCTGGCCAGAGCGCGGACGATCATCTGGTGAACGGCCTTGCGATCATCCGCGACGAAGTCTCGCGCATGAGCGAGCAATTGGCGAGCGGCGATCTCGACGGCCTGGCGACGCAGGACCGCTTTCTCGAGCTCAAGTATCAGGGCGAGGCGATGCTCGGCTAGGAGCCGGGCGCCTGACTCCCTAGCTGTTGACCGACAGCACCAGCTTGGGATCGGGGATCGCCTCGGCATGGCTGCCGCCTTCGATCGGAACGACCGCGGTGCCGATGGCGAAGAATTCGATCACGTGGGTCGACCAGCCGTGGCTGCCCTCATGCAGGTTTGCCCCGACGACGCCCTCGGCACCCGCCTGGGTGGCTTCGAGCTGCATCCGCTCCATCGCCAGCTCGCGCGCTTCGTATAGCGCGATCGAGAAATTGGTCAGCTCGACGTTCCGCCCGATCGTGCCCATCGAGGCGAACGCGCCGCGCCGGGCGACGTGATAGACGCAGCTGCCCATGACCATTTCCAGCGGGCGATAGCCGGCCTGCAGCAGGGTCCAGAAATCCTGGCCCGAAAGGTCCGAGGTGAACGGCTCGCCTTTTGGTCCTTTAAAGCCGGTGTGCCCCTTGGCGTGAACGATGCCGGTGCCGATGGCGACAAACTCGAGGACTTTAGAATCCCATTCGAGCCGCTTGACCGTCAGCCGCACGCCGACGATGCCGTCGGCGCCCATCTGCTTGGCTTCCTCGCGCATGCGTTCCATCGCCAGCGCCCGCGCCTCGTACATAGCGGTGGACAGCACATCGAGCTCGACCGACGAGCTCCACCCGGCGAACTGGAAGCCGACGTGGTAGATGCAACTGCCGACGCACAGACCGATCGGCTCGAACCCGGACTTGCGCACCAGCAGGAACTCGTTGACCGAGAAGTCCGAGGTGAAGATGCCGTCGGGATGCCCCTCCCGGCGCAGCCCGGCGAGGCGCGTCAGCGCGTGTTCCGGAATTTGGTTGTCGGCCACTATATCCCTCCCTCTTCGTCCTGGATGTCGGCCTCGTAGCCGGAATGGCGCGGTTCGTTCGGGTCGGTGAGGGGTGACAAGTCGTCGCGCATGTCGATCACCTGCTCGATCTCGTGATGGAAGCCCGCCGCGGGACGCGTGTCGACCACCGTGCCGATGACAATGTGACGACCGAGGTAGGCGGGCGGTTGCTTGTCCTGCTCGCGCCGGATCAACTGGCCGAACTGGGTGTGGGCGAGCACGCCGTTGCCCTGTCGGCCGGCCGCAGCGCGCAAGTCGGCATGCGCCTCGCGGCGGATGCGCTCCCAGAAATCGGTCAGCTCATGCAGCGGCTGGTTGGTCCAGGAGCGCATCTTCCACTGCGTCTGCCAGCTCGTCTGGCCCCCATAAATTCCGCCGTAGCCGCCGTAGCCGATGCGATTGAGCCAATCGTAGCTGGCGCCGACGGCGATGCCGACCGGCACGATGTCGGCTTCGAGCAGCCGGACGAATTCGAGCGCCGGGACGGTGGCGATCACCGGGTCCTTGCCGGGCGGCAGGCGGTCAATCCGCACCGCGGTGCCGATCAGAGTGTAATCCATGCTGCTGGTAATGCGGTGCCGCAGCGTGCGCATCCGCACGTCGACCACCGCATTTGCTCCCGCAGCGACCGCCTCCCGCCGCAAGCGGTCGAGCGCTTCGTGCCAGCCTTGCGCGTGGCCCTGGGTCCAGCTCCAGCCGTAATGGAACCAGCAGGTGCCGGAGACGGTGGCGACAGGGCGGATGCCGTGGCTGCGCGCGAGGAGCAACTCGGCCGGAGTCATCGTCGCCACCCACGCGCCGCGCCCGGCGGCGGCTTCCTCCAGCCGGTGGGTGACGAATTCGGGCAAACCGTCGCGCTCGAGCGCTTCTTCCCACGCGGCGTTGCGCGCGGCGTGATCGTGCCCGAAGGATTCGGCAGTTCCGGTCACGACAGCCCCCCGACTTGCGCCTGCGGCGCCCAGTGGGGCGTCAAAGTAACGATGGCATGGGAAGCGCCGGGCGACAAGCAGCGCTCAACGCCGGCGCGTCATTCCGCCGCGTCTTCTTGCAGCGGCCCGTCCTCCACAGGCACGTCGGCGATCCGCGTCATCTTGAGCTTGCCGTGCTCGACCCCGAAGCCGAGCTTGCCTTCGACGAGGTCGAGCGCGTCCTTGCCGAAGATCTCGTAGCGCCAGCCTTCGAGCACCGGTAGGTCGCGTACGCCCGCGGCGAGGGCTTCGAGCTCGTCCGAGCGGGTCAGCAGGCGGCTGGCGACGTCGATCTCGCGGCTGCGTATCTTGAGCAGCAGTTTCAGCAGGTCGGCGACAAGGGCGCCTTCCTTGCCGAGCGGGGCGCCCCGCTTGGGCTTGTCCGGCAACTCGTCCCCGGGCAGCGGCTCGGCCCTGGCGATGACTTTCATCAGCCGCTTGCCGATGTCGTTGTCCTTCCA
>Ga0070679_100003130_pt1 | contig 15124 bp, 9 predicted proteins | sample KBSC63BmetaG_FD_65652 | JGI IMG/M metagenome (GOLD analysis project Ga0070679, IMG submission 65652) | Corn rhizosphere microbial communities from Kellogg Biological Station, Michigan, USA - KBS C6-3B metaG | ecosystem: Host-associated > Plants > Roots > Rhizosphere | place: USA: Michigan... | reverse complement strand
TCACCGACCGCCTCATCGCCGCGCTGCCGGGCCTCCGCGATCACCACTGCAGCCTGGGCTCACGCGGCGGGTTCGTGATCCGGCTCCGCCGCGGCACCTATGCGCCGCACATCGTCGAGCACGTCGCGCTCGAGCTCCAGATGATGGTCGGCCACGAGGTCGGCTACGGGCGCACGCGCGGCGGCGACGAGCGCGGCGAGTACACGGTGGTATTCGAGCATCGTCATGAGCAGGTTGGAATGCGCGCCGCCGCGATGGCGGTGGACGTCGTCCAGCGCGCGTTCGCGGGGCCGCTCGAGTCGATCGAGCCGCTCGTGCAGGAGCTCGAGGCACTGTCGCACACCGAGGATCCGCCGCCGATCCATCAGCGCGTCTTCTGCGGCATCAGCGGCGGCAGCCTCCGCGCGGAGACCCAGGCCGAGCTCGTACGCAGATTGGCCGATCGGGGAATGGCCGAACCCGTCATCGTCGACGTATCCTCGGCATATCTGCTGCAAGCCGGACTCCCGTACCATCGCTCGGACCTCGCCATCATTCTGGACGCCGATCCCGTGGATGTTCCCGCTCGCTATCAGGAGCGCGACAATGCGCGCCGTCTCGTGGGCATCGTCGCCGACGCGGTGCGTCGCGGCGGAACCGTGGTGTGTCCCGCGAAAGAGTGGGAGCTCCAGGACTACGCGCGCGAGCAGGACTGCCGCGTCGCGATCTTCGCTCCTGACGACGACGTAACGCGGCGCGATCAGCGAGTGGCGTCCGCGGTCGGGCTCGTGCGCGACGGCGAGATCTGGGTGGAGCGCTGCGGCGATCCCGCGTCGGCCGGCCAGCTTCGCGACGATGCGCCGCCCGCGGCGCAGGTCGCCGCCGCCGTCGCCGAATACGTGTCTCGAGTCGACTGTGCGGACTGAGCACGCGGGGACGCTCGTTCTGATCGGCGGCGCCTGTTCATCGCACGGACATGCACTGCGGAGCTTTCTCGAGGCAAGCAATGCGCTGAACGGCGGACGCGTGATCGGTCTCACGGCCGCGAGCGGCGAAGAAGCCGAAAGCACGGCGTACTGGAACGGCGTGTTCGCGTCCGTCGGTGCACGCAACGTCGAGATTCCGAGCTTCAGCCGAACGGTCGAGGGCGTCGACGCACGCGTCGCGTCGATGATCGACGAAGCCGACGCGGTGTTCCTCGGCGGCGGCGACCAGGTGAAGCTCGTCACGGCACTGAGTGGAACGCGCACCGAGAAAGCCATCTGCGATCTCTATACGCGCGGTGGTGTCGTGGGTGGCACGAGCGCGGGCGCGGCCGCGGTCACGCAGCTCACCATGGCCGGCGGCGAGATCGACATCGAAGGCAATCTCGTCGAGCAGTACATCGGGCCGGGCCTCGGCCTGCTTGGCTACGATGCGATCATCGACACCCATTTCTCACAGCGACGCCGGCTGCAGCGGCTGTTCCTCGTGGTGGCGTCGAACACGCATCTCTTCGGGCTTGGCATCGACGAGGATACGGCGCTCGTCGTGCGCGACGGCGTGGGCGAGGTAATCGGCGCGGGCGGCGTGACGTTCGTCGACGGGCGCGACACGGTGCGCTTCGACAATGCGCACGATCTCGAGACAGGGCGGCAGCTCACCCTGAGTCATCTGCGCGTGGGCATCGTCGGAACGCGATATCATCTCGATCTGAAGGCGCGCGACGTCGCGGAGCTCGTGAGCGAGACTCCCAGTCCGCATCGCCGAGATCCCGATCAGGCGGAGCGAGTGGAGAGTCACGGGCCTATCTGACGGACCCGATCACCAACTCTGCGGCGATCAGCACGACGGTCACGATCCTCGTGATCCCGCGCCGTCAGCTCGCGCGGCGTCGTTCGCGCGGCGTTCGCTCCGTGTCGCGGCGGCCACCGCTGCCGCGTGCACCTCGGCGGTCGGACACTTCGGGGTTGCCCCCGCAGTCTATTCGGCGTCGACGGAGCACCGGACGCTCGAGCTCGCCGGATTCGGTTGCATCGCTCGGCGTCGCTGAATCGAGCGCCTGGATCGGAGAATGTTGTTCGTCCTTCATGATTCCCTGCCAATGCACCTGTCGTTCCTGGAGCCAGGCGAGAGATACGCAGATCGCGTGCTAAAATGCTTGGACGCTCATTCTCCGTACGATGTCGAATACCACACGCGCTCCGAACTCGAGCGACGCAAGCGGCACACGCTCGTCGTGGCCGTGCATTCGACTTTCGTCATCAGCGTCGAGCGGGAATGGCAATAGGCCAAAGGTCTGCACTCCCCACGCGCGAAGTCGAGCGCTCTCCGTCGCACCCGTGCTGAGATAAGGCACCGAAACAATCTTTTCGTCGATCCCCGACACCGACTTCGCGATCGCATCGAACATCGGCGATTCGTGATCGGATGCCGGCGCGTCGGTCCCGCGACTCTCGAGCGTGATCTCGACGGCGGGATCATTCACGAGACCACGCAGCCGACCAACGAGAGCGTCAATGGAATCGCCAGGCAGCGTGCGTATGTTGAGATACGCGACGGCCTCCGTCGGAATCACGTTGCTCTGTTTGCCTCCGGCGATCACCGTGGGCGAGATGCCCGAGCGCAGCACGGCGTTGTACATCGGCAACGCACAGAGCGTCGCCCGCGCGCGTCGAGCGCGTTCGGCGTCATCCGATACGATGTCCGCCATCGCGCGGGCGACTTCCGCCTCCGGCCACACGACGCTCAATCGGCTGAAGAACTCGCGCGTCGTCGGCAGCAACTGCACCGGCTCCTCGTGCGAAGCGATGCACGCGACGGCACGCGCGAGGTGCGCGACGGCATTGCCCGGCAACGGAATCGACGCATGACCTCCCGGTCCGCGCGCGCGCACCGAGACGGAGTGCGGCACTTTCTCGGTGGTCTGGACCGCGGCGTACAGCGGCTTTCCGTCGACGACGCGAATGCGCCCGCCCTCGTTCAGCGCATACTCGGCGCGAATGAGCTCGGGATGATGGTCGATGATCCAGCCGAGTCCATGGAGCCCGCCTGTCTCTTCGTCGGCGGTCGCGGCGAAGATGACGTCCCGCTCGAGCGAGACCCGCTGGTCGACGACGTGTCGCTTGAGGAGCAGCATGGCCATGAGCTCCGTGGCGAGCATGCCCTTATCGTCGATCGCGCCGCGGCCGTAGACGTAGCCGCCGGTAATCACACCGCCGAACGGGTCGACGCTCCACGCGTCGCGCTGCACGCTGACGACGTCGAGGTGCGCGGTGATGAGGATCGGCTGTGCGCGTCCAGTGCCGCGAATCCGCGCGATGGTCGCGCCGCGGCCGGTCGTCGGCCGCAGCACGTGCGTCTCGATGCCTTCGCCGCTCAGCACGGATTCGAGATACACCGCGAGCGGCAGCTCGCCGCCCGGCGGATTGGTCGTATCGATCTGGATCATGCGGCTCAGGTGCGCCGCCGTTTCGTCCAACGTGGCCGACCAGTCGATCGCCGGAAGCGTCATGAGCATTCCCTTACTTGCCCTTCACCTTCGCCCATGAATCGCGCAGCGTGACCGTGCGATTGAAGACGAGCTTCTCGGCCGTTGAATCGATCGGATCGCTGATGAAGTATGCCGTGCGCTCGAACTGATACCGCGAACCAACGGGATCCGCCGCCACGCTCGGCTCGATCTTCGCGCCACGCACGACGACCAGCGATTCCGGATTCACCACGCTGAGGAAGTCCTGGCCCTCGGGGAGATCGTCGGGATCCGGCACGGTGAACAGCTTGTCGTAGAGCCGCAGCTCGCAGTCGAGCGCGTGCGGCGCAGAAACCCAGTGAATCGTCCCCTGCACTTTGCGTCCATCGGGTGCATCACCCCCGCGAGTCGCGGGATCGTACGTGGCGCGCAATTCGATCACGTTGCCCGCGTCATCCTTGATGACGTCGGTACACGTGATGAAGTAGCCGTAGCGCAATCGCACTTCACGCCCCGGCGCGAGCCGGAAGAACTTCTTCGGCGGATCTTCCATGAAGTCGTCGCGCTCGATGTACAGCTCGCGCGAGAACGGCACGATCCGCGACCCTGTCTTGGGAACGTCGTGCGGATAGTACGACGCCTCGAGCTCCTCGACCTGGCCTTCGGGATAGTTCGTGATGACGACCTTGAGCGGATTGACGACGCACATCACGCGCGGCACGCGCATGTTGAGGTCATTGCGGATCGCGTGCTCGAACGTCTTGAGCTCCGTGCGCTGCGGCTTGCGCGTGACGCCGGCCGCTTCCGCGAAGTCGCGCAAAGCCTCCGGTGTCACTCCTCGGCGCCGCAGTCCCGAAATCGTGGGCATGCGTGGATCGTCCCAGCCGCCGACGAGGCCTTCGCTCACGAGACGCAGCAGCTTCCGCTTCGACATCACGGTGTACTCGAGTTCGAGCCGCGAGAACTCCGTCTGCTCGGGCGGATGCACGAACCCCGTCTCGTGCATGAGCCACTTGTAGATGTCGTTGTTGTCCTTGAACTCCAGCGAGCAGAGCGAGTGCGTGACGCCTTCGATCGCGTCGGACAGCGGATGCGCGAAGTCGTACAGCGGGTAGATGCACCACGCATCGCCGCGACGATAGTGATGCTCGTGGCGGATGCGCAGCAGGATGGGATCGCGCATGAGCATATTGGGATGCGACATGTCGATCTTGCCGCGCAGCACGTGCGCCCCGTCGGGGAATTCACCGGCGCGCATCCGGCGCAGCAGGTCGAGATTCTCCTCGACGCTGCGATCGCGATACGGGCTGTTCGTGCCCGGCGTGGTGACCGTGCCGCGCGTCTCGCGAATCTGTTCGTCCGACTGCGAGTCGACGTACGCGCTGCCCTTCCCGACCAGCAGCTCCGCGAACGCGTAGAACTGCTCGAAGTAGTCGCTCGCATACAGCTCGGCGTCCCACTCGAAGCCGAGCCACCTGATGTCGTTCTTGATGGCCTCGACGTAGCGGATGTCTTCGGTGGCGGGATTGGTGTCGTCGAAGCGCAGGTTGCAGCGCCCGCCGAACTCGTCGCGGATTCCGAAGTTGATGCTGATCGCCTTCAGGTGGCCGATGTGCGGAAAGCCGTTCGGCTCGGGTGGAAAGCGTGTCGCGATCTGCCGGCCGAAGCGATCGGCCGCGACGTCTTCCGCCACCATCTCGCGGATGAAGTCGCGTCGTACGGGCGCGCTGGTTGGGTCTGGATGGGCCATTCGTAAAGATAGAGGCACGCGGCGGAATGGCATAAACGGGACCCACCGATTGCACCGGGACGACCGAGGGTCACCGAACTGCTCTTGTTCGGTGGTCCCTCGGTGGTTCTTCCGGTGCGTTCAGTGGTTGCGGTCGCAACCTATTCCCGAGGCGGCCGCTGCTGCTGCGCCGCGGCCGACAACGGCAGCCGAATCTTCTCCGGCACCTTGGCCCACTGCTCGGCGCTCAGCACGCCTTGCGCACTCCTCACCGACTGCTGGAGCACCGTGATCACACCGAGATTCACCTTCTGCAGCTTCGGGCCGAGTGCGCCGAGGTCGGGACGCGGGCCGGCTTCGACGAGAATCTGCGCGACCATGTTGCCGACCGAATCGATCTGCTTGTTGTAGATGCTCTCGATGTTGTCGAGCTTCGTGCGCTGATCGCGGGTGAGATTCAACTTCAGTGAATCCGCCTGCTCGAGGAGCGCCTTCACCGGATGCGGCACGCTCTTCAGAATACGGTCCTTCACTTCCTGCACGCTCGCCTGACCGCCGTTCGCGCCCCCGGTCACCGCTTTGATCTGTGCCTTCGTCGGATCCGTGCCGAGGAGCACGTGTGCCTTGAGGCCGAGCTGGAACGGCACCATGAACGCGCTGGCCGCGCCCGTTGGCGTGCCGAAGTGCGTGTTCACCTTGTAGACGTACTGCTTCGACGCCGCGTCGAACCCGCTGATCGAGAGCAGCGTTCGATCCGGAATCACCGGCTGTCCCCAGCCGTGCAGATTGTCGCCGTGCAGCAAGCGATCCACGCCAGCGAGCGTGTTCGTCGCGATGAGCGACACCGTCAGACGATCGTCGAACACGTTGGCGCGCGGCGTCCAGTTGAGCTGCATGTCGAGCTGCGGCGTCCACGGTGTCGAGCACGAGTTGCGCGACGCAATCCGCCCCATCTGTTCGCGAATGCAATCCGCGGCGCGGTCGTCGGTGGTCGCAAGGAGACGTTGGATGTCCGGTGCGAGCGACGAGACGGTCGCCGGCACGAACGCCCGGTCGTTGCGCGATCCGTCGCCGTTCACATCGCCATTCACGATCGGCGTGTAGCGCGGACCCGAGAGCAGTCTGCCGAACAAGCTCACGTCGAGACCGTGCGGGAAGGGCGTGAAGATCGTCGCGACCAGTTGATGCCGCCGCTCGAGATCACTCGTGCCCCACTCGGTCGCGTTCGGATTGCCCGCCGTCGTCGGGAGATACGAGCCGAGCGCGTAGCCGTTCGACTGGTCGAGAATGCGATTGAACGTATATGCGATCGTCGTGAAGCCGGTTCGGAAGCCGGGGCCAGTGATGCTCGTCGTGACCTGCCCGGTGCGCGACTTCAATCCGGAGCCGAGCGCGAGGACGGAGCCGAACGCATTATGCGGACGCGCGGTGAGCGCGCCGGTGCTTCCCGTCGTCGGAATGATGTCGCTCGTGCGCGCGAAGACCGGTCGTCCAGCTTCCGCCGCGATGGTGAACGCGGGAGCGGGCAGATTGAGATCCGTCGCATACGCCGAGTTCACGCCGTACGCAAAGAGTCCATCGAACGACAGCGCCCACGCGGTGCCGACACGCTGCGTCGCACCGAGCGATGCACGCCACACCGCCGGCGCACCGAAGCTCGGATCGAAGAGAATCACGGTCGGCTGCGTGGAGGCCAGGTTCGGCGCGCCACTCGCGCACGTCGACGGAATTCCGTTCGGGTCGGCGAGATACGACGACCAGTTCGGCGTCGGCGCCGCGGGGCCGGCGCAGATCAGCGTCGTCTGGCTTCCGGTGAGCCCCGTGCCGTTGCGCACGGCACCGACGAGCGGCGACGGCACCGTTCCGCGGAACTCGCCGATGCCGCCGCGGATCGAACCGGTCGGCAGCCCCGCCGAGTTCCAGATGAGATAAGTAAATCCTAAACGCGGCGTGATGCGGAAGTCGGACGGCCAGTCGTTCGTCGAGCGGCCGAAGGCCTGCGTCACCGCCGGATTCTCGGCCGGTGCGCCAGGGAGACGCGTCGCTTCCGCACGCAGCCCGTAGACGACCTGCAACGTGGCCGAATGACGCCATGCGTCGCCGACGTAGAGCGCCGCATTGTCGGCGCCGCTCGATTGATCGACCCCCTGCAGCGTGCGCACGAACAACGAGGGACGTCCGGCATCGAAATCGGCGAGCGAGTTGAAGAGGAACGTGCCATAGCGATTCGGAACGGCGCCAACCGACGAGCGCGTGGCATTCACGAGCCCGCCGACCTTGAGCCGGTGCGCGCCGACGAGCCACGACAATTCGTCAGAGGCCTCGAACAGACGATTCGTCGCGGAGCGCGGAAGCCCGGAGTTTCCACCGAACTGCAGCGACGCGATGCTGCCCGCGGCCGTGGCGGCATTCGGATCCGAGGCAACCGTGACGATCCCCGTCGGACCGGCCAGAAACGCCGAGGCGAACTGGTGGTCCATCGAGACGTAGACGCGTCCTTCGTTGATGAAGTCGCCGAGGCTCGACGTGAGCGTCGCCATCGCGCCGCCGCCGTCGGAGCGAGTGTCGCCGCCCGTCTGTGGAAGCGCGAGTGGCGAGATGCGGCTCGCGTCCTGTCCCTGATGCCGGAAGTCGCCGCGCAACATCAGAGAATGTGAATCACTCAAGTCCCAATCGATGCGCGTGAGCGCGCTGACCGTCGATGCGGTGCGCGACAGCGGCGCGCCGGCGCGGCCGGCAAGCCCGTTGCGCGAGACGATCTGCATGAAGCGCGAGACGGAGTCGGCGTTCGCGCCGAGATTCGCCAGCGCGCCAGGGCTCGCGTCGAGCAGCGACGCGACCGCGTCCGTCTTGCGGTCGTACTGCAGCGACGCGAAGTAGAATGCCTCATCGCGGAACAGCGGCCCGCCGACGCCGAAGCCGCCGGTCGTCTGCGTGTACTTCTGCCCGAACGTCGGAACCTGCGAAGTAGGAAACTCCAATGAAGGTTCCTGGCGGTTCGCGGTCGCCGTGCCCTGGAACTCGGACGTTCCGCTCTTGGTTGTCGACGCCACCTGGCCGCCGGTGAACTGTCCGCGACTCACGTCGTAGGCGTTCGTGACGACGCGCACCGAGCGAACCGCGTCCTGCGGCAGCGAGCCGAAGAGAAACGAGCTGCCGTCGACGGTCACGTTGTTCTGATTCGCCGGCTGTCCCGCCACCGAGAACGATGCGGGCGTCGAATCGGTCGCGGAGGTCGGAATGACACCTGGCGTCATCGCGGCGATCGCGGCGAGGTCGCCAAGCCCCACGGGAAGGCGCTCGAGCAATTGCGTGGGAAGCGCGCTTCCGGTGCCGCCGGCGTTCGATGCGCCTGGCGCACCGGGCCTGTTGTTGGTCGCGCGGACCTGCACCGCCGAGAGCTGCACGGCCGTCCGGCCCATCTTCACTTCGGCGACCAGGCGGTCTTCGTCAGCCTGACGCGCGAGTGTCATCGTCGCCGGTGCCATGCCGATTGAGGTGATGCGCAGCGTGTACTGCGCGCCGCCGTCCCGGAAGAGCAGCGAGAACTTGCCGTCGTCGCGCGTCGCGGTGTGCTTCACCACTCCGGTTTCGACGGAGGTGATGTCGACGCGCGCGCCCGCGATCGGTAAGCTGTCCGGGCCGACCACTCGCCCAGTGATGATCTGCGTGGTGGTCCCGACCTGGGCCGACGCAGACCGGGCGCCGAGGGATATCGCCGCGGCCGGGAACAGCGACAAGCACAACGACACGCGCACCGCTCGAACGAGGGTACGCGCGAAAGATGAAGGCGTCATGAAATGGAAACGCGCAGTGTGGCGCGCCAGGTAGGAGGCAGGGCGAGACGGACGACAACAGTCACCGGTTGGACGGACGGACCGGTCGCCCGGAACTCGTACGGAGGGAGCCGAGATTTGTGTCAGCGGGTCGGATTCGCAGCAACGCCGCTCAACCCATGCAGTATCCCTTTCCCCGAGCTCTCCGGGCTGTGCCGTCGTTCCTGCTGCCGAGTATCGACAGCGCTCCCCGGGAATTCCTGAAGAGCCTATCTTATCCTCCTTGCTCCACGGACACCCCCACGATTCGGAGAGACGTCGCATGTCCTTTGCCGATACCTTCTTGCCCGAGTTCGACCAGGAGATGAAGACCACGCGGGCGCTGCTCGAGCGCGTACCGCTGGAGAACGAAGCCTGGAAGCCGCATACCAAGTCCACCGCGCTCGGCGCACTGGCCTCGCACATCGCCAACCTCGCGGGCTTCGGGACGCCCATCGTGACGCTTACGGAGCTGAACTTCGCGCCCGCCGGCGCACCGCCGCGCGTGCCGCCGCAGTTCCATACGCGTGAGGAATTGCTCCAGAAGTTCGACGAGAACGTCAAGGCGAGCCGCGACGCCATCGAGACGCTCCAGCCGAACGAGCTCGGCACACCGTGGGCGCTCAAGCACGGCGACCATACCATCTTCTCGCTCCCGCGCGCGGCCGTGCTGCGTACGCTGCTCATGAATCACATCATCCATCATCGCGGGCAGCTCAGCGTGTATCTCCGGTTGAATGATGTTCCGTTGCCCTCGATTTACGGCCCGACCGCCGACACGTGAGCATCGATCGTCAGAACCGGTGAAGCGTTCAGACTGCCGGGCGCTGGCACTGCTCTGGCGAGGAATGGCAGCCCATGGCCACCAGACGCAGCGTCCAGTCCCGGCTTTCCGCGTTCGACGAAACCGACTGTCTCACCACCGTCGTCGAGGCGACCAGGGGCAGCCGGAACAAGTTCAAGTACGACCCGAAGCATGACGTCTTCATGCTCCACGGCGTGCTGCCCGCGGGATCGAGCTTTCCGTTCGACTTCGGGTTCGTGCCGTCGACCAGAGGCGACGACGGCGATCCGCTGGACGTGCTCATCCTGATGGATGAGCCCGCGTTCGTCGGTGCCGTCATTCCATGTCGGCTGATCGGTGCGATCGAAGCCGAGCAGACCGAGGCCGATGAGGTACCCGAGCGAAACGACCGGCTGCTCGCGGTGGCGAGTGAATCACACAGCTATCGCGACATCCGGTCGATCGACGATCTGCCCGCCCAGCTCGTCGAAGAGGTCGAACACTTCTGGGTCTCGTACAACGAGGTGAAGGGCAAACGCTTCACGCCGATCGGCCGTGCCAATCCCGTCATGGCACGGCGGCTCGTGACCAATGGCAAGACCGCGCGCCGACGCAAATCACGGCGATGAAGGCCGCGCTGACGGCTGGCGGCGAGCGACCATGAGAGTTTTCTAGTCGCCGCACCAGCCGTCACTCGCGACGCAGGCCAAGCCTACGCGCGAAAACGCATGCCGTTTGGCGCGATCTCACCTGGCTTCGGGATACGCGGCGCTGCCGGCTCGGAACGCCGCGGCTTGTCGCTCGGACCGGGCTTCGCCGGCGTGCCGCTGCGTCGCATGCTGAGCGCAATTCGGTTGCGATCGAGATCGACCGAAAGCACGCGCACCTTCACCTTCTGCCCGACCGTCACCACCGTGTTCGGATCGGAGATGTAACGATCAGCGAGCTGTGATACGTGGACGAGCCCGTCCTGGTGCACGCCGATGTCGACGAAAGCGCCGAAGGCGACGATGTTCGTCACGACTCCCTCGAGCTCCATCCCCTCGCTCAGGTGCTTCGGCTCCGTGACGTCCGCACGGAATGCCGGCGGCTCGAATCCTTCGCGCGGATCGCGGCCCGGCTTCTTGAGCTCCGCGAGAATGTCGCGCAGCGTCGGCAGGCCAACGTCGTCCGTGACGTACTTCTCGAGCTTCACGCGCTCGAGCGCGCGCTCGTTGCCAATCAGATCCACGACGGAAACGCCGAGATCGTTCGCGATGTGCTCGACCAACGGGTACCGCTCCGGGTGCACCGCGGACGCATCGAGCGGGTGTTCGCCGCCGCGCACGCGCAGGAATCCCGCCGCCTGCTCGAACGCCTTTGCGCCGAGGCGCGGCACCTTGGTGAGCGCACTGCGCGACTTGAAGCCGCCGACGCTGTCGCGCGTTTTCACGATGGATGCGGCAAGCGACGGCCCCACGCCCGCGACGTACGACAGGAGCGGCGCGGAGGCGGTGTTCACTTCCACCCCGACGCGATTCACACAACTCTCAACCACTTCGTCGAGGCGCGCCTTGAGCCGCGGCTGCGAGACGTCGTGCTGATACTGGCCGACGCCGATCGACTTCGGATCGATCTTCACGAGCTCGGCGAGCGGATCCTGGAGCCGCCGCGCGATCGACACCGCGCCGCGCAGCGACACGTCGAGATCGGGCAGCTCTTCGCGCGCGACGTCCGAGGCCGAGTAGACCGAGGCACCGGATTCGTTGACGACGACCACCTGCGGCTTCGCGAGCTTGCGCTCCGCGAGCACGTCACGCACGAGCGTCTCCGTCTCACGCGATGCGGTACCGTTGCCGATGGCGATGAGGTCGGGCTCCAAGCGGGCGACGTACGCGAGCAGCGACTGCGCGAACCGATCCGGCTGATGGAGATAGAAGGTATCCGTCGCCACGACCGCGCCCGTGCGCGACACCGCGGCGACCTTCACGCCGGTGCGGAAGCCCGGGTCGAGCCCGATCACCAGGCGCTCGCCCGCCGGAGGCGCGAGCAGCAACTGCTCGAGATTCTTGCCGAAGATCGCGATCGCTTCCTCGTCCGCGCGCGTCTTCATCTCGAGACGAATGTCCACCTCGACGGCCGGCGCGATGAGACGCTTGTAGGCGTCCTGCACGACGAGCTTCATCTGATCCGCGGCGGGGTGCTTGGTCACGAGCTCGCGCTCGAGATCGGCGACGATGCGCTCGGCCGGCGCCACGACCTGCCACGAGAGAAACCCCTCGGCCTCACCTCGGCGGATCGCCAGCACGCGATGCGATGGCAACTGCGCGAGCGGCTGCGAGAAGTCATTATAGTCCTGAAATTTGGAAACTTCGTTTTCCTTTCCGGACACGACCTTCGAGCGGACCATGCCGTCGGCGCGCGTGACGTCGCGGATCCGTCCGCGCAGCGTGGCATCGTCCGCCAGACGTTCGGCGAGGATGTCGCGCGCGCCGGCGAGGGCGTGATCGACGTCGGGGACTTCCTTCTCCGCGCTCACGAACGCAGTGGCGGCCTCCGTGAGCGACGCCGTCTCGTGCGTGCGATTCCAGACCAGATCGGCGAGCGGCTCGAGTCCGCGCTCACGCGCGATCATGGCGCGCGTCCGGCGCTTCGGCTTGAAGGGAAGATAGAGATCCTCGAGGGCCTGCTTCGTCTCGGCGCCTTCGATCCGCGCCTTGAGCGAGTCGTCGAGCTTGCCCTGCGACTCGATGCTCTCGAGGATGGCCGCGCGACGGTCCGCGAGCTCGCGCAGGTACTGCGCGCGATCGCGCACGTCGCGCAACTGCACTTCGTCGAGGCCGCCCGTGGCCTCCTTGCGATAACGGGCGATGAAGGGGAGAGTGCTGCCTTCGTCGAACAGCGCTAGCGCGCCGGCGACGTGCTGCGGTGCGAGCGACAGCTCGCGAGCGATGACCGTAACGACGTTCTGCGACATCGATCCTGCAACGGGTGCAAACGGTGGGAGAGAATCACGTCTGTGGAGGATCGAAGTTAGTGGGTTTCCGCCGAAGTAGCGTGAGCGTGAATCGCGACCCCTTTCCCACCGTACTCTCCGCGGTCAGATCGCCGCCCATGAGCCACGCGAGATCGCGACTGATGGCGAGCCCGAGCCCGACACCTTCATGTTCGCGCGTGAATCCGGTCTTGACTTGCACGAACGGCTCGAATACGGACGCGAGCTTGTCGCCGGGAATACCCTGCCCCGTGTCCGACACATGGACGTACGCATGTTCGTCGTCGGCCTCGCATTCCACCGTGATCGAGCCGCCGGCGGGCGTGAACTTCACCGCGTTCGAAACGAGATTGATGAGAATCTGATTGACCTTCTCGCGATCGGCCCAGACGGTGATCGTCGGATCGCATCGGCCCTGTGTGTACCGGATGCCCTTGCTCGCGACCTGCGGCTCGGTGAGTGCGTCGAGCACCGCGAGCGTCTCGTTCACCGGCACGTCCGAGAACTCGAAGCTCACGTGTCCGGTCTCGAGCTTCGCGAAATTCATCAGATCGTTGATGAGGCCGAGGAGATGGCGTTGGCTCCGGCGAATGCGCTGGAGATCCTGCACCTGCTCGTTCGTGACGGGCCCGCGCAATCCCATCTCGATGAGCTCCGCGTAGCCGCCGATGGAATTGAGCGGCGTGCGCAGCTCGTGGCTCATCACGGCGAGAAAATCGGTCTTCGCCTTGTTCGCCGCTTCTGCCCTGGCGCGTGCGACCTGCGCATCGGCGAGCTCGCGTCCGCGCTCCTCGGCGTGCTTTCGCTCCGTGATGTCGAGCGCGAACGCGACGATGGTATGCAGCGCGCCGTCGTCCGTGTAGCGATTCGCGGTGTTCCACAACAGCCAGCGCACCTCGCCGGTCTTGCGACGCAGCGGCAACTCGAAGCCGGTGACGTCGTGGCGGCGCAGCGCGGTCTCGAGGGTGCGCGCCTCGTCCGCATGCTCCGGGGGAACGAGCGTATCCCACAGAAACACGTCCGTCAGCTCGCCAGGCTCGTAGCCGAGCACGAGTCGCGCGGCCTCGTTCACGAACAGTGTTTCGCCGCTCGGCGCGATCTCGCAAACGAGCACCGGGCAGCGCGTGATGAGATCGCGATAGCGTGCCTCCGACTGCGCGATCGCTTCCTGCGCGCGGCTCAGCAGAATGGGCGCGGCCGACGCCGGATCGACGACGGCGTCGAGCTCGCCCGCGCCGAGTGCCTGCAATGCTCCATCGGCCTCGCTGAGCCGCTGAACCAACCGCTCGACTTCCCGGCGATACTCCGACAGGGACGACGGATCGCTCATGCCACCGATCCTTCAACCTCGGCAGCCAGGACCATGCCCAGCGCGGTCGTCACGCGTGCTGTCTCGCTCAATGTCCCGACGATCACCTGCTTGGGGAGTGGTTCGAATCGCACCAACGTCGGCGTGACGAGAACGCCGTCCTGCAATGCACGCATCGGTTCCTTCAGGCAGTCGATGATCTCGACCGCGAACGAGCCCGGCTCGCAACTCTCCAACAGCCGTCGGAGATTCGCTCGAGCGGCGAGGGAGTTGGGCGCGTCGCCCGCGACGTATAGACGAAGCTGCATCACCGACATCGTCCTCAGCGCGAACGAACTCCGCGGCCCGCATCGTCAGCGCTGCAGCCGGCATCCGCGTGCCAAAGCTCGAGCCGTTGCGGGGGATCGGATCTCCGGCGACCCGCGTTGGTCGACTCCGCGGAAATCGCGGTCGGTGAGACGCGCGCGTCGAGGAAGAAGAGTCGCTCCTGCTCGAGCGCGGCCAGATCCCAGCCGAACGTCGCGGAGCTGCGAGACGCTGTCTCGTCGGAGGCGGGTGAGGGAGCGGGAGTCATCGGACTGATGGCTGACCGGTCGATCGGAGTTTCGTGATTGGATGTACGGGCCTACGGCCTATCGCAGAGCCTGTGCCTGTGCGCCGATGAGGCCGGCGACGAATTTCCGCGGTCGCCCGGGTGTACGGCGCTAAGAATCATTTTGTCGAGCGCCGACGATCAGGAAGTAGTTTCACCGCGACCGCTCGCACGCGCCACGGTGCTGGCTTACCGTATCACGAGGCCTTGTGTCGCGGCCGGACTCCAACGATTCATCCTTGTATGTCTGGAAACTCGATCTCCTGCAGGCGCGCTGCCCTGACTCGTCTCGGCGCCGTCGCTGCGTTCCTTGCCGCTGGCGGGCTTCTCGCGTGCGGCTCCGATACGACGTCGCCCTCCCAGGGCGGCACCGGCCCGGGCCCCGCTCTCACCATCACTGCCGACACCGCGACCAACGCGGCGACGGCGCCGGCCGGAGCGACGGTCACGCTCGGTGTTCACCTCAAGAATCCCGACGGGACGCCGGCAAC
>Ga0070679_100003129_pt1 | contig 15124 bp, 12 predicted proteins | sample KBSC63BmetaG_FD_65652 | JGI IMG/M metagenome (GOLD analysis project Ga0070679, IMG submission 65652) | Corn rhizosphere microbial communities from Kellogg Biological Station, Michigan, USA - KBS C6-3B metaG | ecosystem: Host-associated > Plants > Roots > Rhizosphere | place: USA: Michigan... | reverse complement strand
GTGAGCAGGCTACTCTTTTGCCGGTCGCAAATTGAGAAGTGCGGAGGCAGTAATCACGACCTGGGATAGTCCACAGTTCGGGGATAAACCTGCCGCTGCTTGCGCCACAACTTCGAATCATCGCCCATTGCGGTGGAGAGCTAAAATCGCGATTCGCACGTCCCTTCTTCAATCGCCTGACAATCACGGCTCCGTCTGTCCCGATGGCGAAGGCTACAGCTGATTTCGGGGCCACGCTGCTGATGTACTGCGCGCAATGTTGATTACCGGGAAGAGCTTCGTAAGCTTTCGAACGGGATTTACGATACTTGTATCTGCACGGATGCCCCGAGTGGAGCGTAGGGCGCGACGTGGCCATGATCGGCTTTGGGCGAATCGGCCGTGCCCTCGTCGATCTTGCGAGGCTTCGATCTCAAGTGGCTCGTGTACGCTGCGCCACGTTCGCTGCAGAAGGAATATCCGGTACGATTGATTCGTGAGCCGAGTGCCTTAACCGCTCCGTCTCATTTGAGTGGGAGAAGAAGTGGCATCCGGAAATTCCGGACGAGGAGATCGCCCTGCCACATTTCATACTATGGTTTCGCCCGAACACGACCGAATGAAGGGAGCCGCAAAAGCTCAAGTGAGGCGTATGGCCGTGGAGGATATTCCGGCGGCGCTGGAGTTGTCGACCGAGGCAGGCTGGAACCAAACGGCAGAAGATTGGCGAATGCTAACTCAGTTGGCGCCGGAAACTTGCCTTGCGATTTACATGGATGGCGAACTGGCCAGCACGACCACTCTTTTGTGTTATGGGTCGAGCCTGGCATGGCTGGGAATGGTGCTCACGAGGGGAAAGTTTCGCGGACAAGGACTGGCGCGCCGCTTACTGTCGGAAACCTTGGCGTTGGCGAATCGAATGAAGATTGAAACCGTGAAACTGGATGCAACGGACCAGGGGCAGCCACTGTATGAGAAATTGGGATTTCGTTGTGAGCAGCCGGTGGAACGGTGGGAGCGCACAGTGACGGGCAGCACAGCCATTCTAGATGGACGCTCGGGCTTATTGTCACGCGAGCATCTGGTTGCGGACCGGGACTCTTTCGGCGCAGACCGCTCCGAACTACTCGGCAGGTTGGCGGAAAGAAATGGCGCGTTTGTCGCAGGAGAGTCTTACGCCGTCGTGCGTCCTGGCCGGGTGACTTCGTATATGGGGCCCTGCGTCTCTTCTGACGCCGGCGTTGCGCGCTCGTTGATCGAGTGCTGCATTCGGAACACAGGGACTTCGCTTTTTTGGGATTTATTGAAGCAGAATCACCATACCGAACGGATTGCGATCGACCTCGGCTTCAGCCACCGGCGTACGCTTACACGCATGGTTCGAGGCAAGGAATTGCGCGGCAGAGAAGACCGCATCTACGCGCTGGGTGGATTTGAGTTTGGCTAGATGACGACGATTCAAAACGAAGCTGAATTGGAAGAGCACCTCTCGCGTCCTGGCGACGCGGATGCGGCAGCCCTCTCTTCGCTGGAAGGCGATCTGCTCATTCTGGGCGCCGGCGGCAAGATGGGACCGAGCCTGGCCAGATTGGCGCGCCGCGCGGCCGATAGAGCGGGATTGAAGAAGCGTGTGATCGCGGTCGCGCGCTACAGCAATGCCCGTTTGCCCTCGGAGTTTGCCGCATGCGGCATTGAGGCCATCGCGGCAGACCTGTTGGAACCTGGCGAACTTGAGAAGTTGCCCGACATCCCCAATGTCATTTACATGGCCGCGAAGAAATTTGGAACTTCTGGCGCCGCACACGAGACCTGGGCAATGAATACGTTCCTGCCGGGACTAGTGGCCAGCCGCTTTCATAGCTCACGCATTGTGGCTTTCTCTACGGGAAATGTGTATCCGCTTCGATCGGCGAGCGAAGGCGGAGCCGATGAATCCACGCCAGTCGCGCCAGTCGGCGAGTATGCCCAGTCTGCGCTCGGTCGTGAGCGCATGTTCGAATATGCGTCCGCAAAATGGGGAACGCCGGTCGCCATGCTTCGCCTGAATTACGCTATCGACTTGCGATACGGCGTTCTTCTGGACATTGGGCAGGCGGTGTATGAGCACCGCCCGGTGGATCTGCGCATGCCTCTGGTAAATGTAATCTGGCAAGGAGATGCGAACTCATGGTGCTTGCGGTCGTTTGCACACTGCCAGTCGCCTCCTTTTGTGCTGAACATCACGGGGCCGGAGACATTGTCGGTTCGCGAGATCGCAGTCGCATTCGGAAGGCACTTCGCAGTTGAGCCGCAGTTTAGTTCCGAGCCGGCACCCTCCGCGCTGTTGAACAACGCGGCGAAAGCCCGGCAACTCTTTGGCGAGACGATCGTGAAGCCCGCGGAAATGATCGAGTGGACAGCGAATTGGATTAAGCAAGGCGGCGCAACTCTGGGTAAGCCGACCCATTTTCAGACGCGCGACGGGAAATTCTGATGCAACTTCGTGACAAGCTTTTCTCCGGCCTCGTGGTGCCGGCCCATCCCCTTGCTCTGAATCAGGAGCGCAAGCTCGATGAGCGACACCAGCGCGCCCTGACCCGCTACTACGTCGCGGCTGGCGCCGGAGGGATTGCGGTAGGCGTACATACAACGCAGTTTGCGATCCGCGATCCACAAGTCGGCTTGTTTAAACCAGTGCTGCGGATTGCTGCCGAGGAAACCGCCGGGAAAGACGTGGTAAGAATTGCCGGAGTCTGCGGCAAGCGAGATCAGGCAATTGGTGAAGCGAGGCTTGCCGCCGAGTTAGGATATGGCGCTGCCCTGCTGAGCCTGGCCGACCTCAAACATGAAACCATTCCCAAGCTTCTGGAGCACGCACGGGAAATAGCTTCTGTGCTGCCTATCATTGGTTTTTATCTGCAGCCATCGGTAGGCGGACGTGTTCTGCCCTTCGAATTCTGGCGGCAATTCGCGGAGATCGATAACGTTGTGGCCATCAAGATCGCGCCTTTCAACCGATACCAGACACTTGATGTGGTTCGTGCGGTTGTGCAATCCGGTCGCGCACAAGAGATCGCACTCTATACAGGCAATGACGACAACATCCTCATCGATCTCCTCACCGAATTTGATTTGGGTGGCGAACGGCTTCGTATCGTTGGCGGATTGCTCGGCCATTGGGCGGTGTGGACTAAGACAGCGGTTGCGCATCTGGCAGTGGCGAAAAGTCAATCACAAACTGTTCCCGCCAGGCTGCTTACTCTTGCACAGCAAATTACCGATGCGAATTCCGCATTCTTCGATCCAGCCCACCAATTTCACGGATGTATCGCGGGAATTCACGAAGTATTGCGGCGTCAAGGTTTGCTGGAGGGCCGATGGTGTCTGGATCCGCGCGAGGACCTTTCGGCCGGCCAATCGGAAGAGATCGACCGTGTTTACAAGCTTTACCCGCACTTGCCCGATGATGACTTCGTCAAGGAGCACCTCAGTGAATGGCTTAGCTAAGACTCTGCTGGCTTTGTTCGTGTGTGCGGGGACGGCATGGGCTGGCGGCAGGCCGACAGTGAAGGCGGTTTTCGCTTCCGGGGATGTTCCTCTCAATACCGACGCATCTACCGCGTTCTGGCGCTCGGCGGGCATTGCGTCCCTGGAGAAAGACACGCGAGGGAAAGACGTGCCCACTTTCCACGGCGAAGTCCGTATGCGCTGGACCAGGGACAATCTTTATTTTCTATTCATCTGTCCTTACGACGAGCTTTATCTGAAGCCTGCTCCAACCACCAACCAGGAGACGAACGAACTGTGGAACTGGGATGTGGCCGAGGTCTTCATCAGCGCGAACTTCCGCGACATCAAACTCTACAAGGAATTCGAAGTCTCACCTCAAGGCGAGTGGGTCGACCTGGATATCGATCTACACAAGCCACATCATGAGGTGGGATGGACCTGGAACTCAGGATTTGAAAAGACCGCGCGTATCGATACGGTCGCCCGTCGCTGGTATACCGCGCTGAGAATTCCATTTTCAGCTATCGATCATCGTTCCGCCAAGGCGGGAAATATGTTTCGGATGAACTTGTTCCTCAGCGAGGGTCCTCCTTCGAACCACCGCGAGATCACCTGGCAACCTCCCATGAGCAGCACGTTTCACACCCCGGAGCGATTTGGGTTGCTGGAACTGGTCAAGGAAAAACAATGAGGCTTGGAGTCGTACCTAAATGTTGCTGCGCTTCATCTCGTCCATCAGGTGATCGCATGAGCGCACGCACAGAGCCATGATGGTCAGAGTAGGATTCTGGCAGGGATTGGAGACAAACCCCGAGCCATCCATTACGTAGAGATTCCTGATGTCGTGGGTTCGCTGAAATTGATCGAGCACAGACTTCTTGGGGTCGCTGCCCATGCGGGCGACGCCGGCCTCGTGAACAGCCCAGCGTGGCGCTGAGGGATTCGCGCGAGTGCGGATGTTTTTGGCTCCCGCAGCCTCCAGCATCTCTCCGGCAGATTCAGCGATGTCCTTGATCATGGCCTTCTCGTTCTCGCCGTCGGACATATGAATCTTTAGCACTGGGATACCGTAGACATCCTTCACTTCCTTGTCGATTTCCACAAAGTTGTCCCAGCGAGGTAAGACTTCGCCGAAGCCGGTGATGTTGAACTCGGAGCGTGATTCACGAAGCGCCTTCTTATAAGCCTCGCCAAAACCTTGCGCCCCCCAGTTGAAATCGAAGGTGCTGTCGGATTCAAAGCCATAACCGCGAAGAAATCTCTTGAACGGCGGGTCGCCTTTGATGTTGCGAAAGCGGACGATATAAATCCCCAAGGGCTTGACGGGAGCACTCAAGGAAGGCGCTGGAGCAAGCTCGGGAAATTCGCCGCTGCCACCGGCGCTACGTACGTGAGCCATGAGGTAGTGACCGAGAATGCCGCTGGAGTTCGCGAGGCCATTGGGATACTGGGAATTTGCCGAGTTTAAAAGGATGCGGGTGGACTCTTGCGATTGCGCGCACAAGATGACGGCGCGCGCCTGAATTTCGCGCGGAGCCCGCGTGATTCTGTCGATGTAAAGAACGCCGCGCGCGCGATTGAGGTCCGCATCCATCAGAACCTTGAAGGCCATGGCGTTCGAAATCAAAGTACAATTCCCAGACTTGAGTGCGTCGGCGACGGTGGTAAAAGCAGAATTGAAGTAAGACTTGGTGACGCAGCCCCGTTCGCAGGGGCCGCAATAATGACATGGACTGCGGCCATTCAATGATTGGGTGAGGTTCGCTGAACGTGTGAGCGTGGCGGTACGGCCCAGCTTCTGTTTCACGCGATCGCGAAAAACTGATTCTTGACAGTTCAGCGCCATAGGCGGCTGGAATTGGCCATCCGGCAACTCCTCAAGTCCCTCTGCCATTCCAGTGATTCCTACATACTTTTCCACCAGATCGTAATAGGGCGCGATGTCTTTATAGCTGATCGGCCAGTCTTCGCCGTAGCCATCGTGGGAAGCGGCTTTGAAGTCCCAGTCGCTGAAACGCAGCGAGACGCGACCCCAGACGTTGGTGCGGCCACCGGTCATGCGCAAACGGCCCAGCCAGTTGAATGGTTTGTCCGCGGGCGCGGTGTAGGGTTCCTCTATGTCATTCACGAACCAGTCTTGGGTATATTCGTTGCAAACGTCTCCCATCTGCGATTGAATGGGGCGCGTTTTGCGGACAATTTCCGGGGCGAGGTTGCGATACTTCAGTGCGAAAGCTGGAGTATGCTCGCTGAAATTCGCGCTGGATTGCGGGCGTCCGGCCTCAAGGAGAGCAACCTTCAGCCCAGACTCGGCCAGACGCTTGCACGCCCAGCCCCCGGAGGCCCCTGAACCTACTACGATTACGTCGTATTTCTGCGTTGTCGATTCAGCCAAGGGTTCGATACCGCCGGAGACGATGATTGCTGACGCTAAACAATGTCATGATTTGCGTGATGCTAACAAGCCAAGCAGAGCGAGGTCAATCGAAGAGGATGAAGCGCACTCCGCAACGGTCGCTCAGTCTTATCCATTCACTTTGTAGCTGGCATGCACAGAAATTGTCTCTCGTTGGCATGGCACTTGTGACTGTGCAGCGACCGAATGTTACCATTACCGCGAGAATTTCTTGCATAACTGAGACACCAACCATACAGACTCTACGAGGCCATTATCGTGACAAAGGATGAGAGGTTGCGCCTGATCAGGGATGGACAGGCAGTCGGGCGCGCGCTTACGCGTCGCGAGATGGTGCAACGAATCCTCGCCGGAATGGGCGCCGGAATGGCGTTGCCGCTGGTGGCGGCTTCCCACCCCATACACAGGCTTCTTTCGGATGACGCAATTTTTTCACACGCGGATGCGCAGATGGCATCCACGGCTTGGCAACCGTTATTTCTCAACGCGCCCCAGAATAAGGCGCTCGTCGCGCTGTCGGAGATCATCGTGCCCGGGTCAGCCAAGGCTCAAGTGAACCGGTTCATCGATTTGCTGCTAAGTGTAGATACGCCTGCTAACCAGAAGAACTTCTTGGTGAGTATTTCGGCGATGGAGGACGAATCGCAGAAGCGTTTCGGGCAACCGTTCGCGGCTCTCAGCGGAGACCAACAGAATGAGCTTCTAACCGCCGCTTCGAAAGAGGATGTGGGCAACAACGAGGACAAGGATAAGGGTTTAGAGGCGCGAGATTCTGAGGGCAAACACGCAGGAGAAACGCGACATTCGCTCAACGACCACTTCAATAATCTGAAGGGTTGGATCAGTGGAGCGTATTATTCGTCGGAAACCGGCATGGCGGAACTCGGATGGACCGGCGATTACGCCTTCGAGAATTATCCATCGTGCCAGCACGCGGAAGAACATCACTGAGACTGCCGGCGGGGAGGGGACTCACATTGTCGCATCAAATAATACGCGACCAATGCCGCCTGGCGCAGAAACGGCTAGCCCTTCCGTACTCCTGGGGAGACTTTGTATATCGCAGCCGCTCCTAACAAACTGGCTCCAGCCAGGATTTTCCAGGCCAAGTCATAGCTATGGTAGCTATCGAATGTTCTTCCCGCAATCCACGGCGCTGCCCACTGGCCCAACGAGTATCCCATGATGATCAGCGCGAGGATCTTTCCAAGGGCCGCGGTGCCGAAGCATTCCGCTGTGACAAGTGGAATCAACATGTAATCGGCGCCCATTGCAAACCCAAAGGCCAGGGCAAAAAGCCAGATGGCAGCTGGCTGGTGCGATAAGTAAAGTATTGGAATCGCTAGCCCAATCAATAAATAGAAGAAAGCCATGATGTCTTTCTTGGGGAACCGATCCGCCAAATACCCCACCAAAACGCGGCCACCGAGGCTTGATGCCAGCAGCACTGTTGAGAATCGCGAAGCCGCAGTCGGCGAGTAGCCCTCATCCCTAAGGAATAAAATGAAGTGTTGAATCACTGCGCCAATCGCTCCAACCACCAGCGTGGAGCCTGCCAGGATCAGCCAAAAGTTGGTTGTTCGGGCCGCAGCAGCGACACCGCTTGAAGTAGCAGCACCGGCGGTAACCGTGTCGTCAGCGAGATCATTTTTCGAATCTCCGTCCGGCAGGAGCCCCATTTCGGCGGGAGTGGAGCGCGTAATCAAGATTCCGACCGGGAAGAGCACAATCAGAATCAATAGGCCGACAGTTCCCAGCGCGTGGCGCCACCCGAAGGTGCGGATCAAACGACTAACCAGTAAGGGCGACACCACTCCGCCAAAACCCAGGCCAAGATAGGCGAAGCCCATCGCACGGCCGCGCTGCCTGCGGAACCATTGCGCAATAAGCACTTGATTGGCTATGGGGCCTGCCAGCACGTAACCCAAGACTTCCGCGATGCAAAGAAGTTCGTATTCCCAGAATCGGGTCATGAAACCCATGAGGAATAGAGAAACCCCGATGAGGCCAGTACCCGTAAGGATGATCCATCGACTGCCGATCCGGTCAATTAGCGCGCCCGCCGCGAAACCGAAAGGCAAGCCGACAATCAGGAATCCTAGAAGAAAGCCCTGGGTGACTTGGGCGCGCGCGAACCCGAGTGATTCCACAAGCGCGGGATAAAAAACCGGGAAACCATAAAAAATAATTCCGACAGCAAAGAAGAGATTTAGGAATGCAGCAACAACAATCCACCAGCCATAAAAGATTCGTGTTGATCGATTTTCCTTCATGTAAGGCACCGACACCGCGCGGGCGGCGTCTGCATAGGGTTGCACACTATTGTCTTCGTGGCCATGAGTCCGGATTGGCTCGCTTGGTCCCGGTAAGCCTGATTAAGTCGTTCCGTACTGAAAAGAAGTTCGTGCACTTCACGAAATCGCCGGAAAACCGGCGAGGCCCCTACGGTCGGGCCTGAATCGTCTGCCAAGCGAGAACACGCATTGTCGATTCGCCGACCCGCTTAGATGCCTGTAGGGACAGTCCAATTCCTCGGTAAACGAAAGGAAAGGCCGCCTTCGCGCCGTCGCCGGAAGGCGGCCGGTGAGTTTAAGAGCAATAAAAAGGCAATTTAAAAGCTTTCGTTTTGTTATGATTGGTTGTTTTTAATTTCATCTTGAACGCATTCGACTGCGTTACCTCCATGATGGCATGGATCAGAAGCGGCCCCTACAACTGAAGCGGAGTGGGAATCACTAAGAGATGTTCTATCGAAGCGAAGATTCGGGCGTCCGGTTTCGGAATGTTCTGCGACGTAACCGGGAGTCGGGACGAGGCGGTGCGTACGCCGTCTGTTCTGCCCACCCGCAGGTCCTCGAAGCAGCGGTCCAGCAAGCAATCGAAGATTGTTCGATTCTTCATGTGGAATCGACCTCCAGCCAAGTGAACCAGTTTGGTGGCTACACGGGTCAGACGCCGCAAGAGTTCTCGGAGTGGATCCGCGGCTCTGCCCAGCGCGCGGGCCTCCCTGCGGACCGAGTCCTGCTGGGTGGCGACCACCTTGGCCCCTTCCCATGGAGAAGCGAAGGCGCTCATGCCGCATTGCAGAAAGCTTGCGAATTGGTGCGAAGCTGTGTTCTCAACGGATATCAGAAGATACATCTCGACGCGAGCATGCCTTGTGCCGACGACGGAAATGCCGGCCTCGACGAACAAATCGTTGCGGACCGAGCTGCCATTTTGTGCCAGGCTGCAGAAAACGCGTATTCCAAATTGCCAGCCGGTTCTCCGCAGATCGTCTATGTGATTGGAACCGAAGTCCCCGCCCCCGGCGGCGAGTCACAGGGTGCACATGCGCCAGAGGTAACGACCGCCGAACATATGCATCGAACCTTGCGAGTATTCCAGCGCGTCTTCTCAGAACAAAACCTGTCGTCGGCCTGGGAAAGAGTAGTGGCGCTCGTTGTCCAACCCGGAGTTGAATTCGGATCTGATCTGATTTTCGAATATGACAGGGCAAACACACAATCGTTGTCCGCGGCGCTGGCAGGAAACGCCGGACTCGTATACGAAGCGCATTCCACCGACTACCAGTCCCCGAAGGCGCTACAACAAATGGTGGAGGATCACTTCGCAATTCTCAAAGTTGGCCCCTGGCTGACATTTGCCTATCGGGAAGCGGTTTTGGCCCTGGAGGCAATCGAGCATGAACTGCTTAAGACGAGCGCTGGCATTCGGCAGTCGCAGGTGCGCGAAGCCCTCGAGCAGGCAATGTTCAGGAATCCTGTTTACTGGCGGTGGTATTATCTCGGCGATGAAGAGAAAATACGTCGCGAGTTGATCTATAGCTACAGCGATCGCTGCCGGTATTACTGGAACGAGCCCTCCGTCCAAAAAGAGGTAGCGCAACTCTTCGGGAATCTTGCCCCGCGACCGATTCCTTCCACCCTGTTGAGTCAATTTCTGCCTTTCGAATATGAAGCTATACGAGAGGGAGCACTCGAAGCTACTGCGGAAATGATCGTTCGCGGCCATATCCAACGCGTCTTGCGCGTTTACTCTCGCGCATGCGCCGCATAGGAAAAGGACATCGATGCTACGGAGAGACTTTCTAAAAAGCAGTATGGCGTTGGCCGCGGTTGCGGAGCTCGGAACAGGCGAAGCACATGGGCTTGTCCGCGCTCATAACTGGGGGAACTATGACTTCGGGTCCGGCCCGCCCGTTAGTGACCGTCTGAATCGCCTGGAAAACTTCGGCAGGCGCAATTTGTGCTGCCCCAGGGGACAAAGTTTGCAGGTCTGAAACTCACAGCGGAGATTGAAGTGAAAGGGATGCGATACCCCGTGCAATGGGCTTGCCGTCAGAAGTTAAATCAGGATGGTTCACTCACACTGCGCGCTAACCTGCATCACGGACTCTAAGGGCAAACATGACAAAGACGTTCTGTTCGATAGCTATCCTCACATCGATCTGCCTGGCCCAGTCGCCATCGCGCCCTGCTGCCTTGCCCCAGATCCAAAGCCCCAGCCTGCGCATCGAGTTCGACAAACAAATGCGCAGCCGAGTGGTGGCACGCTTTGATGGAAAAGAAGTTCCGTTAGGCGCGTTCTCCGCTTCCGAAACTGTTAAAGGCAGCGAACGTGCCTGGTACACCTTTGCCTTAGAGTCGCAGAAGCAGGAGCACGTCAGCGACGTTTATGGCGGAGGAGAGAAGCTTACTCTGACCGGTACATCTGGGAACCTGCGCAAGGCTCTGTCCATCATCATCTACGACGACTTCCCCAATCTTGCGGTATTCGATGTCAGCTACACAAATGTTGGCAAGTCGCAACTCAAGATTCTCGAGTGGAACAACAATAGCTATACGATCGAAGCGCGGCGCGGCCCCGCAAAGGTTTCCTTCTGGTCGTTTCAAAGCGGCTCTTACGAGCGTCGCCCGAACTGGGTGGTTCCACTGCACACAGGATTCTCTCAGCAGAACTATCTCGGCATGAACGCGAGCGACTACGGCGGCGGCACTCCCATTGTTGACGTCTGGCGCAGGGACGTGGGCATCGGGGTGGGCCACGTAGAACCGCGGCCGCGCCTGATTTCGTTGCCCGTTTCCATGCCCAACGCCCGTCATGCACGAGTCGGAGTGCAGTATCGTCATGACCAGACCCTGGCGCCCGGAGAAAGCCTCCATACCTTTCGCACGTTCGTCTCCGTGCACGATGGAGACTACTTCCAGACCCTGCTCACGTACCGCCGGTTCATGTTGAAACAAGGATTTCAGATGGCCAAAGCACCCGATAGCGCTTTCGGAGCGATCTGGTGTGCCTGGGGTTATGGACGCGACTTCAAGCCGCAACAGGTCTACGATACGCTGCCCACGGTCAAGCGAATGGGATTTACATGGGTCACGCTGGACGACGGTTGGCAGAACAATTATGGCGACTGGCAGCTCGATCCGAAGAAATTCCCCCGTGGCGACGCCGATATTAAAGCCATGGTGGATCGGATTCACCAGGAGGGATTCAAGGCGCAGCTCTGGTGGTCGCCCCTCAGTGCGGTTCCAGATTCCAAGCTTCTGACTGATGAACCTGATCTGGCACTGAAAAACCGGGACGGTTCGCGGCGCAAGATTTCATGGTGGAATTCCTACTATCTCTGCCCCGCGAATTCTCGAGTGGTGGAGTACCACAAAGCACTTGTGCACAAAATCCTCGTCGATTGGGGGTTTGACGGCCTCAAACTCGATGGCCAGCACATGAACGGCGTTCCTGCCTGCTACAACCCCACCCATCATCACAAGCGACCCGAGGAGTCCGTTGAGGCTTTGCCCGATTTTTTCCGTGAAATCTACGACGCCGCACAAAAAGCCAAGCCCGGATCGCTGGTAGAATTCTGCCCCTGCGGCACCGCTTTTTCTTTCTTTACCATGCCCCACTTCAATATGTCCGTCGCTTCCGATCCGACGAGTTCGTTTCAGGTGCGCTCCAAAGGCAAGACTATAAAAGGCCTCATGGGCGACGACGTACCTTACTTTGGCGATCACGTTGAACTGAGCGACAACCATGACGATTTTGCGTCCACCCTTGGTATTGGAGGAGTAGTGGGCACGCAGTTTGTTTTGCCTTCCCTGGTCGTGAAACATGGCCGTTTTGACCTCACGCCCGACCACGAAAAGAGTTTCCAAAAGTGGCTAAAGCTTTATCAGGAGAAGGGTCTTTCCCGCGGTCAATATCTGGGCACGCTCTACGACATTGGTTTCGATCTGCCCGAAGCCCACGTTATCCGCAAGGACAAGAAGATGTATTACGCTTTCTACGCCGCGACTTGGAAAGGCAGCGTAGAGCTGCGTGGCCTCGACGATCGCGCATACCACGTCGTGGACTATGTCAACGGGAAAGACTTCGGAACCGTTCGCGGACCAGTCGCGCATTTATCTGCAGATTTTTCGAAACATCTTTTGCTGGAAGCAGTCCCGCAATAGTTACAGAATCCGTCGGTAAGGAGACAATCACGGCTTCGCCTGTCCCGATGGCGAAGTCTACAGCTGAATTCGGGGCCACGCTGCTGATGGCTGTTGATGCCTTCATTGAGCAGCGAGGCGTACTGAACGATGCGTTGAGGACGAACCTTTGACGGAACTCGGTAACGAGTCGCTTGCTTCCGTCATTCACGCCGCTTAAAGTGAGCACGGCGGAACACGTCAAATGCGGCGTGTTCCGCTGCAATCTCCACATTCCGATAACTATGCCAAAGCCCAACCAAGTCCGACCGGATACAGCCGTCATTTACATTGGTGTATCAACCGAGTGTTAGGTCACCGAAGGTGCAAGCCTCCAAACCCAAGAACGCGACTGCCGTACGATGTGTGTTCACAACGGTTGGCAGGTCATCCGTCTGTTCAGGGAAGAGGGTGAATCCGCGAAAACGGCTGACCGTCCGCGATTGCAGGAGTTGCTCACCTTCTGCCGTAACGCAAAACCGCGTCCTGAATTTGTAGTCGTTCACCACGTTGACCGTTGGCAAGAAACGGCCAAGACTACGACGTGATGCGGAGCTACTTGCTCAAATTAGGAGTAAAGCTCCGCTCGTTCTCGCAGCGCCTCGGTGAAGACCCGCACGACCAGTTCTTTGAGTCGAATACGCAGATGGGCTTTATCGAATTCAGGAAACCAGCTTGTTGTTCAAAGGTTTAACGGACACCGACACGGCAGAAAAGTTGTTTGGTAGCGCTAACGGGAATCGAACCCGTGTTTGAAGATTGAGAATCTTCCGTCCTAACCCCTAGACGATAGCGCCCCGGAGAGCAGTCATTATAACAAAGCAAACCGGCCAGGCTGGGGGTGCGGGTAGCGCCAGCCTCTGGCCGGCCGATGGGCGGGCGAGACGCCCGCCAGACAGCCGGCGGGACGCCGGCGCTACGTTGTCGTCCCTCGAGCTGTCACCTTTTATCTCTTGACAGCTTTCCCTCCCGGAGCTAAATTTCACTTAGCGAATAAAAAGCGAAAGCACATTCGCAGCCTCGGCCAGCCGCCTCGGCGTTCCCTGAAAATTTTGAGGTCCTTATGGCTTCCCCACTCTTTTCCGCTCCAGCGGATGGTGCTGTTGTCTTTGCTGCAAAGAAGAAGCCGGCGCAGGTTTTACAACGCCTGGCGGCGTTGCCCAAGCTGGCGGGCGTGACTGCGGCCTCGCGGTTGGAGGTGCGGCCGGCGCCGGAGATGGTCTCCAGCGGGATTCGCGAGATCGATAAGCTTGCCGGCGGACTGCCGCGGGGATGTCTCAGCGAAATTTGCGGGCCCGCTTCTTCCGGGCGCACCAGCGTGTTGCTGGCCGCCCTGGCGGCAGCTACGCGGCGCCAGGAAGTCTGCGCCCTGGTGGACGCCACGGACGCGCTCGATGTGGTTTCGGCTGCGGCCGCCGGAGTTGAGCTGGAAAGATTGCTGTGGATACGTGGTAACCCGGCGTCAGGCGTCGGACGTCAGGCGTCGGACCTCGGACTTCAAACCTCGGGGGCGAAGTTCGAAGCCAGGAGTCAAAATCAAAGATCAGCGGACCGCGGTTCGCAGTCTGACGCCCCAGGTCTGACGTCCGACGCCCGAGGTCCGACGCCCGAGGTCCGCTCTCTCGAGCAGGCACTGCGTGTCACCGACCTGCTCCTGCAAAGCGGGGGCTTTGGCCTGGTGGCCATTGATCTTGGGGATGTGGCGGACGCGGCGGCGCGGCGGATTCCGCTGGCTTCCTGGTTTCGCTTTCAGCGCGCGGTCGAACCCACCTCCACGGTGCTGCTGGTGGTAGCCCAGGTGCCCTGCGCTCCGACTTGCGCTTCCCTGCTGATCAGGCTGCAGGCGGGGCAACGGCTTTCAGCTATCAGCTGTCAGCTGTCAGCCAAAGACGGAGTTTCACCGGCTCACGCGCAACTTCTGGATGGACTGCGCGTTGAAGGAGAGCTGTTGCGTTCGCGCCTGCAGCGAAAACCGGCGCAAGGCATCACTGCGACATTCGCCACCAAAGCGGTGCGGATGGCGTAGGGGCAGATGTCCTCATCTGCCCGGCGGAGCGAAGCTCCGCTAGTCTGGCACAGAATCCTGCGCTCGACTGGACAGATGCGGACATCTGTCCCTATGTGGCCGGTTCCGCTGCAAGGGCGAGACGCCCTCGCGACAGCCGGCGGGACGCCGGCTTACGAATTTCTGCGACTGACGACTGATTTATTAATGACCGCCTTTGCCTGCATTTTCGTTCCTGACTTTCCGGTCGAGGCCCTGCTGCGCGCTGAGCCTGGCTTGCGTTCACAAGCTTTGGCCGTGCTCGAAGGCAAGGCGCCGCTGCAAACCATTTTTGCTTTGAATGAAAAAGCCCGCCACGCAGGAGTTTCGGCGGGAATGACGAAAATTCAGGTGGAGACCTGCCCTGATCTTGCCCTGCGTCCGCGATCTTTATTACAGGAGGCTGCCGCCCACGCTGCCTTGCTCGATTGCGCCCAGTCATTTTCACCGCGAGTGCAGGATGCGGGTTGTGACACTGTGCTTCTCGACCTCGCCGGCCTGGAGCCGCTTTTCGGCCCGCTGCCGAAAATCGCGCGCGATGTGGCGCGCCGTGCTTCCGACCTGGGCCTCGAAACCAACGTTGCCGTGGCCTCCAATCCGGACACCGCCGTGCTCGCCGCTCTCGGCTTTTCCGGGGTGGTCGTGATTCCCCAGGGAAGAGAAGCCGAGCAGTTGGGCAATCTTCCTCTGGAAGTGTTGTTTACCGGAGGTCACGATCTCCAG
>Ga0070679_100003128_pt1 | contig 15127 bp, 8 predicted proteins | sample KBSC63BmetaG_FD_65652 | JGI IMG/M metagenome (GOLD analysis project Ga0070679, IMG submission 65652) | Corn rhizosphere microbial communities from Kellogg Biological Station, Michigan, USA - KBS C6-3B metaG | ecosystem: Host-associated > Plants > Roots > Rhizosphere | place: USA: Michigan... | reverse complement strand
CATTTATGGGTAAACAACCGCCTATCCGTGTCGCGCTTGACCTTGAAACGACGGGTTTGTATGCTGAGCAGGATGCCATCCTGGAGGTTGCCGCCATCAAATTTCAGGGCGCGACCATTCTTGGTACCATGGAGACACTGGTTGCGCCTGGCCGCTCCATCCCCTATCGTGTGCAGCGCCTGACGGGCATCACTCCCGAAAAAGTAGCTGGCGCGCCCCGCTTTGAAGCGATTGCCAGGCAGTTACAAGATTTTCTCGGCAATTATCCCATCGTTGGGCATAGCATCCCCTTTGACGCTGGTTTCTTGCGTCGGCGTGGCCTGGCTCTCCAGAATCCCCTCGTTGATACCTTTGAGCTTGCCACCGTTCTCCTGCCCTCGCTGACCAGCTATAACCTGGGATATGTGGCTCAGAGTTTAGGGTTGACCGTGGCAGAAGGGCGTCACCGGGCGATGGTGGATACGCAATTGGCGCTGGATGTTTTTCTGGCCCTGCACGAGCGTTTGCGCGCGGTCGATCTGGCCATTTTGCAGGACCTCGCGCACCTGGATGCTCCCCGTTCCTGGCCGCTGCTGACCTTTTTCCGCCAGGAGTTGCGCGAACGCACCGAGCAGAATGGCATTGCTGTTGGACCACGACGCGGCAGCCTGGGCGATCGTTTCGCCGCCCAACTTGGCATGGACCCGCGCGTGCTCTCGTTTGCTTTGAAGCGTGCAGAAGAACCAGCTCTTTCTCCGCCACTGACTCAAATAGATGCTCCATCCTCCGAAACTTTACCTGAAGAAACTCCTCTTTTAGAAGCTTCCGCGCAGGATCTGGAGAAGCTGGTTGAGGTGATTCAGGAGAAGCAGAGTGAGCCATCTCCCACTGTTGAGGCAAGTCCTGCCACATTTCCGCAAGAAACGCCACCGGCGACTCCGAAACATGTTGGTTATCATACCGCCTATCGGGCGCTCCAGGAGGCGTTGACCGCGCGTAGTTCGCTTTTGATGGAAGTCACTGTCGGGGCAAACGATTATACCCCGGCACTCTTGCCCGCGCTTGAATGGCTCACGGCTGCAACCGCCGAGGCCGCGCACGCAGGCAGCGAAGTGCCGCGCCTCTTGATCTCCTGTGCCAGTTCACAGGTCGCGCGTCGCCTGACCGATGAGATTCTGCCGCGTTTACAGGCTTCGTTAGCGAGCGAGCTGCCCGGCGCGTACCTGGCTGAGCGCGGCGGCTATCTCTGCACGCATCGCTGGTTTGGCTCGGCTTTGCGGCGCACCAGTGGTGAACTCTCGGCTGAGCAGGCACGTGGCATGGCCAAGCTCGCGCTGTGGGCCTATCAGACCAGAACCGGCGAGCGCACCGAATTGACCTTATTGCCACAAGAGAACGCGGCCTGGGGACGCATCTCGTCGGGCGTTGAAGATGTACCGCTGGCCGAGAGCCGTGGCGAGACGCCGTATCAGCGTTGCCTCTATCGGCGCAAGGGCTATTGTTTTGTCAGCCAGGCTGAGGAGCGTGTCAAAGCCGCGCAGATTGTTGTCACGACCCACGCGGGTTTGCTCGATGATCTGACCTCGTCCCATTCTCTGTTGCACTCGATCGAGCGTCGCGTGATCCTGGACGCCGATCTCTTAGAGGAAGAGATCGCGCGCTGGAGCAGCGTCGATCTGGCCCAGCCGCGCCTGCTGGAACTGCTCAATACGATCGGCGTTGAATTGCCGGATGGGCGTTATCAGGGCTTGCTGGCCCTGGCCGCGCCCGCCTTGCGCGAGAATGGCCCCGGCGGTCTTTCGTCCACGCCAACCATTCCTAAAATGGAATTAGATACACGCTTGCTTGCCTGGTTTCAGAGTTTGAATCAGGCTCGCGCTTCCGTCAAGCGTCTTTTCCAGGCGCTGGCTCAGTTGCTCCAGGAAGGGAATAATGGCAAAGGGAAAGGCGAGAACGGAGGCCGGGCGGCGGCGAATCGTGGAAATGAGCGCGCCGATCAGCCTTTACGTTTAACCGGTCAGACGCGCAATAGCGCGGCCTGGCTGGAGGTCGAGCAACGCTGGAAGCAGACGTCCCAGCGTTTACAGAGCGTGATTGACCTGGTGCGCGAGGCGGAGAAAAGTTTACTCACAGCCAAACGCGCTCGCCATCACCTTGAGCAAGAGGGCGGTGAAAGCCAATCGGTAGCCTGGGAACTGGCAGCTCTGGCTCATCGCTTGACCAGCCAGAAGCGCCTGGCTCAGCAAGCGCTGGGCGAGCCTCTGACCCCATCTGCTGGCGCAGAACAAGCGCATCCAATGGTGTACTGGCTCAGGCTGGCGCCGACTCCGCAACCTGCTTCTCAACAGCGCCATCATGATACAACTCAACAGGCTGAGGTTTGCCCTGTGCTCTACGCGCAGGTGATTTCAACGACCGATCTGTTCAAACAATACATTTCGCCCGCCGGGGTGAGCGCTGTGCTGGTTGGTGTGGCTCTCTCGGTGGATAACCATTTCTCGTTTTATCGCACCCGCTTTGGCCTCGATGTCGATACCTGTCCGGCTCTGGCGGTTGTGACCGAGCATCACGAGCAGACCTTGCTCTATATGCCCAACGATGTGCCGGAGCCCAATATGCCCCAGTATCAGCGCCATCTCGACGAAGCGATCATCCAGCTCGCTACCGCGCTCGATGGCCAGTTAGTGGTACTCTTTACATCGTACGCGGCCTTGCGTAGCTCGTACGCGGCGGTGAAGCAGGCGTTAGAGGCACGGGGTATCCTGGTGCTGGGGCATGGCATTGATGGTTCGCCACGCCAGCTCTGGCAGATGTTCCGCGATCAAGAGAGGGTGGTGCTCCTGGGCGCTGGCGCGTTCTGGGATGGCTCGGATGAGGTGAAACGTCCGCCTGCCTGTGTGCTTGTGACACGTTTGCCGATGCCGGTTCTGAACGACCCCCCAATGGCCGCGCGCACCGAGCATATCTCCGATCAGTTGCACCAGGTCACGGTGCCAATGGCGGCCCTGAAGATGCGTCGCGCGCTCAACCGTCTGGCCTGGAGTCACGAGAAACGTAACGCGGTCGTCCTTTTTGATCGGCGCGTGGTCTCCAAAGAGTATGGAGCCACCATTTTGCATACGTTGCCGCACTGTTCACAACGTCAGGGGACCATCTCGCATCTGCCGGAAATTGCCCTCGATTGGCTGACGGCCAGCGGTTCCTGGGATTAAGCTTTATTTTTGAAAGGGAATTTGCTCTATGTCGCTAACACGTTCTTCTCGCGCCGTGCGCGTGGTTTACGGGGCCTGCCCGCACGATTGCCCTGATTGTTGTGCCCTTGAGACAGAGGTAGATGAGCAGGGGCGTGCGATTAGCGTGCGTGGGCGCGCCGATCACCCGGTTACACGCGGCTGGCTCTGCGCGAAGGTCAACCGCTATCTGGAGCGTGTCTATCATCCTGAGCGGCTGCTCTATCCCATGAAGCGCGTTGGCCCGAAGGGCAGCGGTGATTTTGAGCGCATCTCCTGGGATGAGGCGTTGCGCGAGATCGCGAGTCGCTGGCAAGAGATTAGCGCGCGTCATGGCGCGCAAGCGATTTTGCCCTATAGCTACGCGGGAACGCTGGGGCTGGTGCAGGGTGCTGTCACCGCTGAGCGTCTCTGGAATCGCCTGGGAGCGAGTGGGCTTGAGCGCACGATCTGCGGCGCTGCGGCGGAAGAGGCCGTGACTCTGACGGTCGGCGGGCGTCTGGCTCCCTCACCACAAATACTACCCCAGAGCAAGCTGATCCTGATTTGGGGCAGCAATCCCGCCAGCACCGCGCCGCACCTGATGCCTTTTTTGCGCGAAGCCCAGCGCAACGGCACGAAGATTATCGTCATTGATCCGATCCGCACGCTGACGGCGCGCTCGGCCAATCAGCATATTCAACCCTTTCCGGGGACGGATGCCGCGCTGGCTCTGAGTATGATGTACGTGATGGTCAGCGAGAATCTGCATAAGCCGGACTGGTTGGCTGCGCATACCATCGGCTGGGAAGATCTGCTCAAGCGTGTCAAGGAGTTTCCGCCAGAACGGGCCGCGCGCATCACCGGATTGGCAGAGGAAACCATTCTCGACCTGGCGCGCACCTACGCCACCAGTACGCCAGCTCTCTTGCGCGTGACCGATGGCATTAATCGTCATACGAACGGTGGTCAAACGGTGCGCACCCTGGCCTGTTTGCCTGCCGTGGCTGGCCATTACGGTCTGCCCGGTGGTGGACTGATGTATAGCACCAGCGATTGGTTGCGTTGGGAGAGCGAGGCCGTCTCGTATCGATCCGATCCCGCCTGCCCGCCCACGCCGCGCTCGCTTAACATGAATCGCCTGGGATCTGTGCTCACTGGCGAAGCCAATCCGCCAGTTCACTCGCTCTACGTGTTCAACGCCAACCCTGCCGCTTCATCGCCCAATTCAGGCAAGATTGTGCAGGGACTTTTACGCGACGATCTCTTTACCGTTGTCCACGAGCTTTTCCTGACCGATACCGCGCGCTACGCTGATATCGTACTGCCAGCTACCAGTCAGCTTGAGCAGGTGGACCTGCACAGGCCGTATGGCCATCTTTCGCTGCAATATAATACGCCGGCCATCGCGCCGTTGGGCGAAGCGCGGAGCAACTGGGACGTCATGCGTGGATTAGCCGAAGCGTTGGGTTTCACGGAACCCTGGCTACGCGAGGACGCAGATGCGGTCATACGCGGTATTCTGGAGGCCAGCGCACCGTCTAATTCCACCATGGCAGGGATTACGCTTGAACGTTTGCAATGCGAAGGATCGATTCCGCTCGCCATTCCGGCTGAACGCGCGACCCCTTTTGCCGATGGGGTCTTTGGCACGCCTTCGGGCAAGCTGGAAATCTACTCTGAGCAGGCGGCGGCTCGCGGCTACGATCCTGTGCCCAACTGGGTACCAGAGGTTGAAGCGCGCACCGGCCTGGACGGCGCTGTTGCGGTCAGTGATCCCTTGCCGTTGCTCTGCCCGGCTGCCCATCATTTCATCAGTTCGAGCTTTGCCAATGTCGAGACACTGCGTACCAAAGAGGGCAAACCAACCCTGCGGATTCACCCTGTTGACGCGGAGGCGCGAGCCATTCGGAGCGGCCAGTGGGTGCGTGTCAGCAACGAGCGCGGTTGGTGTCGGCTCGTGGCGGAGGTCACAACCGATGTACGTCCCGGTGTACTCGCGACCGTCAGTGTCTGGTGGCCGACCTTCAGCCCCGATGGTCGCAACATCAATTCCACGACCTCTGATCGCCTGGCCGATTTTGGCGGCGGAAGTACCTTTTATACCAATCTGGTCAGGGTTGAAGCCTGCGTAGAGTAGGGTGATATGGTATAATATCAGGCAATTGGGGAGACAAAAGAGAACTGCTCTCTTTGTCTTCCCTGGCCACCACACGTGGCACTTTCCCAAAAAAACCATTTCGTAGAGCAACATGTCTGCCTGCATTTCCATGCGGCAAGACGAATCACCTGATATGACAGGGGACCTGTTATGGTTGACGATCATCTGGGGAATGGTGGCGCGATACGTGGGGAGGATGAGGCTCATTCTGATTATTTGCGCGATGTGCTGAAATATGTGGTAGAGATAGGCGCTTCCTTGCGTCTGCAAATGGACACAGAAACGCTATTAGAGCGCATCGTTAATATCTCGTGCAAAGCTCTGCACTTTCAATACGCGGTGATCTATCTCTCTGACGGCGCGGGCCTTTTCCATGTAAAAGCTGCTTCTCATAGCATCAACGCGATGGCTCAGGCTTACCTCAAGGATCATCCCTTGCCAGCCAGTGTCGTCGCGCGCATTATTGACGAACAGTATCGTGTCAGCGATTCCTATTTTCTCCCCGCTGAGGATCCCATCTGGCAGGATCAGGAGCTTACCAGCTATTTTGTCACGGTCAATCCCGCGACAAGCACGCACGAGCCTGTCTCGCTTCCGCCTGTTAGCAGCTTGAATAGTCGCGCGTGGAATCCCGATGATCTGGTGCTGGTACCATTGCTGAGTGGCGATAACCAGCTTCTCGGTTTTCTGACGCCTGATTCTCCGCTCAGCGGTCTCCGTCCCACCAGAGAGACAATGGGCCTGTTTGAGCTGTTTGCCAATCAGGCTGCGGTTGTGATTGAAGGCGCGCGTCTCTCTGGTGAATTGCGCGAAGCGTTGCGCCAGGCGAGAGAATCTGAGCAGGTGAAGAATAATTTTCTCCTGACCGCCTCGCACGAACTGCGTACTCCCCTGACGGCGGTCCAGGGCTATCTGGAATTGCTCAGCGATTACTGGGACACACTGGATGATGTCTCGCGAGCGCGCTTTATTCAGAATGCGCGACGAGGTTGTGATGAACTGGTTCTGCTGCTGGGCAATGTGCTGGACGCGACGCACCTGGATATCGAGAAGGTTTCCTTCAAGTGTGGCCCGGTTGACCTGGAACATTCAGTGCAACTCATTCTGGAGATTCTGGAGCCGATTATTGCGCGTGAGAAACGTCAGGTTCGCTTACAACTGTCGGGTGAGCTACTTGTCTGGGCCGATGAATTACGTCTGCGCCAGGTTTTGCTCAACCTGCTGGGGAACGCGCTCAAATATACCCCCACAGGTTCGTGTATTGAAATTTTCTCCGAGCACATTGATGCGCGGCGGTTGCGGGAACTTTCCGCTGATGGAAGCACTGAGACGGCCTCAGATGACGTGCGCTCTGGTACTTTTGTCGTGTTGGCCCTGCGCGATTGGGGGCCGGGTATTGCTCTGGCGGAACAGCCATCTCTTTTCACCAAGTTTACGCGCCTGGAATCGGCTCGTAATAGCGCGCAGCACGGCGTCGGGCTGGGACTCTACCTCTGCCGCCAGCTCATCGAGGCGATGGGCGGGCGCATCTGGATGCGCAGCAGCGGCCTTCCTGGCGATGGCGCAACCTTCTTTGTGGCCTTACCCAGCTATGAGCCATAGAACCAGGCCATTTGACGCGGGAAACATGCTATGCTACCATTTTCCCTGGAGAATAGATTGCCATTCACAAAGGGGAGTTGAGCTAATATGAACCTGTATGAACAACTACTGGTTGTCCGCGAGCGCCTGGAGGGGATTGGGGCGCATGATGATAGTATGGATCTGGTGGAGATGCTTTTGAAGCGGGCAGAGCCTGCAAAAAATGATAGATCCAATCTGCCACAGATCCAGGTCCTGCGCCATATGTTGCGTATGAAAGAGACCATCGACAACTATAACATCTATAATGATCTCCAGGAACTCATCAGCGAGAGAGATGAGTCGGAGATCCGCGAGAAGGAAGATGCGGCACCCGCTGCCTATACGGACGAGGAGCGCCGCCCAAAGCCGAAATCCTTCTATAAAGCGAAGAAAGAGAAGGAGAAGAAGCAAGGTTAGCCAGGCTCCTCTCAGGAGTTTGGCCCTTCGAGCTGCTTCGGACTCGCGTTTGGACCGCCGAGTTGCATGTTTTGCTTCAGAGCTTCGAGTTGAGCATCGATATTTTGCTCAGCCGAGATTTTGCGCAACTCGCGGTCCAATGTGCTTTCATTGCCAGGGCTGGGAAGCGCCTGAAGTTCGTCATTCTCGATCAGGGCTTCGGTGGCCTCCGCGCGCGCCTGCATGCCGAGCACTTTATCCTGAGCGCGTTGCATGGCCATGTTGACCTCGCTCATCTCCTCAGACATGCCGGTTAATGTTTCGTTGATCTTCACCTGAGCTTGAGCCGCGCTATACTGGGCCTTGACCATTTCTTTCTGGGTGCGGAAAGCCTCGACCCGCGTGGTCAGGTTGCGCTGCATGGTGAGCAACTTCTCTTTCTGGTCGCGCAACTGAGCGAGTTGTTGTTCATACCCATTGATCATGGTCAGTGCATTTTCTTTTTCCTGCAAGGCCATGCGCGCCAGATCCTCGCGATTCGCTGCCAGAGCCTGCCTGGCCTGCTGCTCGCGCTGATTGCTTTTATCGATCAACTGTGATTGTTGGAGTTCCAGGCGTTTTTCCGCCGTTACCACATCGGCAATCGAGCGTTTCACTTGCTGTAATTGTTCGAGTTGTTTGCTATAAGAATAGTCCAGAACCTGCCCTGGGTCCTCGGCTTTATCCAGGGCCGCGTTGGCACGAACCTTGAAGAGTGTTGAGATTCGCGAGAAGATGCCCATGCCTTCCTCCTGAGATACGCGCCATGCGCGCAAGATGTTTTGTTTGTGTAAACGAAGTTGCGTGTGAGATATCAAGTGCTTTTATCATACCATAAAAGCCTCGCGCCGTCCCGAAAAATTTTCTCCGCGAAACGCTTGACTTTCTGAACACGATCGGTTATACTTTCCCCTGTCACCGAAATCTGCGGGTTTGGTGTAGTGGTAACATGCAACTTTCCCAAAGTTGAGACCACGGGTTCGAGCCCCGTAACCCGCTCTAAAGCATCTAGCAAGCGCTAGATGCTCTTTTGTTCTCTTTTTGCTACAAGCTCTTTTCAATGCGTAACCCGCTTTCCATTTTCCGCATATCCCCGGCGACTGTGCGCAGACCAATCAGGCAGATCAGGCCAGCGATGAAGAGACTGGTCGGGGCTGTGATGAGCATCGCGGTGCTGAGCGAGACATTGCCAGCCAGCGCGCCGATGGCGAATGGCGAAGCTGCGTCGCCGAGCAGGTGCGCCAGCAGCAGAGCAAGGCCGATGGCCGTCGAACGCATCTCAGGCGCGATGACATCCTGAATGACGGCGTTGAGCGGGCCAGTGCAGAAATTGAGCGTGATAGCGGCCAGGATGAAGACCGCGATAAAGAGCCAGAGGACGTGCAGGAAGAGCGCCAGTAAAATGAGTGGCGCGCCGATGAGCAGACCGAGCGTGGCGACCAGCAAGCGACCCTGGGGCATGCGTTTCTGGCAAAAGTCTGCGAGCCAACCGCCAGCGACCGTCCCGACCAGGCCACCAACAACCAGCACCACGCCTGAGAGAATACCAGCTCCCCCTAATTTCAAATGGAAAGTATCAACGATATAGCTGGGGAGCCAGAACGAGGTGCCGCCAATCGTGAAGAAGCTGAAAACCAGGCCCGCGACAAGAATCCAGTACGTGGGAACTGCGCGCAAGCGGCGGATCGTTCCCCAGAAATCTTTGCCGATTCCTCCATGCATAGCCGTGGCTGCTTCACCACTCTCGGTCCCGCTTTCCTGATCCTCGTCGTCAAAAGCTCCACGTACTGGTTCGGTCATGCGCCAGGCGAGAAAGGCACAGAGCAGGCCAGGAATACCCACAACATAGAAGGCCCAGCGCCAGCCAAGCCTCTCCGCGATGATCCCGCCCATGGTGAAACCAATCGCCGCGCCGATCAACGTGCCCATCGACCAGTAGGAGAGAATGCGCCCACGTTGCGCTTTCGGGAAATAGTCGCCAAGTAACGAGAGTGAGGCTGGGGCATAACCAGCTTCGCCGATGCCAAGCACCGAGCGCACGACGAAAAGCTGAATGAAATTGGCCGCCAGACCCGCCAGCACAGTCGCAAAGCTCCAGAGGCCCACACACAAACTTACAATATTTTTGCGTACACTGCGATCTCCCCAGACGCCCAGGGGAAGCGTGGCGATGGCGTAGATCAGCAGGAATGAAGAGCCGAGCAGCCCCTCTTCCAGGGAAGTCAAACCTAAATCTGCGTGGATCTGCGGAAGCACTGCCGATAGCACATAGCGGTCGGCATAATTCAGAATATTGATGACCAGGAGAACGGTGAAGGCAAAACCAGCCTGTCCCCTGGTTGGCTGGCCGAAGCGTCGTTTTCTCGCGTTCGTGCGTGTTGGCGTCGTTGCTGACATAGATACTATTTTCCTCTAGCTCTATACTATAATTTTCAGTCACATGAGAACGGCATACTAGAGAAGCCCTCTTCTGCCGTTATTTATAGAGTGTATAGAGTCTGGATAAACCCTTCTTTCGCCAAAGTGTTTGGCAAGAAGTTTACCAGCCAATCGCCTAATATTACGGCCAGGTACCGGGCCGGGTTGTATACTGAATGTCTGGGCTGGTTGGGCGAGCGTACAGGGGAAATATGCTCACATACAAGTCTCTATACGAGATTCTTGCTATATGAACGTGATAGGCTGATTTCTCTTTTTAAAACGGGTAGAATGACGTGATTTTGCAACCGTAAACACCGTTTGTTCGTCCTACTTAAGGATAATTTGTGACACGTTGACATACGATTTCTCTCATGGTAGTGGGAGAAGTAGCGGGAAAGGATGACTTGTGTGAGTTTTTTCATACACATGATTCAGCACATTTCCCCTTTCTATATCTACATCCTGGTAGCTTCGATGCTCTTATTGGAGAGCAGCGGTATACCTATTGTCAACACCACGCTCCTCCTCTTTACCGGAGCGATGGCCGCGCTGGGCCACCTGGATTTCTGGTGGTTGTTGTTGGCCTCGATTAGTGGTAGCGTCATTGGTGCCTGTTCAGCCTATCTGTTGGGAAGTGGCTGTGGTGAGGCGATTCTCTTCCGCCTGGCGCGTCTTCTGCGCATCGATCGACGGAAAGTTGTGCTGGCTGAACGCTGGTTTCAGCGATCAGGCGCGCGCATGATCTTTGTCTCGCGGATCGTGCCCTATATTCGCCCATTCGCCTGCTTTCCCGCTGGTATTGCTGAAATGCCATTTCCGCGCTTTCTGCTGGCGGCCGCGAGCGGATCAATTCTCTGGTGTGTGGCGTTTCTGCTCATTGGCTGGGAAGTGGGTCCACGCTGGAAAATGGCCCTGCACCTGGTTCACGTTTCAACAATCCCTACCATCTGCACGTTGCTGGTCCTGATCCTGGCATTTCTCTTTATTCGACACGCTGTCATGCGCTATATGAAGCGACAACTTGGCACAGATGGAGAGGAGGTTGCGCATGATCGGGATTTGTTGGAAGTATAAGAAAGCGGTGAGATCAACTTGTAGGCTGATCTCACCGCTTCTTTCAATTGATCTCTTAGAGTTTCACCAGTGTCAAACCGAAGATATCGCCTGCTTCGCCAATCTCCGCGAGCGCCCAATCGGGGATAGGCTCATCGACGGAGACGACCATCAGCGCCGTCTCGTGGGGATGCTGAGGATCGTGGAGACGCGCGCCGCGATCGCTGGGGCCGACATCCATATGATGGATATTTACCCCTGCTTTGCCCAGAACGGTGCCGACGCGCCCGATCATGCCGGGCTGATCGTAGTTGCGGCAGAAGAGAACGTAGCCTGTTGGCACCCACTCGGTCCAGTAACGTCCCACGCGCACGATACGCGGGATGCCATGCATCACAGTGCCGCTCAATGTCTCAACATGCTCGTCGCCTGAGCCAGCTTTGCCCGCGAACGACGAGGTATAGCCGTTGCTGTCCAGTACGCGCATGGTAATCAGGTTGGCGAACTCAGTCGGAGTGGCCGATTTCTGCTCGATGATCTCCAGGTTGCGCTGTTTGGCCAGTGAGGGTGCGTTAATCATGTTCACATGCGCGTCCGAGACCGATTCCAGCAGGCCCTTAATCAGCGCGGCCTTGAGCGGGCGGAGATCGTAGTCGGCGATCTCGCCGCTGCACGACAACTCGACCCGGCTCAGTGGACCTGGTTGGAGTTGCGTGTAGAGTCGTCCCATTTTCTCGACCAGTTGCATGTAGGGCTGAAGCACTTTCAATGTTTCGGGCAGGATCAGGGGCGCGTTGACCGCCGCACGCGGGAAACCGCCGCGCAAGACTGCCACGACCTGTTCGGCGACGTCCGTCACCACGCCAACCTGTGCCTCTTCGGTCGAGCCTCCCAGGTGCGGCGTGGCAACCACGCGCTCGTTAGCCAGCAGAAGCTTGAGAATCTCGTTATCGCGGACCGGCTCCTGGCTGAAGACATCCAGGGCCACGCCCGCCAGTCGCTCCTCGTTCAGTGCGTGCAGGAGAGCCTCTTCGTCAATTAGTCCGCCGCGTCCACAGTTAATCAGGCGCGCGGTTGGCTTCATCAGGCCGAATTCGCGCGCACCGATCAGCCCGCGCGTGCCGTTGGGGCCGGTTGTCAGAGATGTATGCAGGGTGATGAAATCGGCCTGCTGCAAGAGTTCGTCCAGCGTCAACATGGTCACGTCAAGCTTACGCGCCTGCTCAGGCGAGACGTAGGGATCGAAGGCCACGATCGACATCTCAAGCCCTTGAGCGCGTTTTGTGACCAGGGTGCCGACTTTGCCCAGACCGATCACGCCCAGCACTTTGTTGCGTACCTCAACGCCGGTAAAGCGGTTCTTTTCCCACTTGCCCGCCTTCATGCTGCTATTGGCAGCAGGGACGTGGCGGGCCAGGGCCATGAGCATCGTGATGGTGTGTTCAGCCGCCGCGATAATATTGCCGGTAGGCGAATTGACGACCATAATGCCGCGTGCCGTCGCGGCCTCGGTATCGATATTATCCACGCCCACCCCGGCGCGTCCAACGATCTTAAGCTGATGCGCCTCGGCAAGAATATCGGCTGTGACCTGGGTTGCGCTACGCACAATCAGGGCGTGATATTCGCCGATAATCGCCCGCAACTGCTCAGGCGGGAGGCCAGTGCGGGTATCGATCTGGGCCTGGGGCAGTTCACTGTGCAAGAGATCAATGCCCTCCTGCGCTACCGCGTCGGCGATCAAAATTTTTGGTGCTGCGAGGTTCTCTCGTTGTGCCTCGTTTCCCATTCTGTGGCGAGTCCTCTCTTTTACTTCTTATAGCCAAGATCAAGCAGGCGAGCTTGCAGGCGATCCATCGTCGTGGCCAGCTTGTCTTCCCGGATATAGCCCAGGTGGCCGATGCGGAAGATTTTGTCTGCCAGTTGTCCCTGTCCGCCAGCCAGCACAATGTCGTCCTCTTCGCGCAACTTTTTGAGCAGCGCTTTGGTGTCGATGCCCTCTGGCGTGCGCACCGCCGTGACGGTGTTCGAGGCGTAAGGGTGGTCGGCCAGCAGTTCCAGACCCAGCGCTTTAGCGCGCGAGCGCACATAGTCGGCGTCCTGTTTGTGGCGCTGGAAAATGTTCTCGCGTCCCTCTTCCAGCATCAGCTCAAGGGCCACGTCCAGCGCGTAGAAGAGCGAGATCGGCGGCGTGGTCGGGTGCTGGCCCTTTTCCAGATTCTTGAGCGAGAGCTGCCAGTCGAAGTAGAAGCGCGGCAGATTCGCGGTTTTGTTGGCCTCAAGCGCGCGTGGGCTGGCGGCAATCATCATCAGTCCCGGAGGGGCCATCCAGCCTTTCTGCGAGCCGGTGAAGACCACGTCAAGATCCCAGGGGTCCATTTCCAGCGGCACGCAGCCGAGTGAACTCACGGCGTCCACCACGATGAGCGTGTCTGGATTGTCCTGGCGAATGACCTTGCTCAGTGTCTCGATATCGTTGGTTACGCCAGTCGAGGTTTCATTATGTGTGACCAGTACGCCCTTGTATGGCGCGTGCGCTTTTAAGAAAGCGGCGACCTTATCGAAAGCGGCGGCTTCGCCCCAGGTGAAGTCAAGTTTGCTGACCTTCAGGCCAAATTTGCCCGCGATGGTGGCCAGGCGATCGCCGAAGTTGCCGATCGAGATCGCAACGACATGGTCGCCGGTTGAGAAGAGATTGGCGATAGCTGCTTCCTGACCGCCGGTACCGGAAGCCGGGAAGGTCATGACGGGCGAGGCCGTCTGGAAGAAATATTGCAGGCGCGCGGTGATGCGGCGCACGATGGCTGCGAACTCCGGGCCGCGATGATTAATCATTGGTCGCGTCATCTCGGCAAGCACGCGCTCAGGCACCTCGGTGGGGCCGGGAACACGCAAATTTTGGTTGGGAATGGGTTGACGAGGCTCAACCTGAGGAACCGGGATGGCTTTATTCGTCTGGGTGGTCATGGTTTTCTCCATCTCTACTGGCTGCTTTGTGCAGATTACTCTTTTGGATCACGTGTTGCGCCCCGTTGCAATAACATGCGGCCCGATACCGTCGTTGTATCTGCCGCGTTGCTGATCTTGTGACCCTCACAGTATAGCATCAGACACGGGCGATTTCAAAGCTTTCTGGCTAACATCCCAACATCTATTGGATATTCTGCATATAAGTTACATGGAAGCAATGTGAAAATTGTCTATATGTTCTGCTTGAGGGTGTGCCCGCAATCTATCAATGGTAAAAATCAGGAGAATGACATGCAAAAACTTGCAGCTAGCTAACAAAAAGTGTAAACTTCTCTTAATTAAAAGAAGACGGCGCGGTCTGAGATTTAGGCAACGTGGCCAGCGAAAGGGATGATTCCCTGCAATTATTTTTCAAGGATTTATCGTCATGCGTCGTACAAAGATTGTCTGTACCATTGGCCCGGCCACGAGCAGCGAAGAGAAGCTCGAACAACTGATGCGCGCTGGCATGAATGTCGCGCGACTCAATTTTTCGCACGGCAAACACGAGGAACACGCGCTGGTCATCGAACGTATCCGCGCTATCTCCAAACGCCTGCACTATCCAATCGCCATCTTGCAAGATTTACAGGGGCCGAAGATTCGCGTCGGCGATTTGCGGGATGGCCAACCCATCAAGCTGATCGATGGCAGCATGATCACCATCACCACGCGCCCGGTCGCGGGCGATTCTCAGACGATTCCCACAACCTACCAACAACTGGCGGAAGATGTCGAGCCGGGCGATCGCATTCTGCTCGACGACGGGCTGCTGGAACTGCGTGTGGAAGAGGCGAGTGGGACCGATGTGCGCTGCCTGGTTGTGCATGGTGGGCTACTTAAAGAACACAAAGGCATCAATTTGCCGGGTGTCGCGGTCAGCGCGCCCGCGCTCACGGAAAAAGATCGCGCCGATCTACGTCTTGGCATTGAGCATGGCGTGGATTATGTCGCGCTGAGCTTTGTACGCCGGGCCGAAGATGTGCGTGAGACGCGAAAATTGATGCGTCACTATCAGGAAGAGTTGGGCCTGCGCGGCAAGCACTCCCAGGCCGATATTCCCCTGATCGTCAAGCTGGAGAAGCCCGAAGCAGTGGCGCGGCTCGACGAAATTCTTGATATCTCCGATGGCGTGATGATTGCGCGTGGCGATCTGGGCGTTGAGATGCCGCCGGAAAAAGTGCCGCTGATCCAGAAGCGGATCATCACGAAGTGCAATGAACTGGGTTTGCCCGTG
>Ga0070679_100003127_pt1 | contig 15135 bp, 26 predicted proteins | sample KBSC63BmetaG_FD_65652 | JGI IMG/M metagenome (GOLD analysis project Ga0070679, IMG submission 65652) | Corn rhizosphere microbial communities from Kellogg Biological Station, Michigan, USA - KBS C6-3B metaG | ecosystem: Host-associated > Plants > Roots > Rhizosphere | place: USA: Michigan... | reverse complement strand
TTCCGATTGAAATCAAATTACATACTGAATTCAACGGTGATCTTGTTGCGTGCAGCAAGTGGTTTTGCGCAAACTGGAAAAAATCAGGCTGTGAATGGTCAGATTTGATTATGATGCAGATTTTATTGATTGAGAGGATGAATACACTAATTGCAAGTCACACCAAGCACGAGTGAAATTGGCTATCTACATCTATTACAAAACGTCTTAGAGAACGGTTCCCGAAAATCAAACCGCACTGGAACTGATACACTTTCGTTGTTTGGAGCCCAATTACGATTTGACTTGTCCGAAGGGTTTCCACTACTCACTACCAAGAAAATTCATTTCAAGTCCATAGTCCACGAACTATTATGGTTCATTCGGGGGGATACCAACATCAGATATCTAAATGATAATGGTGTCACCATATGGAATGAATGGGCTGATGAATTTGGTGATCTTGGACCTGTGTATGGCGCGCAATGGCGAAACTGGCACGTTCCGTTTCCTGACGATGATCGTACAATAGACCAACTATCGGACGTTATCGAAACTATTAAACGCGATCCTAATTCTCGGCGTTTAATAGTTTCGGCTTGGAATGTATCTGATTTGTCTAAAATGGCATTAGCACCATGCCATTGTCTATTTCAATTCAATGTCAATAACGGTAAGTTATCTTGTCAACTCTACCAACGTTCCGCCGATGTTTTTTTGGGCGTGCCATTCAATATCGCAAGTTATGCGTTGCTGACTCATATGGTAGCTCAAGTCACGAATCTGCAAGTCGGTGAATTTATCCATACTTTTGGGGACGTTCATTTATACACCAATCATATCGAACAGGCCAAGGAACAATTATCGCGGACACCTCGCGATCTGCCTAAGATATATCTAAATGAACGTTGGACTAATATCGATGAATTTGGTTTCAAAGATATCGTGCTTTACAACTATGATCCACACCCGCCGATAAAAGCCGTGGTGGCTGTATGATATTAGGAAAATTCTTCAATAAACTTTTTCGAAGGAATGCTATGACTGATCCGCGAGTAATTGATACGACTAAACTTCCCGCCGTTGACCTAAATCCTGATGAAAGCGTTACGATTACACATCCCTCAGGTTCTACTACGACTATTACATCTGATGGAAATATTAAATATAGCGCCTCACAAGTCGGGGAGATTGACACAACCAAAGCACCAATACTTGTCTATGATGGTCCAGGTGTTTCACCTATGGCTCCCCCAAGTCCTGAATTTATTGCTACAATCCAAAATGGAGTTACAAATTTGACTAATACCTACACTGCCAAACTTGAAAAAGTTGATACCCGCGTCGTGGCTGATGCCGAAGTATTTGCGGGTCTCGCCGCCCATGAAATTTGGGCTGTGACGGTCGAAGAAAACGGCAAGTGGTATGCTGCCATCTCAGCCTATGTCTGGCGCTTGAACGAACAAAATACCGTTCCTGCCAATCGCTACCTACAAGCCAAAGCCAGCGATAGCATCGTGATTTTCGACCATGATGTGAAGGTTGCGGATTTCACGCTGCCAAAGAAAGCACAGACCCTATTGGACAAACTCAATGCTTAATTGGTTCAAGCATCTGTTCAAGTGGGATGAAGACACTCGCGCCCCCGACGAATTCATGGGTTTCGCGTGCTACCACTTAGGGCGCGAAAACAAGCCTATGTACTTCAAACCGCGTCGTACCAAGATCGCGGGCAAGCGTCCTGAAACCATTGCAGCGAATGAAATCTGTTACAACGTTGCCGATGACGAATTTTATGTCGGTATGGGAGACAATAAGTTTAAGACCTACAAATGCGAATAATTTTTCAAGACATAGACGGCCCTCTCATTCCTCACCGCATGTACTTTCATGGCGGACGCTGGTATGATCCCGCTGTGAAGTCGTTTATCTTCGACCCCATAGCGGTAGGAATGGTCAATGCGCTCTGCCAACAATGCGACGCCAAAATCGTCTTCAACTCGGCGCACAACGTCAACCCGCAGGAAACCATGCAGCACCAAGCCAGGATCAATAACTTGGTTCATATGCATGAAGATTGCACAACGATTTTCCCCAACGGGGCTGATCGCCTGGGCGGCATTCATGATTGGCTTGATCGCCATATGGGTGAAGTAGAAAGCTGGGTTGTGATTGACGACATGGATGTAGGCACCTCGAAACAGGTCAAGGTGGACTACAACATGGGCATGACACTCCAAAACTTTGCCGACGCTCATATGATCCTGACGGGCAAGCCATGGGTGCCTCCGCTCTTTATAAGCCAAGCGGACAAAATCGAATGAGCATAACAGACGGTTTAATTACCTTGGCATTTAAGTTGGATTCTGCTATAATACAAGATCGTGTCAAGACCGAGATTGACCAAGCTATCAAACAACTTGCCGACAAGTATGCCACGTCATTTGACGTGAAGTGGAAAACCGTTTGTAACGAGCAAAACAATCCTCAAGCCAAAGCCGACGCTCACACCTTTGTCGTGGACGTGTATCTGACTGTACCGTTGATCATGAGTGACTTTGCTCACGCTCATGTCGAAGTGACCTTTAGCTCAACCCCGAGCCTTCCCAAATGACGCCACACAATCTGATCGTCGCACTCGACGGTGACGACTTCGCAGAGAACATCAAAAGGGTAGACATGATGAAACCCTTTTGTAGGACGTTCAAGATAGGACACGCCGCCTATGCCGACAAACATTTTGATGCCTTGGTTGATTATGCCAAGCGAGACGGCCACCTTATATTTTTGGATTTGAAGCTATGGGATATCCCCAGAACGATCCTCCGAACGATTAACCGTTTACGATATGTTGATTATGTGACGATCAAGTGGGATGCCCTTGACGCTGAATCATTAGAAGATATCAAGTGTTTTGTTAAGCCTATAGCAGTTGTGCATCTATCCTCTAACGCCGACACGGAGGTTGGTAATTCTGAGTGGGCAAAATTCACTACTGCAAGATTCAATGGATTTACGGATGTTATCATTTCTCCTGAATTTCTCGTAAATTTTCAGAGTGTCCGTAACATCATGTCTTTGAACAAGATCGTTCCTGGCATTCGTTTCACAAACCAAGACGAAAACGATCACGCCTATACCATGACACCCAAGGAAGCATTCGTCGCAGGTGCTAATCAAATCGTTCTCGGTAGTGTTCTTTTCGATTCAACAGACCCTGTGACACAAATCTCAAAAATACTTGGTAGAGCATAATGTCCGACGATAAATCCGACAAACTCACGCCCGAACAATTGAAGCGTTGGAAAGAACTTGGTTGGGGTGAGTCCGACGAAGAATTTGATGAACGTCTGGCGCGCGAGAACGCCGCCCTCAGCCGTTTCGAAAACGATGGACTTGAAACAGGCTTCATTCCTTCGGAGAAACCAAGAGACACATGGGGGTATCATCGTTTCAATCTGAGTGTTGATTGGTTCAAGGATGCGTTCAAGAGGTGGTTCGGATGACAAGAGACGATATCATAAAACGAGTAACGTGGGATCGCCGTTTTCTCGACGTAGCGCATCTGGTTGCCACATGGTCCAAAGACCCAAGCTCAAGTATACCATTCATGCCGAGATAAATGCCATCCTTGCGGCTCATGAATCTGTGCGAGGCTATAGGCTCTATTGCACCATGTATCCATGCGAACGGTGTGCCGTATGCCTCAATCGGTAAAATTAAAAATCAGTGTTGCGAAAAGGAAAATAAAATGACGCGCATCGTGAATCTTATGGGCGGCCCAGGAGTCGGTAAAAGCACGGTAGCCGCAGGACTTTTCAGCAAACTAAAGCAAAATAAAATCTCATGTGAGCTTGTCACAGAATTCGCAAAAGAATCTGTTTGGGAAGGAACTCAGAAGCTACTCGAAAATCAAATCCACGTCTTCTCTGAACAGTTCCGCCGTCAATTTCGACTCCTAAATAAAGTATCCTATGTGGTGACGGACAGTCCGCTTCTCCTAAGTTCGATTTATTTCGATCACTACCTCGAAAAACTCAATTCATCCCCAAGTATATTCACCCCAGAATATACCGATCTTGTGCGCAATTTTTTCGAACAGACATTTTTACAATTTGACAACGTAGTGTTCTATCTCAATCGCGTAAAAGACTATGACCCAAATGGTCGCAATCAGGATTTGGATGAAGCTAAGGTGATTGATGATCGAGTATTTAATAAGCTCAACGAAACAAATACTTCGTGTCACATTTTAAATGGAACCGAAGAAATGAATATAGAAACAGTTCTCACATACGTTCGATTGTGGGAAGATGAAAAAATAATAAAGAGGATAACCTCGGCTTGATCGATCCTCATTGCGTTATTTGTGGAGAACTTACCTGCGAACTTTCAGGCAACCCTGACAAGTGGCCGATCCATCTTCCTACACCATCAGCACCTGGATTCATGAAATGCCATTGCTTACGATGCGTGACTAATATCGTATACCCCGAATTCAAAAACAAGAAAAACACTACGGAGACCTAATTGTTCCACGACACACGACAACTACTATCAGACGCAAAATACTTTGAAGGCTACAGCCGCTATAACGATGAAAAGGAAAGATACGAAACCTGGGAAGAAGCTGTTGATCGTGTCATGGGAATGCACAGGGGATATTACGCTGACAAGCTTACCCCTGAGTTGGAAGAAGCTATATCTTTCGCAACTCGAATCTACAAAGATAAGGGTGTCTTAGGAGCCCAACGCGCCCTGCAATTCGGCGGCGAACAAATCCTCAAGCACCCGATGAAGATGTATAACTGCACATCTTCCTACGCCGACCGACCAGAATTCTTCGGGGAGATTTTCTATATCGCACTCTGCGGCTGTGGGGCGGGCTTCTCAGTTCAGACCCACCACGTCGAAAAACTCCCCGCCGTCGTCCAACGGACAAAGGCCCCCAAGATTCACATCGTAGAAGACTCCATTGAAGGGTGGGCGGACGCACTGGATGCCTTGATGGCATCGTATTTCGAAGAAAGTCCCAAATTCCCCGAATACCGTGGACACCGCATATACTTCGATATGACGAAAATACGGCCCAAGGGTGCTCGCATCAGCGGCGGCTTCAAGGCACCAGGACCCGACCCGCTGCGTATGGCGCTGGACCGTATCGAATACATTCTGCAAGGTATCACACTCCCCAAAAAAAAAGGCGAACCACCCGCCAAGCTCCGTCCAATTCAAGTCTATGATATCGTCATGCACGCCATGGATGCCGTCATTTCTGGCGGTGTCCGTCGTTCGGCAACCATCTGTCTATTTTCTCTTGATGACAGTGAAATGGCGAAAGCCAAGACTGGTAACTGGTTTGTTGAGAATCCACAACGAGGACGTTCCAATAATAGCGCAATTGTTGTCCGTGATCAAATCACCAAGGAACAGTTTGCGGATTTGTTCGCCATCACACGTCAATTTGGCGAACCTGGGTTCATCTTCGCAGATGATCTTGAGACGTGCTTCAATCCATGCGTCGAGATTGGTATGTATCCGCAGTTGGATGGAGTGACTGGCTGGCAAGGTTGTAACCTCTCAGAAATCAACGGTTCGCAATGTGATAGTGCCGAAAAATTTTATGAACTATGTGAAGCGGCAGCAATCCTTTGCACGCTACAGGCAGGTTATACCGACTTCAAGTTCCTGCCGCCAACCTCAAAAGCCATCTTCGAACGCGAGGCTCTGATTGGTGTTTCGATTACGGGATGGATGGCTAATCCACAAGTGTTGTTCAACCCACAATTCCTGCGCAATGGTGCCAAGAAAGTTCTGGCAGTCAATAAGCGCATCGCCAAACTGATTGGTATCAATCCTGCGGCACGAACCACATGCGTCAAACCCTCGGGTAACGCTTCGGTTTTGCTCAAAACTCCTTCGGGTATCCACCCCGAACACTCGCCTTACTATCTGCGCAACATCCAAATCTCGAAGGATAATGAAGTTGCCGAACTTATGCTCAAGAATAACCCATGGATGATCGAAGAATCCGCATGGTCATCAAGCAAGAATGACTATGTGATTTCGTTTCCTGTGGTATCGAGCGAAACGGCGCTGTTCAAGGACGAAATCAAGGGTGTCAAACATTTGGAACTGGTCAAGCTCGCCCAACAGAATTGGGTAGAGTCAGGAACAGATATTGATCTTTGCGTCAACAAGACCGTCCGACATAACGTCTCGAATACCATCACCGTTGATGATTGGGATGCCGTCCGTGACTACGTGTTCAAGAATCGCCGCTACTTCGCAGGCATTTCCTTCATTGCCGACACGGGCGACAAAGACTATTTCCAGGCACCTAATACGAAAGTTCAATTAGCCGACGACATAGTAAAACAGTATGGAACGGGAGCGATTTTCGCCTCGGGGCTGATCGTTGACGCCAACAAAATTTTCGACAACCTGTGGCAAGCTTGCGCCACTGCCCAAGGCTATGGTCTCAACCTTGAAGTAGTTGATGCCGAAAATGCTCTTAAATTAGATTGGGTTAGACGTTTCACGAACTACGCCAAGAATTATTTCGATGGGGACGTGAAAAAAGCGGACTATTGTTTGAAAGAAGTCTCTTTACTTCACAAATGGTGCAAGATACAACAAACCATAGTCGATATAGACTGGATCACCGAACTACAGGAGAAACGGTTCACCGATATCGACACGACAGGTGCCGCCGCCTGCACTGGGGTAAACGAACGCGGCGAAATGAGTTGCTTCATCTAAGGAAGATAGCATGGAAACGGGAACGATATTCACAATCGGCCATTCGAACCATCCATTTGATACCTTTGTGGAAATGCTGCAAGCCTACGACATAAACTTGTTGGCAGACATTCGCAGCGCACCCAGTTCCCGTTACTGCCCCCAATACAACAAAGACGCTTTGCAGTTCAACCTGCCCGCGCTGGGGATACGCTATGCTCATTTGTCGCGGCTCGGCGGGCATCGCAAACGACGATGCTGCGATCATTCACCCAACACGGGTTGGCGGAACGGCGGGTTCAGAGCCTACGCCGATTACATGCAAACGGCAGAGTTTGAGGCTGGGCTCACCGAACTAATTAAGTTGGGTCAGAAGAATCGCGTTGCCATTATGTGTGCCGAAGCTGTGCCGTGGCGGTGTCATCGGTCGCTGGTCTCGGATGCATTGGTCATTCGTGGCGTGCCCGTGATCGAGATATTCTCAAAAACCAATGCCAAGCCGCGCAAACTGACTTCGTTCGCACATGTGAACGGAACCGAACTGACCTATCCACCGACACAAGGACAGTTGCTATGATAAATTTCAGCTTCGGCCTCGACTGGCCATTCAAGAAAGAGCGAAATGGTCTGACCGATGGCATTTTCTATTGGGATGAACCAATCACTAAAAACAAAGCCTTTTCCATTCAATTGGATAAAGGTTTGTGGGGTGGTAGTTTTCCAATCATCGGCATTAGCTTTAGCTATTGGCCATATCAGGATCATGCGGGACCAAAATTTGAGGTTCAACTACTTGGACTCACACTGATCCTCAATCTCTACGACCGCCGCCATTGGTTCTATGAGGAAGGCCGCTGGATGACAGACGAAGAAATGAGCAATGACGTGGATGATCCAGGTCGCAGATAAATAGGGAGAACAAAAACCACGGGGGAATCAAAAAATGCTTCCACACATCGCACAGGATGTATCTGCCATACCAAGTCTCGGCGTCATCTTGTTTTTGATTGCACTTGGCTATCTTTTATATCGCGTATCATCGGGGGAATAATATGAGTTGGAGTCGCGGTTCTGAAATCATGACGGAAATCATCACATGCCTTATGGATAAGGTGCCAGATGATACAGAACGTCAAGACATTTACGAAGAACTGATTGAAATTTTCGAGAATTACGACTGTGACACTCTCAATGAGTGTTTTGACGATGACAGTATTTTCAAAGTCGCTTACAAATCGTTGCATCCAATGGAAAACGATTACTATGACGATGAAGACGACGACGATGACAGTTTGCATGGATTTCGTGAAGATGACGATTTAGATGAATACGAAGATCACTAACTGAAACGCATAAATAGTCCCAGGATCATTTTTCTGGGACTATTTTTTTATGTGGTTATACGAAGGGCGCGAACTGACTGAATTGCCTCCAGACATAGTTGGGTTTGTCTACATTATCACCAACACTGTCACGGGGAGACAATACATTGGTAAAAAAACTGCTTTCTCTACTAAACGCGTCAAGGTCAAAGGACGGACCAACCGCAAAAAAATCGTTTCTGCAAGCGATTGGAGAAATTATTTTGGGAGCAATAGTGTGTTGCTATCTGAAATACAGGCTGGCCAAGCACATTTATTTAAACGTGAAATTCTCCACTTCTGCACCTCCAAGGGAGAAATGGCTCTCCTTGAAGCCAAAGAACAAATAAATCGCGAAGTCCTATATCATCCTGAAAAATACTATAACAACTTCATCGGTTGCAAGATTCATTCGAAACATCTCAAGCGTTAAATTTTGTAGACTTCGTTCTCTGTATAGATGCAATCTTCGTTACGTTGTTGGAAATATGCTCGTATCTGATTGCGAAGTTTGATAGACCGCGCCCCATGATTCATATTCAGGCGGTAGATGCCTGAGGGTTCACGCGACAAGTCTTTCACGGGATCGTATTGGTTGTCCGTGATGATCTTCCAACGTTCGACATATTTGCGCTTCGATTTAGAACCGTGCCAATAATGCGTCAAGGTTCCTGGCACATAACCGATATTCTGCTTCAATACCGCCGCCTGTTCCTGCCACTGCATAACCATATCGCGATATCCCTTCGACACGCCGTTCGGCAATGAACGCCGCGCTTGCCCAATCAACCCCAATGCCATATGATGATCACCTGCACCCAATATTGCCTTGTCCAAAAGTTGGATTTGGTCGAGGGCGCTTCGACGTGCCGCCCATGCATATCCAGGATGCCAGAACTCACCCTTGGCCGCCCCATAATATCCCCCATACCCTGCCCCCTTCGGCGGTTCAAAATTATTCTGAAACCATGAATAGACAAAGCCGTTATTGTTACGAATCGGCTTGAAGGTCGGGTCCAAATCAATGGCATGACTGAACATCTGCACGATGTCATAGTGCTGGAGTTGGTGCGCTGTTTCTTCGATAATGTCGTGGCGTTGAAAGTGAACGTCGCCGTCAATCCAACAGACACCATCCCATTCAGGGTCGAACTGTGTCAGAAACTGGATACCCAGATTGATCATGTTTTCCTTATGCCAAAGTTCTTCTTCGGAACGGAAAAGCAGGGTCTTGGTGTCACAAAAGTTGTATTTGCCCTCGATGACCTGGGGGTAACGGGCTCCATAGGCAATCTCGATGGTGATGAGCTTGGCTTCCACGTCATGCATATGACGCTGAAATTGTTGGAAAAGTTCCCAACGACGCTTGTAACGCTCGGGGTTGGAGACACAAGCTATGACATAGAGCTTGTCTTTGTTGATCATCTTGTTGGTCAGTGTAAGCATTCGGGGTGTATTTCCTTCACAAAGGGATGGCATCTTATAGTCTATTTATCAAATTAACGTTTTGATTTGTAACGTGTTTACCAACAATCTTGACTTTTAGAAATCAGTCTATACATTATACGTATTGAACAAAGGAGCGAAACTATGAGTGACCATCCGATACATGAAATTGCTGAAACGGCAGGCGAGTGTTTGTTGCAAGGTGATAACTTCGTGCAAAAGTTCACCTGTCCGTCGTGCGGGGTTCGCCAATTTGTATCAGTCCCTGATGCAATCTTTACGTCGCATGACTGCGTTTATTGCAACCGCGTTGCGAAGCTCAAGAAAGGCAACTACGCCAGGGTCTCGCATCGTTATGCGTTACGCAATGTCGATCACCAAGCCATTATTCGGGCCATCCTTGAACGGCCTGAGGGGCGGCAAGATTTTACCAATGTCTTCCAAAAAGCCAGAACACTGGCGGGTGAGCGCACCTTGAATCTCAACGGCGACAATCCGACCGACGATCTGTTGGCAGCTTTGTTAGGTTTGATTTAACATCGCAAGGAGACTGAATGATCCTTTATCATGGCACGTCTGACACGTTCTTACCGTATATCCTCGAAAATGGGATTGAACCGCGCGGTAAAACACGAAATCCTGGCAACTGGGAGCACACCATCCAGTCGGCAAGGGATCGCGTTTACCTGACAGATGCTTATGCCCCCTACTTTGCCGAAGCGGCGGCGTCCACTGGCGGCAATCCTATTGTGTTTGCAGTCGATACCAATAAAATATCAAACCTTCTGGTTCCTGACGAAGATGCGTTGGAACAAGTCAACCGTATCCAAGATAAAATTGGAAAGTTGACTAAAAAAGAAATGATTAAGCGGACGCGCGAGTTTCAGAGAGAAGCCGAATGGTTTCAGAAGTCGGGTAGTTTCACTTATGAGAACTCTTTGGCCACACTGGGGACATGTGCTTGTGTAGGTAGTATTGACCCTAAAGCTATTTTGGGTTACTATACACTACAGAAGGGTAAGTCATGGCAGGTTTGGGACCCTACCATCACTCCCCTGAACTATCATTTCATGAAAACCTTCTACCGTTTCGCCAGCGAAGTCGCCTGGACGGGTAAGGCTACGACCGAACTATCCGAAATCGACAAGCTGCGATGGCAGACCGATCCAGTCGAAACCATCAATTCCCTTATTGTAGATAGGAAAGTGTTACATGCCTAAGATGAATGTGAAGCGCCTTACCATCCTTCGCGATTATCTCAAGACCCTTCCCAAAAGTGTCTATAATCAAGACTCGTATGGTTACGTCAACGATGATGGTAAATTTATGGGTTGTGGTTTCGGCCATGCCACACAAATTCCTGAATTTCGTAAAGCAGGACTCAGTGGAGGCTATGGTAGACCACCAATTTTCAAAGGTGAATGTTGTGCAGACGCCATGGCAAAGTTTCTGGGGATTAAGGTAGCTGTTGCTGAATGGTTGTCTGCGGAAAATTACAAAAATCCAGCGACACCAACCGAAATGATCAAGCGCCTCGATGCTGTCATTGAGGATCGCATTGAGCCGCGCGCTAATACAACTGATTACAAAATCGTCAAAAAGAAAGTCCTTGCGGACGCATGAAAACGCGTTTCGAGATGGAGGAAGAAGATGCAGCGAGGTGCGATGCTCGCTGCTTTTTTCTTGAAAATCCTGAAATCATGCGAACTCTGGCCAAGTCCAAATCTCCACATACGATGTTGGATTTTACAATGGATTGGTATGACCGCGCCGAAAACAATCCCTTTCCACCATATGCGAATCACGATAACTGTCATGCCAGGGACATTTTCCGTGAAACACTCTTGGAGTTGATGAAACAACTATGAAATACATTGTCGGTTACGTGATCGTATTCATCTTGTCATTAGCGCTGTTGGGAATCGTAACCGTTGCGTCGGCGTCGGAATGGAAGACCGAAATCATTCCTGCCCAAGATATTGATAGGTCTCCCGAAGCCCTTGTCGCTTTCATGAAGGATCATGGTGAGACGATTACCATTACAGGGAACCGCATTCAGGATTGTTATGGCAAGGGTATGTGGTTATCGGGTTATGGTGTGATCCTTCAAGTCTTTCGCAAGACCAAACATCCTGAGTTTCGCGCTGCCGTCATTTGTCAGGACTATGCAGGAGACTACTATGTGCAAGCTGATAACAAAGTTGTTGTCGCACCTAACAACTGATTGACTTTTTAAAAATTTGAGAGTATAATATGCGTCAATTATCAGATTTGGAATACGCGCAAGTAGCCGAATTCCGAGACCTTCTTTATGTTTTGATGCGCAAGTATCCTAACAGACCATTTATCAAGATATTTCAGGACGCGGCTGATTTCACGGGACAGAGTATCTGGAACGGCGCGCTAAATAATCAATCGTTTCTGGAAATGTTGCAACGATACGCGAATACTCACGACTGAGGGCGTCAGCACTGGTTTGTGCGGGAAGATTTTATAAATCTTTAGCGGCAGATTACCGTTTCATTCGGCAGGGTTCGATCCCCTGGACGCCTACCATGCGGCCTTAGTTCAGAGGCAGAACGTCACGCTTCCAACGTGAATGTCAGCGGTTCAATCCCGCTAGGCCGCTCCAAAATATTTGAGGGTAAATGCTTCCCTACGTCACCATCTTTCTGCAATTCACCGCATCCATCGCTCTTGAGATATTCATCGGGGCGCTTGGTGCAGGAATTTTTTATCTTTTCCTCATGTCAATTTACAAATTGGTGCGCCTATCAAGCAAAAAGTAAAACCCAAGACGATTCATTCGTTCAAGGGACGATTTCTGCATTGGACGTATTGCGTCAAGTGCGGGCTGATGCTGTTAAAAAATGATGTTTCTCGGCGGGCAGCACGACAACCGTGCGAATCTGATTTGGAGGATTGATGTTAGTTCAGATTTTTGTCACGGCTTTTGCCACTGCGGCCATGATCCTAATGGGATGGCAATATCTTAATGAATATCTCGATGGAGTTTTTGTCAGGCACGGTTTTGCAGGATTTCTATACTGTCTCTTTCAGTCAGTTCTGCTGGCACTGATTATAGCCGTTACTATAGTGCAATGGTTAATTCTTTTCGGAGTAGAGTAAAAATGCAATTTCAACCATTCCTCTATGTGATCATCGGAACGTTGTCATTTATATTTCTCGGAACTCTTGTTCCGTCACTCGTTTCCGTCGCAGACACCGCGACTGTGATCGCAGGTGGTGTGTTGGGAATCGTCTTTGCCAGCCTCATGTGTTGGGCCATCTACAATCTAATTCGGATGGTTCTTAGCATCGATGACGACGAAGGCGAACACTAAGCAACAACCATATTGGGAGGTTTATACTATGAAATCAGGGGGAGCACTTTTCCTGATAGCTTTTGCTATTGTTGCAAGTGCAATTGGGTATTTCTCGTTTCTCACTACAGTTCCACCAGGAATGGTTGGCGTCAAGGTTTACCTACTCGGTTCCTATAAAGGCGTCGATTCAGTTGAACTGCATACAGGTCGTTATTGGGTTGGATGGAACGAACAAGTCTATCTGTTCCCGACATTCACTCAGAATTACACATGGACACATGCCGACAATGAAGGCAATCGCGGTGACGAATCATTCACCTTCCAATCGACCGAAGGCATGAGCGTCAACGCTGACATTGGTATCTCGTATCACATTGACCCAAGCAAAGTCACGGGCATCTTCCAAAAATATCGCAAGGGTGTGGCTGAAATAACAGACATCTATCTGCGGAATATGGTCAGGGATGCTCTGACCGAAGAAGCCTCGCAGATGAAGATTGATGATATCTACGGTTCGGGTAAGGCCAAGCTCATGAACTCCGTCATCAAAACGGTTCGTGATGAAGTGGGGCCAATCGGCATCGATGTTGAGAAGATTTATTGGATCGGCACGATTCGCCTTCCCAAGGAAGTCATCACGTCGTTAAACAACAAGATTCGCGCGACTCAGGAAGCCGAACGAGTCCAGAATGAAGTTGCACAAGCAAAGGCCGAAGCTGACAAGGCAGTAGCCGAAGCCGATGGTAAAGCGCGTTCGATTCTAGCTGTTGCAAAAGCGCAAGCACAGGCCAACGAAATACTTTCCAAGTCGTTGACACAAGAGTTGGTGCAATATAAGAGCGTCGAACGTTGGTCAGGAGAACTTCCGCGCGTGACAGGTGCAGGAGCAATTCCTTTCATCCAACTCAACACGGAGACTAAACCTACAAACAATTGAGGGAATTGATAATGCGATTTCTATTAGCATTGCTTGTCGGGATAGGTGCATTTGCATTTCATGGAGTGGCGCAAGCTACTCCTTCCCGCGCCAAACATGAGAATAGATATTACACTGCGCCACAAGCCTACCAGACGATGTATGGCGCTAAACATCATATGCATCGTCACTATACCCATCACCATCGGCGGCACCATGTAAGGCATTATTATGGCCGTCGTCATTATTCTCATTACCGCCGTCATTACAGACATTATGCTCATTACCAACACTATCGTCACTATCACCGTGGCCACCATGTCGTGTATGGACATGCTCGATATATTGCAAGCTCGGTGGCAAGTAGATTTGGTGATCGAAGGCCGTCTCGTTGGTGTGGATTTGCTGTCCGTCAATGGAAGGGAGTCCGCAACACCGCTTACAACCTTGCCCGTAATTGGGCGCATTGGGGGCGTAGGACGACAGCCCATATCGGGGCTGTAGTGGTTTGGGTTCATCACGTAGGAATCATTGTCGGCCCTTGCGGCGGGGGCCGCTGTGTCGTCAAAAGCGGTAACTACAACAATCGAGTCGCGGTCGCGTCAATGAACGTGAGAAACGCGATAGCATTTAGAGAGGAATAATTTTGGAAGTTTGTAAGTGTGGTAAGGGAGGAAACTCCCTTACCAATTTTGAAAAAATCAAAGCCATGCATGAAGGTTTTGGCACTGTTGATCCAAAGCATCCCGTGATACCACCCAAAGAAATTCTTGAACTTCGCGCCAAGCTGATTTTCGAAGAATGCAAAGAGCTTCTTTATGAGCTTGGGTTTGAGATTGGCTGTATAAACTACGATTGTCCAGCATCTATTATTAATCTGTATCCAATCGAGGTCGAATTCGATCTTGAGAAGATCGCCAAGGAGTCGGCAGACCTGAAGGTCGTGACTTATGGCACCGACGCCTCGCTTGGCATTGACGCCGACGCTGCCTTCGATGCTGTCAACACCAGCAATATGTCGAAGATCGGGCCGAACGGGGAAACCGTGCGTCGAGAGGACAGCAAGATACTCAAGGGGTCGCACTACGTTGAAGCTGATATGTCTGTAATATGGAGAAACAATGATTGAAGATGTAGTCGAACTGGCGAAAAACCAGATTGCCAAGGAGAAGCGAGAAGCCCTGGAGGCCAAGCGTCTCAAGGTGCAGGAACGCGCCGTCGCCTATCTCAAGGATATAGAACGGTATCAGGAAGAAATCGCGCACAAAACCAAGATGATCGTCACTCTGAACGAACGTCTGGACGCCATCCGTGCCGATCCCATGGCCTTCTATGACGCGCATCTGGCACCCGCCTCCGAAGCGGG
>Ga0070679_100003126_pt1 | contig 15138 bp, 13 predicted proteins | sample KBSC63BmetaG_FD_65652 | JGI IMG/M metagenome (GOLD analysis project Ga0070679, IMG submission 65652) | Corn rhizosphere microbial communities from Kellogg Biological Station, Michigan, USA - KBS C6-3B metaG | ecosystem: Host-associated > Plants > Roots > Rhizosphere | place: USA: Michigan... | reverse complement strand
CGATCTTCGTCAGGAAGCGCGCGGTCGCTGCCATGTCGAGCACCGACGGCGTTACAGGAATCAGCAGGATGTCGGCCGCCTTGACGGCATCGCGCAGGTCGTCGCCGTGCACGCCGGCCGCGCTGTCGACGACACGCCATGCCGGCGCCTCGCCTTTCTTCGCGTGCTGCGCGTCGTCGGCGCTCATCACCTTGGGAAACAGCGCGGGACGGCGTGACAGCCAGAACGCCGACGACTGCTGCGGGTCGCGGTCCTCCAGCACCACGCGCTGGCGCTTGCCGGCGAGCCACCCGGCGATGTTGGTCGCCAGCGTCGTCTTGCCGCTGCCGCCCTTGGGATTCGCGACCAGGATCGTCTGCATTGCGCCCACCCCCTTTTGTCGGATTGCGCGCATGTTAGCGAAACCGCGACCATCGCGCTTGGCATGCGCCTTGCAACACCTGTTACCGGCCCGCGCGCGCTGGGGGGACGTGCGACGGCCGACGTGCATTTTTCCCCTCCGAGGGCGCGATCCGCCCGATGACAATACGGCGAGGAATCATGGCCTTCGACCCCTCCACGCTGCTGTCGCGCACGGGCGCCGGCGACGCCGAGCTTCGCACCCCGCAAAACGGGCTGTCGCTCGCGCAGCGCAAGCTTCTGACGCTCCTCGAACAGCCGCAGGCGCTCGAGGAATTCGCGGCGGGCCATGGCATCGACGCCGGGCGCCTCGAGCGCGACCTCGCCAAGCTCGTCGCGCTCGACCTCGTCGCCGTCAACGGCGAGACGTCCGCGCCCGAAGCCACGACCGTCGTGCTGGGCGGCCTGCGCGCCCCTTCGTCGCTCGTGCGCCTCGCCTTCATCCCGGCACTCGTCGTCATGGGGGGAATCGGGTACTTCGTCGTCATGCCGATGCTCGCGCCCAAGCCGGCGCCCGCCGCGCTGGCGGCGCCGCTCGCGGCCTCGGGCCCGTCGACCATTGCCGTTGCCGCGGCGCCCGCGCCGCCGCCCGTCGCGGTCCCGGCCGTCGTGCCGATCGTCGTCCCGCTGCAGGCGCCCCCCGCGGCGCCACCGACGCCTGCAGCGCATGCCGCGCCGCCGGTGGCACCGACGCCTGCCGTCGCGAGCGTTGCCGAGCCGAAGGCCGTCCGTTCGACCGAGCCGGAAACCACGGCCGAGCCGAAGCCCCTGGCCACGCCCTCCGATCGCCGCCACGAGGAGCCGAGCCGCGCCATGGCCGCGGCCGATGCAGCGACGCCGCACGCACCCGCACGTACGAATGCAACGCCCATCGTGCCCGCATCGCCACCACCCACGCCGGCGCCATCGACCGCGGCTGCCGCGTCGCCGAACGGCGCGGCGGCGGCGCCGACCATCGTGGCGGCGGTAACACCTCCGCACGGGGTCGCGGCCGCCGCCGTACCGGCCAACGGGCACGCTGCAGATCCGGGTCCCGCACCGGCGAAGCCCGCGACGCAGCCATCCAGGGCCGCCGCAAGCGAGCCGACCAAGCTTGCGATGGCGGCGCCATCCGCCGCCGACGCCCATCCTCCCGCCGCGGTGAAGCTTCTCCCGGTCGCGCGACAGGATCCCGAATTCCCGCGCGAGGCGATCGTCCGCGGCATCGCAAACGGCGACGTCAAGGCGCGCCTTGCGATCGACGGCGCGGGCAAGGTCACGTCGGTCGACATCGTCGATGCGCGTCCTGCGCGGGTATTCGACCGGGCCGTCCGCGACGCGCTGTCGCACTGGTCGTTCCCCGCCGGCGCAAGCGGGCGCAGCACCGAGGTGGAGATCGCGTTCCGCCGCGATTAGCGCCGCCGTCATCCCTGCCAGCGCCCCCCGTCGTCCCCGCGAAGGCGGGGATCCAGCCCTGGCGCCTACTCGGAGGTTACGGCTGGATTCCCGATTTCGCGGGAATGGCGGCCGTTTGCGGGTTATATCGTGTGACGATCCAATTGGACGACGGGGCGACAGGTTCGCCGCGCGTGACCGGGCGCTAAAATCGCGCCCATGAGCGAAACACCGGCCGACACCGTCCTGGGCGAACCGTCCGCAGCACCCCTCGCGGCACCCTCGCGCGCACTCGACCCCCGGCGCGCCGAATTCGAGATCAACAAGCTGCGCAAGCGCCTGCGCCGCCAGGTGGGCGAGGCGATCGCCGATTTCTCGATGATCGGCGAAGGCGACCGCGTGATGGTGTGCCTGTCCGGCGGCAAGGACAGCTACGGGCTCCTCGACATCCTGCTGACGCTGAAGGACGCGGCGCCGGTGCGCTTCGAGGTCGTTGCCGTCAACCTCGACCAGAAGCAGCCCGGCTTCCCGGCGCACGTGCTGCCCGACTACCTCGCCGCGCGCGGCGTGCGCTTCACGATCGCCGAGCAGGACACCTACAGCGTGGTGAAGCGCCTGATCCCCGAAGGCGGCACGATGTGCTCGCTGTGCTCGCGGCTGCGGCGCGGCGTGCTGTACCGCGTCGCCGGCGAGATCGGCGCGACCAGGATCGCGCTCGGCCATCATCGCGACGACATGATGGCGACGTTCTTCCTCAACCTCTTCTACGGCGGACGGCTGAAGACGATGCCGCCGAAGCTCGTCTCCGACGACGGCCGCCACGTCGTCATCCGCCCGCTCGCCTATGTCCGCGAGCGCGACCTCGCGCGCTATGCCGAGGCGATGGCGTTCCCGATCATCCCCTGCAACCTGTGCGGCTCGCAGGAGCACCTGAAGCGTCGCGAGGTCGCGGCGATGCTGCGCGACTGGGAGCGTCGCCATCCCGGGCGCATCGAGTCGATCTTCAAGGCGATGGGCACCGTCGTGCCGACGCACCTGCTCGACCGGCGGCTCAACGACTTCGCGGCGGTGCGTGCAACGGGCGCGGCGGAGACCGACGGCGACATCGCGTTCGATGTCGACCCGGCGTTCGAGTCGTCCGCGCCCGGAGAGACCGTCACGACACTGCTACGACAGGGCAGCGCCGCGCGCGACTGATATCGCGCAAGTCGCCGCCCGTGGCCGCGGCGACGTATCAGGGCGCGAGCCCCGCCCGCTTCACGACATCCGCGTATTTCTGCGCCTCGCTGCGCACGTAGGCCGAGAAATCGGCCGGCGAGCGCGTGTCCGGCTCGACACCGAGCTCGCCGAGCTTCTTGCGCATCGCCGGATCGGCGAGCACCGCGGCAACGTCCTTCGACAGCGTCGCGAGCACCGGCGCGGGCAGCTTGGCCGGCGCGAACACCGCGAACCATGCACCGACTTCGTAGCCCGGCACGCCGCTTTGCGCGACCGTCGGCACGTCGGGCAAAAGCTCGCTGCGCGTCGCGCTCGTCACCGCGAGCGGCCGCAGCCCGCCCTGGCGGATGTGACCGAGCGACGTCGTCACGAGATCGAACATCAGCGGCACCCTTCCTGCGAGCACGTCGGTCAGTGCAGGCGCGCTCCCCCGGTACGGCACGTGCAGCAGCTTGATGCCCGCCGCGTGCGCGAGCATTTCGCCGGCGAGGTGGTTCGACGTGCCCGGCCCGGCGGACGCGTAGCCGATCGCGCCGGGATTCGCCTTCGCCGCCGCGATCACGTCGGCGAGCGAGTGGTACGGCGAGTCGGGCCGCGTCACGAGCACGAACGGGATCGAGCCGATCGGCGCCACCACCGCGAAATCGCGTACCGGGTCGTAGCCGACCTTGGTCATCGCGGGATTGATCGCGTGCGAGCTGACGGTGCCCATGAGCAGCGTGTAACCGTCGGCCGGCGCTTCCGCGACGAAGCGCGCGCCGATCGCGGTGCCCGCGCCGCCGCGGTTCTCGATGATCACGCTCTGGCCGGTCTTCTCCCCGAGCTTTTGCCCAACCGCGCGTGCCAGCACGTCGGCGGATCCGCCCGGCGGATACGGCACGACGAGCGTCAGCGGACGCGAGGGAAAGGTCTCGGCCCCGGCAGGCAGGACCGCGAAGGCAGGCACGACGAGCAGCAGCGACAGCACGGTATTGCGAAGCAATGGGCTCATGGGGCTCCTTGAAATTCTCAAGCGCCGCCCGAAGGCGGCACAGTCGATCAATGCTGCGAAGTCCCGCGCCGGCTGTCCAATACCGATCAGGCCGCGGGCTGATAGCCCGGGCGAATCACGCCGGATTTCTGGCACGCAGCGCGTCCTTCATCGCACGGCGCGCGGTGGCGACGAAGCCGCGCACGATGGGGTTGTCGTTGTCGTCGGCATGCGCGAACGCGAGGCGGTACGTCGGCGGCGATCGCGCGCCGACGATGTCGAGGAACCGCACGTCCTCCATCCGCAACCGGCGCATCGACGCGGGCACCAGCGCGATGCCGAGGCCGCCCGCGACCAGCGTCAGGATCGCCTGCATCTGCGCAGCCTGCTGCGCCACCCGCGGCAGGAAGCCGGCACTGCGGCACGCCGCGAGGAGCGCCGCCACGAAGCCCGCGCCCTCGGCCGCCGGAAACGACACGAACGGCTCCGCCGCGAGCTCGCGCATCCGCACGGAGCGCCGGCGCGCCAGCGCGTGCCCGGCCGAGACCGCGATCACGAACGCCTGGGCCTGCAGGTTCGTGACGACGAGCCCGCGCGCATCGCTGACGGGGCCGACGACGAGCGCGAGGTCGACGTGGCCGTCGCGCAGGTCGGCGATCTGTCGCGACGTCGTCTCCGCGGTCAGCTCGAGCTGCACGTCCGGATAGTCGCGCGTGAACCGCTTGAGGATCGCCGGCAGCACGTCGAGCGCAGCGCTCGGCACGAGCGCGAGGCGCAGCACGCCCTCGAGCCCGGCGCCGACGCGGCGCGCGCGCACCTGCGCCTGCTCGACTTGCTGGAGCAGCCGCCGCACGTCGCGATGGAACGCCTGGCCGGCGGGGGTGAGACGCACGTGATGGCGGCTGCGGTCGAGCAGCGCGGTGCCGACGATCTTCTCGAGGTTCTGCATCGCGACGGACAGCGGCGGCTGCGACATGTGCAGGCGCGCGGCGGCGCGCCGGAAATTGAGCTCCTCGGCGACCGCGACGAACTGGCGCAGCAGGCGGAGTTCCAGCACCGCAAGCCTCCGTGGCGCATGGGCGGGGCGCGCGTCGATATACGCCGCGCGAATGACCGATTATCGCAAATAGTATTGGATGTATCAGCGCCGTTCGCAGACAATGCCCCGCAACCGCTTCCGGAGGACGCCGTCCATGCAACCTTCGCTGCTCGAGGAAATTCCGCAGGTTCCCAACCCGTACCCGGTCGTGTCGCGGCTCGAGTACCCCGACGTCTGGCAGTTGTGCCTGAAGTCGCGCGAGCTCGCGTGGGATCCCGCTGCCGACGTCGACTATGCGGACCTGGTCGACGCCGACCTGCCGGCCGAGGTCCGCGAAGCCGGCGCCGAGTGGTGGAGCCTGCGCGCATGGATGGAGCACGGCGCCACGCCCTACGGCGCCGAGCGCCTGCGCGACGCGATCTTCGGCCACCAGCCGTTCGAGGTGAAGCAGCACATCTCGAACTTCATCGCCGAGGAGCTGCGCCACCACGAGGCGAGCTTCCGCATCGCCGAGGCGCTCGGCGGCTACCAGGCCACGCCGCGCGCCGACTACTTCAAGGCGATCATCCCCAAGTTCCACGACGAGCGCGACGAGAAGGCGATGAGCTTTTTCGCGGGACTGTCGGTCAACACGCTGTTCGAGCAGCTGTCGGGCGAGCTTTTGCAGGCGCGCTACGAGAACGCGCGCTTCGACTCGATCCGCGAGGCCTGCCGCCTCATCCTGCGCGACGAAGCACGGCACATCCAGTTCGGGCGGATCATCATGCGGCGCTTCTTCAGCGACTTGCCGGCCGACGAGAAGCGCGTGATCGGCGAGAAGGTCGCGAAAAAGCTGCGCGGCAGCCTGCTCAACGGCGTGTACGCGGTGGTGAACCTCCCCGAGGACGAGCGTGCGCGCTCGGGCCGCAACCGCGCGCTCGCGGCGCAATTCGGCTTGGGCGCCACCCATCCGGACGAGGAGATGGCGATCATCCGCAAGGGCGTCGAGCGCATCCGCAAGGACGTCGGCGCCTACGGCGTCGAGATTCCGCGCATCGCCGAGCTCGACGATGTCGCGCACTGACGGCGGGCGCCGATGAACCGCGTCGTCGCGCCGTCCTCGGTCGCCGCCCCCGTCGGTCCCTATAGCCACGGCATCGTGTCGTCGGGAGCCGGCACGTGGCTGCACATCGCGGGTCAGGTCGGCGTCGATGCGAGCGGCACGTTGCGGGCCGGCTTCGAGGCGCAGGCGCGCCAGGCCTGGGAGAATCTCGTCGCCGTGCTGTCCGCGGTTGGGATGGACGTGTCGCATCTCGTGAAGGTCACGACATACCTCGTCGCAGCCGGCGACCTGGCGAAGCTCGGGCCGGTGCGGGCGGGTTTCCTCGGCAGCGCACGGCCGGCCTCGACGCTCGTCGTCGTCGCGGCGCTGGCGCGTCCCGACTGGCTGTTCGAGGTCGACGCCGTCGCCTTCCGGCCGGCCTAGCGTGTCCGCGTTGGCGGCCGGCGCCATGCGACCGGCATGGCTGACAGCGCGCTTGAGGGAAATAGGCGCGCGCTGGCAGCAGGACATCCGCGCCGCCAGCGACGAAACCAAGGCGCTGTACGCGCCGCTCCTCGCGGCGGCGCCGCGCGACGGCGTCCGCGTGATCCGCGACATCGCCTACGGCACGCACGCGCGCCAGGTGTTGGACATCTACGCGCCCGCCGCGGCGGAGCGCGCGCCGGTGATCGCGTTCCTGCACGGCGGCGCGTTCGTGCGCGGCGCCAAGGACATCAACGATGCGATGTACGGCAACGTGCTGACGTGGTTCGCGCGCCAAGGCTTTGTCGGCGTCAACATCGAATACCGGCTCGCGCCCGGGGCGCGCCATCCCGCGGGCGCCATCGACGCCGGGTTGGCGTGCCGGTGGATCGCATCGCACATCGCCCCCTTCGGCGGCAACCCCACGAACATTGCGTTGGTCGGCCATTCCGCGGGCGGCACGCACGCGGCCGCGCTCGCCTGCGATCCCGACGCGTCGATTCGCGCGGTCGAGCCCGCCGGGCTGCGCTGCCTCGTGCTGATCTCGGCGCGCCTGCGCGTCGACGCGCTCGCGGAAAATCCCAACGCGGAGGGCGTGCGCGCGTATTTCGGCGACGACACCGATCGCTACGCGGCGCGCTCGCCGGTCATGCATGCGGCACGCCTCGGCCTCCCCGTGCTCATCGTCAACGCGCAATACGAGAACCCGCTGCTCGACCTGTACGGCCTCGAGTTCGCGCTCGCGGTGGGACGCTCCCGGCAGGCGGCGCCGATGCACGTGGCGCTCGCCGACCACAACCACATGTCGATCGTCGCGCACTTCAACACGCCCGAGCAGGCGCTCGGCGAGGCGATCGTGGCGTTCGTCGAGCGCGCCTGACGCGCGGCTCGATGCGTCGGGTCCGCGGCGGTTCAGGACTTCTTCGGCAGCCCCATCGACTCCCGCGCCTTCTGCGCGCTCGCCGCGGCTTCTTCGGTGAGCTTGTACGCGACGTAGTACTTGTAGATGTTGCGCACGTACGTCGTCGTCTCGGTGCCCACCTGCTGCGCGACCACAATCTCAACGTTGTTGAACCACTTGTCGGGGTCCAGGCCGCGCTTCACCGCTTCCTTGCGCGCCTTCGCGACGTTGCCGGGGCCGCAGTTGTAGCTCGCGAACGCGAACAGCGGCCGGTTGCCCTCGCTGAAGTGGGCGTCGGCGAAGTATTTCGTCATGAGCTGGTCCATGTACTTGGCGCCGGCGTGGATGTTCGCCTCGGTGACGTGGATGTCGCCGACCTTCATCTGCGCGCCGGTCGCGGGCATGAGCTGCATGACGCCGATCGCGCCGACGCGGCTTTTCGCGTCCTGGTCGAGCTGCGACTCCTGGTAGCCTTGCGCGGCAAGCATCAGCGGGTCGAAACCGTACTGGTTGCCGTACTTGCGGAACAGCGCCAGCGTGTTTTCGAAGCGCTTGTAGTCGGCGGACGCGGTCGGATCCTTGAGCGCCTTGACGCGCTTCATCGATGCCGCGAGACGGTACGCGACGACGCCCTGCTTGGTCACCCAGTTGCGGAAGAAGTCATCGATCTCGGCGGCGAGCTTCGGGCTGTCCTTGCGGATCGCCCAGCCGACGCTGGAGTCATCGCGCAGCACGAGGTCGTCGCGCACCTTGAGTTTCGGCAGCACCTGCGCCCACATCTTCGCCTTCCAGTCGTCGACGACCAGCAGCTCGACAAGGCCCGCGTTCTCCATGTCGAGAAGGTCCTCGTCCTCGATCGCGTCGGGCACGAGCACCAGCGTCACCGGCGGCTTGGCGGCCTGCTCGAAGCGCGCGTTGAGCGCGACAAGGCTCTCGTAGTAGCTCGACGAGCGTCGCACATGCACGCGCTTGCCGGCGAGGTCGTCCAGCGTCTTGAGCTCAGGCGACTTGGGCCCCGTCACGACGACTTCATCGACGGTCTTGCGGCCATCGACGCCCTGCGCGAAATCCACGGCCTTCCGGCGCTCGTCGGTGACCGTGAGATTGCCGATGGAGACGTCGGACAGCCCCGCGACGAGGTCGGGCAGCAGCTTGTCGCGCGTCGCCGGCGCGATGTAGACGGTCAGCGGCCGCCTGCCGAGCTCCTTCGCGTACTTGGCGTTGAGATAGCGCTCCCAGTCGCGCACGAGCTCCGCGGCGAGGCCGCGCTCGCGGCCCTTGTCGTTGTAGTAGAGCGAGCGCGAGTAAGGCGCGAACACGCGGATCATCCGCCGCTCGAGCATCTTGTCGAAGTCGCCGCTCCACGGCTTGTTGGCGATGGCGAGCGTGCGGGGCTTGGTGGGCGCGGTCGTTGGCGGCTTCGACACGTCACCCGGTTGTGCCGCGCGCACGTTCGCGGCGCCGCCGAGCGCGACGATCATCGCCATCGCCATTGCGATCGACGCGACGCACGACGCGTGGCGCCGCGCGACGCGACGCGCAGCCGTGCGCTCAGCCACGACCGTTGCCGACCTGGACGTCGATTGCGTGGTCATGTTGGTTATTCTCGTCCTGAAGGCGACCGGCGGGAACCCCGCGCAGGCGCACCTCGACTATCGCGGGCGCCCCGACGCACCTGAATTGCCTGAATCAACTGAGCGGACCCGCGCCTCCCAGCATGCTGAAGATGGCGACGAGCCCGATCACGAGCAGGATGATCGCCGTCATCAGGGTCATCGACGCCGGATACGCGCTCTCGCCGTGGATGAGCCCGTCCATCCGCATCATGTCGCGCTCCTTGCGCAAGCCGAGCATGAACATCACGTGGTAACCGATGCCGAGCACCAGCATCACGATGCCGAGGATCACCAGGGTTTCGCCCATCCGCCGCGGCGCGCCGGCGGACCGCACGACGCCGGCATCGCGCAGCTTCTCGAAGACCTGGTAGATCGTGAAGCCGAAGCCGATCAGCGACAGCGACGTGCGGATCACCGACATCAACGTGCGGTCGGCGCTCATCCGCGTGCGCTGGAACGACATGCCGGTTCGGCGCGACGACAGCTCGACGGAGATGCGGTCGGGGTCGGATCGTCCATCGACGGGCGGGGGTGGCGTGGCGGCCATGCGAAGCCTCCGGATCAAATGGCGATGATTGTGCCGTGCTTCACGGCTCGGTTGTGGCGCCGTGCTGGCGCCGCCGCGTGTCCTCGACCTCGCGATCGAGGAAGAAGCTCAGGAACGTGCGGACCACCGCGACGACCGCGAGTCGCCCGAGCTCGTCCCACGTCGGGTCGAAGGACGTGTTGACGAGATCGGCGCCGAGCTGGAAGGTCATCGCCGCCACCAGCCAGCGCGCGAACTTGAGCCACACGGTCCGCCGTTCGTCGTTCGACGTGCCTGGACGCACGGCAACGCGCGCGATGCCGACGAGTGCTTCCGCCGCACCGAATCCGATGATGCCGATGGCGATGACTTCCAGTGCGAGAGCCAACCAATGGGCGACCGCATGCAATGTTTCCATCACGAGCTTCGAGTCTCGGGTGATTGGTGCCGCGCGCGCCATTTCTGGTAGGGAATGCACACGATCGTAGCGACGACGAGGTATGCGAGGATGATGGCAAGCTCGGTCTGGATCTCGCCGCGCGGGCCGGACGTCGCAAGGGCGAGCGCAACGGCCGGATGGCGCGAGGCCGTCGAGATCGCGAGCGTGGTGCGGTCAGCCTCCAGCGGCCCGCCAAGGAAATGACCGACCGCGAGTCCGATCGCCGCCACGACGGCCATCGCGCAGATCATGCCGTTGCCGATGAACGTGCGGACGACCGGCCACAGGCCCACGATGAGGATCAGCGCCGTGACGGCCAGCAGGATGCCAGCCGCGGTGAGCACAGCGCCGGACGCGCGCTGCGACGCCGGCCACGATTGGTGCAGCACGAGTCCGAGCGCCAATGGAAGCAGCACTGTCGTCGCCATGATCTTGGCGATCGCGGCGATGGTGAGGACGCCCTGCGCGTCGAACACGCGATCGAGGATCGTGAGCGATAGTGGTACGAGGACGATGGCGAGTACCGACATCGCCACCATCAGTCCCACGACGTAGTCCATGCGGCCGCCAGCAGCGATCTCCTTCCTCTGGATGATCGGTGGCACCGGTGATACCGCCAGCGCGACGAGCGCGGCCGCCACGGGGAAGCGGAAGTCGACCCAGTGCACGAGCGCCGCGACGATGACCGGCATGACAACGCTCATCGACAGCACGGTTCGCAGCAGCAGCGCCGGGTTGCGGAACAGGTAAGTCGCCTGCGACCACGACGCCGTCATTCCGAATCCGAGCACCGTCAGCGCGATGCTCGCTTGCAATCCCAATCCGAGCCAATGTTGTGTGGTCATCAAGTTGGCTCGCAGGCGAGGCGATGGCGGTGCGATCGGCCCGGGTTCCAACCAGGCACTCGGGCCGAATCGCGATTGCTAGTGGCCGGCTCCGGCCGCCGCCATCTTCGCCAGCGCATCGTCCAGGGTAAAAGAGGCTGCCTTCTGGCGCGGCGGAAACTCCTTGAAGGTTGCCAGGAATGGCTGCACGATGGCTTGCGCCGCCATGATCATGTAGCCCTTCCACATGAACCAGTCGTAGTACGTATTCGACGTGATGTCCGCGCGTTCATAGGGATCGGTCCGCAGGTTGAAGAGTTTCGGCGTGCGTAGCACCGTGAACGGCTCCATCCAGATCCGCAGCGTGCCGGCGCAACGTTGCTCCATGAACACGGCCTTCCAGTTGCCGAAACGCAGCGCGACCAGGTTGCCGTCGTCATCGAAATAGACGAGCCCCTTGCGCGGGCCCGCTTTCTCCTGTCCAGTGAGGTAGGGCAGGAAGTTGAAGCCATCGATGTGAACCTTGAACGTCTTGCCCGAGGCCTGGTGGCCTTTTTTCAGCTTGTCCATCACGTTCGCGTCGCCGGCGGCCGCCAGGAACGTCGGAAGCCAGTCATGGTGCTGGATGATTTCGTTGGAGACGACGCCCGCTGCGATCTTTCCGGGCCAGCGAATGATCTCCGGGATGCGGAAGGCGCCCTCCCAATTGGTGTCCTTCTCGGAGCGAAATGGCGTCATCCCGCCATCCGGCCAGCTATTCATGTGCGGTCCGTTGTCGGTGCTGTAGACGACGATGGTGTCGTCGGCGATTCCAAGATCGTCCAGCACCTTCAGCACCTCGCCCACGTTCTTGTCGTGGTCGATCATCGTGTCGTGATACGGTGATTGAGCCGGCCCGGCCTGTCCGAGGCTCTTTGGCTTGGTATGGGTGCGCAGATGCATGTGCGTGAAGTTCACCCAGCAGAAAAACGGTGTCGCCGCCTTGTGCTGGCGCCTGATGAAATCAGTCGCCGCGGCGGAAATCTCGTCGTCCACGGTTTCCATCCGCTTGCGTGTCAGCGGGCCCGTGTCCTCGATTTTCTGCTTGCCCACGCGGCCCCAGCGCGGCTGCTGGGTCGCGTCGTCCTTGTTGGTCGCCCAGCAGCGCAGTACGCCACGCGGCCCGAATTGCGCCTTGAATCCCGGGTCCTTCGGATAGTCGGGATCCTCAGGATCCTCTTCGGCGTTCAGGTGATAGAGATTGCCGAAAAACTCGTCGAATCCATGCACGGTCGGCAGGAACTTGTTCTGATCGCCCAGATGGTTCTTGCCGAATTGACCGGTCGCATACCCGAGCGGTTTCAGCAATTCGGCGATGGTCGGGTCCTCGGCCTGAAGTCCGACCGGAGCGCCCGGCAGGCCAACCTTCGAAAGGCCGGTGCGGAACACACTCTGACCGGTAATGAAGGAGGCGCGTCCCGCCGTGCAGCTCTGTTCACCGTAGGAATCGGTGAACATCATGCCTTCCTTCGCCAACCGGTCGATGTTCGGCGTCTTGTATCCCATGACGCCGTGCGAGTAGCAGGACAGGTTGGACTGGCCGATGTCGTCGCCCCAGATGACGAGGATGTTGGGCTTGCGCGTCCGGCGAGCCGCCGGTTTCGCGTTTCCGGATGATGCCGCCTTGCCTTTCGTTGCCATGTTTCCGCCCCTCTGGTTGAAAGCCCCGCAACCTGTTGCGCGGTCGCGCGACGACTGCTCCTGTGTTTGCCCCACCACCGATCATCCGGCCTTGCGTACCGGCGGCGGCTTCCAGCGCTCCTCGAGGATGTCCGGCTTCGGCCAATACGCGCGGATATACAGCGAGAACTCGTCCTTTGGCGTCGGCACCCAGTTCGACTCCTTGTCGGCGCCCGGCGAGGCGTGCTGGAAATGCAGTGTCAGCGAGCCGTCCGGCGCGTGCTTCATCGACTTGCTCTTGGTGCCGAGCGAGAAGCGGTTGAGCCGGTTGGGCTCGAAGAGGTGCTCCTTGTTGTAGACGGTCAGCGACCAGAAGCCGTCGACCGGCGGTACCTGTCCTTTCGCGAACGTCACCGTGTACCGATTCGCGCCGGACAGCCGCTTCTCGTCGCTGTCGAAGTCGGTGTAGATGTAGCGCGTCTCCTCCGGCGCGTTGTCGTACATGTTCGACTTGGCGGTCGCGGCGCGAGACAGGTAGTCGACGCCCCAGCGCGCGCCGTTCGGCGGCGAATTCCAGCCGTTGCCGATCGGCCGGCCGTTGTTGTGGAAGTGGAAGAGCGGTGCGATCAGCTCAGCCTCGGCTACGACTGCCGCATCGACGAGCGCCTTCTTGATCGCGGGATCCTTCGCCGCCGCATCGATTGCACTCTGGAACATCGCGTACAGCGCTTCCTCGCCGGGCAGCGGCGGAATCGCCTTCAGGATCCCGGGCAATTCGTCGAAGAACTTCTCCGGGATCACCCATTTCGTTTCACCCGCGCCTTGTCCGGGTGGCGTCGGAAACGACGGCGTCTTCGACCAGTCCGTGGTCTTCATCGTGCCATCGAATTCGCTCAACGGGTACACGACGATCTGCCGCAGAATCGGCTGGATCGCCGCCTTGTCCTCGGCTGTGTCGTCCTGGAAAACCCGCGGGAATACGCACGCGAGGTCGGTCGACGAGCGAAAGACCGCATTCACGCCCTTCGGTACCTCGCCCCTCCAGTTCGGCCCGACCAGCAGGTAGAAGCCGGGCTTGTTGCCATATTGCTTGCCGATCTGCGCGAATGCATCCGTGCGCGCATCGCACACCTGGTAGGCGAAGAAACGATCGCCGAAATCGGGCACCTGCACGATGACCGGAATCGCGTCGAGATGCTGGAAGCCGGCCCCGTACACGGTGTCCTGGTTCGGGCAGGTCACCAGCCTCTCCGCAGAATCGATGTAGTCGGTCAGCATCGAGATCCGGCCCGGCGGCGCCACGGGCGCCACGCCGCCAATGCGCCCCGGCTCGGGCACGTCCTTCATGCCCAGCGCGCGATTCAGGTTGTTGACCAGCGGCCAGCCCCAGAGGTAGGCCATACGCGCGACGCTTTCGATATAGGCCGGCGGCAGGATGGTGCCGGGCGGCGTGCCTTGCATGGACGTCGGCACGGATTGCGTCGATGGACCTTGCATCGTCACTCGCCTTCAATCGCGCGCCAGCGCGGCAGCCATCCGGAGCTCGAGATCGACGTACCCATCGTTGCCGATGTCGTAGACGACCTTGGCGATCTCGCCACCCTTGAAGGCGAAGCGCCCCTTGTATTCCTTCGACACCGGGTCGCCGGTGTCGCGGCCGACGGCGATGCCTTCGCCCGCGAGCGCGTAGTGGCCGGACTGCGTGCGGAAGTCCGCCTTGGCCTGCGACTTCTTGTCGACGTGCAGCGTCATCGTGCCGAGCACCTCGTTGTTCTTGCCCATGCCCTTCTTGACGAACTCGACGCCGACGATGTGGTTGCCTGATGCCGGCGCCGGGCAGGAGAGCTTCTGCTCGGGCGGGATGCCGAGGAAATTGAAGACGAAATTGAGCGTGCCGTTCTTGACGAACAGCGTGTAGCCACCGAAGCGCGAGCCCTGCGAGACGATCACGCCCTCCGTTTTGTCCGTGAACGTGACCTCCGCGGCGATCTTGAACGACGCTCCCAGCGTGCGCGCGCCGGACGCTTCGGGAACCTCGGTCGTGCCCGGGTAGTACGTGTAGCGCCCGTCGGCAGGCGGCGCCACCTTGTACTCGATCGCATGAATGCCGACTACGCCATAGTCGTTGAGCGGCAGCACGTTGTTCGCCTTCGCCTCCGCCATCCAGCGCGCGACCAGCGATTTCACCTTCAGCGGATACTTCGCGGCGAGGTCGTTGGCTTCGGCGCGGTCGACGTCGGTGTGGAAGAGCTGCCAGTGGTCCTTGTCGAAGCCCCCCTTGTCGATCATCGGTCCATGCTCGGAGGCGACCTTCCAGCCCTTGTGCCACAGGCCACGCGTGGACAGCATCTCGTAGTACTGCGTCTGCTTTTTGGTCGGCGCCTTCGGCTTGTCGAAGGTGTAGCGCATCGACACGCCGGCGAGCGGCGCCTGCTTCACGCCGTCGACCTCGGCAGGCATCTTCACGCCGCAGCATTCGAGGATCGTCGGCACGATGTCGGTGCAATGATGGTACTGGTGGCGCAGCTCCCCCTTCGCCTTGATGCCCGCCGGCCAGTGGATCACCAGCGGATCGCACGTGCCGCCCGCGTAGTTCGCATAGCGCTTGAACATCCGGTACGGCGCGCTGAACGCCACCGCCCAGCCGGTCGGATAGTGGTTGTAGGTGT
>Ga0070679_100003125_pt1 | contig 15138 bp, 20 predicted proteins | sample KBSC63BmetaG_FD_65652 | JGI IMG/M metagenome (GOLD analysis project Ga0070679, IMG submission 65652) | Corn rhizosphere microbial communities from Kellogg Biological Station, Michigan, USA - KBS C6-3B metaG | ecosystem: Host-associated > Plants > Roots > Rhizosphere | place: USA: Michigan... | reverse complement strand
CCAAATAACACAAATTATGTCAAGGTGTACCGATAAAACACCGGACAATCCCCCATAATTACTAACAGAAGGAGATTACTTACATGTCATTAAATATTGGTCGCAAAGGCTGGATAGGAATAGGTCTACAAACCGGCTTTCAAGTTCCAGCTGCAATTGCAGATTATGTTGATTTCACCGATAACACTTTAATAGGCGTACAAGACCAGATTGAAGTGGATCATGCTACTAGTCTTCGCGACAAGCTCGCTGGCACCATTGCTGGCCAGCAATCCTCCAAGGGAAACCTTTCGTTGTATGCCGACAGTATCAAGCTCGGCTATTTTATTGTTTCTGCACTTGGTACCGTCCAGACCTCTAGTCTCGGCTCGGGCGTTTATCGCCACACGGTAACTCGCAACAACTCCAACACACCGCAGTACATGACTATTACTGATGATCGTGGTGTTGATCGTCAGCTCTATGCTGACGTATGTGTTGACGAACTGACCCTAGAAGTGGGTACCGATTTAGCTGAAGCGAAGACAAAGCTTGTCGGCAACTTCCCCATGACCACCACTTCGGGCGTGAAGACCACCACTTCGGGCAATATATTCAGCTTCGCTAACGCTCAATTCGCTTTCGGTACCACTATCTCGGGCGCACAGGCGGCGACTCCACTGAAGCCACACGACTTCAAGCTCTCCATAGAGAATAATGCTGAGGCGGTCTTTGCCCATAGTCAAAACTCGCCGCGGAGCATTAACTACAAAGAGTTCACCGCTTCCGCCGACTTCACATTGTACTTTGAGAACACTATCGACCGAGATGCCTATTACGCTCAAACAAAACAAGCTGCAAGTCTAGAGCTGCTGGGGAATGGTATCGGCGGCGGCTTTCAAGAGAGTGTTGTCTTCAACTTCTACAAGACAAGCATACAGAGCTTTGACTTAGAAACAGGCCTCGACAATTACTACGCAGAAAAGGGCACCCTGAATTGTGAATTTGATGCAGCTACTCAGCGCACAATCGATTGCGTGATCACTAATTCGAAAAGTCTGTACATCTAACATGGCCTACCTCAGCGCTGACCGACCCACCATAACGGTAAAACTACCGACTGATAGTAATTATTGGGTGAAGGTTAAGGTTGGGCTGACATACGGCGAGCTCAAGAAGTTTCGGCAATATGGTGGTACGGAGCCATTCTCGACCGCCGAGAAACTCAAGCTTTCGGTCGTCGAATGGAATCTAGACGATGCTGACGGTAACATTCTACCCATTGACGACACTAGTATCGATGCTCTCCAGGAAGATGACGTGCTGGCAATTGCAGAAGCAGCCATGCCCAAAGAGAGCGAAAACGAAAAAAAAAATTCACCCAAAGCGTCATCAGCTACTTCAGCGGAACAAAAGTAGCAAACCCACCCCAGCTTCTGATCGATTACATAGTCTGTAAGCACATGGGCTGGACGTTCAGCGAACTAGACGCGCAGGACTATGAAACCGTTGCGAAGCTTCGCCAGATCGTAAACCTCAGCAAACAAATCGGAACACAATAATGGCCTACGACACAAGGGAACTAGCTGTAAAAATCGTCGGAGACGCCAGCGATTTTGTAAAGGCTACCGGTGATGTATCGGACAGCAGTAAACAGGCTAGCACCAAACTAGATGATTTTGCCTCGGGTGCAAAAAAAGCCTCTGTAGTTCTTGCTGGCGCAGGAGTCGGCTTAACCGCCTATGCCAAAAGTGCGACAGACTATACCACTGGTCTTGTCAGCAGTTCGAAGGAGTTAGCACGCCAAACGGGTGTAACGGTTGAGCAGGCTTCGCAGTATGTATACGTGGCGCAACGCATGGGCGTCTCTGCTGATCAAGCGGCTACAGTGTTCGGGACATTCTCCAAGAGAATTCAGTCGGCCACAGATGATGCAAAGAATGCATCTCAAGCACAGGCCGAACTTCAGAATAAAATTGACAGCACCAAGTTACAGATTACTGGGATCACTGCCGAAATACAGAAGAACGGAGATACTACCGGAGAGCTAACGCTTAAACTTAGGGCTCTCAATACTGATCTGAGCAGCCTGCAAACTCAAATGGGCCAGTCACAAAACTCGTTCCAGAAGCTCGGCATAAGTGTCGTCGACGCCCAAGGCAACACAAAAGACTTCAACACGCTACTTCTCGACACGGCCGATAAGTTTAAGGCGATGAAAGACGGGTCAGAAAAGACCACGCTCGCCATGGATCTCTTCGGACGCGCCGGCAAAGATATGATCCCCATCTTGAATCAAGGTAGCCAGGGGATACAGGATCTTGAGGCTCAAGCAGACAAGCTCGGCCTAACCTTGAACGCCACTACTATTGATGCGGTATCAAAGTATATTAAGGCTCAAAAAGACCTCAAAGATAGCACGAATGCCTTGAAGTTACAGGTCGGTACGCTCACGACACCGGTACTCACCAACTTTGATAACCAACTCAATAACATTACGAAGCAACTACTCAGTGTGCATGGGCCCATGCACACAGCAGTGGTAGATGTTTTGGCATTTGGGGGGCCAGTTGCCGGAGCTGCAGGTGGTCTAGCTAATTTCGCAGGGAACCTAGCTAGCGCCGGGCCACTATTTTCTAAATTCGGCGGCTTAATGAACCCTTGGTCGTTAGCGATAGGCGCGGCGGCTATTGGCGTTACGATCCTGGGTGTTAAGTTTGCCGAAAGTGTAGACAAATCTAACCATCTTGGCCAAGCATTTGATGACCAGCAGGCCAAGCTAACAGGGCTGAATGCTCACTATGGTAGCAGTGTTACGTTATTACAAATTTTCCAGGACCGTCAGAAAATGGCGGAAGATGCGGTTACGGCAGCCACCAACGAACACAAAGCTGCACTAGACGCAATAGCTCCCTCACAAGACGCCGCCAAGGCAAAAGCCGATGCTTTAACCATTGCACAAGCAAACGTTAAGCAGGCCCTCGACACCTTTGGACAAAACTCCCCCCAATACCAAACAGCTACCGAAAATCTCTCTAACGCTGAGTATGCATACAATCAGCAACTTCTAAGTAACTGGGGACTAGAAGTGAATGTCACGACATCTGCCGATAGTCTCGCTAATGCTCGCAGTAACCTGGCAGCGACAACTTCCGATCTCAATAGAATCCAAGACATCCTCAACAAGGGGCTGGATGCGAGTGTTTCCACGATTGCTAAATTTGGGCCCGTAGCCTCCCAACAAATGAAGTCCATTGATAATCTACAAAATCACCTGAGCCTAGTTGTAACCACATTTAACGGGTTTTCCGCTAGCGTCCAGGCTGAAGTACCCCATATGAGCCAACTATTGGGTGGAGTTGGTAACGCTTTGCAGATATATCAAGGCCAAGCAGCGAGTCTTAACACGGCCATAGCGGGGGCTGCCAGTAATAGTTCAACGGTTCTGCAAAATGCAGGAGCGCAGCTACAGGCTGGTCATAACGCTGGTGGTACGGACAACTGGCGCGGTGGCCTCACGTGGGTCGGTGAAAAAGGCCCAGAGCTTGTTAACCTCCCCAAGGGCAGTCAAGTTTTGCCTAATAATAAATCAATGCAGCTTGCGCAGGGCGGCGGATCGTCCACCAGCCTAACGTTTAATGTCAACGTGGGTATGTATGCCGGTATGCCCGTAGAGAAGCGTCAGATAGCCTTAGAGATGTACCGTGAGCTAGTTCGGGCTGCCCGCGCTCAGGGCGTACAAATGCCTATGATCGGCGCTGTGGGGGTGCAGTAATGAGTATTTACATTAACAATATAGTTCTCGGAGTTCAGCCGACTACACTGACAGAGGAATACTTACAAATTCAAACCGACCAAATGAGTATTAATGGCTCGATGACCCGTAACCGTATTGGTTCTAAAAAGCAGGCTACTATGGAGTTCCCGATAGTTCAGCCTAGCGACTATCAGACAATCCTCGGTTACTTTACGACTGGCTCAGGCATCTTCTACAAGAACGACCAGTCGAACTACATTGGTGGCATCTTAACCATGAGCGGGCTGCCGTCATTTAGCGAAGGTGAGTATGTGGCTGGTGCCAGCCTGTACCGCCCGATCAAAGTAGTCATACGGGAGATTTAGACCGTGCAAACGACATCCAGCGGTTTTAGCTCGGTTGTTAATTCGTCATACCGTCAGATCGGCCACGGAGTGCGCCTCAGTTGGCTGAAGAACCTCGTCACCGGCATCAACTACTTCACCATAGGCACGTCTTTGATCGAAGGAAACGACATCATCGGTAACGGTGGCTCCTCGGGCGTGTCGTTCTTCGATAAATATGCCTACACCGACTACGGCTCGTATGTTAAAAACTGGTCGGTGGATCGCCAGATTGGGCAATACCCATTCGGCCTCATCATGGCCCAGGCTGATGTTGAGCTAGATAACTCAAGCAACCTCTTTACGCCAAACTACGATCCTACTATTGGCTCAGGTATTCTGCCTGGTCGGCCACTTAAGATTTCAACCAACATGGGGCCACAGGATAGCTTCCAGCAATTCACAGGCTATACCGGCCAGCCCGAGCAAAACATAGTCGGCCGCAGTATGCTTCTCCATGCATACGATGTGGTGGACTATTTGAACAACTATCGCTTCTCTACATACTCAGGTATTACTTTTTCGGGGATGCTAACGAACTATACGACTGCCAGCGCCATATCTTACTACCTTGGCAAAATTGGTTTCAACGCTAACCAGTACAGCCTCGATAACTCTCTCCTAGACCCAATACCCTTTATTAACGTCACTGACAGAAAGTTTGGTGATGTTCTGGATGACCTAATGACAGCCGAACAGGGACTATTCTTTGCTGACGAAACCGGCATTACTAAGTTCTGGAATAAGCAGCACTTCTTAACAACATCTGGTACGACAGCCTTTAACTTTAGCTATAACAATACGATTAACATTGAGTACGCCAACGCACCGATCATAAACGACGTCATTGTAACTGCTATGCCGCGGGCCGTTCAAGCCTCTCAGAGTGTGTACAGTAGCACCACCCCAACGGCGGTAGCGGCTGGACAAACTGTAGATATTTTCGCGTCCTTCTCTGATACATATGGCAGTCTTCCTGTGACCACTGTAACAACGCCAACCTACAGCGCGACAGCAATAACCAATAGTTATTACTCCACGAACGCTAACTCTGATGGTAGTGGGGCTGCTCTAAACAGCTTTATCACGATTACTGCTACCTATCTGTTCGGCACGGCATATAAGATAACATTCGCGAATAGTGGCAGCCAGACAGTTTATATTACTGCCCTCACGCTGTATGGAACACCGGCGAAAGTAACAAGTACCATCAACGCCCAATATACAGATCAGTCGAGTGTCGACGCCTATGGCCGTAATCCAGCCAACAATGGTGACGTTCTGGCTATATCCAATGACTTTGTGCAGTCGCAAGCCGCAGCTTTAGCCATTGCATTCGGTATTGTCAGCCAGTACAAAGCAGCCAATAGACATTACAAAGTTGAGGTTTTCTCTAACCCCGCTCTGCAAATCGGTGACTACGGAACCCTTACGCTCCCAGACATCAATCAAACCAAGACAGTTTGGATAACTGGCAAGACGGATAAGCTCTCGACAGACGGAAACCTCACGCAGCAACTATTACTGGAAGAACGCACGCTCTACACCTACTTCAAGATCGGTACATCGGTGATAGCAGGCACAGATGTCCTCGCCCCCTAACCGATAAATCGACCTATATTTCCCCATAATTACTAGCAGAGGGTACTACATGGGTTATTCAGCAATCAGTTTTAGCGCCGGTGAACAGCCGACTACTGCAAAGTGGAACATTTTAGGGTCGAACGACGCTAGTTTTAACGATGGCACGGGCATTGGCACGAACGCTATTAGCGGTGCGAGCCTGTCCACAAGCGCAATAAAGCTTGGTTTAGCAAAAGTTACTTCAAGCCAAAGCACATCTTCAGCCAGCTTTTCAACAATACCTGGTATGTCACTTACTGTTACGGTGCCAGCCGGTGGCCGAGACGTAGAAATTATGGTCTTCTTGGCTGCGATTGGCCTTGCCACGGCCAATGGTACCTATTCAATCGCGATTTATAAAGACGGAAGCCCAATACAACAGGCCGTAATTGACCAACAAGCAAGCGCTACAAACCGTACATCATTTACCGTATTTGCTGAGGATGTTGCACCGACGGCTGGATCACACACGTATACGGCTCAATGGGGTGTCTTTAGTGCCGGGCAAGTTCTTAGCTTGACTGCCGGGGCTGGTACATCTACGGGCCAAGCTGTACCAGGCTACTCATTCATAGAAGCAAAGCTTGTTTAAAGCAGGTCAGTTGACATGGCACCTCGCACCAACAAACAACCAACCCCAGCAGAAGTACTAGCCGAGATAAAGATAATACGCGGCCAGAACGACTCTATTGGTGTTGAAATCGGTAACCAAGGCAAACGCCTAACCTCACTGGAGCTGTGGCAAGCCGCTGAAAAGGGTAAGCAAGAGGAACGGCGCGAAATCCTTGACCAAATGCGCCAGGACAAAGAGGGGGCGCGGTCAAGCTCAAACCCAAAAGAATCTTTCGACTGGTCAAAGCTTTTGCCATACGCAATTTTAGTGGCCGCAGCACTAATAGCCATCGGGCAAGTGATTGGTAAGTAATGACTGAACTATTTGGCGTTTTACGAATCTGCATCTACGCCTTCTTCGGTAGTATCGCTGTGCAACGAAGGCTCTGGTGGTCATGGACGGCCGTAACTACTGCGCTTCTGGCTAATATCGTCATCATCTCGGACAAAGGGCAACATCACCTACTTATGGAAATTACTCGAACACTGGCGGCCGCTTTGCTCGGTTATGTAGCCATAAGGAGAAAGTAATGACCTTAGACGAATGTTACGCAGCTAATCAAGGTAAAGCCCTCCTAATACCGGGCGGTGGCGCTGGCAATGAAGGCCAGTGTGTCCAATGGGCTGACACCGTATTACACGACGTATACGGCTTTGATTACCACTGGGGGAACGCTATCGACTGGTGGAATAATCCTGGGGAATTACTTAATCACTTCGACCAAATCACTGACGGCTCCATTAAGAAAGGCGATTTTGTCATCTTCAATACTCAGGTCGGTTCAGTCTACGGCCATATCGACGTAGCTATGCAAGACGGTACGACGGGTAACTTTCTTGGTGCCGATAGTAACTGGGGCGGCAATAAGACCGTCCACATGGTGCAACACTCTAACGCCGGGTATGTACTCGGCTCTTTACGACTTAAAGGCGAAAGCCAAGGGGAAAACATGATACAGGACAAAGGCAGCGCGCAAATCGTTTACGAAGCTACCACACACTCGGTGCCAAGTGACGAGGCGGCTAATTCAATCGTCGGGCTGGAATACCGCGACACCTTAGCCAAGATACAGACTGATTCGGTTTGGAAGTACCAGGACGGCATTTTAAATGTCCACATGCCGGCTGTGTTAGCACAGCTCAACATTAGCGATCCTGCTCAAGCAGCTAGCGCCATTAGTAAGCTGCAAGCCGGTGGTTCAGGTCTAGATGCTTCTACCAAAGCCGAGATCGACAACACTAATTCAATGGTCCAGTGGATCAAAGATAAGCTAACGAGCGTTTTTAAATAAGGAGTAAACAATGAACGTTACAAGTTTTTTACACAGCTTGAAAGTAAAGGTCTTATCCAGCGAGTTAGTGAAGCGAGCCGCGCATACCTTCATGCAGGCTTTTCTGGCCGTCTGGCTTGTGAACGGACTGTCAGTCGACAAGGTAGCCCTCACCGCAGGCGTTGCTGCGGGCGTGAGCGCGGTTAAGACAATGATCCTTACATATCTAGAGGGGCGCAGGGGCTAATCCGATGTATGCGGAATGCCCTCGCAGCCCAGAGCAGCGAGAAGGCTGCCCGTATGCTAACCGTAAAGTCGGCTGCCGATCCAACACGCACCACCTAATGTGGCCTGCCCGATTTTATGAAACGCCTATTGAACAGGCATTTCGTGAGCTGCCCCAATACAAAGTGCAAATCTGCTTGCAAGAGCATGACGAGGCCCACTACGAATTACCGCCCGATAAACCCGACTTATTAATGATGCTTAAAGCCCTGACTATCCCTTTGGAGGGGGTGGAATATGAACAAGCAGCTTAGGAGCGCACTATGAGTAGCGATGAATACGTCGCTGATCTGTTCAGCATGGACTTAGAACAGTTACAAGAAAAGTACATGAAGCCCAAGGATGAGCGCAGTCTTGCCGGCTTGCGGCGGTACTACGCCAACAAGCAAACACCGGCAGCCGTGTTAGAGAAAACGCTTGAGGAGCAATTCATTAACCGGGCTAAACCAACCGTAGTTCGGGCTAGCAAAGTCAAAAAACCCCACAGAGTAGGCGATTTAACCATCTGTCTCGGTGACGCGCAAATAGGCTACCGTGGCGATGAACCATTCCATGACGAGCGGGCTATGAGCTTTGCCCTCATAGCTATCAAGCAGTTACAGCCAGATAACGTCGTATTCACTGGCGACATGATTGATCTGCCGGCCATGTCACGTTTCGAGCAACGCGGCGACTGGGCGACCACCACTCAACGCGCTCTCGATCGCTACCACGGCTTTTTAGCTCAGGTTCGTGCCAATGCCCCAAACGCTAACATAGCCGTCGTACACGGCAACCACGAAGCCCGTATGGACACCTTTGTTCGCAGGGATGCCGCCGCGCTGCTTGGTATACGCCGCGCCAATGCTGAACGAGAGCTGTCGGTTCTTAACCTGCAATACCTGGCTCGCTACGAGGAGTTAGATGTCCAATCAGTTGATGGCTACCCAAATGCCGCCTACTGGCTGGAAGATAACCTAAAGGTTACGCACGGTACGAACGTGGCTGTGGGCGGTTCTAACGCTGCGAAGTATCTGCGGGAAGAAACCGAAAGTGTTATCTACGGTCACACGCATCGCATGGAAGTCGCCTATCGTACGCTAGCTACCCGCAACGGCCAACGAACGTTAGCTGCCGCTAGCCCTGGCTGTCTCGCTCGTACAGATGGCTCGGTGCCGGGCTTCAACTACTCAGTCGATAATCAGGGCCGCACGGTGCCTAAAGCTGAGAATTGGCAACAAGGTTTGCTGCTGATCTACCACGCCGCTGACTGGCACGATATACAACCCGTCCGCATTACCGAGCATGGCATGTTACTTAACGACAGGCTCTATGGTAACGAAAATGTCTGAAATTGGCCCAATCCTAGAACTACAGCATGACGGCGACACGATTTACGCCCACCGCTTTAATACGGCCCTGTTCTCCTTTATCGGTGAACACGCCTGCTACGACCATGTGTTTATCCTGCACGAAACCCAAGATGAAGTTACTGGTGAGACTGACGAAACCTACCTCTACCTGTTTAAGTCGCACAGCCTCTACCCATCTGTCCGTGACTTCATCGAGGCCAGTGATTTTCCGCAACACCTCAATCTGCCTGACGCCTCGGAGATGGACATTGAGGTGTTTGAGAACGCCCATTATGGGGATATTAGAAACAGTGATTTTCCACCGAAGGAGTGGAGCCATGAGTAAAGAACATTTTAGTGTATTAGATAGAGAATTAGATTACCGCCGTACAGCCGGTATTGTCGTCAGATTAATGCTCAAGGGCGGCAAGGGTAGCGATATATACGTTGACTACCAACACGGCGAGGATAGTTTCCAGGCCGACATTCCACCAGAAAAAGCCTACCACGCCTTCTACCACCCTAACTTGTACCGAGTAGACGACGCCCCTCAGCGCCAGAGCATTTATGCAGCTCCAGAAGGGTACGAAGGTGGAAGCGCTTGAGGAGCCTGAACCAGTGAGGGAGTTTCGTTACTGTAAAGCTATTGAGATAGTCCTGCCGCATGTCGTTCCACCACACGATGACTTCGCGGACGGCCTACCAGTAGGCGAGGGGGTTGTCGATGGAAGCTGACCTAGAAACCTATGCTCTAGCTGCTGCCGGCGCTCTACAAGGCTTCTGGCGCTACTATGTGCGTCCTGAGCTGACCGCTAAAAGGGCATGGGTAGTGCTTAGCTTGGGCGTTCTAGCATATGAAGCAGCCGCACCCAGAGGTGAGCTTTTGAGCGAAGGAGTAGACCGAGCGATCGAACAACACCCGGTTATAGTCCCCGCCACTATCGGCTATGTAGCTTTACACCTAATGAACGCATTACCCGAACGAGTTGATATGTTTCATCAGCTTGCCGAAAGGCTTGACCGATAACCCCTGTTGTGCTAGGATATAATGACTGTGAGAGGTGTGGCCCCTAGCCCGCCTCTCACTTTTTTATTTGACAAAACTCAGCGATCGGCTATGATTGAAGTAGCCAAACTCCTAGTTCTAGCGCCAACAGGCGCTATTTTGCGTTATGCTTAAAATAGTGCAACCGTGACACTTAGAACCGGGTGCGTTAAAGCCGGTACAAACTCGACCATACGCTGTGTAGCGACGGACGGGCAGACTGTGAGCAACCTTAACAACTTATATGTATGAATGAGAGTTTATACGAACTGCTCGTAGAACGTAGAGGGCAGCGGGCTGAAGGCGTTAGTAGCTTAACTTTCGTCGGTTAAGCGCACATAGGCCGTCTTCAGCTCCATGCTCTCTACAAATGAGGCAGGTAGGTCGTGTCTAACACGACAGGATAAACCGAGGGCAGAGCCGACTTCACAACTTTTGAGCTTGTATTGCACTCAGAGGCTTGCTTAAAAGATTTAATGTAGAGCTGTGTGCGCTGAGATAATGCAAGGCTTGAAAATGCAGCTCCTACAGAGAAGTTAGGCTCGGCCTTACACTTCCGAACAATAGAGCAGCGTGACAGCGGCAGTAAGATGTCGTAAGTCGGATTAGTATACTAGTTCAGCTAACAACGCTACCTTATTGTCGTAGCTGGTAGTGTCCACCCGATGGGTGCATGGCTACCAGCGCTGTGTGGGATAGAAGGTCGCTAAGCAAATATCGCCTTCTATTCTGCGCAGTCTGCTCTATAGAACGTAGGCAGTAGTGAGGTGTAGTGAATCCGTCGCCCATGGTGGACTTCGGTAGTAGTTACGGGGTGACATCCTGGCAGCTTCGTCTGTCGCCTCTCCAGTGTCTACGTTCCTGAACTCTCGCTCATACATATAAGTGTTGGGGAAAATTGAAGGCATTTCTTCGATCGGGAAGTGCTTTGAAAACATCTTTTGGAGGGTAAAACACCAAAGGCCTTGCTCCCTATTGTCTCGAACCTTTACATAAAAAATGAACTCTTATTTACCCCACCCTCTGACCACCACTATGTTCAACAAACAAGCAGAAGGTATAAATACCTAAATACAATTATTACTATAGTGAGCAACTAGAAACATTAAATAAACCTTAAATCACAACATATTAACTAACTTTCATATTGCTTGTGTGGTTACATGCAGAGTATGATGTAAAGCCAGCCCCATCACCTGCGGACAGAGAGCGGTCGTGCGGCGGCAGAGAGTTGAGTGTCTATGTCGTGCAGTACCCATTTGTGCGGCGACTACATTAGCTACATCAAGGACGTTCGTGGGTTTGCAGATGCGACAGTCCGAACGTATGCCTATGTGCTGAACGGTTTTATTGACATGCTCGGCGATGTTGAGCCGGGCAATTTAACAATCGAACAAATTGATTTGTACATCGCCGCCTTTACGAAGGCTCGTCAACTTAAGCCAAGCTCAATTAACACGGTTCGTTGCGTGTTGCGTTCCTATTTCCAGTACGTTGATCGCTACAGAGGCATCAGGCTAAACTTCGATTATTCAATGATCCGCCAAATAAAAGCTCCACGCTCCAAGATTGACGTGGTTGGCACCGAAGAACTTACAGATATGATCAGACACCTTAAAACCCCACAGGATAAGCTGATGATGCTAACCATGTATGGCACCGGTATGCGTATTGGTGAGCTGGTGAGGTTTGTCGTCGAGGATTATTCGACCACAGAAATACGGGTACGCGGGAAAGGGGGTAAAGATCGCGTTATACCGATTGACCCAATGCTCAGCAAGCTTCTTCAAGAATATATTTACTCTAACAGGATCAAGAGCGGCCCGGTGTTTCGCCATGCGACCCCAAAGGTAAGCCTACCAAACCAAGCTTTCAGTGTTAGCGGGCTGCGTAAACGATGGCAACGGCAGCTTGGCCCGGAAGGGATGTATAAAAAGCCTCACAGCCTTCGCCACGGGGTTGCAACGAGCCTACTAATGGATGGAATGGACATACGAACCCTGCAAACCTTCCTCGGCCACAGCCACATCGCTACCACTATGCTTTACACGCACATTACAGATACCCACCTCAGAGAAGCGTTCCTTAAGCACGACCCCTTGCGTCAACTAAACACGAGCAATATACTTGACATTTGATTATGCTTTTGGTACATTAGAGGTAGTCAATCGTACATTTCACATTTAATAAGCGTCTCCACACTAACTTGTCCGCTTTATGTGACCTAACAAGACAACTTGTTGGGAAGGTGTGAAGACCAGAGTATACGCTCTGGTCTTTTCTATACCATCGCAAAGCCCTAGTTACTTGTAGAGATGCAAGTGGCTAGGGGACACTGAACAGTTTTAATTCGATTATTCAGACCCCTTAGCACAACCAGCTAAGGGGTTTTTCTTATGTTGGCGCTAAAACTTGGAGTTTGGCGTTGACACGGCAAAATCCCAACGCCGATCAAGAGTGAACCCTACGACTGCCGGTCATATTGCCGGTCAGGGCAGCAACTAGCTCAGAGATTTATGGCGGGGGTGGAGATCATAGCGGTTGGACAAATTCTCGTAATCTGTCCAGCCAACAAGGCCAACACATAGGATGGTCTAGTTCCTTTCACCTTAAAACAGATACGTGAGGTGCGCCCACCGCACCTCTCACCAAAACTAACTGGAGAAAACAGATGCAAAAGATAGATTGGGGACTTCTAGCCCTACTACTAATCAACATTGGTATCTACGCATGGGCGATTACCAAGTAAGGAGCTGCCATGTACACGCAATACCCTACCGGCTTGACCGGTACGAAACAAAAAGCCATTGACATAGTAAACCCGGAACCACGAACAGAACTGGATGCCTGGATGCTTAGAATGGAAAACAACAAAGCCAAGCTTTGGTCTATGATGCCTTTCCGCAAGAAGATCGAGATCAAGCAACTCGGCAACGTGAACTGCCACGGCGAAGGCCGCAATATCTGCGAGAAGCAAGGTGAGCACAGTTGGTTTAACCACGCTCAAGACAAGATGGGGCCAGCATACCCACCTGAATATACGGACGGTCGCTATGAATAAGGTCGACACTATAGATTTCAAAGGGAACGACTACGCACTTGTACCCGATCGTCTCAAAGCCTTTCGTGAAGCCAACCCCCGGGCCAGCATTGAAACTGCCCCCACCCTGCAACCCGACGGCACCATCATTTTTAAGGCGAGTATTGTGGCAGACCAAGCTGACGAGAACTCACCCAAGGCCACTGGTCATGCACTAGGCAAGAACGACAGCGCGAAAGCATTTGAGAGGCTGGAGACTGTTGCGGTCGGCCGCGCCCTGGCAAACCTCGGCTACCTCAACAACGGCCAAATTGCCACTTCCGAGGAAATGCTTGAATTCGAGGAGCACAAGAACGAGCTGATACTTTCCGAGATCGCCGAGGCTACTGACCGAGCACAGTTTGCAGAGATACTTGCCAAGCTGACACCCGCACAGAAACAACTTGCAACGCCGTTTATTAAGCAACGGATCGAGGAGTTGAAAAGTGCCGCAGCAAACTAACGCCGACCAGCGGAGTGAAGAATGGTTTGCCGCTAGGCTAGGTAAAGCAACCGGTAGCAGGTTTAACGACATAATCGCCAAGACGCGATCCGGCTATTCAGCCTCTCGCAAGAACTACGCAGCCGAACTTGTAGTTGAGCGCATTACCGGCGAGCCAACTAACACATTTACGAGTGTCCCGATGCAATGGGGAACAGACAACGAACCTGTGGCTCGACTTCAGTACGAGCTTGCAACTGGCAACGAAGTACAAGAAACGGGCTTTTGGACGCATGACACGCTTGAGGCTGGGGCAAGCCCAGACGGGCTTATCGGCGATGACGGCCTGCTAGAAATTAAATGTCCGAACACAGCTACTCACATTGACACCCTGATCAAAAAGAAACTACCACGACAGTACGAAGCTCAGGTGCAAGGCCAAATGTGGATTACCGGACGGCAATGGTGTGACTTTGTGACATTTGATCCTAGGCTGCCAGAAAATGCTCAGATGTTTATTGTCCGCGTCGAGCGTGATGACGTGTTCATTAAAGAGTTGGAAGAGGAGGTTTCGCTTTTCTTAGAAGAAGTGCGCGATCTAGTTGAGTTCATAAAGAGCTATTAGGAGGGTAAACCGATGGTACAAACACAACTCGGTTTCATGGAAGAAACCAAAACGAACTACTTAGACGAAGCTCGTGCGACGGCCAAACGGCTACTGCGAAGTCGCATGAGCGTGACAACTGACGACATCTGGGAGCATTTCCCCCCACCAAAGATTGTGAACGCGAAGATCATGGGCCAGGTGTTCCGTCACCCCGACTTTAAGGCAACCGGACAGTTTGTAGCTACTCGGCGCGCCTCCTCACACGGCCGTTATATTCAGAAGTTTGAACTGAAAAACAGCTACGACTACCGAGAGCTTATGCGCCCCGTGCGGCTTGCAGAGGAAACGCACTAAGCGTTTACACCAATGGCAACCACACTGAAGGCCAAAGGCTGTACCAACTGCGGAAGTGACAAGCACACCGCCATGCAGTGTTACATCAAGGAGCGCAAAGGCATGAAACGCAGCCTAATGAAGCGGGTCGGTAAACGCACCGCCCAGTGGATCGAGGCTCGGCATGAGTACATCAAGAATAACCCGCCGAACCATCAGGGCTATTGGCGCTGCTACCTACAGATAAGCCCCAACTGCCTGCGCTATGTAGACAAAGACACTCTGACACTTGACCACGTCGAAAGCCGCACCCGAGCGCCTGAGAAGCTAACCGAGCAGACCAATTTGAAACCAGCCTGTGGCCCATGCAACGAACTTAAAGGATCGCGGG
>Ga0070679_100003123_pt1 | contig 15146 bp, 13 predicted proteins | sample KBSC63BmetaG_FD_65652 | JGI IMG/M metagenome (GOLD analysis project Ga0070679, IMG submission 65652) | Corn rhizosphere microbial communities from Kellogg Biological Station, Michigan, USA - KBS C6-3B metaG | ecosystem: Host-associated > Plants > Roots > Rhizosphere | place: USA: Michigan... | reverse complement strand
AAGACCGGTCAGGGATCTGCGGGATTGGAAACTTCGGCCATGTCGAAGTAAGTAACACGGCAGATTCCTGACCGTTCGAGAGAGCCGGCCGTCGGCGCCGGTCACGGGCCTTTCCGTGGCCCCCTCGTGACGGACGCCCCACGGGTCCCCCCGCTCCCCGCACCCCCGGCCGTCTCGGCCACGGCCACAGCCTGCCAGACCCGTGGACGAGACGGCCCGTCCCTTCCCCGGGCCCCCGCCAGAGAGGCCGCGTCCCTTCCGAGGCGCCAGCTTGCGGGGCCATACCCTTCCGCGCGTCAGCTTGCGAGTCCCCATCGCTTCCCGGGCGCCACCGGCAACGGCCCCGATCCCTTCCCGGACGACCCCCGCAGGCCAACCCCTACAGCGCCGCCGTCGGCGGCTCGGACTCCTCCATCGGGCTCGGGGGCTCGTCGGGTTCGTCGGTGATCTCGGCTTCCCAGCGTTCGATGATCGGCAGGCGCCAGGCGAGGGCGGCGATGGTCAGGCCGATCGCGGCGGCGAGGAGGGCGAGGAACCACTGGGTGGCGTCGAGGATTTCGAGTTCGAAGAAGTTGCGCACCGGTTCGGCGGCGAGGAAGAGGGCGTAGAGGGCGCCGAGGCCGGCGACCATCGCCAGCATGTAGCTCTGGATCGCGATGTGCTCGCGGCCGGGGCCGCGCTCCAGCAGGAGGACGAAGGCGAGGCCGAGGACGATCAGCGTCGTCGTCGCCGCGGTGCGCCCGGCGGCAAGTCCGCCGCCGGCGACGGTGTTGACCAGGAAGCAGGAGATGATCGAGGCGATCCCGGTCGCCACCCCGGCGGGGACGGCGAAGGCGGCCAGGGCGCGGATCAATCGGCCGCGGTAGAGCGGGCCGTCCGAGGGCGCCAGGGCGAGGACGAAGGAGGGGATGCCGATCGTCAGGAAGGCGGCCATGGTGAGGTGGCGCGGCAGGAAGGGGAAGGCGAAGCCGGGCACCGCGACGAGCACGATCAGGGTCGCCGCGTAGACCGACTTGGTGAGGTAGAGGCGGCCGAGGCGGTGGATGTTGCGGGCGATCCGCCGGCCCTCGCCGACCGCCTCGGGCAGCCGCTTGAACTGGTCTTTCAGGAGGACGACGTCGGCGACCCCTTTGGTCACCTGCGTCCCCGAGCCCATCGCGACCGCCATCCGCGCCCGCTTCAGCGCCGGCACGTCGTTCACGCCGTCGCCGATCATCGCCACGTAGCGCCCGGCGGCGACCAGCGCCGCGACCAAGGATTTCTTCTGCTCCGGCTTGATCCGGCAGAAGATCGTGTTGGCGAGCGCCACCTCCTGCAGGGCCTCCGGGTCGTCCGGGAGGTCGGGCCCCTCGACCACGCCCGCGTCGCGCGGCACGCCCACCGCGTAGGCGACCGCGGTCACGGTCGCCGCCGCGTCGCCGGAGATCAGCTTCAGGTCGACTTCCTGCTCGCGCATGGTGGCGATCGTCGCCGCCGCGTCCGCGCGCAGCGTCTCCTCCAGCACCACCAGGGCGACCGGCGTGAGGCGCGGCGCCGGGCTGGTCGACGGGTCGCTCGGCAGCGCCTCGCCGGTGCGCCCGAAGGCGACGACGCGGCGCCCCGCCTCGGTCTCCTCGCGCAGCTTCGTCGCCAGCCCCGACGGCAGCGCCAGCGCGCCCGCCTCTTCGAGCACGTCGGGCGCGCCGAGCACGAACGTCCCGGCGCCCGCCCCGTTCCCTTCCAGCGAGACACCCGACCACTTGTACTCGGAGGAGAAGGGGACCTCGGCGCTGACCTGGCCCGCGTCGCCGGGATAGCGCTCGGCGATCGTCTCCAGGGTCTGGTTGCGGTTCCCGGCGCTTGCCGCGAAGCGCCCCAGCACCGCGGCGCCGAGCGCCGGGTCGACGTCGTCGGCGAACTCGACCGCGCGCAGGCGCAGCTCGCCCTCGGTCAGCGTGCCGGTCTTGTCGACGCAGATCGTGTCGACCGAGGCGAGGCTCTCGGTCGCGCTCATCTGCTGGATCAGCGTGTCGCGCTTGGCCAGCCGCACGGCGGCGACTGCGAAGGTGACGCTCATCAGCAGCACCAGGCCCTCGGGGATCAGCGTGACCAGGCCCGCGGTCGCGGTCTGGGCGGCGGAGTGGAGGCCGACGGCGCGGATCTTCAGGCTCAGGATCAGCAGGATCGCCAGCGGGATCATCAGGTAGGTCGAGACGACGATCACCCGGTTCACCTCCTCCTGCAGCGGCGAGAGCGGGTGGCGGAAGGATTTCGCCTCGCCCGCCAGCCGGCCCGCGTAGCTCTTCTCGCGGACCGCGTCGACCTCGTAGTGGCCGGAGCCGGAGATCGCGAAGGAGCCCGACAGCACCTCCTCGCCGCGCTCCTTGCGGATGCCCTCGGCCTCGCCGGTCAGCATCGACTCGTCGAGGGTGAGGCCGCGGCTGGCGACCACGCGCCCGTCGGCGACGAGCTGGTCGCCGGGGCTGATCGCGACGAGATCGCCGGGCACGACCTGGTCGGCGAGCAGCTCGACCGTCTCGCCATCGCGGATCACCCGCGCCCGCGGCGCCACCAGCACCGCCACTTCGTCGAGCGTCTTCTTCGCGTTCAGCTCCTGGCGGATGCCGATGTAGGAGTTGATGACGGCGATCAGCCCGAAGAGCGAGTCGGCGTAGAGCCCCAGCCCCAGGTCGAAGACGAAGAAGACCGCGATGATCGCGTTGAAGAGCGTGAAGACGTTGCCCGCGATGATGCTCGAGGTCGAGCGCGAGCTGGTCTCCGGCGGCGCCCCCAGTTTCCGCAGACGGGCCGCCGCCTCCTTGCTCGAGAGGCCGGTGTCCGGGGTCGCCGTCGCCGTCGCCACCCGTCTATTGAATAGGGTTGCGGTCGGATGGGGGTGAAGCTGGGCATCAACCTGGGCTATTGGGGGATCGGGCCTGCCGGCGAGGAGGCCCTCGAGCTCGTGCTCGCGGCCGAGGGGCTGGGCTACGAGTCGGTCTGGGTGGCGGAGTCCTACGGCTCCGACGTGGTCAGCGTGCTGGCCTGGCTCGCCGGGCAGACGACGACGATCAACCTCGGCGCGGCGATCCTGCAGGTGCCCGCGCGGCCGCCCGCGGCGGCGGCGATGGCCGGGGCGACGATCGACAAACTCTCCGGCGGGCGCTTCCTCTTCGGCTTCGGGCCGAGCGGCCCGCAGGTGTCGGAAGGCTGGTACGGGGTGCCCTACGCGAAGCCGTGGGGGCGGACCCGCGAGTACATCGAGGTGGTGCGGAAGATCGTCGCCCGCGAAGGCCCGCTGGAGCACCACGGCACGCACTACGACCTGCCGCTGCCGGGCGGCGAGGGCAAGGCGCTGAAGCTGAACTTCCACCCGCTGCGGAATTCGATCCCGGTCTTCGTCGGCGCGATCGGGCGCAAATCGGTGGCGATGACGGCCGAGGTCGCCGACGGCTGGATCCCGATCTTCTTCTCCGTCGACCGCTTCCAGGAGACCTGGGGCGAGCACCTCGAGGCGGGCTTCGCCAAGGGCGGGCGGACGCGCGCCGACCTCGAGGTCTCGCCGAGCCTGCAGGTGGCGATCGACGGCGACCTCGAGGCGGCGACGAACATGGTCAAGGCCGGCCTGATGCTCTATCTGGGGGGCATGGGATCGCGGAAGACCAACTTCTACGTCGATCTGGCGCACCGCTTCGGCTTCGGCGAGGTGGCCGACGAGGTGCAGCGGCGCTTCCAGGCGGGCGACCGCGGCGGCGCCTTCGAGGCGTTGCCGGACGAGCTCGTCGCCGCGACCTCACTGGTCGGGACCGAGGCCGAGGTGGCCGAGCGGGTGGAACGCTTCGCCGCCGCCGGTGTGGATCGCCTGATCGTGTCACCAGTCCATGTAGAGCGAGATCAGCGGCTTCACACGCTGGAGCGACTGGCCGCGATGGCCGACGTCGGCGTGGCCGGCTGACCTCTTCGATTCAGATCGCATAAGGTTCCGCGCCGCTGTGAAGATCGGAGTGCCGAAAGAGACCGCCGAGGGGGAGCGCCGGGTCGCGCTCGTCCCCGATGTCGTCCGCTCGTTGAAGAAAAAGGACGAGAAGATCGACGTGCTGATCGAGTCCGGGGCCGGTGAGGCCGCCGGGCATCCCGACGCGCACTACACCGATGCGGGCGCCGAGATCGCCTCCGCCGAGGCGATCTGGAGCGCCGACGTCGTCCTGCGGGTCGCCGTGCCGAGCGCCGAGGACATCGGCCACCTGGGCTCTTCGCAGATCTACGTCTCGCACCTGAACCCGTGGGTCGCCGCCGACACCAACAACGCCCTCGCGGCCTCCGGCGTCACCGCCTTCGCGATGGAGGCGATCCCGCGGACGACGCGCGCCCAGGCGATGGACGCGCTCTCCTCGCAGGCCGCCGCCGCGGGCTACGCCGCGACGCTGATCGCCGCGCGGGAGTCGGGCCGCTTCTTCGGCATGATGACCACCGCCGCGGGCACCGTGCCGCCGGCCAAAGTCCTCGTCCTCGGGGCCGGCGTCGCCGGGTTGCAGGCGGTCGCCACGGCCAAGCGCCTCGGTGCGATCGTCACCGGCTTCGACATCCGCCGCGCCGCCTGGGAGCAGATCGCCTCGCTCGGCGGCCGCCCGCTGGAACTCGACTTCATCCCTGACGCGGAGGGCGAGGGCGGCTACGCACGCCCGCTCACCGAGGAGGAGAACGCGCAGGTCCGCGATGCGCTCGCCGACAACGCGCGCAAACAGGACATCATCGTCACCACCGCCGCGATCCCGGGACGCGCGGCGCCGATTCTGATCACCGCCGACGCGGTGCGGGGCATGCAGCCGGGCTCGGTGATCGTCGACCTCGCCGCCGAGACCGGCGGCAACTGCGAGCTGACGAAGCCGGGCGAGACCGTGGTCGAGAACGGGGTCAAGGTGATCGGACCGCGCAACCTGCCGAGCCTGATGCCGGTCCCCGCCTCGCAGCTCTACGCGAAAAATCTGGAGAACCTGCTCGGACTGATGATCACCGAGGAGGGCGAGCTGAAGGTCGACCTCGAGGACGACATCCTCGCCGCGGCGCTGATCGCAAAAGGCGGCGAGATCGTGAACGAGCGCGCCGCAGGGAGGGGTTCCGCATGAGCCTCTTCACCGAGTTCACCATCTTCGTGCTGGCGATCTTCGTCGGCTTCGAGGTCATCTCCAAGGTGCCGACCACGCTGCACACGCCGCTGATGTCGCAGACCAACGCGATCCACGGCATCGTCATGCTCGGCGGCCTGATCGTCCTCGGCTACGCGGGCGACGGGCTCGAGTACGTGATCGGCACGATCGCCGTCGCCTTCGGCGCGATCAACATCGTCGGCGGCTTCATGGTCACCGACCGGATGCTCGGCATGTTCGCGAAAAAGCCGAAACCGAAGGCTGACGCCAAAGCGGGCGACGGCAAAGGCGGAGGCGCCGGTAAATGATCTCGCTCGCAGTGCTGGAGCCGGGCGGCGATGCCGCCACGGCGCTCTACATCGTCTCGTTTTCCCTCTTCATCCTCGGCCTGAAACAGGGGACGCACCCGTCGACGGCCAAGCGCGGCAACCTGATCGCCGCGGTCGGCATGGCGATCGCGGTCGTCACCACCCTGCTGCTCGACGGGATGGGCAACTGGGGGCTGGTCGCGCTCGGCCTGGCGATCGGCTCAGGCGTAGGTGCCTACGCCTCGATCAAGGTGAAGATGACCGAGATGCCGCAGATGGTCGCCCTCTACAACGGGGTCGGCGGCGGCGCGGTGGCCCTGATCGCCTGGTCGGAGATCCGCCACGGCATCCACATCGGCGGCGCGATGCCGCTGGAGGACCTGATCCCGACGCTGCTCGCCGCGATCATCGGCTCGGTCTCCTTCTGGGGCTCGAACATCGCCTTCGCCAAGCTCCAGGATCTGATCCCGACCCGCCCGCTGGCGGTGCCGGGGCAGCAGATCATCAACGCGGTCCTCGGGATCGGCGTGATCGTCCTCGCGATCGTCATCGCGATCAACAACGAACCGCCGTCGCAGTTCCTCTTCATCCTGATCTTGATCGCGGCGGCGATCCTCGGCAATCTCGTCGTGCTGCCGATCGGCGGCGCCGACATGCCGGTCGTGATCTCGATGCTGAACGCCTTCACCGGCCTCTCCGCGGCGGCCGCCGGCTTCGCCCTGCAGAACGTCGCGCTGATCGTCGCCGGGACCTTGGTCGGCTCCTCGGGAACGATTCTGACGATGGAGATGGCGACCGCGATGAACCGCTCGGTCGCGAACATCCTTTTCTCCGGCTTCGGCGGCGCTCCCGCGGTGGCTGCGGGCAGCGGTGAGCAGCGCCCGGTCACCTCGATCGGCGCCCAGGACGCGGCGATCAAGCTCGCCTACGCCGACACCGTCGTGATCGTCCCCGGCTACGGCCTCGCCGTCGCCCAGGCCCAGCACGCGGTCAAGGAGATGGCCAACCAGTTGGAGGCGCGCGGCGTGACCGTCAACTACGCGATCCACCCGGTCGCCGGTCGTATGCCGGGCCACATGAACGTGCTGCTCGCCGAGGCCGACGTGCCCTACGAGCAGCTCAAGGAGATGGACGAGATCAACCCCGAAATGTCGCGCACCGACGTGGCGGTGGTGATCGGGGCCAACGACGTCACCAACCCGTCGGCGAAGAACGACCCCAATTCGCCGATCGCCGGGATGCCGATCATCGAAGTCTCCGAGGCGAACGAGGTCATCGTGATCAAGCGCTCGCTCTCGACCGGCTTCGCCGGCATCGACAACGACCTCTTCTACGAACCGAACACCTCGATGCTCTTCGCCGACGCGAAAGCGGCGGCGGGTGAAATCGCGGCGGAGATCGAGCAGCTCTAGGGCTTCCTGACGCGGGTCGACCGTCTCGCGTAGGCGGGGACGGCGGCGTCGGGCAGGGGTTCCGCTTAACCCCTTCGCGCGGATCCCCAGTGAGCTGTCGCCGCATATCTCGCAGGCTCCGGGGTACAAGACGCTCCACCCCTGCCCGACGCCGCCGTCGGGTCCGGAAGAAGGCGTCAGAGCACGCCGAATTCGGCGCTGAGGTCCACCGGTTCGCCTAGGTCCGTGGTGCCGGTCGCGTTCAGTTTGTAGAGACCCGGGCGGGAGTTCGGTGGTACCAGGGTCGCGATGCGTTCGGCTTCGCCCGGGCCGAGGGTCCGTTGGATCGGCGACTGGGCGGGGGAGTACTGGGGGCCGATGGGGACCGGGCGCCAGGTGGAGCCCTGCAGGTGTTCCAGGCTCGTGCCGGTCGGCGTCACCGTGGCGGTGCCGTGGTTTTCGAAGCAGCTTTCGAGGTAGGAGCCGGGGGCGACCTTGTCGTAGGCGGAGAGCGCGATGCCGGCGCTGACGGTCCGTTCCACGACGCGGACGTACTCGCCGTAGCGGCCGAGCAGTCGGCCGCGGTGGTTCTGGATCGTGATTTCGAGCGAGTAGATCGCCGGGGTGGCCGGGATCGGGAAGGTGAGGCCGCGGTGCCTGCCGGCCGGCAGCTGCCTGAGATCGATCCGCTTGAGCCCGGAGGGGTGGAGGCGGCGGCCTTCGTGGGTGAGCCGGATCAGCCGCTCGAGCACGATCCAGTTCATGCGCCGCGGCTTGCCCGCCGTCGTGGGCGCGCCGTTGGCCAGGTGGAAGCCGATGTTCGAGCCGCCGACGAGGATCCGCTGCGGCCCGGTCGCGCCGAGCGTCATCCCCACGGGTGCGAACGGCAGCACGCCGCCTTCCGGCACCGCCGGGATCGGCTGCAGCTTTTCGACCGGCGCCCAGTAGTTGTCGACGACCGGGGAGGAGCAGAACGGCGCGGATGCCGCGGGGCCCGTCGCCGGTGAGCCGGCGACCAGCAGCGCGGCCGTCACCAAAGCGACACCCGCAACCCGCGTGGTTCCCCGCCGCCGACGCCTCATGAGGGGGGAGTATGTCGGCCCGCCAGGGCTTAGGAGGTTGTGGCTTCCGAGCGCGGACAGGGGACGGTCGAGTGGATCGGGCTGGTGTGCGTGGTCTCGTTGCTCCTGGTCGGAGTACTGGGGATCGGCATGCGGGTGCCGGGCGTCGACCTGGGGCGCTCGATCGCGCAGCGCATCCTCTGCGCGGTCGAGCTGGCCGACGGCTGTGGCGACGAGCCGCTCCTGATCGCCACGTACGGCGATGAGGTCGGGCGGCTGGTGCGGCGGCACATGCCGACACTCGGCTTCGAGGCGGGCTCGCGCGCGGTCCCGATCGATTACCGCCGCTGCCGCGAGACGAGCTGCGGCGACGCGCCCGAAGATGGCCTCGTCCACCGCACCGATGAACGGCTGCCGGTGACCGCCTTCGTCCACGTCGTCGACTGCCGGGTGGGGGCGAGGGAGGCGAGCGAAGCGGCCGGCATCGACTGCTCCGGCGATCGGGCGGGGCGGCTCTATATCCAGTACTGGCTGTTCTACGCGAACTCGGCGACGCTGCGCGGAGCCCCGATCGTCGGCGACGTGGGCGAACACCGCGACGACTGGGAATCGGTGCAGGTCCGCATCAACCCCGACGGCTCGGTCGACGAGCGTGCCTCGAGCCACGACGGCTACAACTACTCGCTGCAGGACATCGACTGGGGCTCCGACGCCGGGATCGGCGTCCTCAAGGACCTCGCCGAAGACCTCGACGTCCGCCACCCCAACGGCTGGGGACCCGAGACCGGCCTCCTCCTCGTCTCCGGCGGCAGCCACGCCGGCAACGTCGCCGGCGAGCCACGCGGCACCCGTTTCACCCCCGGCCGCCGGGTCCACCTGATCCCGCTCGAGCCGATCGCCGCCGACGAGCACGCCACCTTCACCGTCGTCCCCCCGTGGCTGAAGGAAGCCTGGCGCGATCCCGAGGCGGAAGGCACCGGCTGATGAGTGTCGAGCGCGCGATCGTGCGGCTGGAATCCCAGCCCTGCTCGTCGCCTCGTGCGTCGGCGCGGCCGTCGTCTCCTGGCATGCAACCGCGTCCGAGATCCCAAGCTTCGCGTTCCGCAGTCACGTCGCGGCCTCGTCCGCCTCGCGGCGCTCCGCATAAGGCTGGCTGAAGAACCGGTCGAATCGGATCCCGGTCTGAAAGAACTGGTCGATACTCAGGACGAATTCCGCGAACGCATCATGAAACGCATCGAGCGCATCGTCGCCCTGGCGTCTTAGGTTCAGGCGGACCGAGACGGGTAGGCTCGGGTCCATCGCCACCGAGGTGACGATCAGTCCGACCCGGCAGTCGATCGCGGCGCTCCTCGCTGAGGCGCGCGAGCGGACCCTGGCGCTGATCGCGCCGCTCGGCGACGAGCTGCTGAACAAGGTCTACTCGGAGCTGCTCAGCCCGCTGGCCTGGGACCTCGGCCACATCGCCAACTTCGAGGAGCTGTGGCTGGTGCAGAGGGTCGGCGGTCGGCCGCCGCTGCACGGGGAGCTCGGGCAGTTCTACGACGCGATCGAGAACCCGCGCAAGGAGCGCGGCGAGCTGCCGATCCTCCGCGACGAGGAACTGCGCACCTACATGGGCGAGGTGCGCGAGCGGACGCTGGAGGCGCTGAGCGAGGTCGACATCGGCCCGGATGTCTCCGACCGCCTGCTGCGCGACGGGTTCGTCTACGAGATGCTGATCGCCCACGAGCTGCAGCACCAGGAGACGATGTTGCAGCTGCTGCAGATGCTCGACGTTCCCTACCGGCCGGCCGAGACCGACCCCGACGCGTTCGCTCCGGCGCCGCTCGATCGGGGCGGGGGAACGATCCGGATCGAGGCGGGCAGCTACGAGATCGGCGCTCCGGCGCGCGGCTTCGCCTACGACAACGAGCGTCCGCGCCACCGGGTCGAGCTCGCCGCCTTCGAGATCGATCGAACCCCGGTCACCAACGCCGCGTACATCGACTACATGGACGCGACCGGCGCCGAGCCGCTGATGTACTGGACCCGCGACGGCGACGGCTGGGCGCGCACCGCGATGGGCGTCACCGTGCCGGTCGATCCGACGCGCCCGGTCGTCCACGTCTCCTGGAATGAGGGCGACGCCTACGCCCGCTGGGCCGGCAAGCGGCTGCCGACGGAGTTCGAGTGGGAGGCGGCTCGGCCGCGCCTCGAGGGCGTCGGCGGCGCCTGGGAGTGGACCTCGTCCGACTTCCTCGAATATCCCGGTTTCCAGGCCTTTCCCTACGAGGAGTACTCGAAGGTGTTCTTCGGCCACACCTACAAGGTGCTGCGCGGCGCCTCCTGGGCGACCCACCCGCACGTCGCCCGGCCGAGCTTCCGCAACTGGGACCTGCCGCAGCGCCGTCAGATATTCGCCGGCATCCGCCTCGCAAAGGAGACCGCATGACGATCGCGATCGACGTCCACCTGCCCGCCGACCAGGCCGCCGCGATGGAGCAGGACGTGCGCGAGGGCCTCGCCGCGACCCCGAAGGAGCTCTCGCCGAAGTACTTCTACGACGAGCGCGGCTCGCAGCTCTTCGAGGCCATCACCGAGCTGGAGGAGTACTACCCGACCCGCCGCGAGCGCCAGATCCTCGAACAGCGCTCGGTCGAGATCGCCGCCGCGGCGGGCAACCCGGCGACGCTGATCGAGCTCGGCTCCGGCTCGGCGTCGAAGACCCGCCACCTGCTGGACGCGATGCGGGCCCGGGGCAGCCTCCGCACCTACGTCCCGGTCGACATCTCCGAGGAGATCACCCGCGAAACCGCGGCGGCGCTGGTCGAGGAGTATCCAGGCCTCGACGTCCACGGGCTGGTCTGCGATTTCGAGGCCCACCTGGAGCGCACGCCGACGACAAGCGAGGCGGGCCCGCGCCTGATCGCCTTCCTCGGCGGCACGATCGGCAACCTCTACCCCGACGAGCGCGCCGCCTTCCTCTGTCGCATCGCCAGCCTCCTCGACGTCGGCGATCACCTGCTGCTGGGCACCGACCTGGTCAAGGACCCCACGCGCCTCGAGCTTGCCTACGACGACCCGGCCGGGGTCACCGCCGAGTTCAACAAGAACGTCCTCAGCGTGCTGAACCGCGAGTGCGGTGGCGACTTCGACCCGGATGCCTTCGAGCACGTCGCCCGCTGGGACGCCGTACACGAGTGGATCGACATCGGCCTCCGCTCCCTCGCCGACCAGGAGGTCCGCCTCGCCGACCTCGGCCTCACGGTCCACTTCGACGCCGGCGAGATCATGCGCACCGAGATCTCGACCAAGTTCACCCGCCCCCGCCTCGAGGAGTCCTACGCCGGCACCGGCCTGACGATGGCCCACTGGTTCACCGACCCGGCGGGCGACTACGCCCTGAGCCTGGCAAGCCTGGCCGAGGGATAGGGACGAGGGCTCGCAGGCCGGCGCCCCGGAGGGACGCGGCCCCGCAAGCTGGCGCCCGGGGAAAGAAACGCGGCCCTCTCGCCACGGCCCTGGCAGGCTGTGGCCGTGGCGAGAGGGCCGGGTATGAAAGGCATGGAGGGACCGTGACCGGAGCGTGACGAGGGAGCGACGGGAGTGGCACGGACCCGTGACGGAGGTCGGACCCCGTCACGGAGACGTCGAGAACTCCACGCTTCCTCCCGTGTTGTCCAACGGTCACGGCCGCGTTGTCGACTTTGGGGCCCCCATAGGGGCCCTGAAGTCGACAGCGCGTCCCCGACCCCTCGATTCCGGCCCGAAAAGGGCCTCCCGGGGCCGGAAAGTGTGACGTTCCCGGCATCTCTGTGAACGAAAGGGCCGAGGTGTGGGATCTCTCCGACACGATCGTCACGGAAGTCCGACCTCCTCCCGTCCCTGTGACGCCTCCGTCACGCAAGTCCGACCTCGCACCATCCCTGTGCCGCCTCCGTCACGCAAGTCCGACTTCGCACCGTCCCCGTGACGCCTCCCCCACGGAAGCCCGCGTCCCGGGCGCCTCATGGGGGTCACAGCCTGCCAGGACCCCCATGAGGCGCCCGGGACACCCTCAACGCACCTCGGACGGCCGCAAGCGCCTCGAGCCCCCGCCCGTCCCTCCCCGCAGAGCCGACCGACTACCGCGCGAGCGCGTCGATCGCCTCGCCGAGCTTCTCGGGCGGGACGACGGGGGTGAGGATGGGGGTGGTGACGCCGCCGGCGACGAACTGCTCGAGGCGGTCCTTCATCTCCTCGGGGGTGCCGAAGATGAACATCTGCTCGATCGCCTCCCAGGGCGCCTCGGCGGCGGCCTTCTGGCGGTCGCCGGCCGCCCAGGCGTCGAGCATGGGCTGGATCTTCTCGCCCCAGCCGAGCCATTTGTAGAACTCGGTGTAGACCGGCACGGTGATGTAGGTCGAGAACATGAAGCGGGCCACGGGCTCGACCTCCTCGCGCGGGCCGGGGAGGAGGAAGAAGCGGCAGAGGAGCTCGAAGCCCTCCGGCGCGTCGTCGAGCTGGGTGACCACCTGCGGGAGCCCGTCGAGCGGGAGGAAGTTGGTGAAGGCGCCGTCGGCCTGCTCGACTGCCAGCCGCAGCATCTTGCCGCGCAGGGCGGCGAGGACGATCGGCACCTCGTGGGCGGGCTTCGTTTCGAGCTTGAAACGGGTCGCGGTCCGCTCGCCCGCCAGTGCCACGCGCAGGAATTCGAGCGTCTCGCGGACCTTCGAGAGCGGCCGCTCGAAGGGAATCCCGTTCCAGCCTTCGATGATCCGGTCCGAGGAGGAGCCGATGCCGAGGACGAAGCGCCCTTCCGAGGCGTCGGCAAGCGCCGCCGCCTCCTGGGCGAGCAGCGCCGGCCCGCGCTGGAAGACGCCCACGATCCCGGTCCCGAGCCGAATCCGCTCGGTCCAGGCGGCGCTCAGCGCCAGCGGCGTGAAGCCGTCCGGGCCCGCCGTCTCGCCGGTCCAGAGGTCGGTGTAGCCCGCCGCCTCGGCGCGCTTCACGTACTCGCCGTGCTCGGCGAGCGGCACGCCGCCCAGCGGCAGCGTCAGACCCCAACGTCCTTCCACGCCGCGACCTTATAGGGTCCGAGCCTCGATGCCTTCTCCGGACCAGGCAAAGCCGGACCGCAACCTCGCGCTGGAGCTCGTCCGCGTCACCGAGGCGGCCGCCCTCGCGGCGGCCCGCTGGGTCGGACGCGGCGACAAGATCGCCGCCGATGGCGCCGCGGTCGACGCAATGCGATTCGTCCTCGACTCGGTCTCGATGGACGGCGTCGTCGTCATCGGCGAGGGGGAGAAGGACGAAGCCCCGATGCTCTTCAACGGCGAGAACATCGGCGACGGCAGCCCGCCGCAGGTCGACATCGCGGTCGACCCGCTGGAGGGGACGCGCCTCTGCGCCCTCGGGATGCCGAGCGCCCTCGCGGTGATCGCGCTCGCCGAGCGCGGCTCGATGTTCGACCCCGGCCCCTGCGTCTACATGGAAAAGCTGGCGGGCGGCGAAGACATCGCCGACCTGCTCGACCTCGACCGCCCACTGGTGGAGACCTGCAAGCTGGTCGCCGAGCGCCGCGGCGGCTCGATCGGCGACGTGATCGTCGTCGTCCTCGACCGGCCCCGGCACGAGGAGCAGATCCGCGAAATCCGCGAGGCCGGCGCCCGCATCCGCCTGATCACCGACGGCGACGTCTCGGCGGCGCTGCTGGCGGTGTCCGAGCGCTCCCCGGTCGACCTCCTCTGGGGGATCGGCGGCACGCCCGAGGGCGTCCTCTCCGCCGCGGCCCTGAAGTCGATGGGCGGCCAGCTCCTGGGACGGCTCTGGCCCCGCAACGACGAGGAGCGCAGCGCCGCGATCGACGCGGGCTACGACCTCGACCGGATCCTCACAGCCGACGACCTCTGCTCCGGCGAGGACGTCTTCTTCTCCGCCACCGGCGTCACCGACGGCGACGTCCTCCAGGGCGTCCGTTATCGCGGCAAAGGCGCGACCACCGAATCGCTGGTGATGCGCTCCCGCTCCGGCACCGTCCGCCGCATCCAGGCGACCCACGACCGCCACAAGCTCCGCGAAATCGCCGGCGGCGTCGAGCGCTACGGCTGATTTTTTAAGTTCGACCCGATCGGGCATCTGTAGCCCGTGATCGCGGTCCTCGGATGCACCGGTTACATCGGTGGGCTGCTGGCGCGGCACCTCGCCGAAAGGGGGCAGGAGGTCGCGGCGCTGGCGCGGCATCCCGAGCACGCGGACGACCTGTCCACGGCCGGCTGCGACCTGCGACGCGCGGACGTGCTCGATCCGGACAGCCTCCGGCCGGCGCTCGAGGGCGCCGAGGTCGCCTACTACCTCGTCCACTCGATGGGCAGGGGCGGTGGCGACGACTTTGCCTCGCGCGACCAGGAAGGAGCGCGCAACTTCGCCCGGACGGCGGCGGGTGCCGGGGTGAAGCGGATCGTCTACCTGGGCGGGCTCGGCTCCGGCTCCGAGCACCTGAACAGCCGCCACTCGGTCGCGGTCACCTTGCGGGCCGGCGACGTCCCGGTCGCCTACTACCGCGCCGCGGCGGTGATCGGCGCGGGCAGCGAGTCCTTCCGCACCGTCTACTACCTGGTGCGCCGGCTGCCGGCGATGGTGACGCCGCGGTGGACGACGATCCGCACCCAGCCGATCGCCGCCGCGGACGTGGTCGCGGACTTGGCCGCCGCGACCGACCTCGACGCGCCGCTCGACCGCGAGCTGCAGGTCGGCGGCCCCGACGTCACCACCTACGGCGGCATGATCGACGCGCTCGCCAGGGCGCTCGACCGCCGCCCTCCGTTACGGGTCACGGTGCCGGTCCTGACGCCGCGGCTCTCCTCGCTCTGGGTCGGCCTCGTCACCCCTGTCGACACCGGCGTCGCCCGGCCGCTGATCGAGGGCCTGTCGCACGAGACGGTGGTCACCGACCCGAGCGGCATGGAAGTGCTGCCCGCGCGCGAGCGGACGCCGCTCGACCTTGCCCTGCGCGAGGCGGCAGGCGAGGTCGGTGAGTAGTAGAAGGACGATCCCGTGGAGGTAGGCCGGCCACGGTCGGGGTTCGGGAGGCGATGAAAGCTGTCGCCCCGGGAAAGACCGTGACCCTCTGAACGTGACCCTCTGAAGCTGGCGCCCGGGGGAAGGGACGGGCCGTCTCGGCCACGGCCCTGGCAGGCTGTGGCCGTGGCCGAGACGGCCGGGTCGCGGGGAGCGGGGGGACCCGTGGAGCGTCCGTCACGAGGGAGCCACGGATCCCTCACCGGAGGGACACGGATCCGT
>Ga0070679_100003119_pt1 | contig 15153 bp, 11 predicted proteins | sample KBSC63BmetaG_FD_65652 | JGI IMG/M metagenome (GOLD analysis project Ga0070679, IMG submission 65652) | Corn rhizosphere microbial communities from Kellogg Biological Station, Michigan, USA - KBS C6-3B metaG | ecosystem: Host-associated > Plants > Roots > Rhizosphere | place: USA: Michigan... | reverse complement strand
CAACGAGCTCAGGAAAGATCAATTAGAAGGATGAAGATAATCGGTGCTTCCTTGGCTGTTTCATCCCTGGCTATTATTGGAGCATATGAAGCATATCGTGCCAGTACTTCTTCTAGTAGTTCAACCTCTCCAAGTGGGAAATATGGAATTGAGTCCGGGCTTATCCCATCAACAGTCCACATAAATCAAGAAGGTTCGTTCATGACTTCAGATGGTACCAATTATTCCTATTACAATACCTCTCCTTATATCTTTCATGCCGATACAGCCAAAGGACTCTTTGATTATTATCGTCAGGTCTTTCCACAAAAATCTTCATTTCCAATAATAGACAACGGACAGAATGCTAATGCTGAAGTAGCACCTACTAATCCTCAAATATCAAGAACACTTTACTTTTTACGTCCAAAAGATGCTGCAGCTTTTCAAGAACAATATGGTGGGTTGGGTATAGAAAAGACTCCACTTGCTCAAACTATGAGAAATGTTTCAGGTCCAGAAATGACTTATATCGACATGGATAAAAGTAAACCGAATGACCCCATTCAGTTAGATATTATTGATTCGGCTAATACGTCATTAGCAGTTGAAGCATGTCAGGAATCAGTGCGAGCCATAAACCCCTTATTACCTAACAAAGAAGATGCCCAAGAGATTCTTTGTAATTCATTCGGTGTTGCATACGCATCGAGACAACGAGGACTGAATTACAAACAATATACTGCGACATATGGAGGAGCCTCCATTGGTGCAATTAATTCACCAATCATCATTGACACCCAAGATGGGTATAATGCAATTCCACGATTGCAACCGGTATTTACCGCAAAATAATCGACTAGAAATATTAGGAAGTACTTTCAGTCCTCAATGTTCTTTTGATCTTCCAAATAGTTTCCCGAATGGTAACGCCGCCATTAGCTCTATTGATCAAGGTGTGAGAATATTTTGTTACCCTATATAGTATTATGCGCGTCTATCATTATTTCTATCTTAATAATTAAATATATAGAAAATCCAATTACTAGATTTAGGTACTCATTAAAACAGAAAAGCAATAAAAATATATAATATAAACATTTTTATACATCAATAAAAAAACGTGTCTTATTTTGGAATATTTTGCGGGCTTAGAATCGATATAATTAATTCTACAATCTCAGTTGAACTAGACAATTCTCATAAGTGACTCGCGTAACTTCTTCTCATTTGAGATCCGTTTTGAAAATTGTGACCAAGAATTTAACATTTTCATAAAAGTTTGTAAATGCTGAGCTACTTCTTTATCGAGAAATGCGTGCAGTTCAGATTCAGCAACATAGATACTTCCATCTGCTATAAGCTTATCAAATGGCGCTTCAAGATAGGGTCCAGGATATGGTTGTAAAAGGCGATATACATCCTCCGGTTTGATAGCCGTTACTTCCATAAGCTTGTTTATTTTTGCTTTTTCATACAAAAAACGTTGTACATCGCGAATTTGTTTTTCCTTGGTTGGTATATGTGATGAACCAAGTGATTTACCCGGTGGTTTATGTAAAATATTCCAATCATTTCTCATAGCGAACGATAACTGCTTAAATTGTGCATTGATAAGATAATCAATATCTTCTCCGCGGGGAATATAGCTGTCATAACACACTTGTTCTGCTATTCTTTTCGTCGTCATGGTTAAACCGCCAAAAACAGTTGGCGCAACAGACGTTAGTGTTTGCTGTTTAAACAAATCGATTAATTTTTGCATCAACTGTTCTTTCTGTTTAAAGAGGTTTTTCTCCTTACTCACACTTTGGGAAATAGATACAATATCTGGACTTCCTTTAGCATCCACATACAATCCGCCTACTCCACCAATCTCATTATGTGTTGCAAGAAAATCTTCTAATTCTTTTGCTACTGAAAAAAACTGAGAGTCTATTACTATTTCATCATCATCAAGATTAATCTGATAAGGAGTTCTCAAAATAGATTGAATCAGTAACTGTAAATTCCGAATATTGCCATATCTTTTATTACTAATCTCAATCTCTAGAAAGCCAGCTTTCGCAAGACTTTCCAGTTGTGTTATGAAATCTGCGCCAAGTAATGAAAGAGTGACTCCATCTTTTGCAGGCATCGTTTTCTGAAAATGCTCTATAAACAACCTATCAATCTGTTGGTTTTCTATATCTTCATCTGTTCTGCCATAAAGCAATATAATATCCAGATTACTATCTTCAGGTTTATGACGCAGCAATGAGGTAAGAAGACGCGAACAGGTTTCATCCTGAGGGAATGATGTTAGTCGTGTAGGGTGATCATATAAATTATTCTCAGTGTTATATACATACATCGGAATAGTGACGACAAATTTTTGCTGCATAAAAGGAAAGCATACGGTTATGATAGTAATATGTCAATAAAAATCTTCTACTGTTAGATTGAGTTCTACACCTCTTACACATTTCTTTCTTCATTTTTTACCTTATCTCATTTTCACACTATAAAGTAGATACAGAGTATTAAAAAGTGTTGGTAGTTATTATTGCCATCTACAAAATGAAAACTACTTCAAAATGAAAATGAAAAAAATAATATCTATTTTTGAAAGGAGGTGATAATAATATGACCAAAACAGTTCTTGGTATTTTTACCAACAAAGCAGATGCGGAAGATACAATCGACAGACTTCGAAGTGAAGGGTTTAATGCCAAAGACATTTCACTCGTCATGCACAACAAAACGCAACAGAAAGAAATTGCGAATAATACGGGAGCAAATGTAGCTGGAGGAGCAATAACAGGTGTCGCTACAGGTGCAGTGGTCGGCGGGATAGCAGGCTTGCTTGCGGGAACAACAATTCCCGTTCTTGGAGGATTGCTCCTTGCAGGCCCAATTGGAGCAGCACTGGGATTAACGGGTGCTGCAGCAACAACTGTTTCCGGTGCTGCAACAGGCGCAGTTGCAGGAGGACTCATTGGAGCACTCATGGGAATTGGGATGACAAAAGAAGATGCGACATACTATCAAAGTCGTGTTAATGAAGGTGCGATTCTTATCGCGGTACCAGCAGCAGATAATGAAGAGGCAGGTATTATAACTGAAATTTTTGACGACTTTAATGCCTCAGATGTCAAAACTATTACGCAGGCAGGCAATAGTTACATAGATCGAAACAGGGATCGTCAGGATATCAGATCAGATGCGACGGCTGATGTATCTCGTTCTGAAGCGCGACCTCATTTTCAAATGGGTACGCTTGGTGGAAGCAGTAGAAGAGATAGTTCAGAATAAACGTTAAAGATGATGAGAAATAACAGAGAAGAAAGTGAAGTAGTCGCTAATACTTCACTTTCTTCGTGGTTTGAACTATCTAAAGAGCAGTTTTTAGCTAACTTACATTACACAACAGAAACAACAGCCTATAGTTGACAAGTCGTATATATTATTGTATTATAAGCTTATGTCTAACATTGAAGGCCAACCAATACAACGTAAGCCTGAAAAGAACAGAATACATAACCTGGGACGCTGGATTGGCGGAGCAGCTATCGTTGCTTTACCTGTATTTGCGCATAATAATGTTGAGGCGGGCACATCCTCTGCACCACAAACACCTGTCACAACAGCGATGGGGAACGAAGCCTCGCATGTATATAATAATATACCTCGTACCTATATTTCCGCAGTTGCGACAGATGCAGCAGGGAATGTCAAAGCAGACTATGAGCTGAATTTGGAAACTACCGATGGTAAAAGTAACTATGCATTTTATAAAGCAACAGCTAAACATAAATTCGATTTAGTAAATATTCATCTTCCTCGTCCAGAAAAGGCCACTTTTTATAAAATAACTCCTGCTAGTGATAATCCAAATGACGTATTGCTGAGTGGTCTACAAACTGGACAAACACCTTCCCCCTTACTTGAAGTATCCACCAATGGTGGGAAAACCTTCATTGATATGAGTCATGCCAAGAATGCACCAGGTGGAGAGATCGATGCACGTGCAATCCCAGGAACAAGTAAGGTTTTATTGAATTCTCTTATACCAGGTGGAGAAGGAACGCAAGATTTTGGTATATTTGACTTTAAAACCAATAAATTTAGCATAAATTATAATGCGGGAACAGAATGGGGAACTGTGGGAATACAACCAGATAAACAAAATAAGAAACTTATCGATATTCTTAGCGTTCCTCAGTATCCAGGATTCTCTCAAGATGCACAATCCGTAGAGTCACAGTATCTAGACGAAACTAAACTTAATCTTCAAACTCTGACGTTTAAGTCAAAAACTCTTAATCCTCATTTCACCCTCGATAAAATTTCTCCTGTACGAAATGCCGATGGACAAATCACTGATCTTATTGGAGTAACCCCCGATGGAAATGGCGGAGAAGAGTTTAATGACTATAATTTGAAAGCAGGGAAGATAATCCAAAAGTTTCCTTTCAGTAAATATAATTTCCCTGAAGATCTTACAGTGGAGAGTATCATTAAGGTAAAAGATAATGTAAATGATAATGTCTACTTTTCAGGCAGCAAGATTCCAGGAACTGTCTTTATAGCAAATTTTAAAGATAAAAATCAAAAAGTGACTGATGAGAAAATCTTGAACGATCCAAACATGGAAGGTCAAATTTCAGACTTACAAGAAGTAATATATGGAGGACAAAAGACTATTCGCGCAGAAGCACCAAATGGTATTAATATTTTTCCTATAAGACCTAATGGAAGCCTGGAAGCAGAGCATGTTTCAGATGCATGGCTTGCGAATAATGGCATAAAACTTCCTCTTGCAGAAGGCTAATCACTCACTATAGGTGGTTGTATGCCTTCCGTTTGTAACGAATAATCCAATAGCCGTTTCATCTCATTTCTTCTATCCTGGCTATCTAAAACAATTCCTAGAATTTCGTGACCATCATATTTAAGTAGGCTGATTAAACATAATCCTGCTTCATCAGTATAGCCATCTTTCAGACCAATTACACCCGGATAGGTTGAGATCAGATTCGTTTCATTGGACAAATCAAATTCCTTATGCGTGACAGTTTGTGGAATCGTGTAGGTATATTGTGAGGTGATATCAGTAATGTTCGGATCTTCTTGTAAAAGATCTTTGCTGATCACAAGCAAATCATACGCTGTCGTATGCTGATCACCATCACCTTGTAAGCCTGTCGGATTGGTAAAATTAGTGTCTGTTAAACCAAGAGATTGTGCCTTTTGATTCATCGCATTAATAAATGCCGATCTTCCACCCGAATAATTCCAAGCAATTGTTTCAGCTGCATCATTGGCAGAATGAAGAAATATACCATACAACAATTCATTCAAGGATAATGTTTCGCCAGCTGTCAATCCCATGCTATCCTCACCAACTATTGCCTCCGATGGAACAATATACCGATCATCAGATTTTTTATTTTCCAGAGCAATAATTGTGGTCATAATCTTCGTCAATGATGCCATTGGTGTTCGAACCGTCGGATCTTTCGCAAAAAGCGTTTGATTCGTCGTTAAGTCATACATAAGAATCGATTTGGCCGTATAGTCAGTATTTTCCGCAGCATGTGCTTGAGACGTTTGCAATGTCGGTAACCACAGATCAAGGAAGCGAACTTGCTGGTTTTTTCCTAAATTAAGAAAATCGGGGAGGGGAGCAGCATAGGAAAAATTTTGCATTGCATTAAATGGAGAAAAGTACCAGAAGACAAGACTAATACATGTGGTGAATAAAATAATACACAAACTAAACAGGAAATGATGGCGCATAGGCGTATGGAAGGATAAGTATAAAAGATTTCTATTCAGGGGTCAAATAGGAGAGAAGATATTTTCTTTATAGGGCGTGTAACGAAAACGATGCTAGAATTTTGGTTTATCCTCCATTCTGGACAGAGAGTTCCCGTAAGATGAGATTGTAATCACTCCCACCAACTATCCCATCATCATCCAGATCAGATGGGGTACAGGGAGAGACGCTCGATCCAAAGCAGCCAAGGAGTTGGTTATAGTCTAGTAGCGAGATCTGGTTATCATTGTTGATATCTCCGGCAACCAGATCAAATGTCGGTACAACTGTCGTTTGTCCTGACGTAATGGAGATGATAGAAGGGATTGCTTTCTGTAGGAAAGATGGCGTACTCACTTTCAGGGTATATACACCTGTAACAACAGCCGGAGGTAAGGATATAATTCCTTTGAATAGTCCTGATACACTATCATAGGTCACTTGTCCAGTAACTGCAGGGAGCGGATTATTGTTGACATCAGAAAGTGTCAATGTCACTGTTCGTTGTGGATGCAATGGATTGAGATTTCCGGTTGAGGTTCGACTGACATTGTCTCCGGCTTTACCGATGCCATCGAAACCAACTGTCAATGAAAGTTTGCTCACTGGAGTCGGTGTGGATGTCGGTGTTACCGTACCATTATACAATGATATGATACTCGCATAATCGGCAATCTGTGCCGCACCAGGATAGCTATCGTATAAATAACTATCAAACGCATAGTACCAGCCGTCTAAATGACAGGCTGCCATTAATGCTGCTGCTGCATTGGCAATGGTCACGTTATCATGATGTCCTGGGTTTTCTCCTATCTTACGCAATTGATACCGGTCCGCGTTATAGGCAATCCAGCGAGTGTCAGACCACCCTTCCATAAAGGTGGCTCCTGATGTGATCTGATTAGTGTCATCTGTTACCTGGCAGGTATTTGCCCATGGATTGCCGCTGCTGTCAGCCATACTCGATATTTGAATCTGGACATTTGTCTTATCTCTAATCGCATCAATGACTTTATCCCATGCTGCTCCTCGGCCAGCGACATACTCATCATACCCATTTGTTACTGCGAGATAATGATTCACTAAATTGGCATAGTCAAATGGTTCTATGCCTAATCCTGGCATTTCATAGGCAGCATAGCCAGTGAATCCAGCTTGTTTAAAAGTGGCTTCTTCCCAATCCGCTGCCGCAACGAGCGACTGTATATACCATTGATACCATTGGTCAGCTTGCGTCGTCGTAAACGGTTGTCCATTGTATGTTGTTTGTCCTGGTTTCCAGCCAGGAAATGGTGCTTTCGTTGTATTCGTTGGTAAATCAATCCCACCATTTTGGGCATTGGAGTCATATGCCCAAAAACTATTCAAATGATTCGCGCTATCTGTCGTCACCGGATACAAGAGTTCTCCTGAGTCAGGAGAAAATCCAATGCGGACAGAGTAGAAGTTGGTGCCCAAATCTTGCGCCACCCGGGTTATATATGCTGCTGCTTTGTTTCGTACTGTCTGACTAAATTCGACATTCGGACCACTGGTACTGACGCCATACTGATTCATAAAGTTCCCATTGGGAAGATTGAGTACCCACTGCGGCGTATACTGCAAATTGATGCCGAGTGAGATTTGAAAGCCAGCATTTCGTAAGCTTTGTATCTTTTGTTGCATTTGCGCAATGTATGTCGTGTCAAAGCTGCCATCAGAGGGTTCATAGTTTGACCATCCAAGCTCTACTTCAGCTAATCGTATGCCCGCATTGTAGTCACTCGTTGCATATGTGGTGGAAGCGTTGAGCGTACCAAATATATATGGCGCAGAAACAGCATGGCCCTGGATATTTGTTCGCTGTTGAGAGAAAAAGGCAACCAGGAGTATAGTAAAAAGAATAAAAAAGGTTATGCCAAGGATGAGAAGATCCTTACTGCTGTATGGAGGATTGACACTCTTTCTGTAGCGATTAAATATGTTCTGCATCAAATTACCTCACTTTGTTTCGGTGTATATTCAGTACAACAATTGTAAGAGAGTTTGTCAATGGTGACAAAAGTGATGACACCGTTAGTGACCAGATGGAGGTTTTGCACTTAACGCCCTGTTATAGGTAAATGCATGTGTGGGATACTTTCGTGTGTTATAATTTTCCCATGGCTGAAAATAAGCTGACTCTCTCAATCATAAGCTTTAATACACTTGGCGTTCCCGTTGCATCCAAACAGCTTACTGAACGATATGTAACATTGGCAAACAGCATAGGAGACAGTACAGACGCCAATATACTCGCATTTCAAGAAGTACATACCTATGTGCATTTGCATTTGCTAAAACGTTTTTTGAAAACCTTTCCCTATGTTGTTTATAAAAAAGCGCTCTATGGACCCAAAGGCGGACTCGTTATCTTCTCAAAATTGCCAATCGTATCTGAAAATTTCAGTAAATTTAATTTAAGAGGGAATCTAAAAGATCAAACATTTTATGCCCGCCTTATCCGAAATGGTATTTTAGTTTGTAAACTGAAAAATCATCCTGTGTATATTCTCAATACCTACTTTACTACTAATCCTGATATTAACTGGCTTATGAAAAAACCTTTTACTCAGATTCAGGAAGCGCAAATTCATGATTTAGCCAAGGTTATAACACATATTCAACAACCGGATACGACAATTATTCTCACGGGGGATTTCAACTTTACTAAAGATTCTTCATCTTATGCACTACTTACCAAAATGATTAAATGCACAGATGTTTTTGCCAAATTTGAGCTCCCCACTTATTTACGAGAGAGAAAATCACTGAAATTGTTATGGAGAATCAAGTTTTTTGACCGGATCTTACATGCGAAAGAGTCGGGAAGAGTTGATTATATCTTTCTTATAGAGAATGGTAAGCATAAAGTAGCAATCAAGGAAACAAAACATACCTTTGATGAAAAAATGAAGTTGTATAATGGTAAACTTAGTTATTTATCAGATCATATCGGCCTCTATGCGAAAATGGAATTACCTCTTTAAGTTTGAGATTCTTTACTTGCTTTCTCGTCAATCATCATGTAATATAAGCGCTTACTATCTGCTTATCCCTGCCTCAATAATATGTCTTTCATTTCTATCATCCGGAACAAATTTCATCTATGGAGAAAAAAAATACCTTATCGTCGAACTGTTCGTTTTATACATCGTAAGCCCTATACAGCATTTTTCATTACCTTAGGTATTCTCCTTGCATTGATCATCATCAGTAATCTTTTAAATAAACTTGGTCAAAAACCAGTTGTACAACCAACTATCGTCAAAAGCGTTGCTATATATAAAATCGGCTCTGCGCCGAAAGTAAATTTACAAGGACAAATCCAAAAATCTGGGGTGGTCAAAGTAAATGCGCTTGCAGGAGGAATTGTGCAGACAATTAATGTAAATGAAGGGGACACTGTATCGCGCGGAACACAACTGCTTGCACTTTCATCCAATTATCAAGGCGGGGACGCATCTGGCATACAGGCTGCTATTGCAGCAAAACAAGCACAACTAGCCAATGATACCTATCAAGAACAAAAAAATTTAATTGCGACACAGAGAGATCTTGCGAACAATACTCAAGCAAACAACGATCAATTACGAAATTTAACCAGCCAATCAGCGACAGAAGCAGCGAGTTTAATTAACCAAAATCAAGACATTTTAAATACGTTGACAGATCAGTTAAACACCCTCGAAAATAACCAAGCAAATGGAACACCTTTGCCAAATGGGAGTACACAAACCTACGACCAACTTATTTTGCAAGCCAAACAACTCGTTTCTCAATATCAAGGAACTATTAATCAATTAAATACCCAACAACGCCAATTGGCATATCAAGCAGATGCAAACCAACCTTTCACGCAAATTCAACTTAACCAACGTGATATTTCACTGAAACAACTCGACATTCAGGAAAAAACATTGGATGTGAATAGAGAAGTTAGTAACTTACAAGCCGCATTAGCTGCAGTCAATGCATCGTTAATGTATCCGGCATCTCCTTGTGAAGGAGTCGTTGATAGAATATATGTATCATTTGGTCAAAATATCACTCCTGGAACAAATTTATTTTCTATTTCCTGCACTAATCAATCAGTCAAGGTCGTGGTGCAAGCACCGGTAAATATCGCGACTGCTGTTTCACGAATTGAGCCAAGTATCATCCATTTAGATAGTCAAATCGTCAAAGAAATTCCTGATTATATTTCTGAAAACGCTACAGATGGCCAACTCTATACATTGGTCTATCATTTGCCAACTGGAATTCAAGCTACTACTACAGATGGAAATTATATTCAACTAGATGTTCCTGTCGGATTACCAAATACAGGTGCAGCTGATCCATTCATTCCGTTAGACGCTGTGTATCAAACGCAAAGTTCAGCCTACATATTCAAAATAGTCAATGGCCGAGCCAAAAGTCAAACAATTACTCCAGGAGACGTCTATGGCAGTTATATTTCAGTGAATAGTGGGTTACAAAATGGTGATCAAATTATCCTTAATCGAGACATCGTCGATGGGGAAAGGGTAAAAGCTAATTATTAATTCATATTTTGTAGTTGCCATTCCAGCGCGACGTCTCGAGAACTAGTCACCTTGTGGGGGTCGCTGGAATCCAGTGGTTTTTTTAATTATCTGGATCCTGAATCCCCACTTCGCTCTCGAACTTCGAGGGGCGGGGCGAGTTCAGGATGACAAGTAGTATTCGTAATGACGATAGATACAAATGGCAAAACAACTTGCATCATATCTCGGTCAATTAACATTTGATCCGAAACTAAATCACTCATTTATCGCGAGATACTTGCGTAATCCTCGCTTGGTTATTCTAGTGATATTACTTCTGTTATTAATCGGCGGCTTTAGTTTAAGCAATATTCCACGAGTTCTCAATCCAAACGTCAATATTCCAATTGTTATTGTCTCGACAGCTTTCCCAGGAGCAGGGCCACAAGACGTTGAATCATTAGTTACAATACCGATTGAAGATGCTGTCATGGGTGTTGAAAATGTTAAAACAGTCACCTCAACATCACAAGAATCATCATCCGTCGTAGAAGTTGAATTTAATGATGGGGTTGATCCGGACAAGGCAAGAACCGATATACAATCTGCAGTGGACCAAGTTTCTGGCCTTCCCACAGATTCAATGACTCCCCAAGTACAAAAAATCGATTTTCAAAATATCCCGATTTGGACATTCCTCGTCACAGGAAGTAATGACCAAGCCAGTTTAAATCGTTTCGCTCAAATTCTGAGTGAAAAAATTAAGAATGTCGCAACAGTTGGCAGTGTCACGACATCAGGTCTGGATAATCAAGAAGTTCAAATAGTCATAAAGCCATCGACTATCACCACGTACGGTTTGAACCCGCAACAAATCAGCCAAACAATTAAAACTGCAATTACTTCTTTCCCAGCCGGGAATGTCTTCACAGGTAACTCAACCTTTTCATTAACCATTAATCCACAGATCAATACCATTCAGGATATTCGGAATCTCCAGTTGAATGTAAATAATAAACTAGTCAAATTAGGTGACATCGCAAATATTTATGAAAAGTCGAAACCTGACCAATTCGAGTCATATTATGCAACTAATACGACACCTGGAATCCCTGGGGTAACATTTAGCGTCTTCAAAACTAAAGCATCCAGTATTGACCAAGCAGTAACTGATACCAAAAAAGTCGTGAATGACACGGTAAAAGAATATAACAATGCCTTTCATATAGAATCTGTCACAGACACGGCAGCGCAACTTGATAAACAATTTAGTGATCTTTTTGAAGATTTTTTTATTACTGTTAGCCTTGTTTTCTTAACACTTTTTATTTTCGTTGGTTTTCGACAAGCACTGATTGCCTTACTTTCGACACCTTTGACATTCATGATTACGTTTACGATGATGAATTTGACAAACATTCCACTCTCGTTTATCGCAGTTTTTTCCTTACTCCTTTCTCTCGGGTTATTAGTCGACGACACAATTGTGATTATCTCTGCCATGACAGCCTATCATCGTACAGGTAAATTTACTTCGTACCAAACAGCACTCTTGGTCTGGCGTGATTTTCTCCCAGCAGTTACCACTACAACAATTACCACCGTATGGGCTTTTCTTCCCTTATTACTGGCATCAGGCATTATAGGAGAGTTTATTAAAGCGATTCCAATTGTCGTCTCTTCCACACTTATCGGTTCGTATCTCATCGCAATTTTCGTCACATTGCCAGCAGTGATGATTATTCTTCATCCAAATATCCCTCATCGTGTTAAAGTTGCAGGGAAAATTCTTTTGGCTATTGTTGTGGTCATTCTATTATTTACCACTCTGCCGAAAGGAAGATTGTACCTACTGGAATTACTGGCACTCATTGCGTTTCTATTCGTTCTTTTTAAGACATATCCATTGTTATTCAGAAGAATAAAAATATCTTTTCAACGGAGAACCCGAAGGAATAGATTCGTACAACGCCTTCCATATTATTTCACACATGGTATTATCCATTTTGAAGTCGTTTCTGAAAAATATAAACGATTGATGTACACCATTCTTGGCTCTGCAAAGATACGCAAACAAATTCTTATCATGGTGATAATCTTCTCGCTTTTTTCCTATCTTCTTTTACCACTTGGTTTCGTGGTTAATGAATTTTTCCCCGATACACCTTCAGATTCTCTTTCCGTCACACTTGAAATGCCATCTGGAACCAACGTGCAAACTACAACTCACGCCGCTTTACAACTACTTGACACACTTCGGAAAAATAAAAATCTCCAATTTGTATCGCTAGATGTTGGGTCTGCAGGTGCAGGAGGAATAGGTGGGGGAAGTTCCGGAAATAATATCGCGACATTGTCACTTGTTTTGCCGCCTGCGAATGTACGAAAAATTGATTCTATTACCATTGCTGAAAATTTGCGTTCACAACTTGCCACCTGGCCCACAGGCACAGTACAAGTAGTTGAAGCCAGTAACGGGCCGCCGGCCGGAGCAGATATTCAAATCAAATTATTTGGTAGTGATTTAAATACATTGGACGCATATGCTAACAAAGTAGAAAATTATTTAAAAACTCAACCTGGCGTGACGAATATTGATAAATCAATTAAGCCTGGAACCAGTAAAATTGTCTTTATTCCCGATACAGCGAAATTGGCAGCAAATAATATAACTTCTGACCAAGTTGGCAGCTTTTTACGTTTATTCGCCAGTGGTATGAAAGCAGACGATATTCTTTTTAGTAATAATATTGGTACGAATAAAACTGATATTACGATACGGATGACGACAAGCGATGAATTTGTAAACTCGCTGGATAGTATCACTATTCCAACCGCAAATGGGAATGTGCCGCTCGCTGCATTAGGAACGCTCCAATTGCAAGCCAATCCAACCCTTATCACACGCGAATCAGGACAACGAACTATTTCTGTAACTGCTAGTGTGACGAAAGGCTATGCTGTGACACTGATCAATCAGAAACTTGAACAATACGCCAATGGGCCGCTTAATCTGCCTTCAGGCTATTCCTGGTCAACTGGAGGAGCTAATGAAACCAATCAAGAGTCAATTGTCTCGATTCTGGAGGCAATGCTTTTGTCGTTTTTACTCATTATTATCACCATGGTCGTGCAATTCGGCTCGTTCAGAAAAGCATTGATTGTGATGTTAGTTATTCCATTGTCAATTTCAGGCGTGTTCGTCCTTTTTGCCTTAACCCATACACCCTTATCTTTCCCAGCTCTTATCGGCATGTTAGCTTTGTTCGGAATCGTGGTCAAGAATTCAATTCTTATCGTGGATAAGATCAATCAGAATTACCGCATTGGGATGACTCATATTGAGGCGGTTGCCGATGCCGCTTCTAGCCGGCTAGAACCTATCGCCCTGACGTCATTTGCCACGATAATTGGTCTTATACCAATTACCCTCTCAAACCCTCTCTGGCGGGGTCTAGGAGGCGCAATCATCGCAGGCTTATCATTTTCAGGCACGATTATGCTCTTCTTCATTCCAGTGGTATACTATTACTGGTTCCGAAATGACCACTCCATTGACAAGAAGGCATAGATTTACTATAATAATACTATGAGACTTGAATCAGGACCGCATCACGTTCAAGAACCAGAATTTACAGGCTTAGTACCAGATCTTGAGACAGAACGTATAGAGCTTATAAAAACATTATGTAATGCTGGAACTTTGCCATCTATAAAAATATACTTTGTGGATGCTGAGGGTCGACTAAGCGGACTAGGGCAAGAATCACGTAAACCAGATACTGCAAATACTTCAAAACCAGCACTAGGCAGAAAAAAAGTCCGTTAAAGAGAACTTGCTTAATTGTTCGAACTCCTCACTATATTCTTCAAATTTCCATATTGATCTATTTAGATTACTTTAATGGATATTGACACCTCATGCTTTGTCAGTGGTAGTATGTAAATCAGAATTTAACATTTTAATTGATTGCTGACCGCTCACGGAGGCAGATCATAAGAGATATTTTTTTAATAGTTTCAGGACCTATTATTTGATTTTTTATTATGACTATTCTGCCCATGGTCTCTCATTTAATTGCAATTTTTGAAACCCTTTCTATTCGCGTTGGAGGAATAGAAAGGGTTTTTTCTTTGTCCGCCGTAGTTTAGTAAAACAAACGAAGGCGGATTTGTGGAAATAATGGCGAATCCCGCTTTCGCATTAAGCTTCAGCGGGTGAAGGAGGTGAAAATATGAATATAAATACAAGAATCGCAATGAGTGCTGTTTCAATCGTAACATCCTTAGCATTAATGAGTGGCGCCGCTTTCGCAGCATTTACAGCTCAAGCGACGAATACTGGAAATATGTTTACTGCAGGAACAATGACACTCTTACTTAACCCGACAAGTGGCGTTTCTCAAACGACACCTTTATTTACAGTAGCTGGATTTATGCCAGGGCAGTCTAAAGCAGCTGTGATTACATTAACCAATAACGCTACCGTGGACGCGTCACATGTTGTTTTACATGCAATTAATAATAATCCAGGTACAAAAGATATTAGTCCAAAACTAAACCTGACACTTATAAACGATCCAGCAGGCGATGATACCATTGATGCGAATGGTAATAGATTCGATCCATTAGGCGATGATTCTGTTATCGCAGGTCCAACTGTAATTACAAGTACTGGTTGGAATGACTTAGATCTTGGTTTTGCTCTTGCACATGGTGATTCACATCATCTTGTTGCACAGGTAACATTTGACTCAAGTGCAGACGATACATTTCAGGGAGCAAATACATCGTTTGATTTGACGTTCCAAGCTAATCAGTAATTCTTTAAATTATTTTGATTCTGGG
>Ga0070679_100003117_pt1 | contig 15157 bp, 8 predicted proteins | sample KBSC63BmetaG_FD_65652 | JGI IMG/M metagenome (GOLD analysis project Ga0070679, IMG submission 65652) | Corn rhizosphere microbial communities from Kellogg Biological Station, Michigan, USA - KBS C6-3B metaG | ecosystem: Host-associated > Plants > Roots > Rhizosphere | place: USA: Michigan... | reverse complement strand
TATTCTCCATCATCGCGAGCCACGGCGCACAGTTTGGCCAGCAGGGCGCAAGTACTTTTGCTCCTTCGCCGCTGCTATCGAGCTCGAATAACTTTCTATACGAATATTTCGACCAGACTGCTCCGCACAACAACGATCGTATCTATCACGAGCCGACGAGCGATGTGTTGCATGCGAGCCGTTCGCTGGTCTGGCTGAAGCCGGACATCCTGGTGTTTTACGATCGCGGAACATCGAAAAGCACAGGCATGTTCAAGAAGGACAGCTTCAACTTCACGGCCGAGCCGAGCGTTTCAGGGCAGGTTGCGAGGGTGGTGGATTCTGCTACGAAAGAGCAGGCTTTTCTTACCAGTCTTCTGCCGATGGGAGCTAACTTTTCCGCCAGTTCGTGCGCCTATGGAAGCAAGGTGGGCGATTGTGACGGGAGTGACGTTTCGCATGGAGGGGATGAGAGTGCCTTTCTCTACCAGGTGACGGACACGTCCGTTCCTAAAACAGCGGCATTTCTTTCGGTGCTGGAAGGTGTCGATGCGGGCGGGGCCCGGACCCCGGTGACGCTGATACAAGGCAACGGGACGGCGCTGGAGGGTGTGCAGATTGGGAATTCCGTGGTGCTGTTCAAGAAGGTAGCGCCGGGATTCGACAGTGGGTTTGTTGCCAGTTCGTATTCGGTGCCGGCTTCGGTGGTGAACCACTACGTCAGCGGTCTTGAACCCGGGGGAAACTACGCCGTGGAAGTTCATGCGAATGGCGGCAAGATGGCCCTGACGATCTCAAAACGATGCGCCGCGAATTGCTTCGCAGCGGACCGTGGGGGAGTGCTGGTGTTCAACACGACGTCTTCGGGAGGAGTTGCGAAGGGTTCGAAGCCTTACGCATCACATTGATGGCTCACCGCGCCGCGGGTAGTGAGAGTCTACGCAAAGTCCGACAACCGTAGAAGCAAACGGAAATTTACGCAGAGGTTCCCGAAAGTGTCTTGCCGGCCGCGCGGCGCTGGATGGCTTCTTCGAGAATTTGATAGAGTTCGTCGGCAACGGTGGACCAGCTTCTGCCGTGCCGGGCGGAGATTGTGGAAGCGTCCCATGTCTGATGGAGAACTTCCTTCAGCGCAGTGGTGAGAGCAGAGACGTCGCGCGGTGAGACCATCCGGCCGCAGGTGTCGTCCATAAGTTCGGGGATGCCGCCCACGTTGGTCGCGACGACGGGACGGCCGGCAGCGAGGGCTTCGACGACGACGTTGGGGCAGCCCTCGTTGTAGCTGGGGAGCGTGACGAGGTCGGCAGCGGCCATCCAGACGGCGACCTGTTCGGTGAGAACGGCCGGAGCGAATGTTATCCACTGGCCAGCGTTGAGGCGGTCGATGGCGGCAAGCAGGGTGGGCTTGGCAGGGCCGTCTCCTACGATGTAGCAGCGTAGATCTGGATGTTCGGGGCCCAGGCGGGCGACAGCTTCGACGAGTTCGACAAGGCCTTTGCGCACATCGAGGCGACCGACATAGACGATGCTCGGAGCATCGGGGTCGAGGCCGAGCGACTCGCGGGCCTGGCGGCGGTCGCGGGGATAAAAGACCGCCGTATCGCAGCCGTTGAGCTTGGGGCGGGAGTGGGCGGGATCGGCGCCGAGAAGGCGAGCGCCGTCGCAGAGGTCCTGGCTGGTGGTGCTGACGAAGTCTGTATTGCGGAGAGCGGAGCGGGTCAGGCTGCGAGTCAGCGCGTCGGGAATGGAGTGGATGTCCGAGCCGATGGCGGTGAGTACGGACGGTACGCCAAGAGCTTGCGCGACGCGGACCGAGGCGTATCCATAGGGGTAGATGAAATAACTGAGGACGATGTCCGGATTGAAACGCCGGACGTAGGGCAGGACCGTGCGGGCAATGATGCTGCCGTTGAGATGGCGAGTGAGACCGGGAATGCCGGCGTGGGGAATGTAGCTGACCTTGACACCCTCGGGCTGCCAGGCGGGGTCGGGACGCGGGGTGCGGTCGAAGGAGCCGAGGAGTTGGGGAAATACCAGGTAGGGATAAAAAGCCTGGAGGTCGCAGCGTTGGGCGAGCAGGCGTATGGTCTCATACGCGGAATGGCCTCCCCATTGTTGGATGGAACTGGGAAAAATTTTGGTAACTAAAGCTACTCTCACAGTGCCGGGCCTGGTTTGGGGGTTACGCCGGGGGCGGGCTGGATAAGGTTATCGACCGCTTTGAACATATCGAACGCGCTGACCCAATGGAGCTCAAGATTGTGGCGCTGTGCAGCTTCGTGGATCCACTGAAACATAGGACCGAGTGTGTTGGGTTTGGAGCCGGTACCGAGGAGGACTTCAGCGTTGTCTTCGCGGGCCCCGTGGGCGAACAGCTTGAGAAAAATGTCGTCGCCGATGCGTGGCGCGAGATCGAGCCAGCGCTTGACGCGATAGCGAATAGGCTCGGCGTGGATGGCGATTTCGCCTGCTTCCAGCCAGGGCAGGAGGCGTTCTTTGTAGTGCAGGCCTGTGGGCCCGGTGATCATGAGCAGATCGCCCTGTACACCGCCGCCGACCGTGGCTTCGATGCCACGATCGTAGCCGCGGGGTTTGTAGGGATCTCCGGTGGTCCAGTAGATCTTGTTGATGATGCGCGATTGCGTTGAGGAGGGGAACGAGGGCATGGTGAAGTCGGCGTAGCAGCCGAGATCGCGGAGAATCTGGATCTCGCCCGTGACACCGCAACAGCGGCCGTCCGCACGGGAGTTGCCGAGTGCCCAGTTGCCATGGATGAAACCGAAAACGAGACGGCCGTTGTGGTGATGGAGCAGGCCGTGGCCTTCATGGAGCTGCTTGCAGAACGTCGTCATCTTTTCGATGAAGACGGCGGCGGTGTCTTTATCGTGATGGATGTGGACTTCGACGTCGGCCGTGCCGTTGCGAGTCAGCTCCGCGAGGGCGTTCATGGTGCCGACTTCATAATCTTCCTGCGGATAGAAAAAGGTATAGCAGGGTTGGCGGCCATCGGCGTCGGCCGGCGCGTTGGCGGCGATGGCGGGCCATAGATCCTGCCATGCGGCGACTCGATTCGCGGCGACCTGCGCTGAGACACCTCCACCCCAGGGCTCATAGTGGTCGGTAATAGCAACCCAGAGCCGCTTGGCGGGTGGCCGCGGGATGAGATTTTTGGCGCGATCGCGAACGTACGCGGGGAACCACAAATCTGCGTGTTTTGGAAACCTCACGAAATTCCTATCTGGCAGTAGCCGTACAGAGCTGATCTTTGCCGCATGCGGGGTGGGATACAGGCCTCAAAATCTTATTTTACCTTTAGGGCTCGACGAAAGGAGGGTATGGCGAGACACGCGAAGGTGTCGTGATCGTGCAACTATGGGGTCATGAAGATGTGACACTGAAGCAGATAAAATCTTATTCGCTGCCCTCTTCAACTTAACGCGCACCGGAGTTTGTATTTTATGTCGACCGAACTGGTCACGAGTGTAACCGAGACATCCGCTGTAGCCAAAGGGCTGCGTGTGTTGCACATCCTCGATATCTGCCTTCCAATGCTTACCGGTTACACGATTCGCAGCCGCGACATTATTCATGGCGAGCGCTCGCTGGGAATGGAGCCGGCGGTTATTTCCAGTCCTGTGTACAACTTCCGTTCTCCGGGCGCCGTCGACGCGGTGATTGAGGGCATTTCGTACAAACGCACCCCGATCGATGGCGGACTGGGACTGGCGATACGAAAACAGTGGCCGGTGCTGAAAGAGCTTGCGGCGATCAATCTTTTGGAACGCCGGATTGTGAGGGAGCTGCGTACTGGTCAGTACGACATGGTGCATGCGCATTCTCCCGCGATTTGTGGCGTTGCCGGACTGCGCGCCGCGCGGAAATGCCGTGTGCCCTTTGTGTATGAAATTCGTGCGTTCTGGGAAGATGCCGCCGTCGACCAGAACCGGACGGGGCAGAAATCGCTGCGCTACAAGGCAAGCCGCGGGCTGGAGCAGCACGTGGTGGAAAACGCCGATGCCGTCGTGGCGATTGCGCAGCCGTTGCTCTCGGACCTCAAAGAGCGCGGCATTCCTGAAGAGAAGCTGTTTTATGTGCCGAACGGTGTCGATCTCGAGAAGTTCAAGCCGCTGGTGCGCGATGAAGCACTGGCTGCGGAGCTTGGGATTGGCGATGAGCCCGTGATGGGATTCATCGGATCTTTTTATTTCTTCGAGGGCGTGAGCTGGCTGGTTCGCGCTGCCGCTGAGCTGCATCGGCGTGGTGTCCGGTTCAAATTGTTGATCGCGGGCCATGGCGAAGACACCGAAAACCTTCGCAAGACGATTGCGGAGGAAAATGCTTCGGAGTACGTTCTGTTTGTCGGTAAAGTAGACCCTTCGCAGATTCAGCGGTACTACTCGCTGGTGGACGTGATGGTGTATCCGCGGCACAGCAGCCGCCTGACGGAGCTGGTGACGCCTCTGAAGCCCTTGGAAGCGCTGGCGCAGAGGAAAGCTGTGTTGGGCAGCAACGTCGGCGGCATTCGCGAGCTGATGAACAACGGAGAAGGTGACATTGGGCTGCTGTTCAAGCCGGATGACATTGAGGATTTCTGCAGGCAGGCTACGCTGCTGTTTACCGACCGCGAAGCGCGCGAACGGGTTGCGGAAAATGGATTTCAATACGCTCTGCAGGAGCGCGACTGGCGGCAGAATGCCAAGCGCTATATCCCGGTTTACGAGTACGCGCAAACCCATCGCGCCACAAAGAACTAACCGCTGCATGCGGCACTTTATAATCGATACGACTCTATGAAAAAGTTTTTGCACGTGGTGGGCGCACGCCCAAACTTTATGAAGGTTGCGCCGGTTTATCGCAGCCTTGCCGCACTTGGCGCTGAACAGATACTGGTCCATACAGGACAGCATTACGACGTGAATATGTCGGATGTGTTCTTCAAGGAGCTTGAAATTCCTCCGCCGGATATTAACTTGCAGGTGGGGTCCGGTTCTCATGCGCAGCAAACGGCGGAGATCATGCAGCGCTTCGAGCCGGTGTTGCTGGAGCAGAAGCCGGACTGCGTTGTGGTCTATGGCGACATCAATTCGACTGTCGCTGCGGGGATTGTTTGTGCGAAGCTGCTGGTGCCGATTGCTCACGTGGAAGCGGGGCTCCGCTCCGGCGACCGCACGATGCCAGAAGAGATCAATCGGCTGCTGACCGATCAGATTGCGGACCTGCTGTTTACGCCGTCGGTCGATGGCGACGCAAACCTTGCAAAAGAAGGCATACCGGCGTCGCGCATTTTCTTTGTCGGCAACGTGATGATCGATACGCTGGTGCGCATGCTGCCGGCAGCGCGGGCGATTGCCATGCCCGATCTTCCGGAGAAGTTTGTGCTGGTGACGCTGCATCGTCCGTCGAACGTCGACGATATTTCCTGGCTGACACAGGCGATTGCGCTGCTGACGGAGTTGAGTGAGCAGATGCCGATTGTGTTTCCGATCCATCCCCGGACCCGGCAGCGGCTGGAATCGAACGGCGTGGCCTTGGAGGGGAATCCGAACCTGATCTTTTCGCAGCCGAAGCCGTACCTGGAATTTCTTGCGTTGCAGACGCGCGCTGTCGCGGTGGTGACGGACTCGGGTGGCATTCAGGAGGAGACGACATACCTGAAAGTGCCGTGCATCACGGTGCGCGAAAATACCGAGCGGCCGGTAACAGTGGAGCAGGGGAGCAACGTGCTGGTAGGGCGTGACCTGGACCGCCTACGTGAGGAACTCAATAAAGTGCTGACCGGCGAACGTAAGGTGACTTCCATTCCCGATCTCTGGGATGGTCATGCGGCGGACCGGATCGCGAAAATTCTCTTGCAGGCCTGATTGCTATGAAGATTGTTCATTGTGTGTACAGCTTGGAAATGGGTGGCGCCGAGGTGCTGGTGGGGCAGCTCTGCCGCATACAACGGTCGCTGGGGCATGATGTTTCCGTGTGCGCGTACTCGAAGCTAGGCGTGATTGGAGAAGCGCTGCAGGCGGAGGGATTCGACATTCGTGTGATGGGCGTGGCGCCGCCGGCGAAGACGATGTTGCGGTACTTCAAGCTGTTTCGGCAAACGAAGCCGGACGTGGTGCATTGCCACAACGTGGCCCCGACCATCCAGGCGGCGTTAAGTGCGCGCCTTGCGGGCGTGCGGCGCGTGTTGACGACGCGGCATCGGCTGCCGCTGCCGTATGAGACGTCGAATGAGATGAAGTACAGCCTGATGGGCCGCTGGTTCTGCGACTGGGTAACGGGGATTTGCGAGTCGACGTGCAAGGACCAGCGTGGTGCTCCGCTCACCCTGAAGAAGAAGGTTGTGCGGGTCTACAACGGAACGACCGCCGTCGAGCGCGCGAGTTTCGATGCGCTGGGCAAGCGTGGTTTTACGATTGTTTTTGTGGGGCGGGTTGCCCCGGTTAAAGACATCGGGACGCTTATCCGCGCGGTTGCCCTGGCGGTGGAGCGCGTGCCGGAGCTCGAATTCTGGGTAGTAGGCGATGGTAAGGCGCGCCCCGAGCTTGAGGCCTTGACCGCGGAGCTGAGCGTAGGTGAGCACGTACGGTTCTGGGGCCAGCAGATGAATACGGCGCCGTTCTTTTCAGCAGCCGATGCGTTCGTGATGTCGTCGCTGTCGGAGGGTTTGCCGATGGCGTTGCTGCAATCTATGAGCCTGGGGACTCCAGCGATTTTGACCGACGTGGACGGGAGCGGCGAGGTGCTGCGGTTCACGGGCGGTGGGCTGTTGGTTCCAGTATCAGACCCAGCGGCGTTTGCGGATGCAATCGTGAAGCTGGCGCAGGATGACGCGTTGCGCGCGGAGTTTTCGCGGCGGGCGCTGGAGGCGTATGAGCGGGACTTCACGCTGGAACGCATGAATGCCGGGTATATGGCGTTGTACGCGTAGGGCGTAGCCCCGCGGCCTGGAAACTGTTCCATCGCGCGGGCCTGGGCTTGTGCCTCGCCAAACCATAGGCTCCCGCTACGTCGTTCCCGCGTGCCGAACGGCTGCCTTGCTCCAGAGCCGTCACGATTTGAGGATGCCTGTCCTCTCCCTTCCCTTGAAATCTGAAGTGACGCTGTCGTATCTGCGAACACAGGCACCCACGTTTCCTCCTGCCGCTCATGGAAAGATTCTGTCTCATGGTAGGATGACGTCGTTGCTCCTCTAATCCAATACCTCCACCTCCTACGCGCGGCGAGTTGTGTTCGGTATCCAAAAGCGAGAAACCCATTTGGCGGGACGTTCTTCTGTTGTTCACGGCCGTTTTGTAAAGCTGGCGATCCTGGTCCTGGGTCTCGCGACGGTCTGTGCGGCGCAATCCAGTCCTGCACCAAAGAGCGTTACGGGAAAACTGAATGAGCAGGGTGGCATCCCTTTGCTCGAAAATTACACCGCGAAAGACGTCGGTGTAGGCAATCAGTTCTGGAGCATTGTCCAGGACAAGAGCGGGTTCATCTTTGCCGCCTCCGGAAGCATCATTGTCCAGTTCGATGGCGTCACCTGGCGCAAGATCTTCGTTCCTTCCACGGTCATCCGGTCGCTGGCTGTCGATGACGCCAACCGGGTGTGGGTGGGCGCCAGCGGTATGTTCGGTTATCTCGAACCGGACGCTATCGGCCAGACACACTTCGTTTCGATGCTCGACAAGATTCCCGAGGACAAGCGCGACTTCACCGATGTCTGGCAGACGGTCGTTACACCGCAGGGCATATTTTTCCGTTCTTATACCAGGATGTTCCGGTGGGACGGCAAGCAGTTGCACGTCTGGGACAGCCGCCCGGGTTCGCGTATCGAAGCGCTCTCCTTTGTCCGCGGACATCTCTATACGGCGGAGCGTGGGATCGGCCTGGAAGAGATCGTGGGGGATGAGTTTCGTCCTTTGCCGGGTGGAGAGGCTTATAGCAAGTCGGGAAAGATTTTTGTCAATGCGTTTGACGAGGGGCGCCTGATCGTCAGCGCCCGCGATGAAACGTTGACGCTCTACGACGGCCACAAGTCTGTCCCTTTTCCGACCTCCGCGGACGACTATGTGAAGGCCCACCATCTGTATACGACAACCGTGTTGCCGGATGGCGGCATCTGTGTCGCGACACTGTCGGGCGGCGCCGTTATTTTGAACCACGACGGCAAGGTCCGCCAAACCATCGACCAGGACGCAGGGCTGCCCAGTTCCAACGTGATTTCCAGTTTTGTCGACCGTGATGGAGCATTGTGGCTGGGCCAGGTTGCGAGTATAAGCCGCGTCGAACTCAACTCGCCGCTTTCGATTTTTACCAAGATAGGCGTCCTCGATTTCGCGCGGTTCCAGGGCCAGATTTACGTTGCCAGCGGCGGCGGGGACTCCGCATTCGAGCGTCTGATTTCCGATCCGGTTACGGGAAGACCGGTAGGCGTCCCCTACACGGGGATCAGCCAGGCCTTTCTGCTCACTGTCTTCAGCGACCCGGCAGGCAAGACGCCCGGCCAGTTGCTGGTTGCCTCAAGCGACGGTGTGATGCGCGTGGAAGGGGACAAACTCGTCCCCGTGATTCCTGCGCTTCAGGGACTTACGCACGGAGCGTACTGGGTGACGCAGTCCCGGAAGACGCCGGACCGGGTGTTCTCGGGTGGCCAGGAAGGTACGAGATCCATGCGCTGGGATGGCCGTCAATGGATCGATGAAGGGCTGTTATCCAAACCGGTTTATTCCCCCAAGGTACTGGCGGAGGACAACGACGGTAATGTGTGGGCGGGCGGTGGCGATAGCGGTGTGCTCCGTATCGCGGTTGCCCCAGCGGGCATGGGAGCATCGACGGCTGAACTCCTGGGCGAGAAAGACGGTCTGCCGCCGGGAGCCAGCGACGTCGAGGTTGTCGATGGACAAATCTTTGTCACCATCGAACGCGGAAAGAACATCTTTCGCTGGGATGGAGGGGCCCACCGCTTCGTCGTCGACAATCGCTTCTTACTTCCGGTCGACGCGCCCGACGCAACCGCTGTGTTATATCCCCAGAGCGATGGATCGGTCTGGGAGATTACGGACAGCTCCGAGGCGCGGCGGGCAGCACGCTTCACGCGGCAGCCAGATGGCTCCTGGCACAGCGATGAAGACACCTACCGCAGGTTCACGCGGTATCGCATTATCGGGATTCGCCAGGAGATGGACGGGACGGTCTGGATCGGCAGTCCAGAGCTTTTGCGCTATTCGCCGCGCGCGGAGCAATCCCGGCTGACATCCTTTCCAACCGTCATTCGGCAGGTGAATGCCGGGTCGAAGACCGTATTCGGCGGCGTCCATACCGCTGAAAATAGCTCGGCTCCCCGCCTGCCCGCGGGCACCGATGCCGTCGGCTTTCATTTCGCCGCACTCATGTTCGATAACCCCGCGGGGACCACCTACCAGTACATGCTGGAAGGCGCGGACCGCGACTGGTCGGCCTGGAGCAGCACGGCCCAGGCGAACTACAGCGGCCTCGGTCCGGGCAGCTATCGTTTTCGCGTGCGTTCGCGCTCAGACGATGGCCGCCCGGGCCAGGAAGGCGACTTCGAGTTCAGCATTTTGCCCCCCTGGTATCGTTCGACGCTGGCGTATGTGGCCTACGCCATACTTGTTTTGCTGCTGGCATTTGCCGCGTGGTCGTTGATCATTCGCTACGAACGCGAGAAGGCGAGGCGCGCCAATGAAGCTCTCGCCGCCGAGGCCAGGGCGCTTGAAGCGACCGTCGATGAACGCACCCAGGAGGTGCGTGCGCAGGCCGCCGAGATCGCCGCGCAGAAGGACAGCATTGAGCTTCTGAGCGAGATCGGCAAAGAGATCACGGCTTCGCTGGACCTCAATGTCATCCTGTTCAAGCTCTATGAGCGTGTGAACCAGATTGTCGACGCGAGCATTTTTGGTGTCGGCCTTTACCGGCCGCAGAAGCGACTCATCGAGTACACACTCGCCATTGAAAACGGCAAGCGGTACGCTCCGTACACTCGCAGCACAGACGATAAAAACCAGTTCGCCGTGTGGTGCATCGACCATCGCCAGCCCATCCTGCTGAACGATGTCGTGAACGAGTATGCAAAGTACATTCCCAACTACGAACATACCGGCGGCGTCCTTGAAGATGGCAGCGAGGCACAGCCTCCGGCGTCGATGATCTATCTGCCGCTCATCGCGCAGGAGCGTGTACTCGGTGTACTCAGCATTCAAAGCTTCAGGAAGAACGCGTACACGGAGCAACATCTCAGCCTGCTCGAAAACCTCGCGGCCTATACCACCATCGCACTCGACAACGCGGGGGCATACCTCGTCATCAATGAGCGCGAGCATGAAGTCCGCGAGCGCGCCGCCGAACTCGTCACCATCAATCGCATCACCCAGGCCCTTTCCACGCAACTGGAAAGGGACAGCCTCATCCAACTGGTAGGCGACCAGGTACGCGACCTGTTCAAGGCCCCGATCGCTTACGTGTCGTTGCTCGACCGGGCGACGATGACCCTCGACTTTCCTTATGCCTTTGGCGAAGAGGCCCCGTCGCGGCAGTTCGGACAGGGGCTCACTTCGCAGATCATTCGCACCGGCCAGCCCCTGCTCATCAACAAGGACATGAACCGCAACCGCGAGGCGATGGGTATCCACCAGATCGGACGCGACACCGCTTCCTACCTCGGCGTTCCGATTCCTTCCGGCGGCCAGATCATCGGTGTCATCAGCGTTCAATCCACCGATCAGGAAGGCCGCTTCACCGAGGCCGATCAGCGCCTCCTGTCGACGATTGCGTCCGCGGTCGGCGTCGCATTCCACAATGCACGGCTCTTTGAAGAGGCCAGCCATGCGAGGGCGGCGGCGGAAGAAGCCGACGCCGCGAAGAGCTCGTTCCTCTCCACCGTCAGTCACGAGCTCCGCACGCCGCTCACCTCCGTGCTGGGATTTGCCAAGATCATACGGCGCCGTCTAGAAGAACGCCTGTTCCCTTTGATCCCTGAGGACGACCGCAAGATCGCGCAAACGAAATCTCAGATCGTCGAAAATCTGGGGGTCGTCATCAGCGAAGGTGAACGGCTCACCAAGCTCATCGACGATGTGCTCGACCTTGCAAAGATCGAAGCGGGCAAATTCACCTGGAACATGGCCAGCGTCTCTGTCGCAGACGTGATTGACCGCGCACTCGCGGCCACAACCTCGCTGGTCCAGGCCAAGCAACTCCACACGGTCCGCTCAGTCGACCCGGATTTGCCCGAGGTGAATGGGGACCACGACCGGCTGATTCAAGTCGTCATCAACCTTCTTTCCAACGCCATCAAGTTCACGGACGCAGGCGCCATCTCCTGCTCGGCTCATCTCCACGGCGATGAGGTCGTCGTCAGTGTGAAGGACTCCGGTATCGGCATCGCCCCCGCAGACCAGCCGAAGGTCTTCGAGAAATTCAAACAGGTTGGCGACACACTAACCGATAAGCCCAAAGGGACGGGCCTCGGTTTGCCGATTTGTAAGGAGATCATCGAGTACCACGGCGGCCGCATCTGGGTGGAAAGTGAACCTGGAAAGGGAAGCACCTTCTCATTCACGCTTCGTGTGATTGGCAATCCTGCGCAGATGAAGTTGCCGGCCACCCGCTCAGTCGACATCGAGTCCCTGGTCCGCCAGTTGCACGAAAAAGTTGCCACACATTCACCGCGCGACAAGTCTCTCCTCGTGGTCGATGACGATCCCAGCATCCGCTCCCTGCTTCAACAGGAGCTTACCGAGGCAGGTTACGCCGTCCGGCTCGCAGAGAACGGGCGGCAGGCACTGGCTCTTATCCGCGAAGAGACGCCCGGACTCGTGATCCTCGATGTCATGATGCCTGAAATGAACGGATTCGACGTCGCGGCCGTTCTGAAAAACGATCCGGCGACGATGGACATCCCCATCATCATCCTTTCGATCGTGGAGGACAAAGAGCGCGGCTTCCGTCTCGGTGTCGACCGTTACCTCACCAAGCCCATCGACACCACGTCGCTCTTCCGGGAGATAGATGCGCTTCTGGACCAGGGCAAGTCGAAGAGGAAAGTCATGGTGGTCGACGAAGACGCTTCCACCGTTCGCACGCTTACCGATGTGCTGAAGAACCGCGGTTACCAGGTGGTCGAGTCCAACGGCTCAGAGCTGGTTTCAAGAGCTGTGCTGGACAAGCCCGATATCATCATTCTGAGTTCTCTTCTTTCAAGCGAGGAATCTGTGCGTTCTCTTCGCTTCGAGAAGGGTATGGAAAACGTTTTGTTCCTGATCTATCAATAAAATTATGAAGATACTGATTGTCGATGATGAACGGCACCTGCGCACGCTGATTCAGCAGACCCTCGAAGAGCTCGAAGACGAAGGTGTGGAGCTTTTCACCGCCAGCAATGGCGAAGAGGCGCTTGAAACAATCGTCGCGGAGCAGCCGGACCTGGTCTTTCTCGACGTGATGATGCCAAAGAAGAATGGCTTCGACGTCTGCCATGCGGTCAAGCACGAAATGGGACTTAGCCAGATCCATATCATCCTGCTGACAGCCAAAGGCCAGGAGTTCGATCGACAAAGAGGCCAGGAAGTCGGGGCCGACCTTTATATGACCAAGCCGTTCGATCCCGATGCGCTTCTCGCCAAGGCCCGCTCTGTCCTGGGCCTGCCTTCACCCGGATTGTGAGGCGCGATGCCTGGTATTCCGCTGCGGATATTGGTTGGTCCAAAGTCCCAGAATTTCCCGAGCCTCAAGGCGTTTTGCGAACTCGCCGATAACAAGATCGGCGTCTTCGATGCTTCGGGGAAACTTCTCATGGGCGAACTCTCGGTTACGTCCGCCCGGGTTCCCGTGCTGCTTGAAAATGAGCCTATCGGCTTCGTGACGGGACCGCCTGCCCACGCCAATGCGCTCGCATTGCTGCTTGGAGATCTCGCAATTCGAGAATCCGAAAACCGCGCTCTCGGCTCTGAAGTGCTTCATCTCTACCGCGAAGCCAATCTTATCGAACAGTTGTCGGAGCAGCTTGCGGCCCTTCTGGATCTGTCGGTCGTGAGCCAGTTTGCCCTGGAGCACGCTCAACGGTTGATTCCGGCAACCTGCGGAAGCATCCTGGTCATGGAAAATCCGGATGGTGTCCTCCGCCGCGTCGCCGCGTTCGGAGGCCCACTGGATGACTCCGCCGAAGCCATGGGCGCCATCGCGCCCGGCTCGCGCTTTGCCTCTTTCATCCTGGAGCGTGGCATCGCGGAGATCGTCAACGACTGCGCTACCGATCCTCGCGCCCTCGACTCCGAGCGGGTCCTTGGCGCGCTGATCTGCGCACCGTTGCGTTCTGGGCAGCGCACTGTGGGCGTCATCGCGCTGGCGAATACGGCAGCCGGGGCAGTCTATTCCGCCCCGAATCTGAAGCTGCTGAATACCGTAGCGCTTCAAACGGCGGCCGCGATAGCCAACGCCATCCTGTGCGCCGAAATGATCGTTGCCGCGCAGGCCCGCGCCGCTTTTGCCGCGGAATTGCAGGCGGTCAGCACTGTTCAGCAGCTTCTGCTTCAAAGCCCGTCGCACACCACGGCCAATTTCGAGGTGGAGTCTGTCTACCTGCCCGCAAGCGAAGTAGGGGGCGATTTTTTCTTCGTCACGACCGCGCCGGGCGGCTCGCTTACCGTTCTCGTCGGCGACGTATCGGGAAAGGGTTTGACGGCAGCCATGCGGGTGGCGATGATCCTGGGAGCGCTGCATGGCAAGGTTTTGGATGATCCGGCCGATACCCTCCAAGGACTCAACAACGTGCTGATCGCGCAAGGCGAATTAGGCTTTACCACTGCCTGCTGCATCCGGATCTCGCCGGATGGAGAGTTTGTTCTGGCCAACGCCGGCCACATTGCACCGTACATTGGCGGCCGCGAAGTAGAGACGCCACCCTCGTTGCCCCTCGGAATGATTCCCGGCCAGACTTACGAGGTTGTTCAGGGGTACTTGCGGCAGGGAGAACGAATCGTCCTGCTTTCGGACGGAGTCCCCGAAGCGCGAGCCGAATCCGGCGAACTCTACGGTTTCGACCGCCTTTCCGGGCTTACCTTGTTGCGGGCCCGGGAGATAGCAGAAGCCGCTCAAGGCTTCGGGCAGGAAGACGACATCACGGTGCTTACCGTCAAAGCTGTTTCGCCACGCAACTGATTTCGGACTCAGCCAGTTTACCGGGCTGACCTGGCTTTCCATGACGGACAAAAGCGCGTAGCTCGATCACGACCGGAAGTGGCTGTCGGTGGGGGCGGCTGTGGGCAGCCATGTTTTCCAGAGAGGGCCGGTGGTGAAGAAGTAGCGGCAGAGGCCGGCTACGGCTGCGGCGTTTAAGACCAACAACGCGCCGGCTGGCGAGGCCAGGCGATGGAGAACCGGGATGCGTACCTTGAGGGATATTGCTGCCATCAGCCAGAACGCCAGTTGGAGTGCGGCGAAAAGAGCGAACGGGATGGAGTGGAGTCCAAGGATGGCTGAAGACACGAACAGTAGAAGGAAGAAGTAGGGGACCGCGAGGCGCAGCAGCTTGTGCGAGACGAGCTGGAAGAGGACGCGGTTTCTGGGGGTGAGGAGCCAGGGGGCGAGAGCGATGAGCTGAAAGTTCCCGGCCAGGGTGCGGACTTTGCGCTGGAATTCTCCTGAAGCCTGCGCGGGCCAGGTGTCGGTGACGAAGGCTGTGCGGTCGAGGACGCTGCGGTAGCCTTTGCCGATGATCGAGAGGGGCTGGAACATGTCGTCGAGGATGATGCCTGGGGGCGCGGGTGACACGGCGGCGCGACGGACGGCGTAGAAGCCGCCGTAGACGCCGCAGGGCGAGTCCCATGCGGCTTCGCAGTTGCGGATCCACTGCTCGTAGCGCCAGTAGAGACCGCTGACAGCGGAAGCGGTGGCGGAGTGGCCGGTGGTGTTGAGCAGGAGTTCGCCGGCGACGCAGCCGATGGTGGGGTCGGCGAAGTTGCTGAGGATAGCTTCGAGGGCGCCGGGCTCGATACGGGGGCGGATGTCGACGAAAAGGATGATTTCGGCTGTAGCAGCGGCGATGCCGTGGTTGAGCGCTGAGGCTTTGCCGCCGTGCTCGCGGACGACGATGGGCTTGAGGCGTGGGTCTGAGGTTCCTTCCAGGATTTCGGGGGTGCTGTCGGTCGATCCGTCGGAGACGATGATGATCTCGTGGACGAGG
>Ga0070679_100003114_pt1 | contig 15160 bp, 34 predicted proteins | sample KBSC63BmetaG_FD_65652 | JGI IMG/M metagenome (GOLD analysis project Ga0070679, IMG submission 65652) | Corn rhizosphere microbial communities from Kellogg Biological Station, Michigan, USA - KBS C6-3B metaG | ecosystem: Host-associated > Plants > Roots > Rhizosphere | place: USA: Michigan... | reverse complement strand
GGTTAGAATTAAGAGTTACAGAAGGGTCGTCGAATAATACGCGGGAAATACCCGTTTCGCGTACGAATTGTTCCTTAATTTCGTCTAACTGCTTACTCCATTCCATGGCATTATCATTACCCATCGGCAAAGGTTCCATGTCTTGGCCGTCACTCATAGGCAAAAGTTGTATTTGCCTGTTTTTAAACTTCGGCATCTGTGTATCCGGGCCAAAATTCATACCTTTAAACTTGGGGAAGTTAACCTTAGAGGCTACCGTCCTCCAGTCGGAAAATGTTTCTATATAGGTGAGCATCAGCATAATTGCGCCGTCAGTTATATCGCTAAGACCCCATGCACGGCGACGTGCCCGTTTATTAGGAAAAATATAGAACTTAGGTTGTTTTTTAGGATCGCTTATAAGTTTAGTAAGCTTACCGCCTACATATACGCAGTTAACCGGAGTCTCAGAACCTATTGCACAACGCTGCAGCTTGCCGTTATTGCTCTTCCACCCCTCTAAAATACCCGTAGCTTCTACGATAGTCACCATCGGCTGTCCACTGGTCTGTCCGGAACTAGTAGAAGAGGCACCCACAGGAGAGTTACTACCGCCATATTGTATCCCCGGAGAGTTCCCGGCACTTACAAATGGCGTTCCCATGGGCGATGTTTGTAGTTCATCCTCATCTAGGCCGTATAAGCTCGCTGCGCGTTGTTTTGTTATCTGGTAAACATAGCCGAAGAGGTCAAATTGTCTAAAATCGTCCTTGGACCAGACTACATAGCAGTTTTCCACGGCTTCAATGGGCGATATGACAAATTTCTTGGCAGTTTCGTCGTACCAATTCTTAACAATCCAGGAGCCGACGGCACTTGCGCTCTCTGCGCCATCAGAAAAGAGCGTAAAGCCACCATTGTCACGGATAATACGGTCTATTAAATGCCTGCGTTCCTCGGCGAGTGCCTTTTCTTTCTTATTGAGTATTTCCTTACGGCCTTTATCGTTATCATCCGCAGCCATTGATACATCTTGAGTGACGTATGTGCTACTCAGTTGGAAGGGTCTGCCCATAAACATTATTTTATGGATTTCTACAGTACGTTTAAGCCAGTTGATAGGTGTAAAGTCATGCCCATAAGGTATGTCTAACATCCTCTCCAATTTGTCCGAGTATATATACTGGTCGCGGTCTTCTATAGCTTCGTTGCGTGCGCCGACTTCATCGCTAACTTCCTGTAATTTAGCGTAAAGTTCGCTTAAAAATTGGCTGTTATAATCTTCTTGGTTATCGCTTGTCTCAAATGGGTATGCCACAATTTTTTATTTCCCTGTTTCTAATTCGATAGTACGGTTACAAATCAATTAATTGCAATGGAGCGTTTTTTTTCACGCCTTCTTCCGCTAACCAGACGGCTAAAGCAAGGGCCATTAAGCGGTCGGTCTTAAGCCGTTTATCATCTTCTTTGTAGTACTGGAGCTGTTTTATAAGGTCATAGTTATTTTTGGGGATTTTAAGCTCATGGGCTGCTAGTATTTTTTTAAGAGCAACTAATATGTCCGCTTTCTTCACGCTCTGTGCCCGGTTGGGTTTTGAATTACTTGTCGTCTTGATTCTAAAAGGTTGCCAGGAACCATAAGTATGGCTAAAGGCTTTTATATACGGGGGTAAGTCCTCATAAAATCTAGCACTCTCACCGTTCCAGGTTTCGACAACCATTTCGATGTTGTGTCCATCGCGGTAAGTGTCCACGATTTCTATTAATTTCTGTAAATGCATCTGTGGAGAGCGTGAATTACCCTTAACCGCTTCTTCGTGTGCTTGCCTATAAGGCTTTTCGGTGACATCTATAACTGAATAAACCATCTCATCAGTCCCTATGGCCGTATCTACACCGACTACATAGTTATGCCCTTCCTCATACTCGGTCTGTACAAACCTTCCATTTTCGATATGGTAATTAAGGGTTTCGTCTTGGGCCGCTAATATATCCTCTGCCGGGTAAAGTGTAGAAGTACCAAATAAGAATTTTCCATGGAGCATCTGGTCTTTAAAAGGGTTGTTCTCTAACATTTTCTCCTGCTCGGCAATCTTGGCAGGAGTCATAAACTCGTTTTCGTATATTGCGCCCTCCTGGGTATAGCTGGAGTTAAGCCGAGCAAGGCCTTCCTCATAGAGATCGTGATAATAGAGAAGCGATGCAGAATCAGAGTCCGGTGTACCCAATAGATGAAGCGGAGCTGTCCAATCTAGAAGACGGCCTAATACTGAGTTATCTAAGTCTAGTTGTAAATGGTCCGACCGTGGGGCTTCGTCGTAAGTTATTAGACCGTACGGCTTACCTTGAAGATTATCGCCTTTCCCACCCATCAGGCTTAAGTGCTCTATGTATGAATTGTTTGCGAAGTATAATTTATATGGTGGATTGTTAATCGTCTTATCCTCTAAATAAAACCACTCAATCTCGCATTTATTAGTCGTATAAGTTCCATTCGGATTAGGAATTGGGTAACTACTAGTCATAATTGCTTTCATAGCGGTAAACACGGGTTCGGTTAAACTGGAATACGGTGCTATATTAGCCGTCCTATACTGGATAGATAGCAGTTTCTCGTCGCTTTCGGCGGCTATACCAAATTTATTCCACAGGAACCAGAGTTGGAGAACGGATATAGTAGCCGATTTGCCCCACCTATTGGCGCAACTAAGTAAAAATCTTCTAATAAGTTCCGGTTCGGCATCAATAAGCTCCGGAATATAATTTTCCATAGCTTCCTTTAGATCCGGAAATTTGCCATTTATCACGCCGTTCCTAAGCTCCGGTATGCCTAAACAGCTGGCCATGAGATATTTCCGCTGCCCCCTGTGTAGGGGCATACCTAAAAACATAGTTGAAAAATAAATGGGATTAGACCTGGCAACTTTATTGCGCAGCTTCAGTTCGTTCTGCGGGTCATCTACACTCACCTATGTCTCCTTTGTCTCATCCACTTCCCCGCGGACACCCATCATGGCTTTCAAAATATCCTTCTTGCGGTCCTTATTTTTCCCGACAATATCAGCTTTAATCTTTAAGGCCGTAAGCCCGTCTTTAACAGTTAGGTTGAACTTCCTCGCCCTAAGCCCCTCGTCAAACTGATTAATAAACTCATCTAAGGTACGCTCAAACTGCTCCTTCTTCGATTCAACTACCTCTACCTTCTCCGCCTCCTTAGCTTCCGGGGAATCCTCATTAACGATAGTAACCATCGTAGCTTTCTTAATAACTGATATATGCTTTAAAACATGATTCCTAACAGACGCATAGGTAACATCCCTAGGCATATAGAGTTTATGAAAGTCAAACATCGTCATAGCAGACGCAGTATTGAACCTATTAATATTGGCGAGAATAAGCTTCTCTTTAGGATGGAACCTTAAATACTTACAGGTAGCACAGTGTGGAGAATACTTGTATTTGAGATCTGCTGAATATTCGCTCATAGTGTTTTCCGAAACATAGAGTTCTTACATTTGGCATACCTACAGAAACCTTTAGCGGCGCTATGCTCGCAAACCTCGACCGTGAATGTTCCCTGTACGCGCTTTATTTGTTCTTTGTAAGGGAGTTTTGGTTGCTTAGGTTTTTTGGTACTGCGCCTAGGAGAAAATGAGCCTTTAACAGAGATACGAAGTGTGTACACATCCGTATTCCTGCTTATTAAAACCTCCTCTTTTTCTGCTAAATCAAAGGCTTCTTTGGTCTTAGCTCTAAATTCCCTTAGGTTGTACATTATTCTTTAGGCAAAGGCGCAAAATACCTATCCACGATAATAGGTTTTAATTTTTCTTCTTCACTTGTCCAGCTATTGTCCACAATTTCCCTCCAGGTAGCCCAAATCTTACTACTAATTGCAGTACTGAAAGCTTCTTCCTGTTTGTCTGGGAGGCCTAGAATCCTTATATAAGATAAAATAGTTTTTTCTAGATTATGCATGTGTGTAAATGTTATTGGATGCCACATGTCATGTTTGTCTACAAAATCATATTCTTCCGTATTTTTAATTTCTTTTTTTGTCATTGTTTACTCCTTCTATTTGCATAGTATGGAAAGTAATTGTGTGTACACAAGTTAATTTATTAAGCGGTAAGTGGGGTGAAAGGGTACCTAATATAAGTCGGTCAATAAATAAAGCCCCCTAGTACCCCGGTCTTATAAGGGTTGATAGGAGTAGTAACCTACACCATATATAGCGTATCAGGGGTCACAGAAGTAATAATATAATAGTTAACAGGGGTGAGTAACGTCGCACAATGTGTAATGTGCGACGTACTTTCTAATCTGTTAACTGAAAAGGTGAAGCCTTAGAAGAACTGCCACTCATCACCAACTAATTACAACTACTACTTCTCAACAACTTACACAATACTTACAACTAACTATTATCAAACATCTTCTTTATGTATATCTTTAGTACCGAACTCTTCTATAGTTCTTCTCTGCTTAATAACCACAACTAGTCTTTCATAAGGTTCAGGATACTTTTCATCAAATCCAATATCTCTAGTTATATCTACAGAAAAAGTTAAAGGATTATCTATCTCCTTAGCCACTAGACTAGCCCATTTACTAAAATCACTATCCTTCTTCGTAATACTACCCTCATTCTCGGATGATTCATTACTCTCTTCATAAAAGCCAGTTATCCTTAATATGGTTATCCATTCCTTAGGATAGTCCTTAGAGAATTGTTTACTCTTAACTAACTTACCTAATACTTGCTCTAGCCTATTTAAACGCTTTATTCCCATTCCCTACTCCTTACCTTATTATCAAAAATATATATAAACCAACCTATTATCAGGCATTATCCCCATCTGGTCATAATAACCGTCCCCATCATAGTTATATTCACTTATTCTAATACTTCCATCTTTATAAGCTTTCTCAACCCACATAGCATGTCCGGTCTTAGAATAAGGATAAATAGCAACACTCTTGTCTCTAGGAGTATAGCCAATAGCTATTCCGGCTTTCTTTGCCATAATAGGCCATTGTTTAGCGTCTCCCCAATACTTGGTTGAATATCCATATTGCTGCTCCACTTTATACGCCGTATAGCTAACACACTCCCTATTATGCATATTCCATTTATCAGTTATTGAATCCTTGGGTGCATTAGCTAAGTAAGATGGATACTTTACTTCATTAACACCGTGGCTTATTGCCAGAATTGCAATTAACACTATCAACGATATAAATGCTCTCATCTTACTTCCTATTAAGTAGCTGGTTTACGGCCTGCCTACTTATCCCCATCGCCTTAGCTATCTGGCTCTGGTTCATCCCACTAGCCATTAGACTCTTAACTAATTCCACTCTCTTTAGCCTCTGCTTCTGGGATTTACTTAGCTTCTTTTTCTCCATACTACCAATATACTCTTTAAGTGGATAAATGTCAACTATCTAATCAATAAAGTATTGACATTCTTATTTATGTGAGCTATACTGTAAGTATCATCAATTCAACTGTAAAGGACATACAGCGGTTGATGAACAAATTAAGTAGCACCAAGCAGTAACATTCTTCAATCTCAAGGAATAGAAACAATTGAGAATAGCGAACGTGCTACACCCTCTAGGTTCTCACATGAGACCACAAAGAGTAGCTAGATCTAATTAATCTAGTCTCGGTACGAGTGCAAGCGGCTCCCACAGTCTCAGATGAGAGCCTAGAAAACAAAAAAGGACAAATATGAAATATAAAGTCGGTACTAAATTAACAATTAAAAACAGTAAAGCTAAGACTCTACATGAAGATTTACTCAACACCATCTTCTGGAGTGCAACAATCTTTCTCTTTCTTTACTGCATGTTCGCTTAAGGGGGAATATGGAATACGAACTTAGTTCTGGAACTACTCCAGTTGATGATGTAATCATGGAATTGTTATGAGGGAGTACTTATCTTCACCTATTACATTCAAGATATTAGTATTATCTTTAGTCGGAGTGTGGAGTTACATCGTACTTTCGCTAATAGAATACATAAATAAATAATAGAGCCCCGGGGACAAACCAGCGAGAGCTGGAACCGGGGCTTTTTTATTATCTCACAATAAGCGTATCTATTTATAAGGACAATCCTTCTTTTTATGATCTTGTTTGCATATTGGGCACATTACTCTTCTTCCAATCTATTTGGCAGGGGTGGCCAGACTCGAACTGACACGTTTAGTTTTGGAGACTAAACTCTGACCTTCAGTCACCCCTTCATGTTTAAAACTCCAAACACCCTTATTCTGCTTATCGCAGTCACTGCAGTAATATCTAAATTGAACCTCTTTATAGGTAGTTATGGTCTCATAACCAACTATCGTCTCTTGGGATTTAGGCTTCCATAATTGATACCATTTTCTTTCGATAGTTTTATAAATAGGCTCTCTTGTAGAAGACTGTAGTTTGAAGTCCTCTTTAACGGGCTTACCTTTGTAAAGCATTTTCTGCTCCTGGACAGCACCACAACAACTAGAGGCGTGTTTATACCACATTCTCTTAGGGGGGTCATAGATATATCTAGCTTTCATCTTCTTACCTTTCCTTTACCTAGAGGCTGGGGCTTCCGCAAGCCGTCTGCGAGCAGAAGTTATCCCAGCCTTACCCCTGGACTGGCTGTTATTGCGTACAGGGGTTACCAAAGTATTCCGCAAAGTTTACATACCCAATTTAATGGCAGCGCAGAATATTGTCTTTGGTTTATGGGCTGTAGGTTGTTTCCCCTATTTACCTCAAGTCAGTTGGTTGTAAACTTGAGCACCCATCTATTTATATTAATGTGCAAAGCTTGCGTTTACTGTAACTGTATGGGCAGTGGATTTGTAAGTAACTGTAAAAGGTTCACCATCTGGAATATCACCTTGAGTAGTCACGTTTTCTGCGCCACAAGTAAGACAAGTGCCTGGCTGTTCTTTGCCATCCTCACTTACCGGAGCGACAATACCACTATGCGGACATAGGCTTGGATTAAGTCTATAGAAGTCACTCCAACGCTTCAATCTTGCTAGTCGTTCTTTTAGTTGCGGGTCTTTTTTATGTTGTTCTTCCATGAACTCTCTAAAACTTTTACCTTTCATTCTTCTTCCTTTCCCTGTTAGTTATTTATATTAAGAGCAGGTTGCTAGCAGTAATTGCTCTCTTTACTTGTGATGAACATAGGCTGTTCAAACCCTCACAAGACGGCTGAGTCTAGTATGGCTACCTTTTATCAGTCCTTTACTGCTAGATGTCTGCCCTTAATCTTGATTAGCCTGGAGAGCAGCAAGGAACAATCTTAATACATAACGGAGCGTATCTCACTCTTTGCTTATTAAGCTTGCTGCTCATTTCAGCTAACCAATTTAGTGATGGGCAACCCCGAGGAGGTGTGCCAGTTAGTCCCCAACTGGTAGCCGTAGCTATGGACTCACACCCCGCCTACCGAGTCGAACGGTGGACGTACCCTCTACAGGGCTACCCATCATATTTAATGTACCAATCCTATTTAACGTCCAGGATTAGGACGGGGTAACTTCTTCTCAAACTCTGGATTATATTCATCAAAAACGTCTTTGTAATATTCGGGTGGCTCTTTGACATAATCACACATTATTTCTGTCATTTTCTCATGATCTTCATGGTCACGTTGGAATTGCATCATGTGGTCGCTCTCTTGTCCTCTAAAGTGCATTAACTTAACATCACAGAAATGACAAACACTATGTATATTTCTACCCATTATCCTAGCCTCCTTAATTGCCGTTCTCTAATTCCGTTTCCAAAAGCTGCGCTAGCAACTGCCGTAATATCACCAGCTTTTTTAGCTTTATAGGGTGTTTTACCGTCTACATATATTATTTCCTTCTCAACATAATCTTTGATGGCTTTAACAAATGCTTTTACTTCTTCATCGTAATTTGTTAAATGTAAATCTTCTACCTCTGTATCGTAATCCATATGCTCACACTTCAGATAATAGCCATCATTGGCTGGAGCATCTTTAGAAATACCAGGCACACCACCTTTTTGAATGTGTAAGATTTTTAGTATGTCTTCTATATCGTCAGGCATTATTGCTCACCTCTTAATTTCCTTTATTACTTCACCGATTTTCTTGGCTTCCGTGAGGTTTTTAGCCCAGTGCAAGCCTGTAATATAAGTTTTATAGCCTGGGTAAACATAACCACCAGTAGTTGAAGTACTTTGATGACTTATTTGCTCAACCTTGATTTTGTAGAGCTTGAGTTTAAGAAATTCGTCATCTCTCTTTATGGCATCCCAGATGTCCTTTTTGGATATGTAGATTCTGCCTCCATTTGGGTGATGATATTCTATATACTCCGTGAAAGAATATTTATCGTTATTGTCCATCATTAAATATCTTTCTTCCTACCACAGTAACATTCAAAGTAGGGCTTAACTTTAGTCGACATATTCAATACCTTAACCCATAAACACTTATGCCAGCGGTCATCTTTAGGGTCTTTATAAAAACCTGCAGCCATCTTATTCCCCCCTCATAGCTTTACGGGCTTCTTCAGCAATGTTTACTAAATTTGGGCGTGGTAAAGGCGATTGTATATACTCCACTACCGCAGAGATAGCTTCAGATAGTTTTTGAGCCTGGGATTCGGCTAAGTCAAATTCCTCGCTTATTAAAGGAGGGGTTGAATTTTTATAAGAAAACATTTGATAAAAAGCTAGTCTGAACCGTTCTTTCTTCTCGGTTTTGAGAGGTTTTAGGGCGTATGTATCACCAAAAGCAGGTCCGGTTACAGCTCCATGTAAACCTACTAATTCAAATTCTTGACCATCTTCAGTTTTAATTTTCATATAAATAAAGTCCTATTAGTATCGAAAGATAGGCACAAATACCTCCTATAATAAATCCTGCTATAAAATCATTTGTCATTGCATGCTCCTTAATAGTTGTTTTACTTCGTCAATAGCCGCGTTATATCCGTAAGGTTGCTCACCAATATCTCGGTTTCCAAATACTCCACTTTGAATTCATGTAATATCTCTATCCATTCTTTCATGATTGCTCCTTAAGCCATTTAATATCACTTGATGTGTGGTCGGTGAATATATCTGTGTGGCCTCCAGCTCTAACACATTTCAGTTCGTCTTCTACGCCTTGTATGTAAGCTTTCTTTTCAGCTTCTTCCACTTGTGTAGATATGAGGTGCTCAAACTTAGGAGGATATTTTTTTAAAGCTTGGTTCATGGTTAAGTCTTTAGCTTCTGCTCTAATTTGTAAAATCAATTCTTCTATTTCGCTTCTTAAAGTGTTCATGAATCACCACCAACTTTAGTTACTTGGCCGTAATATTCCTTTTCGTGCTCAAATTCTCCGTCAGTGAAAGATGCGCAGTAGTGACCGCAATGCTTACACCTATCTATGAAATACCAACGATTGCTGTCTAAGTCTTGGAAGGCTAATCCCGACATATAATCGTGCCCTACTATAGGTGTACCGTCTTTAGCGAATGTAGATTTTAAGATACATTTAAAAGCCTGCTCGTCGTTCGGATATTCTGGTGTTCTTCCTATGATTTCATCTTTAGTCATCATTTTCTCCATCATGGTAATACTCGGTTAATGGATACCAGTTAATACCGTCTACAGTCCAGTAAGTACCTTTTTCAGTTGTCTTGGTCGTGTATCCTGGTTCTTTTTGCTGTTCTTCGGTTGGGTTTGCCATGTAATTCTCCTTTAAATTATTTGCGCTTCTCAAGGTGAGGTTCATAATGTATCCCACCATATATCCATGAAAATATCGTTAATTTCTTCTTCGCTTCTCATTTATCTGCCCCTAGTCCTAGCTCTTTAGCTCTTCTTAATTTGACGTGTAATTCTGCATGGTGTTTCGTACACAACCACACTCCAGTAAACCAATGCTCTTTATCATATCCGTGTGTATGATGGAAGTTAACTTTGGTTTCATTGCACTCTTGACAAGGAAGTTTTTCAAACTTTCCAGCATAAACAGCATTGTTGACAGCAACTCTAGCCGCAGCTTTGTCTTTATGCTTGGCTTGATACTTGTATATATCAGCTTTGCGCTTCTCCCAGTTTTTTAACCTATATTCCTCGTTGCGTCTATTAACACTTTCACGACCTTGTCTGTGATACCACTCTCGGTAATAGCGATTATTCTTTTCTCTCTGTTCTTCCAAGCTTGGGTTGCTATTCATTTTAATTGGAATAGATGGCGCAAAATCCCTTGCGTGTTCTGGTGGGCCTTTATCACGCATTTCGTCTGATAAGCTTTTCATTTTGCTCATGATACCCCCCAAAACGTATAACCAAGTGCTAGACCCACTGTAATCTCTAGTACGAAAAGTAATATGTATTGCCAAACAGGTAAAGTTACTTTGTTTTTCATTTTGCTCATGATTTAACCTTGGTTATAAGTTTAATTAATTTATTAACTTTATAGCGTGGAAGCCTAACCGAAAAACTACCTTTGCCTTCTTCTACATAAACTACTCTAGGATAATTTTTTTTCATTTATTTAGCTCCTTCCGTTGCGCTTCAAGCAACTTATACTCTTCTTCAATAGCATCACAAATTTCTTCATAGTTATGTATTTGCTGGTCTATAGATTCCCAGGCATCTCCATCTATTAAATTGTAGAGTTTATCGTTACTAGCCTTTTGTGCATCCAAGCAAGCTAGAGCTACATGTTTAGCTACAAGGTCAATAAGTGCGTCTTGAAAACGATGGTCATTATTTCGTCCGTCTGGGTCTTCTTCGTCATTTACAAACCAATTGCCGTTTTCCCACTTAACCCATAAATCTAGGACTTCTTTTTCTATCAGCTTCCTATTTTCTTTATTCTTCATTGGAGTTCTCAATCTTTCGTTCGTATTCAATAATGAGGTCTGTATGAGCTTGCAACCTTTGTGCTTCGTTAGCGTATTCTGCCTCTTCTAACTCATACATTTCTTCAAAGAACTCATCTAAAAGTTTCGCTATCTTACTCATATTATTTAGCCTCCCTTACTATTTTGTAGGCCTGCCTAAACCCGCAGGTGCAAACTTTCTCGTGTATTACATCGAATCCAACAGCAGCGGGGGAAAGGTAAGTTTCACCATCACTGAATACTGCTTTATAGAGCAGGGATTTGGTTATCCTTTCCTCGTATTGATGGACGTGATTTGCTACAAGAATGCTCATTTATTTACCTTTAGAGTCCTTACCGTAGCATTTGACATGGTAAGCTTTGCCATCTTTCGTGTAGTAGGCAGAATCTTCAAGAGGCCATAGCATTAAAGTTTTTCCACAAACTGGGCAATTAGTTTTGCACCTGGGCTTTAATAGTTGGCGGTGCTTCCACATCTCGTTTTCTAGATTATTAAAATCCTCAGTCCAGTCTTTAGGATCTTTAATCTCCAACCATTTCCTTAATATTTTCTTCACCTTATTTCTTCCTCCACATATTGGTATCGAAATCTTCACATAAGAACTTGTGTGGCCATTCTATTCGCCAGGTTTCTGCTATGTTGCGGAGCCAAAACAAAGGATTTATGGTTTTGTTGCGTGATAGGTAGGCGGAACAATAACCCAGTCCGCTCTTAAGTCGTTTGGCATAAACATACTTAATAAAATAAGCAATGCTATAAACCAACCAAGGATCGCTAAAGGCCCAATCTTCTTTGCCAGATGTATTAGATTTTCCACTCATATCTCTCCTGTTAACTTGCCAAGTACTTTAAAAGTGGAAGCTCTGTATTAACTGTTAAATTTTCCCTAAATTCACTAACGGTTTTAAATCGAAATTCGTTCCAATAATCATTCTTGCTGTCGTATACAATTAAGCATCGTCCGTCTGCTTCACTATTTGCCGATAACCTTCCCTGTACAAAATCGAATATTCTGTTTTTTACCTGCGAACTGTAAGATTCCCCGTTTATAGTGACTCTTATATAAAGCCTGATGCTTCTAGATGACTTAATCCGCATATTTGAGCCTTTCTGCCCTAGCCTTACCGCCCATGCTTTGAATTAGGCGTCGCTTTTCAGGATCTAACATTCTTAGACCCTTGGGTCCTTTTTTAGTACCTCCTTTTTTACCCCCTTCTGACCTAGATTTACGAATAATTTCTATCTCCTTTTTGGAGAACCCCGTGATTATTAACCCTTCTTCCCATTTGCCCATTTCTATTCCCCCGTTATCTCACCAAAAATGATCTTTCCTTCTATGTCCCATATTTTCCAGGCGTGTACTTCATGAATATATGAATCCTCAACTGCCAAACAGTCCGTAAATGCCTTGATTAAATTGTCAATATCCGGCTTATTTTTATGCGGTTGTAAGCACATCTCTGCCTTTTTCTTCTTTGACCATGAACTAGGCATCGGAATATAGAAGACGACATTAAGACGTTCCGGTAATGGACCCTTAACTAATAAATTAAGTGCGTCTTTATATTCGTAGTAACGTACAACTGCCGGACGTTTCTTCCACTTATCGCGCTGTGTCATGCGAGGCTTGCCTATCGGCGTCACTTCAAGTTTAGTCACCATTTTTCAACCTAAATTTCTGAATTATCCTGCCGTGAGAACTTTTGCGTTTAGTCCTTGTGAACCCAACGCTTTCAAAGTCCGGACTAATAAAGACACTGCCGAGAATTTTAGGATTTAGATATTTTGGTGGTGGGCAATACTTCCATACAGTATCGCTAGTTACATACGGTGCCCCTCCTCGGAGATGCAGCCGCATAGAGCGCCTCGCATCTTCAAGCCACGCTTTTTTGTTTTCTGTGATGAAGCTAAACGTCTGTTGAGTCTGCATTTTCAACCTTCTTTTTCCATGATGGGACACGCTTACTTATCCGTCCGCCCTTAGCACCCGCTGTTCTAGCTAGCTCACGATTGGCATAAAATCCTCCCGTATGACCAGCTTTACCGCCTTTTGCGCCCTGTACTGAATAAAAATCCGCTCCATATTTTGCTTTATTGGTGGCAGCGGCTTTTGCCCCACCCTCTTTTGTGCCTGCCATATAATCTCCTTAATTAGGAAATGGATCGCTATACTCTTCGTTAGGAAGAGGAGCTCCATCTCCAAAAGTTTGTTGTTTAGTTTGTTGGAATTTATCGTATCCCTTAGGTTGTGGTGCGCTTGTTTTAGATTCAATTGGCGATCCAGAGCCATTAGTTGTCGTACTAAGGTCTGTTGCGTACTGTTTTACCTCATGAAACATTTTCACTAACTGAACTGCTCCGTCTTTTACTGCAGAGTACGGAAACTCACCACTTCCACTTTCTGGAGTACCCATTACGTTTACGTAAGCCCTGTACACTAAAGCAATCGCCCACCTGGTATTTGTGCCTGGCTCATACTCAGATGAACCCTTACTAGACGAATTGTTTTGTTGTGGTGCGCCTTCTGGAACTTTGTCTGTCTTGAATCTTAATCTCTTGCCCGAGCGAGTCTTTTCTAGGTGGCCATAATATTTCTGTCCTTCTACGGGCGGATCTTTCTTAAGCCACATGAACGTCTCAGCGTCACCTTGAAAAATTACGTTGTACCAAATGTTTCCGTATTGGTCAGGGTCAAACCCTTCAATCTCTGCTACGTTCTTTACTTCGTAATATCCTGGCGCACCTTCTTGAAAATTACCCTCCATTTTTCCCCCTACTTAATTCTTAATTTGTATTCGCGTACCACGATTCCGGCTAGAATCACGCCAGCCACTACCTGCCATACTGGTAATAGACCAATACCGCTATGTACTTTTGGCTGGGTTGCAAGTTTTATCACGGCCGCCACTAATGCAGCCACAACAAAAAGCTCATAAATAACTTCAACTGTCTGTCCTGTAACCTTGCTGGCGTATTTGAGTTTGTCTACCATATTTGTCCTTTCTTTTGGTTAATCGTTATCAATGACCCAATATGTTTCCGTGTATGGGCCGTAGTAATCCGGAAAATGGTCGTAATCGTAATGCGAATATTCGCTATCTACCATCTCCTCGTAGTCTTGGTCTTCTATGTAGCCCATTAGAACGGAGGCTCCTTTAATATTTTTTTAATGAATTGGTTGACCTTACGATTGGAATAACCTAAGTCTCCAACCCGTTGGTAACTTTGCTCATTTGATACGAATTTTTGCCTTCTTTTAATTTCAAGTTCCTTTCTACAATTTGTGCCCCTTATGGCTCCTCCAAAAAAGGTGCAAAAACAAAGGCAAACCAAAGTGGAGTTTGGGCACATGTTCTTTTAGGGGCATGAGAGCTAGTAGTAACCCTGTTGCCATAGCTACTCGGTGTGCTGCAGAATTCCTTTAACCGTTTCCAGTTACGACCAGCACTACTGCCCCTAAGATTTACCAGTTGTGGTTGTTGACCCAGTAGTTATAGGCTGCTGCCCAACTACCGTATCTTGCGAGCGCGTATGAATTAGCCCAATTGAGCTGACATACGGCGTCACTCCATCCACATCCAGTCTTTGAGTAGGGTAAAGCTTGAGGTAGTCCGTGCGCCCCTGTGTTGGGTTCTGTCGCATCTGGATTCCATGTACTTTCGTGCGAAACAATATAATCTACGTAACCGTAATCGGATGAAGATATATTGCTAGCAGAAAGCCAAGCGTCTTTACCTTGTAAGACTGGTACTGGTTCCGGCGTAGGAGCCGGATTCTCCGCCTGTGGAGCTGGTTCGGGATTTACGGCTTGCGCCTGCTGTTCCACGTCCGCTTTAGTCACAGTCGGTTCTTTTTTATCAACAATGCCCATCCTAACTTCTTGTGAGTTATGCGATTGTTGATGAACCGTTTTGTTAATGTGCGGAGTCGGCTGCACCACCAAAGAAATTGACAATGCAAAGCCTAGGCCTATTAATGACTTAATAAGCTCTCCTATTTTTAGCTTCAGGAATTTTGGCTTCCTGTTAGCCATTAACACCTCTGAGAACTACATCTCAGAAATATGAAGGGCCTTGTCGCTTATTCCCTGCCCTTGAGGAAACTAAGTCGGCGTTCTTCGAGGAAGTCATAAGTGATTATGTATGGCTTCCACCCTGTTTCACCTAAGAAACAGGGACAGAAGTTATATATAATCACTTATTGGAGCCGTGACCGGGACTTGAACCCGGGACCCCTTCCTTACCATGGAAGTGCTCGGGTCCTATAACATTCTATCTCTGTTGCTGAGATGTTTT
>Ga0070679_100003110_pt1 | contig 15171 bp, 8 predicted proteins | sample KBSC63BmetaG_FD_65652 | JGI IMG/M metagenome (GOLD analysis project Ga0070679, IMG submission 65652) | Corn rhizosphere microbial communities from Kellogg Biological Station, Michigan, USA - KBS C6-3B metaG | ecosystem: Host-associated > Plants > Roots > Rhizosphere | place: USA: Michigan... | reverse complement strand
GCGCGCACGGCGTAGCTGCGGCCGGCTTCGGCGTCGACGGTGAGCGGCGACGAGCCGCGGCTGCGCCCGTCGACGTAGACGAGCGCGCCCGGCGGATCGGTCTCGATGCGCAGCGACGCGGCGGCGGGGCGGCGTAAGTAGGGCAGCGCGGCGAGCCCGACGGCGAAGAGGAGCAGCAGCACGGCGAAGGTCATCATCACCGGCAGGAGCACGGCGGTGCGCGGCGGCGGCGAGCGCGGCGCCAGATCTTCGTGACGGCGGCCGCGGCGCGTCGGGATGGTGGTGATTTCGCCCGTCGCCGGGCGGCCGCTGACGATGCGCTCCTCGAAGATGCCGAGCGTGCGCAGCTGGGCGCGGTTCGCCGACAGGTCGAAGCTGCAGATGACCTCGGTCGCCGAGCCCGCGAAGATGTGGAACCCGACCTCGGAGGCGGCGTTGCAGATGAGGTAGAGCCCGAGGCCGGCGCCGCCCGCCTTGCGATCGATCTGCTCGCCACCTTCGGCGGAGGCGTGCAGGCACTTGTCGAGGTACCAGAGGATCGTCTCTTTGCGCAGCGTGCCGAAGGCGTCGCGCACGCTGACGGCGAAGCGCTCGCCGTCGCAGCCGTACTGCACGATCGCTTTTTCGTCGGCGCGCATGAGCACGCGCTCGCGCACCGGCACGTCGGCGAACAGCGGCTTGCCTTCGTGGTCGACGGGCGCGTCGTAGAGCGCGTTCATCAGCATCTCGTCGATGCACTGATCGATCTGCTCGCGGTACTTGCGACGCACGCCCATGGCGTGCGCGAAATCGCCGATGACGGCGATGGCCGCCGACTTCTCGTTGTAGTCGCTCACCATCGCCGAGTAGATGCGCGTGCCCCAGGGCAGCACCTTCTCGACGCCGAACAGATCGCGCGCCAGGAGCTTGGCGACGGTCGCGGTGACCTGGCTCGCGGTGAGCACGTCGCCGACGAGCACGGCGGGGACGCGGGCGTCGGCGAGGAGCGCGGTCATCCACTCGAGATCGGGGGCGGGCAGGATCGGAACGAGGCGCGCGCCGTCGGGCAGGCGGGCGGCGAGCGACACCACCGCGGCGGGCAGGACCGCCGGGCCGGGCGGCGTCAGCGCGTCGGCGATGATGCGTGGCGGCAGCTCGACGAGCGCGAGGTCGAACTCGATGCGCCCGCTGGCTTCGTCGAGCGCGCCGTAGCTCTGCACGGCGGCGCCGGCGGCCATCGCGCCGGCGGCGAGGCGCTTCTGCAGCGGCTTGTCCGCGGCGACGACCATGACGCGCTTCGACAGCACGCCCTTATATTACCCGTTCATAACTCGTTTTGCGAAATCGGAAAGAATCCATCGTAATAATATTGCCAGAAGCGCCCGAAGGTCACGGCGCCGAAGACGTTGACCGCCACGCCGACGAGGATCAGCGCCTTCCAGGTGCGCGTCAGCGGGCGGCCGCCGATCGCGAGCAGCATGATCAGGGCGAACGAGAAATCGTTCGAGAATCGATATCCGAATTGTACCCAGCCGTCGTTCTGGTACAGAAACCCGGCCAGCGCGATCGGCGCGATCACGCACCACAACGCCGTGTGCAGCGACGATTTCACGCGCGGCCAGAGCAGATAGAGGTAGGCCGGCGTGGTGATGAGGAGCGACATGCCGTGCCAGGAGAGCTGGAAGTAGGGTGGTTTCGCGATGAGCTTGGGCGTGAGCGTGAGCGCGCAGCTCAGGTTGCGCGCGAGGAACGAGAAGTTGGTCAGGCCGTAGCGCTGGATGCGATCGGTCCAGCGCACGTTGAGATAGAAGTGGCCGAACTCGCCGAAGGCGCCGAAGCGCGCCCAGTTGAAGGCGAAGCCGAGCCCGCCGAGGAGGATGATGGGCACGCCGAAGGCGACGATCTTCTTGATCGGCACCTTGCGCCCGTATGCGCGCCACGCCTCGTAGAAGAAGAAGAGCGCCCACGAGGCGATGTGCGGCCGCGTGAGCAAGAGCGCGCCGACGCACAGTCCGGCGAGGATCGGCCGGCGCGCCTCGAGCGAGGCCAGCACGCACAGCCCGGTGAGCACGGTGGCGACGACGTGCGCGGTGTACCAGACCTGGCCGATCACCGACGAGTAGAAAAAGACCGTGCCGAAGCCGAACATGCCGACGAGCCACAGGTCGTCCTCTTCCGAGCGCGTGGAGTCGCCGCGGGCGGACAGACGGCGCAGGACGAAGAAGAGCAGCATCGGCGCCAGCGCGGCGAGGATGACGGTGAAGAGCACGTCGTTGAAGGCGAGGCCGAAGATGGCGACGAACGGCAGGAACAGCAGCGCCGGGAAGGGCGGGAACGAGACGTAATACTTCTTCCAGCGGTTCTGGATCTGATCGGCCGTGATGCGCTCGGGCTTGCCGCCGCCGAGCGCGTGGAAGTAGGTCGGCTGCGAGCGCAAGAAGGCGCCGGCGACGGTGCGCCCGTCCTTCAAGTGCAGATACTCGACCTCGGCCCAGTCGTCGGTGCCCGGCGGCGGATGGCCGAGATCGAGCTGGCGGTGCAGGAACATCTGGGCCTGATACGAGAAGTGGATGTTGTTCGAGCGGTGCAGGATGCGGTTTCCCGAGGCGGCCGCATATCCGACGAGAAACACCGCGTAGATGGCGAGGCCGATCTTCGTATTTCGCGACAACGTGATCATTGTTGAACCGCGCGCTCGCCTTTGCTCGGCGCGCCAAGTCGGCTCACTGCACTCGCCTCCGGGGCGCGAAAATCCCTCGCGTCGGCTCGCGCGCTGGGCTTGGGCCGCTCGTAGACGGTCACGATCGGGACGCCTTCGTCGTCGAGGACGAGCGAGGGACGGGCGGTGCCGTAGAAGTCCCAGATCCAATATTCATATTTGCGGAAGTGCATCTCGTGAATGACCATCGCGATGTCGCTCGCCTTGACGCCCGGCTCCTCGAGCCCGGTGTTGCGAATGTCGGGGCGCAGGCGGCCTTCGCGCACGTCCATGTTGAGCTGGATCTGGTTGGTGTCGTGCCAGTAGACCGGCGCCGCGGGGCGCGCGTGTGCGTTGATCCAGGGCAGGATGCCGCGCGTCGCGTAGCCCCAGAACTGGCGGTTCATCCCGAGATCGGCGCCGCCCGCCGGGCCGCCGGCGACGATGTTGTAGTGCGTGAGCGCGTACGGATGCGAGCGCCAGGTCTCGGCGACCGCGGGCAGGCAGACGAGCGTGGCGAACGCCGGCACGAGCCAGCGCGGCCGGTTGCCGAGCGCGGTGGCGATGGCGTGCACGGCGTAGCCGGCGAGGAGCGCGAGGAACGGGATGGTCGCGTGGAAGTGCTTGGTCGCGCCGAAGATGGGCGCGCGTGTGACCGTGAGGATGGCCATCGGGAAGATCGCGTTGATGCCGACGAGGAGGCCGGTGGCGCGGGTGTCGACGGGCGCGGTGGTGTCGACGTCGGACGTCGACGGGGCGATGCCGCGCGCGTGCCACCAATCGGCGACGAGCGCGACAGAGCCGACGAGGCCGAGGACCATCGTCGTCAGCGGCAGCGTCAGCGCCTCCATCACGTAGGGAAACGAGAGCGGGAAGGGCGGCTTGTTATAGTTCCGCCCGAGATACTCCATGTTGTAGTAGACGTGGTGCACGTGGAACGCGACGTAGCCGGAGAAGTGGCGAATCGTGTCGAACCATAGCCACGGCCAGCACGCGACGTAGACGGCGACGCCGAGCGTGCCCATGTAGATCCACGGGCGCAACGGCGGCAGGCGGCGCCGCTGCCAGGCGACGAAGAGCCAATGCGGCGCCAGCACCGCCGGCAGGAAGAAGGCGTTGTGCTTGGTGGCGAGCGCGAGGCCGAAGAGGACGCCGGTGCGCCACCCCCATTTGCGCTCGTCGAGCGCGCGCCAGTAGGCGTAGACGACGGCCACCCACATGGCCGCGATCGGCGCGTCGAAGCAGGCGAGCTGCGCGTCGAAGAAGAGGCGCGGCGCGGCGAGCGACAGCGTGGCGGCGACGAGGCCGGCCGCGCGCGACCAGGCAGCCGCGGCGAGCAGGTACACGAGCATCGCCATGAGCGCGCTCAGGATGTCGGCGGGCAGGCGCATCGCCGCCTCCTCGTCGAGGAGGTTGAGCGTCGTGTGCTTGTGCGCGTAGCCGATGGGGTGGCGGCCGGCCTCTTCGGGGCAGTGACAGCGGTGCAGGAGGCGCCACGACAGCCCGAAGAGCGACTTCATGAGCGCGGGGTGCTCGTGGTTGTACTCGAAGCCGCGCGACAGGGCGCCGGTGGTGAAGCTGCGCTGCGGATGGCCGTGCAGCGTGTTCTCGAGGAGATCGCCGTACCAGGACCAGTAGATCTCGGCGGCGTCGAAGTAGACGCCTTCGTCGCGCGTGTTGCCTTGGGTGCGCCCGCCCCAGACGAGCGCGACCAGCGCGACGACGAAGACGAGGAGCGCGATGCGCTTGTCGGCGCGCGTCGGCACGCGGATCATCGCGGCACCACCGGCGTCATCGGCGTCATCGGCGTCATCGGCGTCATCGGCGCGCCTCGGCGTGGAATCCGAAGTTGCGCCACGCGGGATCGGCGGCGGAGACGTGGAAGGTCACCGCGTGGCGCGTGCCGGCGAGCGCGCGCGTGTCGAGGTCGAAGCGGCGCCAGCCGTCATCGTTGCCGATGCGCGTGCGCAGCTTCTCGACGCCGTCGACGTCGACGCTGAAGTCGACGAGGCCGCTGCCGTGCAGGCGCGCGTAGTAGTCGTGCATGCCGGCGTAGACGACGAGATTCTCGCCGAGCGACACCTCGCCGTAGGCGAGCGTGGTGGCCACGCGATCGGCGGGGACGAGCAGGCCGCGGCGCGGGCGATAGTCGATCTCGAGCGTACGCCGCTCGACGCGCGTGCCGCCGCAGAGCCAGCCGTGGGCCGGATCGCCGAAGCAGGGCTGCGTGCCGCGCAGGACGCGCGCGTCGGCGGCGCTGGCCGTGAAGTCGTAGACCACCGGCGTCGCCGGCTTGTCGTAGAGCGCGACGCGCACGCGGCCGTGCTCGGACTGGTGCGCGAGCTGGGCGCCCTTGGCGTCGGGCGCGTGGGCGCCGCGGATCGAGACTTCCCAGACGCGCGCGTAGCGATCGGCGTCGCTGCGGCCCGCCATCTCGACGGTGACCAGGTCGCCGAGGTGGGCGCGGCCGATCTGATCGACCCACGCCGGCGCGAAGGCGATGACGTCGCCGGGCTGGAAGCCGGCGCGCACCTCGGCGGCGGCGGCTTCCCAATCGGCGTCGGTGGCCACGCGCGAGCGCGCGGTCAGCGCCGAGCCCGTCTCGACGACGGCGACGAGCGCGACGAGCGCGACGAGGATGGCGGCGGCTCTCCGACTCACTGGAGCTCTTTGTCTATCACGTTCGGCACGAGCAGATAGCGCGGCACCGTCGGCGAGCCGGAGACGACGTGGGGGCCGGCGATGGTGCCGGCCATGCGGTAGTCGTCGAGCAGGCGCGGCCACATCTGCCAGTTGCCTTCGATCTTGTCGTCCATGACCACGAGCGCGAAGCGGTGCGCGTCGAGCGCGTCGACGAGGCCGCGCGGCGCGCCCATGCCGGCGCGCCAGATGTCCATGACGCCCATGCGGTGCAGGTAGTCGCGCTTGCCCGCGAGGTGCGCGTAGAACGGGTGGAACGGGATGAGCACGTCGCCGTCGGTGGTGCGCAGCCGCGCGATCAAGGAGTCGCCGGCGGCGCGATCCTGCCTGGTGGGGATGAAGATGCGCGGATCGTAGCCGGTCGGCACGAGCAGCGCCTCGGGATGCCACGACGCCGGAATGTGGCGGCCGACGATCGGCAACAGGCCGCCGGGCGACGTGAGGATCGAGAGCGCGAGCAAGAGGTAGACGGCGGCGGGGCGCAGGCGCGGCGGCGAGCCGTGGCGATCGTCGACGAGGTTGCCGGCGGCGACGCCGATGGCGATCGCCGGCAGCATGATGCCGGGCATGAAGGCGTTGGTGAACGCCCACTGCGTGCCGAAGCTGAGGCAGGCGGCGAAGATGCCGGTGAGCGCGAACAGCGTCGCGTAGACCAGGCCCGGCGTGCGGCGACGGACCAGCGCCCAGGGCACGAGCAGGATCGCCGGGCCGAGGATGAGCGCGAGCCGCGCCGGCGTGCCGAAAAAGGCGCGCGCGGCGAAGAAGTCGTGCTTGCGATGGAGCACGCTGGTGTAGGTCCAGAACCAGCCGCTGGTGGCGTGGTTGCAGATCCACAGGGCCGGCAGGCCGACGACGGCGAGCGTGAGGCCGTAGACGACGGCGACGCGCGGCGAGGCGATCAAGAGGAAGAGGCCGAGCACGACCATGAACGGCGAGGCCGTCTGCTTGACGAAGAACGCGGCGACGAGGATGAGCGCCGCGGCGACGCCGCCGCCGTAGCGGTTGCGCTTCCACCAGCCGACGCAGAGCGCGGCGGTGACGAGGCCCATGAAGAGCGAGTCGGGGCGCGCGAGATCGTAGAACGTGCCCGTCGGGACGAAGGCGCCGAACAGGATGGCGATGGCGCACAGCGCGGTGGCGCGCGAGCCGCCCTCGCGGCGGGCGTAGACGTAGCCGAGCACGGCGACGGCGAAGAAGCCGGCGATCGAGATGAAGCGCCCGAGCTTGTAGCCGATGCCGAAGATCGCGCCGAAGAGGGCGACGAGCGCGGGATAGCCGGGCGTGTAGAGGTAGGGGATGAAGTCGACCGACGGCGGCGCGTAGATCGGCTGGCCGGCGGCGAGGCGCAGCGCGTGGTCGAGCATGCCGCCTTCCATCCACTCGAGGTCGTAGGGATAGGCGAAGCGGCGCGCGAAGACCCAGCAGAGAAGGAGGATGAACCACGCCGCCAGCGCGAGCGCGACGCCGCGGAAGACCTTGTTGGCGGTGGTCATGCGCACGTCACGGAGCCACCGTCACCGACGCGGCGTCGACGGCGTTGTCGGGGCGCGCGCTCGATCCCGCCGCCTTGGCGCGCTCGTTTCCGCGCCACATCCCGATGCGCAGCGTGGTGGTGCCCACGGGCCAATCGGGCGGCAGCGTCACGTGGATGCGATCGCGCACGAACGTGCCCGGCCGGAGGCGCACCAGCGGCATCGTGCCTTCGACCGGCTCGTGATCGGCGTTGATCATCCGGCCCGGCCCGACGACGTGCGCGAACAGCTTCCAGCCGGCGGGGATCGGCTGCGCCGCGTGCAGGTAGATCGTGAAGTCGAAGGCGTCACCGCGACGCAGCGGCGCGCCCGGTCCGTCGCTGCCGTCGAGGATCAGCATGCCGCCGAGCGAGTCGCCGAGCGGCCGCGACGGCGAGTAGGGCGTCGTCTGCACGTTGCCCGCGGCCTTCTTGGCGAACCCGGGCGGCAGCGCGATCTCGTCCATCCATGCCGCCAGCTCGTTCGACAGCTCGCGCTCGGCCGGCTCGCCGCTGTCGGCGACGTCGTGATCCTCGTCGGGATCGACGGGGCCGTTGGCGTCGCGGCGGTGGTAGAGCTCGCGCGTGCCGTCGGGCGTGACGTTGCGGATGAGGTGCCAATCGCGCGTGACGACGGCGCGCTTCTGCGTGCCGTTGTACATCGAGCCCGGCCCCTCGTACGTGACCTCCTGGAAGATCGCGCCCGCGCCCGAGTCGGGCGTGGTGCCGGCGATGAGCCCGAGGCGCGACTGCCCCTGCAGCGACGGCTCGTCGTCGGTGCCGGCGCCGATGGCGTTGAGGATCGTCGGGATGATGTCGATGTGGCCGGCGGGCGTCATGATCTTGCGCGGCGGCAGCCCGGGCACGCGGATGATGAGCGGCACCTTCGTTTCCGTCGCGTAGAGGTGGTAGCCGTGGCGCTTGTCGGGCGGAATGCCGTGCTCGCCGAAGCCGTCGCCGTGATCGGCGGTGACGACGAGGATGGTCTTGTCCCACAAGCCGGCGGCCTTGAGCGCGTCGAGCACGCGGCCGATGTGGAAGTCGGTGAAGCGGATCTCGCCGTCGTAGAGATCGACCTCGCTGTTGCCGAAGTTGGTCTCGGGCAGATCGGGGTGGCGCTCGAAGTCGAAGTGCGTGTCGTAGAAGTGGGTCCAGAAGAAGAACTTCTGGTCCTTGTGCTTGGCGAGCCAATCGACGTCGAGATCGGCGAGCTGCCGCGCCGAGGTGCCGCGCGTGCTCGACGGATTGCCGCCGAGCGAGTGCAGCGTCTTCAAGTGCGTATCGAACTCGTCGAAGCCCTGGTCCATGCCCCAGCCGTGCTCGAAGTAGCCGCTGCCGCCGTAGCTCGCCGTCGCGGCGGTGTGATAGCCGCGGTCCTTGAGCATCTCGGCGAGCGTGCGGTTCTCGGGCAGGATCTGCGGCGGCCAGTGCAGCTGCGCGCTCTGCGGGATCGACGACGGATAGCGGCCGACCTGGATCGCCGGGATCGAGTAGCGCGTCGACGGCGCGTGCGCCCAGCCTTCGGTGAAGAGCGCGGCGTCGGCGGCGAGCGCGTCGAGGCGCGGCGTGGTCGGGCGCTTGTAGCCGTAGGCGCCGACGTGATCGGAGCGCAGCGCATCGATGGTGATGACGACGACGTTCAGATCGTGCGGCACCGACGGCGGCACCACCGCGAAGGGCACGCGCGGCGGCGGCGTGGCCGAGGCGGCGTGGCCGTTGCAATCCTGATCGATGCCGTCGTCGGGGAAGTCGAAGGCGCCGGGGTGGATGGCGCGGTTGAAGTCGTCGCAGTCGCCGCCGCCGAGCACCGACGAGTAGCCGTCGCGATCGAGATCGGTCGCCGCTTGCACGAGCCCGACGATCGGGCCGGTGGCGCCGGTGAACGCGATCGCCGCCTTGCGCACGCGATCGGAGCGGCCGAGGCCGAGCGCGATCGACAGCAGCAGCGCCGGCACCAGCACGGCGACGGCGGCGCGCAGCCCGAGCGGGCGCTTGCGCAGCGACGCGCCCAGATCGGCCCACAACAGCACCACGACGCCGCCGAGCGTGACGGCGACGGCGCCAAAAGGCCGCAGATCGAGCTGGCGCGCCAGCTGCCACTCGGCGACGAGCACGAGCGCGAGCGGCAGCGCGATCGCGGTGGCCACCGAGACGAGCGCGCCGCGCGGCGTCTTCAGCGCCCGATCGCGCAGCGGCAACCGGCGCCCGATGGCGTGCGCGATGCCGATGCAGACGGCGATGATGACCGGCGCCCACAAGGCGGCGTTGAGCGCCTTGACCGGCGGCGGCATGCGCGGGCGCGCCTCGAGCTCGAACACCAGCGCGGCGACGGCGCCGGCGGCGACGTAGAGGCCGAGGATCCACGCCGCCGCCTCGATCCCCGCCGGCGCGGCGAAGCGCATGCGCGCCCGCGGACCGACGCGCACGAGCGGCGACAGCGCGGCGGCGGCGATCATCGTCGTGATCGCGGCGGCGACGGTGAGCCCGGCCGCGGCCGCGCCGACGAGCCCGGCGATCAGCGCGCGATGATGGAAGAAGCGCAGCGCCCCCACGACGATCGGATCGAGCGCCACGCCGACGAGCACGAGCGATCCGAGGCCGGCGACGACGTAGGCGGCCCAGCGCGCGCCCTGGCCCTCTTCGTCCTTGAAGGCGGCGCGCCACAGCGGCCCGCCGTCGGTGCCCCAGAGCAGCGCGCCGACGACGAGGCCGAGCGCGGCGAACGCGACCGCGCCGGCGGCGCCGTACAGTGACGTCAGGAACAGCGCCAGCTTCCAGCGCCCGACGGGCAAGAAGGCACCCGCGCGCGCCGCGGCGAGCGTGTAATCGACGAGCCCGGCAGCGACGCCGCCTGAGGCTCCCAGCAGCGCACCGCGTGCGGCGAGCGCACGAGGGGGACGCATTTCGGAGGCACTATAGCAGAGCGCCCCGCAAACGCTTCTGTGCTAGTTTTTCCGTCGGCAAATGGCTCCGCGCCGGGTCCTTTTGGTCGTGCTCCTCGTCGTGGCGGCGGTCGCGCTCGTCGCACATTCGCTCGTGTTCAACTTCGTCACCGACGACGCGTACATCTCGTTCGTCTACGCGCGCAACCTGGCCGACCACGGCAAGCTGGTGTTCAACCTCGGCGAGCACCCCGTCGAGGGCTACACCAACTTCTTGTGGACGGTGCTGCTCGCGGGGTTCCTGAAGGTGGGGCTGGTTCCCGAGATCATGTCGCGCGTGCTCGGCACCGGCTTCGCGGTCGCCACCCTCGGCGTGGTGGCCTGGATGTCGCGGCGCATCAAGGGCGACGACTATTCGTGGTGGGATGCGCTGCCCGCGCTGATCCTGGCGGGCGTGCCCGGCTACGCCTGCTGGGCCTCGGGCGGCCTCGAGACGCAGATGTTCGCCTTCCTGGTGACGCTCGGCGGCGCCTGGCACCTCGAAGAGCTGCTCGACGATCGCGAGCCGCGCGTGCGCACCTCGATCATCTTTGCGCTCGCGGCGCTGACGCGGCCCGAAGGCACGCTGCTCTTCGCGCTCACGGCGTTCCATCGTCTGCTCGTGATCGTCGCGCGGCGGAAGCTCTCGATCGGGCGCGCAGAGCTCGTGTACGTGGGCGCGTTCCTCGCGATCGTGGTGCCGCACTTCTTGTGGCGGCGCTGGTACTACGGCTGGTGGCTGCCCAACACCTTCTACATCAAGTCCTCCGGCGTCGGCGGCGCGTGGACCCAGGGCGCCTACTACCTCGGGCGCGTGATCGTGCAGTTCCACCTGTGGGTCGTGCCGATCGTCGTCGCCGGCGGGCTCCTCGTCGAGCGCGGGCGCGGCATGCGCGTGCTCCTCGGCTACGCCGGGCTCGTCGTCGGCGTCTTCGCGGTCTACGTGGCCTCCGTCGGCGGCGACTTCATGGGGCTCTACCGCTTCGTGATGCCGGTGATCCCGCTCGTCGCTCTCGTCACCGCGCTGTCGCTGCGCTACGCGCTGTCGGCGATCGATCGCCGCGCGCCGCTCGCCGCCGCCGGCATCGTCGCGGTCGCGCTCGGGCTGCACGCGTGGCACGCCGTCCGCGTCGACAAGGACGAAGCGCGCGTCGGCGACCGGCCGTCGGACAACGGCATCGATCACCCGGGCTGGCTGCACTGGTACACCGCCGATCGCGCCGCCATCGGCAAATGGTTCGGGCAGTACGCGCGCCCCGACGACTACGCCGCCGTCGGTGGCGCCGGCGCGCAGGTCTATTACAGCGGGATCCGCTCGCTCGACTGCTACGGCCTCAGCGACGAGTACATCGCGCACAAGCTGCCCGCGCGCTCCTCGCGACCGGGCCATCAGAAGTACGCCACCGACGAGTACATCCTGTCGAAGCGGCCGACGATCATCACTTCGTACAACTACCGCATCGGGAGCTCGCCCCATTACGTCGGCGGCGACAGCGCGCTGTGGCAGCAGCGTGGTTATCACTACGTCACCGTGCGCGTGCCCGGGCTGAGCTCGCCGTATTACTCGTTCCTTCTGCGCAACGATCGCAGCTTCGGCCCGCTGCCGGCGCTGACCGCGGAGCGTGAGCCATGACATCCTCGACGGTACAGCTGCGCCTGCGCGGCCTGATGCCCGCGCACCTCCTCATGTCGCTCGTCGCCGCGGTGCCGATCGCGCGCATCGGGTACGCCGTGTTCGTGCAGCATCTGCCGTACGCCACGCGCGAGCCGCTCCTCACCGGCGTGAGCGCGTTCCTCGCGCTGTTGCCGTGGCTGTGGCGCGCCTATGCGCGCACCGCCTATCGCGCCAAGTGCGACGACGTCGCCGTGCACGTGCGCGGCGAGGCGCTGCCCTACAAGACGATCAAGGAGCTGCGCGTCGAGCGCGGCCGGCGGCGCACCACGCTGCACCTGGTGCGCTCGGAGGACATCCAGATCGCGCTCGTCCTGTGGGACGCGTACGCCGGCCGCCTGCAGCCGATCGACGTGCTCACCGAGCGGCTGGCCGCGCACGGCCTGACGTTCGACCCGCGCGCCTGATCCCTGTTATTCGCGCCAGACCTTGGCGAGGTGCGCGCGCAGCGCCTTCTCGTCGGACGTGATCAGCTCCGTCGACGCCACGCCGCTGGTCTTCGACGTGCGCGCGTGCTGCAGCGACACCACCGCGCTCGACGTCCACACCCCGCTGCCGCGAAAGTTCGGCTGCGAGTCGCTGTAGACCTTGGCCTGCCCGAACAGCTCGGCCACGTCCGGCGCCAGCGGCTGCATCTCGCGGATGTCGCACAGCACCTTGTAGTCCGCGCCCGCGAAGCCGTCGATGGCGGCGTTGTGCGCCACCACGAACTGCTTCATCGATTCCAGGCCGGGACGACCGCGCACGGTGAGCCGCAAGATGCCCGGCTCACCGGCGCTGTCCACTTCCCACCCCGGTCCTTGGAATCGCTGACCGGCCATCGTTCTCAGCGCGCGCTGGCGTTGGGCGGCGCGTTCGGCCGTGGCGCGCTCGCCGGCGCCGGCGCGTTCTTGCCCGGCTCCAGCGGCGACGTCGGCTTGGCGTGTGTCTCTTGCGCCACGCGCGGCTCGCGCCGCTCGACGACGATGGTCTGCTGCGACTGCACCTGCGTCGACTCGCGCGCCACCACGGTGACGACGTTCGCGCCCGGCCACAGCGGGATGTCCGCCTCGAACGACTCGACCGCCTGGTTCGGCGACTTGCGGTTCGAGCGGTAGAACACCTTGCGACGATCGATCTTCGCCTGGCGGTTCGACACGAACACGAACATGTCGGCGACCTTGTGCTCGTCCTTCGCCGTCGACGACAGGTGGAACGTCGCCGAATCGACCAGCGGCGTGCCCGTCTTGACCTCGAGCTTGGGCGGCGAGACCTGCCACGCCATCGCGTACTGCGCGTTCGCGACTTGCGCCGTCTTGGCCGCCGCCGCGTCGCTCTTCTGCGCCGCCGCCTTGGCGATGAAGCCCGGCCGCCCGTCGAGCTCGACGCGCCAGTACTCGCCCGACGAGCCCGTCAGCTTGAAGGTGGCGCCCTTGTTGACGTTGCCGATCACCGGCGCGTCCTTGTCGGCGCCACCATAGATCGGCACGCCCGCCGCCGCCGTCACCGCGCCGCTCGCCACCTCGGTCGGCTTGGCCGTCCCCGCGATGGGGAACGACAGCTTGTCGGTCACGTACTCGTGCAGCGTCTGGTCGTAGACCGTCAGCTCCACCTTCGCCTCGTTCGGCCGATACTCCGGCCGCACGTCGAACGTGAAGTCGACCGTCTTCGACTCGTTGGGCCCGATGCCGTCGAGATCGAAGCGCCCCTTGTTGATGAAGACGCCCTCGTCCGACAGGTTGCGCAGCTGCGCGGTGGTGTCGATCGCCTTGCCCACGCCCGAGTTCTTCACGGTCACGTGCAAGCGCACCGACTCGCCGCGCTGGATGATGCCGTCACCGTTGCCCTTGATGTCGTCGATGATCTGGTACGCGTACGAATAGATCGGCCGCTGCGGCCCATCCACGCGCACGAGCAGCTCGTTGGAGTCGAGCGTCGTCTTGGCGCCGTGCTCCTCGGTGACCTCGAGGTGCAGCGGATCGATGCGCGTCAGCGAGTCCTTCGGCATCTTCACCGGCACCGTGAAGGTGCGCGTCTCGCCCGGCTTGATGCGGCCGAACACCAGCTCGCGCCCGTCGAAGTACGGATCGTCGCCCTTGAGCGTCGCGCGCACCTGGCCGGCGACGCCGGGACCCTTGTTCGTGATCTTCGCGGTGAACTTGATGGTCTCGCCCGCGTTGACCGTGTTGTTCGGCCGATCGGTCGAGACCGTGCCCACCAGCGACGGCGGCGGACCACCGCCGCCCACCGGCGTCCAGTCGATCCCGAGCTTCTTCAGCGAATCGACGATGCGCGACTGCTCCTCGCCGAGCTTCTTGTCGAAGAACGACTTCGACGACGCCAGCACCTCGCGGCGCTTCCAGCCCTTGGCCTGCGACACCAGGTCGCGCGCGAAGTCGACCTCGTAGTCCTCGACGAGCGCGTCGGGATCCTGAAGGTTCTCCTCTTCATCGTCCTGATCGATCGCCGGCGCGTCGTCGTCGTCCGACTGACGCGGATCGTCGCGGATGATCGCCTTGGTCGCCTTCTTCGGCACCTCCTGTGCGAGGTACTTGAAGGTCTCGAACGGCTTGTCGGCCGTCTTGGCGTAGATCGACTTCAGGTGCGCCTCGAGATCGGCCTCGTGCATGCCCTTGAGCTCGCGGAACAGCCAGACGCCCTTGTCCTTGTCGACCACGACCTTGTCGAGCTCGACGTCGGGCGTGATGCCGACCGACTGGATCGACACGTCACCCGGCGTCAGGTACTGCGCGATGGTCAGCTTGAGCGCCGAGCCGTCGTCGTTGTCGTAGAGCACCTGCACCGAGCCCTTGCCGAACGTCTTCTGCCCGATGATGACGGCGCGATCGAGGTTCTTGAGCGCGCCGGCCACGATCTCCGACGCCGACGCCGAGCCGCCATTGACCAGCACGGCCATCGGCACGTGCGGCTGCGTCCCCGGCGTGGCGCGCTTCTCCTCGCGCTGCTTGTTGGCGTAGCCGACGGTCGTGACGATGGTGCCGGTGTCGACGAACTCGTCGGCCACCTTGATCGCCTGATCGAGGAGCCCGCCCGGATTGCCGCGCAGGTCGACGATGATCGACTTCATGCCCTTGGACTTCAGATCGTCGAGCGCCTTGCGCAGCTCCTCGTCGGTGTTGCCGGCGAAGTTGCCGTGCAGCTTGATGAGGCCGACGTTGCCCTTGAGCATCTTGTAGTCGACCGTGTGCGTCGACACGATGGCGCGCGTCAGCACGACCTTGCGCGCCGCCGTGTTGGCCTCGGTGGGCTTGCGCACCCAGATCGTGACCTTGGTGTCCGGCTCGCCGCGCAGGCGCGACACGGCGTCATTGATCAGCATGTTCGCCGTCGACTCGTTGTCGATGCGGATGATGCGATCGCCCGCCTTGATGCCCGCCTTCGACGCCGGCGTATCTGGATACGGCTTGATGACGGTCAGCTCGCCCTTGCGCAGGCCGATGAGGATGCCGAGGCCGCCGAACGAGCCGCGCGTGGTCAGCTTCATCTCGGTGTACGTCTGCGGATCGAGCAGCATCGAGTGCGGGTCGAGCGTCGACAGCATGCCGTTGGTCGCCGCGTACTCGGTGTTGCGCACCGTCTCTTGATCGGTGCCCGGCGGCAGGTTCTGCGCGATGAAGCGGAAGATCTCCTTCATCTTCATCGACAGCGCCCACGGCGAATCGACCTCGCCGATGCCGAACTCCTGTTGCGC
>Ga0070679_100003109_pt1 | contig 15174 bp, 15 predicted proteins | sample KBSC63BmetaG_FD_65652 | JGI IMG/M metagenome (GOLD analysis project Ga0070679, IMG submission 65652) | Corn rhizosphere microbial communities from Kellogg Biological Station, Michigan, USA - KBS C6-3B metaG | ecosystem: Host-associated > Plants > Roots > Rhizosphere | place: USA: Michigan... | reverse complement strand
GCGCGACTGTTCTCCAGCGGCACGACCTACCAGCGTCCGGCCACGGCCTACCTCGCGCTCCGCGAGATCCTGGGCCCCGACCGGTTCGACCAGGCGCTGCAGGCGATCCAGCGGGAGTACGGCGGCAGCAGCATCACCGAGCCCGAGCTCGAGGCCGGCTTCGCCCGCTTCCTGCCCGACCCGCGGCACGCGTGCCAGGAGCGGTTGAGCGACTTCTTCTCCCAGTGGTTCGACACCGCCTACCCGACCGGCGGCGGCGACAACCGGCCGCAGATCACGGGGCCCGGCCTGACCGGGCCGGGCTTCTACGGCGGGAAGTGCGGCGGCTGAGCAGAGCGCGTCAGAAGAACTCGTCGAGCAGGCGGTAGAAGTCGAGCCGCCACGGGTCGGCAGGCAGGCCGTAGACGGCGAGCATCGCCTCCGCGGCCGCCGGGCCGTAGGCCGGGTTGAGCGACGTGTCGGTCATCGACCGTGCCGCTAGGGCCAGGTCGAGATGCCGGTCGGCGACACCGAGCCGGCCGACGTCGACCATGCCCGTGACGTCCAGCGACTCGACGTCGACCAGGAAGTTCGGCAGGCATGCGTCGCCGTGGCACACGACCATGTCGCCCACCTCGAGCTCCTCGGCGCGCGGGCGGGCGTCGATCAGCCGGTTCACCAGGTCCTCGGCCGAGGCGCCCTCGCGCTCGGCGTCGAAGTCGTCCTCGTCGACGAGGCCCTCGTCGACGCGCACGCGAGCCGACGGCACGGTCACCGCCAGCCAGCGGTCGAACGGGCAGGTCTCACGTGGCCACCCGTGCAGGCGCTGGAGGAACAGGCCGAACGACTTCAGCGCACCCGGGACGGACGAGCCCGGCAGCTCGCTCAGCGGTACGCCGGCGAGCGCGCTGGTGGTCAGGGTCGCGGTGTCACCGTCGTCCTCCCAGTCCAGGACCGACGCGGTCGGCAGGTCGGTCTCGGCCAGCCAGAGCAGCCGGTCGCGCTCGTCGGCCAGCTCCCCGCGGACCTCGCCGACTCCCGACTTCCGATACACCCGGCCGTCCCGGGACCGTCGTACGCCGGCACCGGTGCGGCCGGTCACGACCTGCTCCCAGCTGCGATCGCTCACGGCTCACCCTCGAATCGGCCCTCACCGCGGATGGACCCGCCTGGCACCAGCGTAGAGGCCCTCCGTGCAACCTTTCGCCAACCGGCCGGGCCCTAGCGTGACCACCACCACAGATCCCGGTGCCACTTCGGCGCGGGACCACAGTGAAGGGCAGGCCTTCGATGACCCAGATCAGCCTCACCGTCGACGGGACCCAGGTCACCGACGACGTCGAGCCGCGGCTGCTGCTCGTGCAGTACCTCCGCGAGAAGCTCGGGAAGACCGGGACCGTGATCGGCTGCGACACCAGCAACTGCGGTGCGTGCACGGTCCACCTCGACGGCCGGAGCGTGAAGAGCTGCAACGTGCTCGCGGTCCAGGCCGACGGCCACGAGGTCACCACCGTCGAGGGCCTGGCCCGGGACGGCGTGCTGCACCCGGTGCAGGAGGCGTTCCGCGAGTGCCACGGGCTCCAGTGCGGCTTCTGCACGCCCGGCATGATCATGCAGTCGATCGACCTGCTGAACGAGAACCCGCACCCCTCCGAGGAGGAGGTCCGGGTCGGGCTCGAGGGCAACCTGTGCCGCTGCACCGGCTACCACAACATCGTCAAGAGCGTCCTGTACGCCGCGGAGCATGCGGGCGACGCCGAGACGGCAGGTGCCCAGTGACCGCCACGGCCGAGCGACCCGCCGCCGAGATCGGTCGGGACCGCCGCCGCAAGGAGGACCAGCGCCTGATCACCGGGCGCACCCGCTGGACCGACAACATCGTGCTGCCGGGCATGCTCCACCTGGCCATGGTGCGCAGCCCCTTCGCCCACGCCACGATCACCGGAATCGACGTGAGCGCCGCCAAGGCCGCCCCCAACGTCGTCGGAGTCTTCACCGGGTCCGACTTCGGGGACGAGCTCGGCGTCTGCATCAACGCCTGGCCGATCACACCGGAGCAGGTCACCCCCAACCACTCGCCGATGCCGGCCGACCGGGTCGCCTTCGCCGGGGAGATCGTGGCCGTCGTTGTGGCCCGCACCGCGGCCGAGGCCCGCGACGCGGCCGAGCTGGTCGATGTCGACTACGACGAGCTGCCGGCAGCGCTCGATCTCAAGGAGTCCGCCGAGGACACGGTGCTCGCCCACCCCGACTCCGGCACCAACAAGTCGGCCCTGTGGGTCTTCGACTCCGCCGAGGCGGGCACCGGCAGCAACGTGGACGAGGCGATCGAGAAGGCCCGCGCCGACGGCATCGTGATCGAGCGGGAGTACCGCCAGCAACGGCTGATCCCGGCGTTCATGGAGCCCCGATCGGTCGTGGTCGACCCGACCGGCGAGCAGCTGACGATGTGGTCGGCGACCCAGATCCCGCACATCCTGCGCTTCGCGCTGGCCGCCACGACCGGCGTGCCGGAGTCGAAGATCCGGGTCATCGCGCCCGACGTCGGCGGCGGCTTCGGCGGCAAGCTCCAGGCCACGCCCGAGGAGTGGATCGCCTGGGCCGTGGCCCGCCGGGTCCACAAGCCGGTCAAGTACACCGAGACCCGCAGCGAGAGCCTGCAGAGCGCCCACCATGGCCGCGACCAGTGGCAGCGGCTGACCCTGGCGGCGACCAAGGACGGCACGGTGACCGGGTTCAAGGTCGACCTGCTGGCCGACCTCGGGGCGTACGTCGCGATCGTCGGCGGCGGCGTCCCGGTGCTCGGTGCCTTCATGTTCAACGCGATCTACAAGTTCCCCGCCTACCGGTTCTCCTGCCAGACGGTCCTGACCAACAAGGCCTGGACCGACGCCTACCGCGGCGCCGGCCGCCCGGAGGCGACGTACGGGGCGGAGCGGATGATGGACGAGCTCGCCGCCGAGGTCGGCGTCGACCCCCTGGTGATCCGTGAGAAGAACTGGATCAAGCACGAGGAGTTCCCGTTCACCACCGTGGCGGGCATGACCTACGACTCCGGCAACTACGAGGCCGCCACGGCCAAGGCCAAGGAGATGTTCGGCTACGACGCGCTGCGCGCCGAGCAGAAGCAGCGGCGGGAGGCGGGCGACCGCGTCCAGCTCGGGATCGGCGTCTCGACCTTCACCGAGATGTGCGGGCTGGCGCCGAGTCGCGTGCTGGGCAGCCTCGACTACGGCGCGGGCGGCTGGGAGCACGCCAGCGTGCGGATGCTGGCCACCGGGAAGGTCGAGGTCCTCACCGGCGCGAGCGCGCACGGGCAGGGTCACGAGACGGCGTTCAGCCAGATCGTCGCCGACCGGCTCGGGGTGCCGTTCGAGGACGTGGAGGTGCTCCACGGCGACACCCAGATCGCCCACAAGGGCCTCGACACCTACGGCTCACGCTCGTTGGTCGTGGGCGGCGAGGCGCTCGTGCGGGCGGCCGACAAGGTGATCGAGAAGGCCAAGCCGATCGCGGCCCACCTGCTCGAGGCCAACGTCGACGACGTCGAGTTCTCTGCCGGCACGTTCTCGGTCCGGGGCACCGACCAGGGCAAGAGCATCCAGGACATCGCGCTCGCGACGTTCGCCGCCCACGACTACCCCGAGGGGATCGAGCCGAACATCGACGCGGAGTCGACGTACGACCCGATCAACTTCTCGTTCCCGCACGGCACGCACCTGTGTGCCATGGAGGTCGACACCGAGACCGGCCGGTCGACGATGCGCAAGTACGTCTGCGTCGACGACGTCGGCAACATCATCAACCCACTGATCGTCAGCGGGCAGGTGCACGGAGGTCTCGTGCAGGGGATCGCCCAGGCGCTGTGGGAGGAGGCGGTGTACGACGACTCCGGGACGCTGGTGAGCGGGTCGTTCGTCGACTACCTGCTGCCCACCTCGGCCGACACCATCTCCTTCGACATCGACCACACCACGAGTCCGTCGACGACGAACTCGCTGGGCACCAAGGGAGTGGGCGAGGCCGGCACGATCGCCTCGACCCCCGCCGTCGTGAACGCGATCGTCGATGCCGTCCGTGACCGGGGCGTGAACGACATCCAGATGCCGTGCACGCCCGAGCGGGTCTGGCGGGCGATCAACACCTCCTCGCCGAAGGGTGGCGCGACGGAGGCAGCGGCCATGCCCCACTTCGACGAGTCCGAAGCCGGCCAGTCCAGCACCGAAGGAGCAGGCGCATGATCCCCGCCAAGTTCGACTACCTGGCACCGACCTCGGTCGAGGACGCGCTCAGCGCCCTCTCGCAGCACGGAGACGACGCCAAGATCATGGCCGGCGGCCAGAGCCTGCTCCCGGTGCTGCGGATGCGGCTCAACGCCCCCGAGGTGGTCATCGACCTCGGTCGGATCGACAGCCTCCGAGGCATCCGCGAGGACGGCGACGCGCTGGTCATCGGGGCGCTGACGACCCACTCGGAGGTCGTCACGAACGACCTGGTCCGCCGGCACGCGCTGCTGCTCTCGGCGGCGGCGGCCGAGGTCGCGGACAACCAGATCCGTCATCGCGGCACGATCGGCGGCGCCTGTGCGCACGCCGATCCGGCGGGTGACATGGGGTCCGCCGCGTTGGCGATGGACGCGGAGTTCGTGATCGCCGGTCCCGGCGGGACCCGGTCGGTACCGGCCTCGGAGTTCTTCGTGGACCTCTTCGAGACCGCGATCGGCGAGGACGAGATCCTCACCGAGCTCCGGGTGCCGAAGAAGACCGGCTGGGGCGCCCACTACGAGAAGTTCGTGCGGGTCGCCCACCAGTGGCCGATCGTCGCGGTCGCGGCGACGGTCAAGGGCTCCGGCGGCTCGATCGACGAGGCGCGCGTCGCCCTCACCAATATGGGCTCGACGCCGCTGCGTGCGGCAGCGACCGAGGCGGCCCTGTCCGGCGCATCGGCGACCGAGGACGGCGTACGCGCCGCCGCCGACCGGGCCGCGGACGGCACCAATCCGCCCAGCGACCTGAACGGAGACGGCGACTACCGCAAGCACCTCGCCACCGTGCTGACGCGGCGAGCCGTGCTGAAGGCCGCGAGCGCCTGAGGCCCCCCGTCACCTGCGCTCTCGGGGGCTGGACCCCCGGGGGCGTAGGTTCACCACGTCCCCCGAAGGAGTTGTGATGGATCTCGAGCACTCGTTCACCGTCCCCGTGGACGTCGACACCGCGTGGGCGGAGTTCCAGGACATCGCGTCGGTCGCCGAGTGCTTCCCGGGCGCGACGGTCACCTCCGCGGAAGGGGAGTCCTTCAGCGGGTCGGTCAAGGTCAAGCTCGGGCCGATCGCGCTGACCTACAACGGGTCGGGCACGTTCGTGGAGAAGGACGAGGTCGCGCACCGGTTCGTGGTCAAGGCCAACGGCAAGGACCGCCGCGGCAACGGCACCGCCGGTGCGACGGTCACGCTGACGATGACCCCGCAGGGAGCGTCGACCGACGTGAAGGTGCTCACCGACCTGGCGATCACCGGCAAGCCGGCGCAGTTCGGCCGGGGTGTCATGCAGGACGTGTCCGACAAGCTGCTCGGCCAGTTCGTCGGCTGCCTCGAGTCGCGGTTGGGAGCAGGCGGCGCTGCCGCGCCTGCAGAGTCCGCGGCTCCTGCTCCTGCTCCCTCGGCGGCCGCCGAGTCGGCTGCCCCTGCCGCTCCTGCAGCTCCTGCCGCTCCTGCCGCTGCCGCCGAGGAGCCGCCGGTCGCCGACGCCGCCCCCGAGACGCCGCTGCCTGCCGCCACCTCGCGTCCGAGCGCGCCGACGTCCGCACGAGGTTCGGACGACGCCTTGAACCTGGGGACCACGGTGCTGCCCGTGCTGGTGAAGACCTACTGGAAGCCCGTGGTCGCGGCCGTCGTCGTGATCATCGTGCTGATCTGGCTGCTCACCCGCTGACCGACACCCCGCCCTGCCGGCCGCTAGTGGATTAGCGCCGCTCGCGCCGCCTCTCGAATCTTTCTCGAACCTATTTTCAGGCCCGGCTCGGCTCCGCGCACTCTGCTGGGGACACGGTGGTTTCGTGACGGGCCCAGCGGCCCTTCTCAACCACCAGCGGCGCGAGCAGGCCTCCTCAACCATCGCGGCAGAACCGACCTCAGGGACGGGCTCCTGCTGTGTCCCTACCCCCTACCGAGCCCACGACCCCCACTACACCACCACCAGAACCCCCGCCGGCGACCTCAGGTACCACCGACGAACGTGAGCGGCAGCCTGGGACTCAGCGACGCTGCAGGAAGAAGCGCGTCTGCGGACCCTGACCGTGCGAGCACGAATTGGCCCAGGACTGGACGACCTTGTTGTTGCAGCCGACCCAGCCGGCTTCGAAGCCGACGGCGTGACCGTTCACGCGGACGTCGAGCTCCTCGTCCTGGACCGGGTCCAGGCCGCCGATGTAGTAGTGGCCCGTGGAGTTGGTCTTGTCCTGTCCGAGCAGGGTGTCGGTGTTGATCCGGAAGACCTTGACCGTGACGCCCTTGACCGCGTTGCCGTTGGCCTGGTTGACGACCTTCCCGCGGAAGACGCCGGTCGTGTCGGTGCGGGTCCCGGTCGCGTGTGCCGGGGCATGCAGCGCGAGCAGGGCGAGGGCCAGCGTCATCAGCGCGGCGAGCACTGCCAGCGGGCGTCGGGCGGCGAGGTCCATCCGCCGAGAATAGGGACGTCGGCGGCAGGAATGGTCCGTTTTCCCGAGTTCGACAGGCCTGGGCCTTCTACAGTCGGGGGCTGTGAGGCGCTCGGGGGGCGTACGACGCGCGGTTGCCGCCGCCGTACTCGGGCTGGCGCTGGCCGGCTGCATCCTGCTGCCGTTGGGAAGCCGGGACGCCGTGCCGACGCCCCGACAACGGATCGTCGTCGCCCATGACGCCGGTGACTTCAGGGTCGACCCCGATGGTGGCCTGTCGGTTCGGGAGACATTGGACGTCGAGGTCGTCGGCACGCGCGAGCGCTCGCTCTCCCTCTCGATCGACCGTCAGGACGCGTCCGACGACAGGGTCCGCCGCGACGTCACCGACCTGCGCGTCACACGCGACGGGCACGCCGTCACATCTTTCACGCGCACCACGTCGGCGGGCCGGTTCACCACGGTCCGGATCGGCACCCTCGCGTCGCCGAGGCTCTCCCTCGGTGTCCACTCCTACGTCGTGAGCTATCGCATGGCTCGCGTCCTGGAAGCGGGTACGGCGTATCCCACCCGCTTCGACTGGGCGGTCGTCCCCGCGACGTTCGGCGTCCCGGTCGAGCAGGCAGACCTGACCGTCCACCTACCCGCACCCGCCGCGGCGGCGACGTGCACCGCTCAGGTCCCGACGGGGTGTGCTCTGAACGGGCGGCACACCCGTGACCTCACCGCCCATGTCGAGGGCCTGCCCCGCCTGACCGCGGTCCGGCTCGACGTCGGACTGTCGATGGCGCCGCCGCCCGGTCCGGCGCGGCTCCCGTGGAGCACTCACTGGGCGCAGGTCCTGGGTCCGAGCGTCCGTGGCGTGCTCGTCGTAGTGTCACTCGGCCTGGCTGCCGTGCTCGTCGGGTTGTTCCTCGCGCGGGGCGCGTTCGAGCACCGGCCGCGCCGACGCGAGGCACCCGAGCTGCCAACCGAGGACCTGCCACGAGCTGACGTGCCGCCGGACGGCATCGGCCCGCCGGCAGCGGCGTACGTCGCGCACGAGCGGCTCGACCACAAGGCCTTCGTGGCCACGATCTTCTGGGCGGCCCAGAAGGGGATGGTGCGCATCGACCGGCAAGGGAGCCGGTGGCAGGTGACCGGCACTTTGAGCGACGAGGATCCCCGCGCACGCTCGGACGCGGGCGCGGCCCTGACCGCGTTCCTGGGCGACCCGCGAGGCACCTTCGCCGCGCGACGCGGGGACGCTGCCTCCCTTCCCGAGCTGGAGCAGCGGCTGAGCGACATGGAGCGGGCGACGCGCGACTGGTGCGTGAGCGCAGGACTCGTGCGGCATACCGGGCCCGGACGCGGGATGTCGGTGGTGCTGATCGGCGTGGCCACGTTCGCCGCCTTCTTCGTGGCACTCACCCAGACCGGCGGCCGCAGCCTGGTCGGGCTCGTCCCAGCGGGCTTCGCGGCCGGCGCGCTGCCCCTTCTCGGGGCGGGCGCCGCGACCCGGCGGACCCGGCGGGGCCGCGACCTGGCGGCGACCCTCGCGGGCCTCCGGCGGACCCTCACCTCGCCACTGGCTGCCGGCGCCCGGACCTCCTCACCCGAGGATCTCTACCTGGCCTTCCTGCCCTGGGCCGTGATGACCGGCTGCCTCGACCCGTGGACCCGCCGATACCGCGAGAGCACCGGCATCCGCCCCCCGTCGCCCGACTACCTCCCGCGACCGGTCGGCGCCACGCGCGCCGGCACAGGGCCCGACGACGTCGGCGCGGTGATCCTCGACTTCGGCGAGGCGTTCGAGGCACGTCGGCAGCGTGAGGAGCCGGAAACCACCTGAGCGAGCATCGCCACCCCTAGTCTCACCTCCATGAGACGCATCGTCGTCACCGTGGGGGCGGTGGTGGTGCTGGGCATCGTGATGCTCTTCCCGGTGCTCGGCTTCCAGACCGGCGACCGGAACGCCGCGGCCGAGGACACCACGATCACGCGGTACGCCGCCGACTTCCGCGTGGACACGGACGGCGACCTGACGGTCCGCGAGACGCTGACGGTGAACTTCCCGAGCCCGGGGAGCCACGGGATCTTCCGGGTCTTCGACCGCTACGACCAGAGCGCACCGCGCGCCCTGCGGACCCCCCGCGACCTCACGGTGTCGATGGACGGGCACGCCGAGCCGTTCAGCCTCTCGCGCGAGAGCAGCGGCCGTTACGTCGTCGCCAAGATCGGCGACCCCGAGGTGACCGTCGGCCTGGCCTCGCACACCTACGTCCTCCGCTACGTCGTGGACGGCGTCCTCGAGCCCGGGACGGACGACGAGCCGACCCAGTTCTACTGGAACCTGGTCCCCGGCGGCTGGCGGCAACCGATCCAGGCGGTGCATCTGGTCGTCCACCTGCCGGTGGCCCCCCTGCCGAACGTCCAGTGCGGTGTCGGCGTCGGTACGTCGACCCAAGCCTGCGCGGTCGAGGGTCTCGGCACCACCCGGCTGACCATCACCGGCACCGGCCTCCCACCGCAGACCCCGCTCACCCTCAAGGCCGGTCTGCCGATGGCCACGCCACCGGCGAGCGAGACCCTGCCGTGGCACGCGACCTGGGAGCCCGTCCTCGGTCACTCGTACGCCGGCGTCTGGACGGTCGTCCTCCTGGCTCTGGTCACCGGCAGCGTCGGCGCGTTCGCCGCGAGAAGGGCCCACGAGCGCCCGCCGGCCTTCCCCGTGCAGTACGCACCGCCGCCCGACGTGGGCCCGGCCGAGGCGTCGTACGTGATGACGGAGAAGGTCGACCAGCAGGCCTTCGTGGCCTCGATGCTGTGGGCGGCCCAGCAGGGCGCCATCGACCTGACCCGGGACGGCGACGCCTGGACCATCACCGACAAGGGCGGCCCGGAGGCCTGGGCGAGGCTCGATCGGGCGACGGTGGCGGTCGCGCCGCTGCTCGGGGGCTCCGGTGGCTCGTTCACGGCGTCCCGCAAGGACACCGCCGGCGGCAAGGTGCTGCAGGCGCGGATCGCGGCATTCGAGCGGGAGACGCGCGAGTGGGGACTCAGCAACGGGTTCCTGGCCAAGACGGGTCTCGGGAGCTTCGGCGGGATCCTCGTGGTGGCGGTGTTCCTGGTGGCGCTGTTCACGGCGTACACCAGGATCGGCGGGTCGAGCCTGGCTGCGCTGGTGCCCGGCGCCTTCGCGATCGCGGCCCTGCCGTTGGTGGCACCGACGGCGGCCACGGTCCGCACGGCCAAGGGGCGCGACCTCTGGTCGCGACTGGGTGGCTTCGAGCGGATGCTGTCGACGCCGTCGAGCAAGCAGCGGTTCGACTTCTCCGGACGCCAGGAGCTGTACACCGCCTACATCCCGTGGGCGGTGGCGTTCGGCTGCGCCGACGCCTGGGCCAAGAAGTACCGCACCGAGATCGGCACGGAGCCACCCGTGCCGACGTACTTCGCCGGCTACTACGCCGGTGCCCACACCGGCGACTACGTGAGCTCGATGGTCGGCGACTTCTCCTCGACGGTGTCCAGCTCGATCTCGGCGTACCAGGCGACGCAGTCCCACACCAGCGGTGGCGGTGGGGGGTTCTCCGGCGGCGGTGGTGGTGGCGGCGGTGGCGGGGGCTCGTGGTGACCGCCATGATGTGCACACCAACGGGGAGGGACCCACGTCCATGCTGATCACGATCATCGTCATCGTCGTCGTCGTGCTCCTGGTCGGCTTCGGCGTCGCCGGCTTCAACAAGCTCCGTACCGCCGACGTCGGCGCCCAGGAGGCCCTCGGCGGCATCGACGTCCAGCTGACCCGTCGCGCCGACCTGATCCCCAACCTGGTCGAGACGGTGAAGGGGTACGCCGCCCACGAGAAGAGCGTCCTGGAGAACGTCACGGCAGCCCGGGCGCGGGTGCAGCAGGCCGCGTCCGGCGACGATGTGAAGGCGAAGGCCGAGGCCGACCAGGCCCTGCAGGGAGCGCTGGTCACCCTCAACGCGGTCGCGGAGAACTACCCGGACCTCAAGGCCAACCAGAACTTCCTGGAGCTCCAGCGCCAGCTGGCCGACACCGAGAACCAGATCTCCTTCGCCCGTCAGTACTACAACGACGCCGTGGCGACGCTCAACAAGCTCGTGCGGACGATCCCGTGGATGTTCTTCTCCGGGATCGCGGGGGTCGGCTCGCGCGAGTTCTACGACGCGCCGGCGGGTCAGGAGCAGGCGCCCACGGTGCAGTTCTGAGGGCTCAGAACACTCCTCGCGGGCGGAACTGCACCGAGATCCGAGGGCCAGCCTGCGGCACCTTGGGTACGGCGTGCTCCCAGGTGCGCTGGCACGATCCGCCCATCACCACCAGGTCACCGTGCCCCATCTCCACGGAGAGTGACTCGCCGCCGCCACGCGGCCGCAGGGCCAGCCGGCGCGGATCACCGAAGGAGACGATCGCCACCATCGTGTCCTGGGTGCGGCCGCGCCCGAACCGGTCGCCGTGCCACGCGACGCTGTCGCGACCGTCGCGGTAGTAGCAGCAGCCGGCGGTGCGGAACGGCTCGCCGAGCTCGGGTCGGTAGTGCTCCGAGAGGGCGTCGCGCGCCTGGTCCAGCAACGGGTGGGGGAGCTGCTCGCCCTCGCCGTAGGTGTGCACCAGTCTCGGTACGTCAACCACGCGGTCGTACATCTGCCGGCGCTCGGCCCGCCACGGCACGTCGGCGACCAGCCGCTCCAGGACCTCGTCGGCGCCAGAGACGAAGTCGCGTCGTACGTCGACCCAGGCGCCGCGGGACAACGAGTGACGCTGCGCGGCGTCCAAGGGACGCAGCCCGGGTGCCGGGGTCTCGAAGAGGGTCCCCTGGAAGTCCACCCGGGAGATGGTAGCACATGATCGAACAGGCGTTCGAGCGCCTACCGGTCGCCGGCACCGTCGGGGAGACTGGGGCATGAGCATCAGGACGCTGTCGTCGGAGCTGGTGTGGGAGAACCCCTGGTTGCGGGTGCGCGAGGACCGGGTCGAGTACGAGGACGGGCGCCAGGGGGTGCACGCGGTCGTCGAGCGCGACGACTTCGCGGTGATCGTGCCCGAGGAGAACGACGGCTTCCATCTCGTCGAGCAGTACCGCTACGCCACGGCGAGGCGTTCGTGGGAGTTCCCCTCGGGTTCCTTCCCGATGGGGGTGTCCGGAAGCCCGGAGGAGATGGCCCACGCCGAGCTGCGCGAGGAGACCGGTTTCACCGCCCGGGTCTGGCGCGACCTCGGCCTGCTGCACGTCGCGAACGGATCGACGGACCAGGCGGCCCACGTCTTCCATGCGACGGGGCTGACCCCCGGGCCGCCCGAGCGCGAGGTCGGCGAGCAGGACATGCGGGAGCGGTGGTTCTCCCGCTCGGACTTCGAAGGGATGGTGCGCGACGGCGTGATCACCGACGGGCCGACGGTGGCGGCCTACCTGCTGCTGCAGCTGCACGAGAAGACCTGACCGGTTCCCGGCCGGGCGCCCCTGTCGACACCCTAGAATCTCGCGCGTGGATGAGGTGGCCCCGCCTCTCGGGCCGACGCTGAAGCACGTCCAGGTGCGTGAGTACGTCCGGGGTCTGGTGCAGGATCTGCCCGAGGGCGCTCCGGCTCCGTCGGAGCGCGGCCTGATGCAGCAGTTCGGGGTGGCCCGGATGACCGTGCGTCAGGCGATCGACGCCCTGGTCTCCGAGGGTCTGCTCGAACGCGCCCCCGCCCGCGGCACCTTCGTGTGCAAGGCGCCGCGCCCGGTCTCACGCCCCTTGTCCTTCACCGAGGACGCGCGTGCCCGCGGGTGGACGGTCGACACCGAGACGCTGCAGACCGGTCTCGGGCAGGCCGGCCCGGGTGTCGCGAAGGCACTCGGCATCACCGCCGGCGATCCAGTGGTCCACTGGCGCCGCCGGAGACGCCACGACGGCGCCATCTTGTGCTACCAGGACGTGTACCTCAACGAGGTGCTGCTGCCGGGCTTCCTGCAGACGACGCTGCCCGACAGCCTCTACTCCCTGCTGGCGGTGCGCGGACTCCGCCCGACCGCCGCCGAGGACCACTTCACCGCCGACCTCGCGCACGCCGTCGACGCCGACCTCCTCGACCTCAGGATCGGTGATCCGGTCCTCCGGCACTCCCGCCGCGGACTCGTCGGCGAGATCGTCATCGAGCTCTCACGCTCGGTGTACGCCGGGAGCCGGTTCACCTACTGGAGCCCGTTGAGCGTCGCACCCTGATGCGTCACGCGCCGGTGACGGCGCTGCCCAGCGACCCGAGCGGGGCGATGGTGAGGCCCGACTCCTCGCAGACCCACCGGGGTGAGGGGCCGCCGATGTCGGGCTCGATGTAGAGCGAGTGCTCGGGCTCCTCGGCGTCGCAGGCCAGGCACATCGGCCAGCGGCCGACGGTCTCGAACAGCGCGTCCTGCACGTCCTGGGCGACCAGGCCGGCGACGTACACCCGACCCTCGGGCCACTGCTCGGCCCACCAGCCGCGGTTGGCGCACGCGTCCTCGAGGGCGTCGACCGCCTCCGGGGTGGCCCGGTGGCGGGCCTCGAGGTCGGCGAGCACCAGGGCGCGGGCCGCGAGCAGGAGCGCGTTGTCCACGCCCTCGATTCTGCCCTGACGGCGATCAGGCACCGCATTCGCCCGCGCGGACCCCCGTTCGGACCTCAGCGTTTGCTTGTCCGCCCGTGGGAGCTCGGCCCGGCGACGACTAGCCTCCGCAGGGTGTACGACGTCGCGTTGCTCGTAGCTGCCTGCGTCCGATCGGGCACCCGCGTCGACCTGGCCTGGCTGGTCTCACGGGACGGCCCGGCGGTCGACCCGTCCGAGGCGCTCGCGCTGACCCCCGGGGGTGGGCGCAACGGGCACGTGTGGGGCGGCGCGGCCGACGACCAGGTCGCCGAGCTCGCCCCGGCGGTCGGGGGCGGGCGACTGCTGGCCCTGGACGTCGGGGAGTACGAGGCCGCCCTCGCCGGACAGGCGGCAACGGGCGCCGGACGTGCCCTGGCGCTGCCGGCCGACGCGTTGCCGCGGGACCTCTGGGACCGGCTGGTGGCGCGCGAGCCGATCTGCCTGGTCACCGAGGTCGACGCCGATGGACTGGTGCGCGGCACCCGGCTCGTCGAGGCCGACGAGATCGAGGCGGAGGAGGCCGAGGTCGTCGCAGCCTGGGCGGCCGGCCGCAGCACGGCCGCGGTGACGCGGGGCCGGGTGATCACCGTGCTCCGGCCGGTGCCGACCCTCGTGGCCGCCGGCCCGGGACCGGTGGGCGATGCGGTCGCCCGGATCGCCGACGTGCTCGGCTGGCGCGTGCATCGCGCGCCGGACCCGGCGTCGGCGATCCCGCTGGTCGTGGGTCTAACCGTGCTGGACTCCCTCGTGGTCACCGGCCACGACGACGAGGTCGCGGGCCGGATCCTCGAGGCCGGGTTGGCGAGCCGTGTGGGGTACGTCGGCGTCGTGGCGCCGCGGGCCAGACAGGAGGCCCGGCTGGTCTGGCTCACCGACCGCAACATCGACGGGCTGGAGCGCATCCACGGTCCGGCCGGGCTCGACATCGGGGCCCGCACGCCGGGAGAGGTCGCCGCCGCCGTCGTCGCCGAGGCGATCGCGGTGCACCGCGGCGACGTCCAAGTGATTGCTTAAGCACGCGTCGTACGTCGTCCCTCCCGGACCTACAGTGGAAGCCAGCGGGTGAGAGGAGAGCGCCGTGAACGACTCGTCGCAGGACGGCGTCCGGGTGCTGCGCGCCCTGTGGGCGGCCGACGACCGCGATCGCTCGGAGGTCGACGAGGAGGGCGGCACCGTCAAGCCGTGCCGCAACATGAAGGACGTGACCTTCGACGGGTTCGGTGAGCCGGGAGCCGACCTCAAGGACGCCTGGCGGCAGCGCCTCGTGCGCGAGGGCAAGCTCGGCTCGAGCAGCATCGGCGACCTGGTCAACGGCACCGACACGTGAACGCGGCGCCCGGGTCCGTCCCGGCTCTGACCGACGCCTTGCGTGACGTCGGCTACCTCGCCGACCGGGGCCTGGCCACGACGATCCACGTTGCGCTGACCCTCGACCGTCCGGTGCTGCTGGAGGGAGAGGTGGGAGTCGGCAAGACCGAGGTCGCCAAGGCCCTCGCCCAGGTGCTCGGCCGTCGGCTGATCCGGCTCCAGTGCTACGAGGGGATCGACGCCCACCAGGCGCTCTACGAGTGGGACTACGCCCGGCAGATGCTGGCGATCCGCGCGCTCTCGGAGCACCAGCTGACCGCTGACGGATCGGTCGACGCGCTCTTCGGCCCGGCATTCCTCCAGGAGCGGCCGCTGCTCGACGCCGTCCGCACCGGTGCCGGGGCCGTGCTGCTGGTCGACGAGGTCGACCGGGCGGACGACGAGTTCGAGGCGTTCCTGCTCGAGCTGCTCTCGGACTTCCAGATCACGATCCCCGAGATCGGCACGATCGTCGCCGAGTCGCCGCCGCTCGTGGTCCTCACCAGCAACCGCACCCGCGAGCTCCACGACGCCCTGAAACGCCGCTGTCTCTACCACTGGGTGGGCTTCCCGACCGCG
>Ga0070679_100003108_pt1 | contig 15179 bp, 9 predicted proteins | sample KBSC63BmetaG_FD_65652 | JGI IMG/M metagenome (GOLD analysis project Ga0070679, IMG submission 65652) | Corn rhizosphere microbial communities from Kellogg Biological Station, Michigan, USA - KBS C6-3B metaG | ecosystem: Host-associated > Plants > Roots > Rhizosphere | place: USA: Michigan... | reverse complement strand
GGGGAACACCGAATTCCGCGAGCGCGTCGCCACCGCCGGCCGGCAAGATATGGGCCGCCGGCTCGTGGTCTCGACTGCCGCCGAGCACTTGGACCGGATCTTTCGCGGCGTCCTGGCCGCCTGACACGCGCGGCAGGCGGCGGCGGGCGGCCGCTCCCCGCTGCTTCTCTAGTACGCGCCGATATTCGGCGTGGCGGTGCGCGTAGCGCCCGCGAAGTTCGTCAGGGGGCAGTTGCTGGCGTCCGCGGCGTTCAGCAGCGGCGACCCGGTGGCGGGCGTTAGATCCCACGGGCTCGCCATCGACTTGTACTTCGGATCGGCCAGCGCCGAGTTCTTGTCGAAGCCGGTCTTCTTGGACCAGGTGTCGAGGCTCCCCTGCCCCACCACCCACTCGCCCTTGCCGTTGGTGAAGCAGACGTTGTGGTCGATGGCCGTGTACGACGACGCCGGCTGATCGAACTGGAAGCAGGCCACACCGCCGTTCCCCGCGCCGCCGTCGTAGATGGCGTTGTTGACGATGATGTTCCCCTTGCCCTCCTGTACCACCCCGATGCCCTGGCCGCCGTCGATCAAGACCGAGTTGTTCCGGATGGTGATCTGATCGTCCTTGGCGTCCTCGGGGCCCTCGTCGCCGGCCGGCGCCAGGATGCTGTTGTAATTGTTGCCCTGCTGGTTGATGACGACGTTGTTCTCGATGCTGCATTTCTGACAGGCAGCCACCCCCAGGCTGGTGTTGCCCATGTTCACCACCGTATTTCCCCGCAGCGTGATGTTCGTGAACAGCTCCATCGACGAGTATCCGGGGACGATGGCGATGCCCCAGCAGCCTGAGTCGACGGCGCCCTTGTCCTCGTGGACGTAATTGCCCTCGATCAGCATGTTGTCGATCAAGCCGTGCGCCACTAGCGACGTGCCCGTGCACTGCCCGTTGGTCAGCGTCGACTTGTACAGCTCGTTGTTCCTGATGGTCACGCCGCTGACGCCGTTACCGCCGCCGCTCAAATAGATATTGTGATTGAGGATGGCGCGCGCGTAACCGTTGTTCTCGAAGTGGTTGCTCTCGATGTCCAGACCGTTGTCGCAACCAAGGAATCCCTGGCCGTTGTTGTTCGTGATCGTCGAGTTGCGGATGGTGATCCGTTCGTTGTGGGTGGTCACCGTGTTGCCGCCGGCCGTGTGCAGGCCGATCTCGAAGTCGTGCACGGCCACGTTGCACACCAGCACGTCGCTGATGTCGTTGTAGAAGAAGAATCCCCAGTTCATGCCGCCACCGGCCAGCTCGATCCCCGCGAACACGTAGCCCTCTTCGTGGGCCTCGTTGGCGTCGGTGAAGTCGATGCCGTTCGCGCCGCTCGGCACGTGGATCACGGGACGCCCCTCGTCGCCGCTGGCCCAGGGCGCCTGGTAGCTGGTCACCACGCAGCGATTGCCGGCCTTGCAGTTCTTGTTCACGAAGCTGTTCGACGAACCTTCAGTGAAGCTGCCGCCCTGGCAGAACTCGATGCGATCACCAGCCTTGAGGGACGCGAACTGCGACCGCGCCTTCTCGAACGTCTGCCAGGGCGTGGACGGCGACTTGCCGTCGTTGCTGTCCTTGCCCGCCGTGCAGTTCTTGTCGGCGCCGGCCCCGCAATCGCAGGCGTAATAGATGGTGACGCCCGCCGCGGGATCGTCAGGGCAACCCATGGGCGCGGGGGCAGCAGCCCCGCCGCTTCCCGAGGTGCCCGTCTTGCCACCAGAGGCGGTCGCGCCGCCCGAAGCGACGCGACTCCCGCCCGTGCCCGTGGTGGAGGTCGCGCCTCCCGAGCTGGTCGTGCCACCGGCGCCGCTCATGGCCATACCGGTCCCGCCGCTGCCGCGCACACCACCAGAAGCCGAGCCGGTCGTGGCGCCGCTGCCTGTCGTCCCCCCCGCGGGAGGTGTGACCGAGCCGGCGTTGCCGCCTGAGGCCGAGATGGCCCCGCCGCTGCCGGCCACCCTGCCTCCGCTGCCGGTCGTGCCGGTCGCATCGCCGGTCCCCGTCGCCCCGGCATCAGTAGAATTCCCGATGGCCGCCGCACCGTCCCCCGCCACGAGAGGCGACACATACCCCACCTCGCTGTTGCAAGCGACCGCACCGCTGGTCGCGAACAAGACGAAAGAGAGGAAGGTCGCGCGCCCTGAAACCCGCTGTTGCATCTCGTGACTCCCGGTCCGCTGTGGGCGACCCGCTTGTCGGCGAGCCGGCGTTTGCCATGCTAGGCGAAGCAAATAAGGACGATCGAATCCCACTTGTGGCCGCGATCCCTACCAGCCCCACATTCCCCACATCGGGGCCCCCAATTCACGCCCGTCGCCTGCGGCTCGCCAGAAGGCAGCCCCAAAATACGGAACCCGAACTGTCGCAGCAAAAAGAAAAAGTGCACGCCCGGAATTTCGGATCGTTGTCGATCTTGGGCGCCGGTACGCCGAGTCCTTGCTATCGGACACGCCGTCGCGTTCCTGAAGGAGATGCTTCTTTTCCTGGACGCTATCAGCCTACCTGTGTCCAGGCGTGGTTACGCAGGCGGTCGTGGCGCAGGTGCCGTCTTGACCGAGCTAGGGCCCCATGTCACCACCTACCGCCCCCCGCGGGGCGGGCCGGCCGACGTCGCCAGGCGCCGCTGGACGGATGGGCGCGGCTTTACGAGAACGCCGACGGGGCGGTAAAGTAAAGGGTCTTAGGACGGCAAGGAGATAATTCATCGACTCGCTTCAGCAGACGGATCCCGGTTCGGTGACTCACGAAGAACTCTTCGTCCAGCTTCCCACGGATCACGTTCGAACCCCCGAAATTGGGTACGAATCCGCCGCCTACGACTGCGGCGCCGACCTGGCCATCGATTCCGCTTCCAGGTCCTCCGGCCTGCAGGAACAGCACGCCCTGCTGGCCGCGCTGGTTGCGGTGTTCCAAAGATACACCCAGCAATCCTCAATTGTGGTCGACCAATTCGTGGTCGATCCGGTCTCGAAGCGAGAGCTGCGCGCGCTGCTGCGCTGCCCTGTCGACGCGATGGAGCCGATGTCGCTGGTCATGGCGCGCATTGGCGCACTGTTGAGCGCGAAGGCACCGGGGATGGAGCCGGCCGGCGCGGACGGCCCCGCCTCGAACGTGGCCGTCACCTTCGTGAAGGGCAGCGCCAACGGCGCGGCGGCGGCGTCTCGCCACCCGTACGACGTCCACTTCTACGTTGCGGACACCGGCAACGGCTTCCACCTGCGTACGGTCGTCTACAACGCCCGCCTGTTCCGCGTCGAGACCATCAGGCGGCTGGTGAACAGCATCTTCCTGCTGTGGGCCGCCGCGCGGACCGATCCCAGCGCCTCGATCAGCGCGCTGCCCATCCTGGACGCGAAAGAGCTCCGGCGCATCACCATCGAGAGCGACAGCGGGCATGCCGACTACCTGCGCGAGCCGGTGTACCGCCGCTTCGAGACGCTGGCGCGCGCCCAGCCCGACGCCGTGGCGGCCACGTTTCAGGGCGAGCAGATCACCTATGGCGAGCTGGACGCGCGGGCGAATCGTCTGGCGCACTACCTGGTCCAGCAAGGCATCGGGCCGAAGGTCCCCGTCGGCGTCTGCGTCCAGCCGTCCATCGACGTGCTGGTCGGGATGCTGGCCGCCTTCAAGGCGGGCGGCGTCTATCTGCCGCTCGATCCCACGCACCCCGAAGCGCTGATCCTGACCATCCTCGACGAGGCGGCACCGCGCCTGGTGCTGACGCAGTCGAAGCTGAAGGCGCTGACCAAGCCGGATCTGTACTCGCAGTTCTGCTTCGACACCGATGGCGGCGTGCTGGACGGGTTCCCCGCCACCGCCCCGGTGCTGGCCACGTCGGACGATCCGCTCGAGCGCGGCGCCTACCAGCTTTACACCTCGGGGACGACCGGCAAGCCCAAGGGCGTGATCGCCAGCCACGGCAATCTGGCCCACTACGTCAACGTGGCGCGACAGAAGTACGGGTTTCGCGAGTCCGACGTCTTCTGTTCGCTGGCCCGCTACACCTTCAGCATCAGCATGTTCGAGCTGGTGTCGCCGCTGTGCTGCGGCGGCTCGGTCCGCCTGCTGACCCGCGACGAGGTGCTGGCGCCCGACCAGCTGGCCGGGATTCTCCAGACCGTCACCGTGGTCCACGCGGGCCCCAGCCTGCTGGGGAACCTGTTCCGCCATCTGCGCACGAACTCGGCGGCGCCCCAGAGCTTCCCGCAGCTGCGGCACGCCTCGTCGGGCGGCGACATGGTCCCCCCGCACATCCTCGAAGAGATGAAGCGCGTCTTCGCGAACGCGGAGATCTACGTCATCTATGGCTGCACCGAGATCAGCTGCATGGGCTGCACCTACTTCGCGGAGCGCGGCCAGAAGGTCACCACATCCTACGTGGGCAAGCCGTTCCCCGACGTGGCGGTGCGGCTGCTCGACAGCTCGCGCAACGTCGTCCCCATCGGCGTGGTGGGCGAGATCTGCTTCGCCGGCCAGGGGGTCGTCAGTGGCTACGTGAACCGGCCCGAGCTGACGGCCGAGAAGTTCATCGAGGTGGAGGGACGCCGCTTTTACACCACCGGCGACATGGGGCGCCTGGACTCGTCCGGTAATCTGGAGATCCTGGGCCGCCGCGACTTCCAGGTCCAGCTGCGCGGCATCCGGGTCGAGCTGGCCGGGATCGAGAACACGGTACGCGAGCTGGGCCTCGCCACCCAGTGCATCGTGCTGCTGAAGAAGCTGGACGAGCAGGACGTACGGCTGGTCGCCTACGTCGTCAACCCGCAGAGCAAGGATCTGACGTCGTTCCGGCGCGCGCTGGCGGTGCACCTGCCGGACTACATGTTGCCGCAGAGCCTGGTGACGCTGGAGGCGCTGCCGCTGACCGCGAACGGCAAGGTGGATCGGCGCAAGCTGCAGGAGATGCCGATCGAGCAGCGCAGCGCGGGCACCGCCGGCAACGGCCCGCGCAACGCGGTCGAGCGGAAGATTGCCGGCTCGTTCGCCCGGATCCTGGGCGTCCCCGAGGTCGGCATCGACGACGACTTCTTCGATCTGGGCGGGCACTCGCTGCTGGCCGTCCAGCTGCTGGCTGATCTGGAGAACGTGCTGGGCTTCGCCTTGTCGCCCAGCGTGCTGTTCGAGGGCGCCACGGTGCGCGCGCTGGCCAGCCACACCCAGAATTCATTCGCCAGCGAGCCGAAGCCGATCCTGCTGAACGGCGGCGGCGCGGGCAGCCCTCTTTACGTGCTGGTCGGGATCCACCTTTACCGCGAGCTGGCGAAGCAGCTGTCAGGGCAGGTCCCGGTCTATGCGGTCTACGCCGGCCGCGAGCTGGTGATGTTCGAGTCGACGGAGAGCGCGCCGTCAGTCACCGAGCTGGCCCGCGAGTACGTCGACATCATTCGCCGCCATCAGAAGACGGGGCCGTACCGCCTGGTGGGCATGTCGTTCGGCGGCATCGTCGCCTACGAGGTGGCGCAGCAGCTGCGCGCCGCGGGCGAGAAGGTGACGTTCCTGTGCATGCTGGACGCCATCCTGCCCGAGCGCGGGGCCCGCGCGCGGCTCAGGCAGGCGTTGCACATCGCCTCGCGCCCGCGCCAGGAGGTGTGGGACGTCCTGTCAGACCGGCTGCGCGCCCAGGTGAAGAAGCGTTTGGGTGGACGCCCGGACTTCGCGGAGTATCAAAAGTACGGCAACGTGGCCAAGCTGGCGCCGCTCGAGGACCAACGCCAGGACTCGTACCAGCGGGCCACCGAGGCGTACATGGCCCATCTGCGACCGTTCAGCTCGGAGGCGACGCTGATCGTCGCCGAGCGCCGCATGCAGAAGCACCTGCTGCAGGTGCCGAGCCTCGGGTGGGCCGACCTGATCCCCCGCCTGAACGTCCACCTGGTCGACTCCGATCACCTGTCATTGCTGGAAGAGCCGCGCGTCGTGGACGTCGCCGGGATCGTCCGCGAAGGTCTGCGCCGCTCGGAGCGGTGATGCGGCCTGGACCCCTCAGTAACAAGAGTCACGGAATCGGCCGAACAACGCGGCAACGGGCCGGAATGGCAGGGAGTCCGTCCCCTGCGGCGGCGCTGCCCGAGGGGTGCGACGCCGGGCCTTCCGCCGCCGGCTCGCTTGGAGTACCGTACCTGTGACCATCCCCCGCGGAGCGTCCAGAATTTCCCTCTAGCGGAGCGGACGATCGCGACCCAGGTCTTTGCGAAGGACTCTGCCCTCATGATTGGTGAACTGAAGGAGCGTCTGGGCCTCGTCGCCCAGATCGTGGAAGACTGGAAGTGTAACGGCCGTGACTGGACCAAGCCCGGCTTCCAGGCCCTGGCGGTCCATCGGTTCGGGAACTGGCGGATGGGGCTTCGCCCCAAGCTGCTCCGCGCGCCCTTCAGCGTGGCCTACCGGACGCTGTTCCGGGGGGTACGCAACTTCTACGGCATCGAGCTCCCCTACTCGACGCAGATCGGCCGGCGGGTCATCATCGAACATCAGGGCTGCATCGTCATTCACGGCAACGCGGTCATCGGCGACGACTGCATCCTGCGGCACGGCGTGACGCTGGGAAATCGCAACCGCGAGCAGCCGTACGACGCCCCGACGCTCGGGTCGGGCGTCAGCGTCGGCGCGGGCGCGAAGATCCTGGGCGCGGTCTCGGTGGGCGACGGCGCCCAGATCGGCGCGAACGCCGTGGTCCGCACCGATATCCCGGCCGGCAGCGTGGCGGTGGGCATCCCGGCGCGGGTGATCACCGCGGCGGCGCGGAAGGCCTCCTGAGCGGGCGTTCGATCGCTACGCTACCACTGGCGATCCAGAAACTCTTCCCAGGTCTCTTCTTGCAGGCCGCGCAGGCGCATCCGGGAGGCGACCCGCTTTGCGGTCGTCGCAAGCCAGCTCATTGCCCGCTTTGCCATGAGAACAAGGTAACTGTCGTGGAACGTTGGGGTCAATCAGGAGTGCACCCGACGTAACGATGGTCGGCGGATTGTAACGCGCCGCTCGTCCGGCCCGGGAGGCCCCTGGCGCAAAAAGGCCAGCGAGATCAGCCTTTTTCGTGCGCCGCCAGGTGCTAACCTTGATGCCCGGCTTGGGGCGTCGGGAGCGGGGGGTTCCGCGCTGGCGCCCCGGGTCCAACCGAGGAATCTTAATGACAGCGAAAGAATCCATTGGAATCCAGCGCATAGCTTCCCTTCACGTCTTTGTTCGCGACCTGGAGCGTAGCCGCCAGCACTACGTCGAGAAGCTGGACTTCGCCGAGGTCGCCATCAGCTCGCCGCAGTTCGAGCAGGAGCACAAGGCGCGTGCCAGCGTGGTCGAGGCCGGCGGCGCCCGCTTCGTGTTCATGGAGCCGCTCGGCTCGAAGGGCGAGAGTTTTCGCTGGCTCGAGAAGCACCCCGAGGGCGTGGGCCGCGTGGTGTTCGAGGTGGAGGACGTCGAGCGCGCCTTCGCGCTGCTGACCTCGCGGGGCGCGACGCCGATGACCGGGATCGAGGTCCGGCGCGTCGAGGGCGGCACGGTCACCTGGTTCGACATCGCCACCGCCATTGGCGACACGCTGTTTCGCTTCATTCAGTACACGGGCCGCACGCCCATCATGCCCGATCTGGTGCGCTTGAACGTCCCCCGCGGCGGATCGAATCGCTTCGGCATCACCGAGGTCGATCACATCACGTCGAACTTCCTGACCCTGAAGCCCGCGTTGCTGTGGATGGAGCAGGTCATGGGCTTCGAGCAGTACTGGGACGTGGAGTTCCACACCCTCGACGTGAAGAAGGGACACTTCGAGGGCTCGGGCCTGAAGTCCACCGTGATGTGGGATCCCCACTCGGGCCTGAAGTTCGCCAACAACGAGCCGGCGGCGCCGTTCTTCAAGGCTTCGCAGATCTACATCTTCTGCGAGGACCACAAGGGCGCCGGCGTCCAGCACGTCGCCCTGGCCGTGAACGACATCATGTCCACGGTGAAGGACCTGCGGAAGCTGAACGTCCCGTTCATGCCCACGCCGCGCGCCTACTACGAGATGCTGCCGCAGCGTCTGATGGACCTGGGCATCCAGGCGATCGAGGAAGACATCTCGGCGCTCGGCGAACTGGAGATCCTGGTCGACGGCGGCGCGCCCGGTCAGTACCTGTTGCAGATCTTCATGAAGGAGGCGTCGCACATCTTCAAGGATCCGCAGGCGGGGCCGCTGTTCATCGAGCTGCTACAGCGGAAGGGCGACCGGGGCTTCGGCGCCGGTAACTTCCGCGCGCTGTTCGAGAGCATCGAGCGCCAGCAACTGGAAGACGGCCGCATCGGCGCGTAGGCGCTGCGCGCAGGCACACGGAACATCGGCGGCGCCGGCGCCTCGCGCGACGGCCCGCCCGATCAGAGCGCTCGCGCCTATTCGAGCCGCTGCCAGGGACGGACCTTCAGCAGCGTGCTGTTGCGCAGCGAGTCCCACAGCATGTGGGGAGGATCGCGGTCGGGCCGGCCCTGCAGCCGCCGGCGCAGCCGCCACGAGGCGAACCCCGCCGAGAAGGCGATATCCGCCGCCACGGCGTAGGCCCAGCCGTGATTCTTGATGAAGTAGCGGCGACGGGAATCGAAGACGTACTGGGGCCGCCGCTTCGGGATGCCCCCGCGGGTGGTCACGCCCGTGCTGCCACCGGCGATGTGCATGACCCGGCTGGCCGGGACGTACCAGCACTCCCAGCCGGCCTTCTGCGCCTGCAGGCACAGATCCGTCTCCTCGTGGTACAGGAAGTATCCTTCATCGAACAGTCCGATGGCTTGAAACACCTCGCGCTTCAGCATCATGCTGGCGCCGGGCAGCCAGTCGACCTGCTGGGGCCGGTCCCCCATCTTCATCGGGACCACGTAGCGATCGAGCAGGCGGGTCAACAGCCCCAGGCGGGCCCCGTTCTCCAGCTCGCTGAGCACCGTCGGAAAGCGGAAGGCGTAGCCCCACACCGACTCGTCCATGTTCAGCAGCGCGCTGCCCACGATGCCGATCTTGGGATCGGTGGCCATGAAGTCCTGCAGCGCCTTCACCGATCCCGGCCTGGCCTCGGCGTCCGGGTTCAACATCCAGAACAGCTCCGGCGGGCGCGGCGCGCGCAGCGCCTCGCGGACCGCCAGATTGTTGCCGTACCCGTAACCGCCGTTGTGCTCCGACACCAGCACCATCGCCCAGCGACCAAATCCGCGCGCGTCGATGGCCGCCTGAATCTCGGGTCCGTCCTGGCCGCAGGTGTTGTCCACCACCACCACGCGCAGGCGGGGATCGGCGGCCGCCTCGCTCTCCAGAGAGATGAGGCCCCGGATCACCATCGCCGCGGTCTTGTAGGTGACGATCGCCACCAGCACCGAGGCGCCGTCGGAGAATCGCATGCAGCGCTCCAGCGCCGCCGCGAGCGTGGGCGAAGGGGTTGGCGAGGTCCTGGTCATGGTCATCTGTCGGCGAGCCTCAATGCGCGGACGGATCGGTGCCTTGATCGTCCGCCGTCTTGTATTCGATGATCCCGCTGCGCGTGCCGGTCAACCGCTTCTTCCAGTACAGCAGTTGCCCCATCGCTTGCGGCACCTTCCCGACCACGCAGCTCCCCGCGTACAGGCGTGCGTCGGCGGGTGCCAGGCCCCGGCGCCTGCCCGCCCGATAGATGCGCGCCCCCAGCATCACGTGCCCCCCCAGCAGCAGCAAGCTGCCCCCGACGGTGAGCGGCGCCGGCGCCAGCGCCGCCGCTGGCACGCCCAGGCCCCAAAACCAGTTGCTGCGCACGTTCTTGACGGAATGGCGCTCGGGCTCGTGCCCGTGGCGGGCCGCCCCCTCGGCGTAGGCGTGGCCGGTGCGCACGTTGCGCCTCCACCACTGACGGAAGTGCGTCATCGCCGCGTCGTGCAAGGTCATCTCGGCGTCCACGCGCAGCACCTTCCATCCTTGCTGGCGCAGCCGCAGGCACAGATCCGGCTCTTCGCCCGCGATCAGGTCGCCGTTGTAGCCGCCCACCTGCTGGAGGGCGGCCACCCGCATCAGCGCATCGCCGCCGCAGGCCTTGGCGAACCCGACCGGCGTGTCCCACTCGATGTCGCAGAGGCGATTGTAAATCGAGGCGTCCGGGTGGCGCTCGCGCCGCCGGCCGCACACCACGGCCAGCTCGGGGTTCGCGCGCAGCTCCTGCTCGGCACGCTCCAGCCAGCCGGAGACCACCTCGCAGTCGCCGTCCACGAACTGCACGAATTCGACGTCGGGGACCTCCTGGCGCAGCCGCGCCAGCCCGGCGTTGCGCGCGCGCGCCGCCGTGAACGGCACGTCGCGGTCCAGCTCGACCACCTTGGCCCCCAGCCCTGCCGCCATGGCCACGCTACCGTCAGTCGACCCGGAGTCGACGTAGACCAGGGTGCCGACCCGCCCCTTCAGGGACGTCAGGCACACGCGAAGGCGCTGCCCTTCGTTTCGCCCGATGGCTACGGCTCCGATTTGGCTTTCCACGCGCAGCAACCTCTGGTTTCTAATAGTACATGACAGGGCATCTGGTGACGGCCGTCGCGTCGATCGCGACGCGGGCGCGCGAAAACCCCAGCGTCATGGACGCCATGCCTCACTTGACCATGCGCTCGGTGGGTCGGCGGGTGTTCACGGTCAGCGAGCCATAGAGCCACAGCTGGCGTTGATGGAAACCGAAAGCGGACACCTCGACACTGGGGGCGCGGTCCGAATACCGAAACCCGAATTCAGTGGTCAAGTGGTCGGAGACGCGGCAACGCGCCAGGAGGGCCGCCGCGACCAGCGTTTCGTCCAGTTGGGTGATGCCCGGGGCCGTCGGTTTTCCTACGAACACCGTGGCGTACGTGCCCTCGGCCCCCACCAACCAGCGGGGGTTGAGCACGGACGTCACCCCCACCGCCACGGAGGCGCGGGGACCCGCCGTCCCCAGCACCGGGTCGACGAAATAGTCCAGGCGCACACCGGCTGCTCCGCGCGTCACCATGCCGCCGTGACCGGCCAGCTGCATGTCGACCCCCAGCTCCCCCACCGGCGCGACAGGCGACTTCGTGTCCAGGGCCGGACTGACGTGAACGTAGGCCGCGCCAGCCGCCATCCTGAGGCTGTAACGCCGGGTCATCCGATGCTGCCACCCGACCTGCGGTGAGACCAGAAAGATGTCCACGTTGCCCGAAGTGATGACACCGGTGTTCGGGTCGATCACCGCCACGTCCGAATAGGTCCCGTAAGACACGGGGCTGTTCGCGGTCAGATCGTCGCGGCGCGACAGCGTGTACCTGAAGTTCGGCTCGGCAACGACCGTGGTCTGACGTGGAAATAGCGGGAAGCCCCCCGCGGCCGCCGAGACCTCCGCCGTCTGTCCCAGCGGACGGCGATTCACGATCGACAGATTCAGGCCGAGCTTCGCGCGACGGCTCAAGGCCTCGGTGGCGCCGACTCCGCCGGTGATCGACAGAAAATCAATCACCGCGGGAAGCGTCGGCTGATTGGGTAGCACGACCGTCAATGCGGTGTAGTCCGCTTCACCGACCGACAGGTTACCGGTGGCCATCAACTGCAGCCTGGGTGTCGCCTGCGACGAGACCCCGAGGTTCACGACGTGCAGGATGACGGGCTTCAACGTCTGCGCCTCGTTGGGTGTCCGCCAGAAGATGCGGGCCGAGTAGTCGATGCGGGCGTCGGTGGTGCGGGATATGTACGACAGCATCACGTCCGGCATCACGATGCCGGCCACGCCGGCCTCGATCTTGCCCTCGGTGTTCAACGGCGCTTCACCGACGCGCCCTTCGACGGTTACGGCGCCGTTGATGTCGAAGTTGCCCGCCAGCGATACCAACAGCGCGGCGGCGGGAAGGCCCAGCACGCCGCCCTACTCCACGACGACGACGTCTCCGTCGTGTAGTTGGAACTGGCCAGCGCGGGTCTCGGGAGCGGTCAGGTCGCGGACCGGAAAGCGCACGCGGGGTGTGTTGGCCCCTGGCCGCACGACGAAGATGCGATCTTTCGAGGCAAAATCGGTCAGCCAACCGGCCGCCGCCAGCGCGCCCGCCACGCTGCGGTCACGGTTCAGCTCGTAGGAACCGGGCGTCTTCACCTCACCCACGACACTGACCTTGATGGTCGCGACGTGAACGATCGAGACGTTGACCCGCGGGTTCACCACCATGTCTTTCAGGCGCGCCGTCAAGTCGGCCGTCACCTGCTCCGCGGTCTTGCCCTGTACCTTCAGGTTCCCCAGCGTCGGCTGCATGTACGTGCCGTCGTCGTGAACCACGAAGTCGCCCGACATCGAGGGCTGGTCCAGCACCACCACCGACAGCGTGTCCCGCGGGTGGATGGTGCCGGGTCCCTCCGCCGCGGCCGGCGGAAGGTCCTGCGCCCAGACGAACGGGCCGTTGTTCGTCGTCGCGCAACCGCTGATGGCCAGCGCGACGAGACCCAGAAAACCAGGAAGGAAACCAGGAATGAGCCGGTGCTCTCTCATGCGAAATCGACCATGGGATACGTTCGGGGGGCCTATCGACTAACCGACCTGATCATCCAGGGTGACCAGGGCCTTCGAAACCAGCCGCCGCATCTCGCGGGCCGCGATGATGGCGGCGGCGACCAGCATGCCCAGGAACAGCCCGATGCCGCCGCGCAGCGCCAGCGCCACCGCCTTCTTCGTCTTCACCAGCTGCGGCGGGATGATGATCTCGTAGCGCGACTCGGCCGATACCCGCTCCAGGCTCAGCTGCAGGTCCGCCTTCTTCAGCTGTTCGAACAGCTGACCATGCAGGTGGGTGGTCGCGTCCTGGATGTCGTTCAGCTGCTGCACGCGTGCCTCGACGCGCGGCAGATCGCCCACCACGTTCTTGATCTGGCCCAGGCTCTTCTCGGTGTCGGCCAGATCCCCGCGCGCCGCGCTCAGCTGCGCCTGCAGCAGATCGACGCGGCTCTTCAGGGCCTGCAGCCCGGCGTTCGACTTGCGCTCGAGGTCGTCGCTGTTCGCCGACATCTCGTTCTTGATCAGCGCCTCGATGCGCTCCTTCTCGTCCTTCAGCTGCTTCACCTCGGGGTGGCCATCGGCCAACCCGCGGGCGTACGCCTCGCTCAGCTTGCCGTTCACCTTGGCGAGCGACTCGCGGTACACCTGCGCCCCGGACGCCTTCATCTGGGCCAGCGGCCCCTCCGCGCTCAGCGCCCGGCGCTGGGCGTCCAGCTCGCCCTGCAACTGGCGGATCTGGGCGTTCAGCTCGGACCGGCGCGTCTCCAGCGTGAAGCGGGTGTTGTGGGTCAGCGCCGCCTCCTCGGGCAGCCGGTCGGCGTTCTTCTCCCTGAACTTGACCTTCTCGGCGCTGATGCGGGACAGGTCGCCCTCGACGGACTTCAGCTGATCGCGAAGGAAGTCGGCCTGCGCGGTGAACACACGCAGCGCCTTGTTGATCTCCGTCTGGACGTAGTTCTCGATGTGCGCGGTCAGGAACACCGCCGGATCCAGCTTGCCGCCACCCAGCAGGCGGTCGCGGTAGGTCGCACGATAAACACGATCGGGGCGCGGCTCGAACTTCAGGCGGCTGGTGATCGACTGCACCGTCGCGTCGTCCGGCGACCAGCCGCGCAGCTTCTTCAGGGTGCCCGCCACCAGCTCCGAGTCGGTGAAGGCGCGCTCGGCGCCGGCGAAGAACTGCACGGCGTCGTCGTCCGAGGGCCGTGTCTGCGGATCCATCGGGTTTGTCTTCACCTGGGGCTGCAGCTTGACCTCGCAGATCGCCTCCCTGGCGGGAGGCAGGACCAGCAACGAGGCCAGGCCCATGATCAGGCCCGCGCCACAGACGATGGCGATCAGCCGCGAGTACTTGCTCAGAAAGCGATAGATGCGAATCAGCTTCCCGATCACCTCGACCAGGGACGGACCGTTGCTCTCGTCCTCGATCTCCGCGGGAGCGAAGGCGCGGGCAGGCGGATAGTAGGCGGCCGGGATGCGAGCCAGGCTGTTGCTGGGCGGCACCGCCCCGGGGATGCCACCCGGCGAGAAGACCGCGATGGTCGACTCGACCGGCCGATCCAGCAGGAAGTTGAACTCGACCTGGCCCAACATGACCCGGTCGCCGCCGCGCAGCTGAGTGCGGGTGATCCGCTTTCCCCCGACGAACGTGCCGTTCGTCGAGTTCAGATCCTCGATCTCGAACCCCCGGCTGCTGTTGATGATGCGCGCGTGGTGCGCGGAGACGGAAGGATCAGAGATATAGACGTCGGCGTCAGCCGCCCGCCCCAGGGAAACCGTGTTGTACGACAGGGCATAGACACGCCCGGCGTGCTTCCCATTCACGCCAATGAGGAATGCCTCGGCTTCGGCGGCGGGAACGGCCCGATCCAGCGCCGCGTCCAACCCGCTGTCGGTCTTCTCGCGGGCTTTTTCGTCCCCTTGCCCGTCGCCATCCGACCGATCCGACGGTTGGCTAGCCATTTGAGACCCCGGTCTGTTTACCATGCTCCCTTTTTCCGGTCAAAGTCGGTCCCGGGGTCGCCCCCCGCCCTTCCCCTCATCAACGACAAGCTTGGTGGGAATTTCGTCCTTTGTCGGAACGCCGATGCCGGTGACGACGAACCCGTCGACCTCGACGTAACGTCCCTTACATTCAGGCAGGATCGGACTGGTCTGTCTCTCCCCGCCACCCGCCGTCAGCCTTGCTTCGAAGCTGGATCCTGCGGGGTCCAGGGCAACCTCCACGTCTGCGAATTCGAGAAATTCGCCAGACAGGGGATACCGCGCCTTGTAAAAACATTCCTTCGCCGAGAAGAGCACCGTGGCCAGCGTCAGGCGCTCCTCGGCGGGCTGGGCCTGCAGCCACCCCCGCTCGCTCTCTGTCGTCACCCGCGGCCACAGGTCGGGACCGACGGCGGTCGCGACCTCGGCGTCCAGGCCCAGGGTCAGGAAGTCCCGGGAGCGGCCGACCACGACGCCACACAGGCCGCCGGGCACCGCGCCAGCGTGGCTGATCGAGCCCACCACGCCGGCTGGCCACCGGGGGGCGCGGTCGGGCCCGTTTTTCAGGACGAAGTGACCGATCCCCAGCCGGGAGAGGGCCCTTCGGGCGCAGGCACGTCCCGCCGCGAACTCGACGCGCCGCTTGCCAGCGGCACCCGCGACCTGCTCGGCCTCGTCCGGGTGGATGGGCTGCGGATCGAGCGCCATCCGCACCGCCTCCCCGA
>Ga0070679_100003106_pt1 | contig 15181 bp, 18 predicted proteins | sample KBSC63BmetaG_FD_65652 | JGI IMG/M metagenome (GOLD analysis project Ga0070679, IMG submission 65652) | Corn rhizosphere microbial communities from Kellogg Biological Station, Michigan, USA - KBS C6-3B metaG | ecosystem: Host-associated > Plants > Roots > Rhizosphere | place: USA: Michigan... | reverse complement strand
CAGAACGCGATCAACAGTCCGCCGACCAAGTGCCTTGACGCAGCGGGCAAGACGGGCGCGTCGGTCGCGAACAGCTCGTCGATCAACACGACGGACCCGAACTTCAAGTTCCCGCAGTACATCAAGGCGACGTTGGGCTGGGATCACCGATTCATGAACGACGTGATCGGAACGATCGAAGGCCTCTACACGCGCTCGAGCAACAACGTCTTCTATCAGAACCTGGCCCTCGCTGGCCCGCAGGGCACCGACTCGCATGGCCGCGTGCTCTACGGCACGCTCACGGCGACGGGCGGCACGGCCACGTTCAAGCAGACGGCGAGCAATCGCACGACGGTGCTCGACATGTCGAACTCGTCCGGTGACTACACGTACAGCTTCACGGGCCAGCTTCAGAAGGCGTTTACGACGAACTTCGAAGGCTCCGTCGCCTACACGTACCAGCACGCGATGGACGTGACGTCGACCACGAGCAGCACGGCCGGCTCGAACTATCGCTATCAGCGCGACGTGAGCGGCGACATCATGGACAAGTCAGTGTCGCTCTCCAAGTATGATCAGCCGCACCGCATCATCGCGACGGGCACGTACCGTTTCACCAAGACGCTCACCGACATCTCGTTGGTGTACACCGGCAATTCGGGCGCGCCGTTCGACTATGTGTATGGCGCAGGCAGCGGTACCGGCTCAGGCGACGCGAATGCGGACGGCCAGTCACAGAACGATCTGATGTACATCCCGACGAACGCGCACGTTCAGAGCGAGATCCTGTTCACGGGCTACAACAGCACCAACGCGGCCACGCTTGCCAAGGCAGACTCGATGGCGACTGGCTTCGAGAACCTGATCAACAGCATGGATTGCCTGAAGAACCATCGCGGTCAGATCATGACACGGAATTCCTGCCGCAATCCGTGGGTGAACGAGTTCGATGTCTCGATTGCTCAGAACCTCGGCTGGCGCTTCAACAACATGCAGGTGCGATTGGACATCATCAATTTCGGCAACCTGCTGAACAAGAATTGGGGCAAGCAGGCGTTCTCGGATCAGGGTTCGACCTGCGGCCAGATCTGCAGCGCGACGGTGGTGCTCACGCAGAGCGGCAACAAGCTCCCCACGGGCGCGACGAACAGCAACCAGGCGCAGGGCATCTACACGTTCGACCCGAAGTTCACGGCGTTCAACTCGAACAACGCGTCGTCGAACTACCGCATGCAGGCGTCGATCAAGTACAGCTTCTAAGATCGAGCGACTCCAGATGTGGTTTGCGGGCGCGGGGATATCCCCGCGCCCGCATGCATTTTGGGGGTGGGGTTTCGCGGCAAGCGTCAGATTCTTAGCTTTGAAGGCTCGGGACGGGCTTCGGTTTTAGCCGTTCCGATGTGTTCGGCTAGGTAGCTCAGTTGGTAGAGCAGCGGACTGAAAATCCGCGTGTCGGCAGTTCGATTCTGCCCCTAGCCATTAAGGCGTGCTGTTGGTGGAGAACGTCACTGTGTCAGGTCGTCGCCGAGCTTTGCGGCGGCGTCGAGAGCCAGGTCGGCGGCACGCTCGATCTCGGATTCTGGCACATCGAGCACCCAGGGGTTGACCACAGTCCCCTTCGTGACCTCGCCGAATTTGGCCGGACTCGTCGGAGACTTCGGGAGCGCCGCCACAAGCTCCGTAGTCCAGTCCTCCGGGTCCTGACTGGCCTTCGGCAAATCGATGTGAATCTCGTCGGGTGTGTAGTATTCACCGTTCAGCGTAATGCCGTCGCGCTGAATTCTGCTGACGTCTTCGCGAAGCTGACCGTATGCGTCCCATCGATTCGTCGGAGACTTGGACTCCACGATCGACAGGATCCACACGCGCTTCGTGTCGCCCTTGATCACCGGCGGTGGATCCCCGGCGACGGCAACGAGGAAGATATCGCCGATCTCCTGGATGTTCGCTTCACCTTTGCGTTGCAGTCCGCCGCGCACGGTGACGACCTTCTCCACCCACTTCGTTCCATGTGTCGCGTTGAACTTCGCGACCTTTCGGCCCATTCGTTCGACCAGGTTGTCGAGCAGTTCGTGACCCATCAATAGGATTTCGCGAATAGCGCCTTTCACGTTGCCCTTGAGCTTTTCGCTTCGAGCCGTCTCAATGATGCGGCCCCAGTGATACGATTCCAGTCGTTGCCATGCGGGATGAGTAAACTTCGTCGTGGCCGCTCGCACGAAGTCTCGCAGCTTCTTTCCCGCGGCCACGAGCCGCTCCGTCGCGTTTCTGAGGCTGGATAGCGAGCGCTGAGCCGCTTTTCTACTGAGCGCCACAAGCTCCTCGAACTGGTGATTGCTGCGTCGCTCGAGCTCTTGGCGCACGGTCTTCAACAGGCGCGATTCGGTCAGCGTTCCGCTCAGCACTCTCCGGCGAGCGGCAAGGATCGAATCGGCGATCGAGGACAGTGCGAGCGACGTGATCGTCATGGCACCGGGAGCGCGGCGTCTTGAATCGCGCTCTCCACGAAGAAGCGAACGACCATGACATAGGCGACGCCGACAAGCTCACCGAGCATGCGGCCCTGAACGTTCGCCACGCCGTTCGCCTGGAGAAATTGATTGAACCACTCCATGCCCGCATCGATGCAAATCTTCACGAGGTCGTCGATGATCAGACCGACCTGGCGAATAATGGACTCCATCTTGTCCGTCATCGTCAGTGCCGCGAGCATCTTCAGCGGCGCGAGCAGCTCTGAGGCCTCGACAACGCGTTGAGAGTCTCTTGACAAACCTTGCGGATTGTCCTCGGTCAATCCACGCAAAACCTCGTCAAACAGAACACTGCCGAGCGCAATCGACTCGCCCGAGTATACCTCGATATCGTGTTGCAGATCGCCAATCCACAGTGCGCAGCCACGGAGCCCGCCGATGGCGGAACCGCGCTGAAAGCCTAGAATGAAATCGACCAGATATTGAGGCGATGTCATCGCCTGCGCGAATGCGGCAGAGCGATCATCTCGGAGAACCTTGGCGATAGCGGCGCCAAATTCGGCGAGAATGCCGAACTCACGCGGGATGTTGGACGGGAGTGGAGGCGGCGCGTCTCCATATGGTCGCAGAATCGGCTCGACGGGCCCGGCCGGCCATGGGCCGTTCGACCATGCGTCCGGAGTGGCCACCGCGATCAGGCCTGGGATTTTGTCGCGTCGTCTTCCTGCGGATGTTCGCCGAGCTTGAGCCGAATTTCGGTGTGCACGGTACCCGGTCCGCTGTCTTTCACCGCCGCACGGATCGCGTTGTCCGCCTGAAGCCGCTCGATCTCTGCTGCGCGCAGCGCCGCGGCATCGGCTAGACGCTGGCGAGAGTCGTCGTCAGCGGCGATCGAGGTGGCTTGCAGAACCTCGAGGTGCGTTCCGTCCGTTGGCAGCGACTCCTCCCATTGGCCGAGACAGAGGAATGGCTCTGAGGCATCGGGACACGAGCCGTCATTACTTCCCGTGACGACCACTTCTCCGGCGCTCCCGAAATTCGCTTCGCGATAGTCGTTGAGCTGCGTGACGATATCAGTAATGAAGTCGTTCGTGCCCGTGAACAGCGGCGCCTGCGCGGTGAGCTGATAGATCCACCGAAGCGCCTGATCTTCGAGCCCAACGCGGACCGGGAGAAACAACCGCGCCCAGCTTGCGTTGACGAAGTGCGTCGCCGGCAGCGTCGGTTCGCGTGGCGGTGATGCTGTCCACCACGACGGATACAACTTGAGACTCGCGTTCGACCAGTCGAAGAACTGTTCCCAGCGATCGATCTCGGTGATGTCGTCGCGGAATTGCGACGGGAACATCTGCGCGATCAACACGGCGAACGTCTCGTTGAGCGGATTCAGGTCGGCGAGCTGTTGCCCACGAAGATCTGCCCATGCAGCGTCAGCCTTCGCGAGCGCATCAGCCTTCGCTTGCGCATCCTCCGCTTGCCACTGCGCGTCCGCAGATTGCCACTGTGCCAGCTGCTGATTGTAGTCACTGTTTCCGGCGACGTTGCTCGAGATGAAATTCGCGAATACCGTGAACGACGCGGTGCCAGTCCCTTCATAACGAAGCGCTGGTGGTGTCTGCGAATAATCGATCCACAAGTTGTCTTCGATACCAACGTGAACGATGCATGACATTCCGTTGCCGTCGTTCCCAACGCTCGTGACCTCGGCATGATTGGGACGGGAGCCGCTGAACGAGAACATCAAGCTGGATTTGACAAAATTCGGATCGCCGTCCCACACGTAAGCGCCCGAGGGCGGAAGGATGCTGACGAGGTAGTCGTGGCGCTGGCTTCCGTTGAACCAGTCGAACTTGTCCGCGATGGTCACGGCGGACGCCGTCGTCGTGCTGTTTTGCGTAGCTGGCGGCGTCGGCGGTACCGGTCGTGGTCCCGCGGACGCGGTCGCGGCCGCAGCGTAGATCTGGTCCTTGAGCGCCTGCAGGCGAAGGTAGTAGGCCGCGGCGGGATTCCGAATTGCCGGTGCCCAGCAGAGACGAACGCCGAATCGCTCGTGCGACAGGCGCAGCTTCTGGTTCACTTTGAAATAGAGGAGATCGATCGGCGTGAACGGATTCGGGTTCCGAATGACTCGCTTCGACGAAGTCTCGAAGCGGTTTTCCGTCGACACGGTGAACGTCGTTTTGTGCTGCGCCCGATATTTGGCGGCCACCTTCGAACTCGATGTCCTCGAGTTCTTCAATGAGTCAGTCATCGTGAGCTTGCTGCCGTCGTCCACCGAATCTGTGGTCGTTGGACCAGCCTGGACGCTGACTCCCTCATACACGACGCCCACGTGCACACCCCCCGTCTCGCTGTCCCGTGCAAGCCGAGAGTTCTCTTGGTTGAGCCCCTCGGTCAATTCGCTCGTGAGATTCGAGGAGATCTCCATGTCGAGCGTCGATTCCTGATCGTTGAGATCCTCGAAGGTGGATTCGCGCTTCGAGTAAGTCTTCTGTTCAATCGTGACCTCCTCGCCTGGTGCCAAGCTCAGCGAGTAGAGGAATTCACCGACGCTGAAACCGATCGGACGGATTCGCGTGCGATCGAGATACAGAAACCCGATTTCCGTGCCGAGCGAGATCGCGAGTTGCTGTTCCGGCGAAACGCCGCCGGGGATCGTCACGTGTCCAACCTGGCCCTGTCCGCCGGAGCTCGATGGACCGAGAGCAAGGAATCGGCGGCCGGAATCCGCCACGCGATTGGCCGCTGCGACAATCGCCGCCCGATCCGAAGGCTCTACATGTCGGTGCAGGAGATCGAGAAGCGACTTCGCATCCCGCTCCGTTTGCGCGGCCAGTGTCTCGGCTCCGTGCGCGTTCGGCGCGGGGGCAGAGCGTAGGATCGCCGCCAGCTGGTCCGCGTACTTCAGAATCCCCGGGTAGCGCTTTAGAATGTCCCGCCGCACCTCGGCTGGCATCTGCGCCCCGAGTCGGCCGACGTATCCGCCACGATATGGTGGAAGCTGAATCTCAGGATCCACGTCCGGCGCTAGATAGCCGACGAACCGAGCGGTATAGCAGAAACGATCTGCTGGGGCCGTCGAGGTATCGAGGATTTCAGGATCGATACTGAACGGACGGGGCGTTTGGAGCGCCATCGTAAGAGCCTCCACTTGCACGAGACCGCAGCGATGACCGAACGTCACGCGTTCGGACGAGCTCGGCGAATCTATGTCCGTTTTGCAAATGAGCACAAGCGGCGCGGAAACGCACTCACGACACAAAGTGGAAACGCCCAATCATCGAGTGGCCGTTTGTATTTCTTAGTTGCGATACCGTCACTTCGGAACAAATGGTTGCGGCGCGGTGTGAACGCAGCCCACCCTAGTCGAGTCGGTTCATGGAGCCGATGCGCACGGTCCGGGTGTCGGGCCATTCGATTCTGCGCCTAGCCATCCCCCCGGCGAGAATTCCTCAAGGCCGCTCCAGCGGCGGCCAGTTTCCGAGTATCCGACCCACGCGAAGCCGTTCACGGAAGTCACGATCACGGACGACTTCTGGAAACCAAAGCTTGCGAGAAACGCCGAGGTCCCGATTCGATTCGAGGCGCATCGGCCGGGGATGCCGGCCGAAGGCCTCAGCCGCAACGTGCTCGAGGCGGTCTGCAACTCTATCGCGCGACGAACTGGCGGTGATGTACAAGAATCTGAAACGGACGCGCGTGTCCGACTTCGGCGTCGGCGGAGCAGCGGACAACGTCAGCTACTGGACGTCGACGCAGCAGACGACCGACATGGCGAATCACATCGATTTCGCGGGCGCCGGACGACAGCACTACCACGACAAGGACTTTCCACGCCGAGTGCGTGCGATTCGCTCGTTCTGATCGTCTCCCAGCGCGCGGTAACGCGAACGGCCACCGCTTCGGTGGCCGTTCGATCGTGTACTACTTCGTAACCGCCGGTTGCGGTGCGGTGCGCATATAGCCGCCACGACCGCCCTTCTTGCACGCGACGAACGAGCTCCCAACGACCAGCGCGAGCACTGCATAGCGAACGATTCGCATAACAACTCCCGGATCGAGCAATTCAAAATTGGCGAAACGATGTGAGCGTCATCGCCGAACACCAACCAACGGTCCTTCTTTCGAAACGGCGACGCGCTACGGAACCGGACAGTAAATCCCGCAATGGCCGAGTCGGTTCATGGAACCGATGAGCGACGCGCACGGATTGCTCGGGTCTCGACGTTTCGATCATGACGCAAACTCGAAAGCTCCACTACGCCTGGGTCGTTTTGGCCGCAACGTTCGTGACGCTGCTCGCGTCCGCGGGCGTTCGGGCGACGCCCAGCGTTCTGATAATTCCGCTCGAGCAGGAATTTCACTGGACGCGCGCGACGATCTCGCTCGCGATCTCGATCAACATTTTCCTCTACGGGCTCATGGGCCCGTTCGCGGGCGCGCTGCTGCAACGATTCGGATTGCGCCGAACGACGATGACCGCGATGGCGATCCTTTCTGCGTGCGTCGCTCTCGCCACTCAGATCAAAGCGGCGTGGCAGCTCGTCGTGATTTGGGGGATCGGCGTTGGCACTGCGACTGGCATGGTGGCGATCGTGCTCGGTGCAACCGTCGTGAACCGATGGTTCGTCGAGCGACGTGGACTCGCGCTCGGCATTCTCACGGCGAGCACCGCGACGGGCCAGCTCGTCTTTCTACCGATCCTGGCGTCGACGATCGAGCGACACGGCTGGCGATCGGCAATCTCGGTGGTTTCCGGTGCGGCGGCACTGACGATCATCGTCATTGCCCTCTTCATGCGCGATGCGCCAGAGGACGTCGGCACCGGACCGCTCGGCGGCACACCCCACGTCGGCCCACGCCCGAAGACAAATCCGCTCGGCATAGCATTCGGCGCATTGCGCGATGGCGCGCGCTCGCGCGATTTCTGGCTGCTCTTCGGTACGTACTTCATCTGCGGCGCTTCGACCAATGGTCTCGTCGGGACGCATCTGATTCCGGCGGCGCACGATCACGGCATTCCGGAAGTTCGCGCGGCCGGTCTCGTTGCAATGATGGGCATCTTCGACCTCTTCGGTACCACTGCCTCAGGCTGGCTCACCGATCGGTGGGACAGCAGAATGCTCCTCGCGTGGTATTACAGTTTGCGTGGGCTCAGTCTCGTCTTTCTGCCGCGCGCCCTCGCCAGCGGCGACAATACGAGTCTCGTCATCTTCGCCGTCTGGTATGGCCTCGACTGGATCGCGACAGTGCCGCCGACCGTGAAGCTTGCGACCGACGCGTTCGGAAAGGAGCGAGCGCCGATCGTGTTTGGCTGGATCGGCGCGGGTCATCAACTCGGCGCTGCGACCGCGGCACTCGGTGCAGGTTGGATTCGAACCACGACCGGTGATTATCGCAGTGCGTTCTGGACGTCAGGCGCGCTCTGTCCTTTGGCGATGCTTGCGCTTACGGTCGGACGTCGAGCAGCGAAGCTGAGCGGATCGGCGCGATTCCGGTTTGCCGTCGCCGCAGGACTCTTCGGCGGGTTCCGGATCGGCGAGATCCTGCCCCTTCGAACACACGTCGACATCGATCTCGAGCTCGGGACGATCGCGGTTTCATCGAAACAGATCGGCGTCGACGCTGGCGATGACGGGCGGCCTCGCGATCGCGTGATCTGCCGTCGACGTCTTCCTCAGTGGGCTCGCCAGCGCCGACGCGTTCGATGGGCTGATCGTGTTCTATCCGCAGCTCGACGGTCGCATCGTCGCGAATCCCGAGCTCGACGCCATCGTGAAGATCATCCCGAGCTAACGAGGATTCTGTTCATCCAGATTCGCCAAGAGCCACAATTCGTCCTCAATCGTTCGACGAACGTGCTTGAGCTGCGCAAGCTGGTCAACAAAGTGACCGGCGCCGCGCCGATCGATGCCGTCGTGACGGCGTCGCTGCTCGACGAGAATGAGGCGCCGATCACGGGTGCGACGAACATCAACATGCCGTACGATGCGGCAACCGGCGCCTATCGCGGCTTCGTCGGCCAGGCCGTCGATGTATCGGCCTCGCGCAAGGCGCGCATCACGGCCGTGCAGGGCGGGGCGCAGCGCGAGTTCAACGTGCCCTGTCTGGCGAAAAACGGCTAGGACCCCGTTGGGCTCGCCACGGGGCCATCGTGGGCAATATAGGTTGCTTGGCCAGTACGATGAGCGTATACTCATGCCAAGACTCCGGTCGCGAAGTGGGCCACCATGCGTACACCGCGGCGGCGAGCAGTTGCCTACGCGAGCTCGCTCGTCACTCTCGCACTACTTGCATACGGCCGTGTTGCCTTTGGGCAAGCGCGGACGCACGTCGTGGACGGCATAGTCACCGACTCTGCTCTGGCCCCGCTCGACAGAGTTACCGTATTCATTGCCGGTACGAACGTCAGCGTGACGACCGGTCCGAATGGACGTTTCCGCATAGCCGCCATCACCGCTGGCGAATTTCTGCTCGGGGCGCGGCGCGTAGGCTATGCGCAGATGATTGAGCCTGTCGCAATTGACGCCGATACGCTTCGAATCAGTCTCACGCTCTCGCCAATTGCGGCAGCGCTCGACACGGTGCGATCGCAGGCGCGCAGTCTTCCTCTGCGCCTTGTCGATTTTTATGAACGTCGCCGTCGCGGTGATGGCCACTTCATTACCGCCGACGAGATCGCAGCGAGGGGTAATGCAACACTCGGTGACCTACTGCGACCTATTCTCGGCGTTCGCGTTCAGGAAAGAAACAACGTAGAAACGGCGTATTCTGCCCGGTCAGTTGCGAAGTGTCCTATGCAGATCTTTGTGGACGATCAGCTGATCTCAGTACCTGTCGCCGGACCAGTTAATTTGCGCGACCTCCCGGCGCCGAGCACAATTGCCGGAATTGAAGTGTATTCTGGTCCGGCCACCATCCCATTGCAGTATAAGAGAGCTGATACGATGTGTGGCATGATCCTCATCTGGACCAAAGTCGGATCCGACTAAATGATCCCCCGTCAGAGTTGACATTTTTCGCGGTTATGCGACGTTTGGCCGCCAATGCGATCCCGGATATGACGGCGCCGCAGACTAGTCAGCCAAACGTCCGGACTAGCGCGGCGCCGTGGGTGCTTGATCTTCTGCCAGTTGCCAAGCAAGACGGGGAAGTCACGACGGGTGTTTCCCTTCCTTGATTTGCTGAATGGCTCGAAGCAGTCCGTCAGCGTCCGGCGCAACGGCAAAGCGCCAGCCGTTAACGACGACGGTCGGGGTGCCGTGCAGGCCGAGCTTACGAGCCAGATTGACGCCATCCGCGATCCGAGGAACGCTTGTCGTATCGATCACGCAATGAGAGAAGGCGACCGTGTCCTGGACGCCTGACTCGCTTGCGTACTGCGACCATGGCTTCAGCCCGAGTGAGTCCTGGCGGTCGTAAACGCGTTCAATGAACGCATCGAACCGCCCCTGCGTACCCGCGCACTCGGCTGCGCGAGCTGCTGGCCGTGCAAAGCGGTGACCCTGCAGGGGGTAGTGGACGAAGACAACCGCCATTTCGCGAGGAAGCTTCGTCCTGACTTCGCGAAGTGTGCGATCAAACCCCCTACACACCGGACACTCGAGATCGCTGAAAACGACAACCTGAATTGGTGCAGCGCTATCACCAATTACGCGCCCGCGCAGCAACCAGTCCTTCCAGTCTGACAGGAAAACCGGAGGACCGCTGACAACATCAACGGGCCTAGATGGCGCGAACTCACGATGCAATAATACAACACTAAGCAACACTGCTGCCGTCGTTAGAGCGCCCATCAATACCGTTTGCAGCCGTTGCTCGTTCACTCGCAGAACACGTATACCGGGCAGCCGCCCTGGTCCGGTCCTTCGGCGCACCCGGTGTTGTGCGGGCATAAGCCGCTCGTGAGGTATTCACAGAATGCATCGGTTTCGATGCACTCGGAAGTGCAACTCCCCCCTCCGCAGATCATTGCAGCTGCTGCGTGCCGCGGAGTCGCTAAGGCCGCCGCTTGCAAGGCGACCACCGTCGATGCTACAACAAGGCTAGCCTTTCGAATCCTCATATCTTCCTCCTCCGGTTTTGAACCGCCACTGTACTACAAACCGGGTGGCATCGTCGTCACCGCGTGAGGTGTCAAGCTGCGAATAAACATTCAAATGTCAATACTAATCTGCTGGAGGAATTATTAAGGCATTCTAATAATCATCCGAGGCGTTGCCTCTCAGGTCGCAACGGGCCTGCACCGACGGGTTCGCTTTCCACTTTTCGAAAGCCGAGCTCGAGCGCAGGGAATCGATCGGCGCAGTGTCACGAGCTCGTCGACGCGCAGCTCCTTTTGCTACGAAACTTCCAGGAGCCACGACTGCGAGATCGACTGCTCAGTCGTGGTGGTAGTATCGATCGATAACAGATCGTGGGGGTTATCGCTCCTTGCGGGTTCTTTCTCATCGATGTTCACGTGCCCAGCGGAGCGCGATCGCCCGACGCTGCGCCTATGAGAACCCGTTCAAGCCCTGAGTCTTCACGCACTGCTCGCCGGCCTCGAGCCAGGCGTCGACCGCGAACTCGACGTTCATGCCCGCAGCGGGTAGGAGCTCGCGGGCATCCGGTTCATCCATGCCCCAGATTTTTGGGAGCGTGGCGATATCGGCGCGTTCGGCCGCGGCCGGATCCGGCTGATCGATCATGTGCCAAGATCGGCGCGGGGCGTCATGCCGGCGTCATGGCCAAAAGAGAAGCCATCCGGATCCGGCGGCGCCGTGCACCAGCGCGCGCAAAGAAAAAAGGCCAGGCTCATCGCCTGGCCTCGCTCACTTCTTTTTGTCCGTCCCGCTGGACGGGTTCGGCTTCGTTGATGTGACGGAGGTTTCGATTCGTCGAAGAACCTCGCTCGGAATCGGCTGTGGAGGTCCGTGTTGTTGGCTAGTCGACTGTTTCATCCCGCCGCTCGACTGCGCACCGGACTCTGAGCCCTTTTGATAGTACATAATCCTTCTCCTCTCCGTGTTGGACCCCGTTAGCCCTACGGAAGTTCCCGCGCGGACGGCGTATTCAACGTCGCGGAATAGTAGTGCTTTCGCCGTATCCAGCGAAAGCCCTCGTGTGGCGTGATGGCAGCGCTATCGATTGGTTGCGCCACGGTCGCGTTTCCCGGCGAGAATCGGACGAAGCCGCATGTGACATCGATTAGATAGTGAACCAGATCGATCGCGTCCTGAATCGGCAACAGCTCTGACATCATGGGACGGACCGAATCGAGCAGAGTCTCAGCGGTTGACCGATCCATGCCGGCAGCCACCAGCTTATTCAACGCATCCGCCGACCATCCGCGGACAAGGCGCGTCAGCGCCTCTCCCTCTCCTTGCCATTGAATGGCCCAGCCTGGTGTCGCGGCCGCCATCTGGCGAGGCGTGTCGCACTTGCCCTTGTCCATCTGGATCTCCCAAACCTCGGCGTTACGCTCCCCCGACGAGAAGCCGCCGACCAGGAAACCCATCAGCGGCGCCGTGGCTGCCGACGCCGCGAATTGAGGCGCGTATAGTTCCTCGAAGAAGTACTTACGCATTTTGATTGCGATCTCTTCGACGGAATAGTGACCTGGATCAACATTCCAGTCTGGCATCGTCGGATCGCTCAGTCGTTGCCGCAGGTCCTTCGCTAGGCTAACCACCGATCTTCCGGCGAGCCCGCCAAGTCCGTACGTCAACGCTCCAATCGGAAGTCCCTTCTTGATGTTGAACATTGAAGTAAGAGTTCTGGTAGGTGCCACCGCCATCCATGATTGTGGACGCGCTGTCTGCGCCGAGAACGAGGCCGTCGCCGACCTTGAGAGCGATGACAATGGTCACTGTTTGAGTATCGGGCTGAAGGTTCCTGGTCTTTACATCACGCGCCGCCGCAAATGCACCACGATCCGGATCCGGCGTCTTTATGTGCCGAGGATGCCGCGCTCGGCATCCGGTCGATCGCGCACCACCGGCGTGCTCGCGAACTTGATCTCCGCCTCGAGCGAAAGGCGAGCGGCCACACACTCCGCCCGGATCGCTTGCGTCTTCCCGCTCACTGCTGCCGCGGCGAGTTCCTCGAGGAGAGTTGCGCGGCCTCGCTGCCGATCGTGACGCGCACGCGGCCGCGTGTCTTGAACGTCGACGTCTTGACTTGCCAGTGGCCGATGCCGCGATCGCGGGCGCGGAATTTCAGCTGCTCGACGTCGACCGCCTCGGCGGCGATATGCGAGAGATAGAACTGGACGACGCTCATGGGATGGGTGGCTCGTACTTGACGGAGCTAAGCTTTCGATCCGTCGAGGCACTCATCGCGGTGATCAACCCGTTGTATGACTTGATGGAGAATTCCGGTTGGACCTTTCGCGTCATACCGAACACTATCCAGGCTCTCCGCGTTGCATGTTCATGCAAATGGGACAGCGCCGCGTCGAGCATTTTGGGATCGGCCTGAGCTGCGGTCGGCAGATTAGCAAACAAGATCCGGAGGTTCTGTTCTGACTGCCACAAGAGGAACAAATCCTGGGAGCGTAAGAATCTCGTGTACGCGCCAGTCAACAGCGGGGCTATGGTCTCTGGGCTTTCAAAGTTCTTCGCGACCAGGGCAGGCGCCTCAGTTTTGAACCGATGGGCGTTTGGCGGAAGATTCTGCATTACGTATCTAGCCCTGGCCAACACCCCTTGCGCATAACCCTCGCATTGCACGAAGGCGACATCGAGCGCTCGCTGATAGTTCCGCCTGTCGAGATAGATGCTGATGCCCAGTGGCGCGGCGACGCCCAAGAAAGCGCCGAGTAGCGTCGAGGCGAAAGTCTCGTCTATCGGTAGCAACGCTACTAGGAGACCGCAGAAGTGGAGCTAGACGACGGTCACGGCTTCGGGGCAGGAGGCCAGCCGGCGAGGTGAAGATTGCACGCGCGCGCAACGCGAGCCGCGGAGGCCTCGAAGCCTTTCAATCGAAACTCGAGAACCACCGGGCGTCCGCGGCCATCGTGAAACTCGAAGAGCAAGCGGCTGAAGTTGCGAAGCCCGCCGCCTCCACGTCGCTGTCACCGGTTCCAACCGCGTCGCCGCCTTTGATGCGCACCCAATCGGCGGGTCGACGCCTGCAAGGTGTCGAACCGGTAGCGGACAGGCGTACGCCCTCTCGCGTACCCCCAATCAGCGATCTTGTCACCGAGGCCCACAACAATCAGGGTCCTCCCATCGGTACACCCAACCGACAGCGTGCCCGCGGCATCGTCCGCGTTCTGTACCGCTCGCGTCAAGGTGATTTCGCTCACCTTGTCGTCCATTTCATCCTTGAATGTCTTTGCGGTCCATTGAGCTGCCGTGAGCCGCGGCGCCAAGATGAGTATCGCTATCGCAGTGAACAAGTTCATCGCCAACGTTCCCCCTTCTCGAAGGTTCTGAACTACAGAGCGACTATGCGCCGAGCGCGCGACAGAGTTAAAGCTGAAAGACGTTCATCAGGGCCGGCTCGGGCGAGCCACCACCAATTCGGCATCTCGATCGGGCAGCTTCGACAGTCTTGTTCCGAGCCCCTCCAATCTGCCGGCGATGCGTTCACGTGCGTCAACATAGGCCTTGATCGCGCCATCGATGCGTTCCATCGCTCGGTTGAAAGGGGGAGCGCAGATGCGGGGCACGATCGCGGGAGCGCGCTGCAGCTTTAGCGCTTCTGAGCATGACCCAGCCGCAAGATCGAGCGAGTCGGTTTCGGCCACCGCGGTCTCGATTGACTGGAGCATCGATTTGTGAGATGCCTCGAATGACTTTGGAGGATCGACGGCATCGAACTTCACGAGCCATGTCTTCATGTCTTTTTGACGAAGCGTGGCCAGCTGACGCACTGAATCCATCGATAGCGGTAGTGGTCTCATCGGCTTATGCAGATCGAGATCCATGAACGCCAGATGGAATTCGCTCTCGTCTATCGATGACATCACGAACATGGCCACATACGCGCTGTCTGCTTGAGTCACGACTCGCTCAGCATAGGCGCGCGCGACGGCGGTGTCGCCCTGCGCGTGGCTTTCGGCCGCTGCAGCAAATAGCGCGACAATCGCGAAGATCTTCATCAGAGCTCCTCGCATCCGAATAAGGTCATGGCGTCGGCTTCGAGCCGAGCTCGGTCACCGCATGACGGCACCGCGTCAGCGGCTGGCGATGTCGTCGCTCAAGAGCGGCTTCACGTCGAGGATGGGCGTTCCGTTGAGCACTTCCATGTGACGAACGAGCAGTCGCCTGCCGTCGACAGCCATAATCTCTACCCGATGAAGGCCGATCGGATTTGGGCGATGCGGCGAACGCGTGCTGAACACGCCCTCGATCGGCCGCGACGTATCACCGCGCGGATGTACCTGAAGCACGTCGCGGCGAGCCCGGTCGAGCCACGTGAGCACGAACACCTCGTCGCCCGCTCGAAGATTTGCCACGGCGGGCATGACCTCCTCCTCGAAAACGAGCCACGCTTCCGGAGCGCCTTCGTCCGGTTGCCGCGGCGCGGCGAGGAGATCGTTCAAGAGCGATTGGACCTTACCGATTGCCTTCACTTCGAATGTCGTCATGCTTTCCGTTGATCTACTTCTCGGGCTTCCCGAGCTCGCGGACCCAGATGTTGCGGAAGCTGACCGGTGGGCTCGGATCTCCGTGCGCTTGCAAAAGAATCGAGAGCGGCCCGTGCGCTTTGTACTCCGGCTGACCGATGTACTTCGTGTC
>Ga0070679_100003105_pt1 | contig 15183 bp, 15 predicted proteins | sample KBSC63BmetaG_FD_65652 | JGI IMG/M metagenome (GOLD analysis project Ga0070679, IMG submission 65652) | Corn rhizosphere microbial communities from Kellogg Biological Station, Michigan, USA - KBS C6-3B metaG | ecosystem: Host-associated > Plants > Roots > Rhizosphere | place: USA: Michigan... | reverse complement strand
TGAGATTCTACTGGGAGGTTCTTCATCGGGACGCGGAAGCTCCCCGTCTTGCTGACGGCCGCCCTCTGGAAGTGGGCTGGCGAGCTCTGTCGGCTCGGGCTTTTGGTTGTAGGCGAGTCCGATGAGAGTCATCGACACCCTACAGAAAAACGCGTGCTCGAATCATGGGGTCGAGTATATAAACGTCGACGATGCTGCGCAATAATTATTCCGGTCTTCGGAAAAAAAAATTTCTGCCGGAAAAATTTTTCGGAGGAAAATTTTTCGAGAGCGGAAAAATTCCCCGGCGGTGGTGGCGAGCGGGGAAAAAGGGGAGGCAGAGAACTGCAACGGAACGGGTGCCAGTGCTCAGTGGCGTGGCGATCAGATCACAGTCCACGACGCACGGACGTTTCTATGTAGGCGTCAAGGTAAAAGCGGTTTCTCTTGGAAGAAATGGCGCCCATGAAGTCGGTGCCGCTCGAACTGATCGCTGGCAGCTATGCACTCTGACGTCTGGCACCCGTTCCGTTGCAGTCCCAGGCTAAACCTTGTGGTAGACGATCCGCGCCGCCTCTCGCCTGTCGTCAGCCTGATAAATCTCGAAGTCGGAGAAAAATGCCGGCGTCTCCTTCTGGAGAAGCTTGAGCATCGCCACCGCGCAGCGCCGGATCTCCAGCTCGGCGCCCTCGCTCGATCGAAGCTCCAACATCGTCCGCCACGCCCGTGCGTTTGCGGTGACGACGATTTTGGTCTCGGTGGAGTTGGGCAGAACCCCCCGCGCGGCCTCCCGCGCCATCTTGCGGCGATGAACCTTGTCAGCAACCCACCCGTACCGCTCCATCAGATGCTCGACGAGGCGGACGTAGCTGCGCTGGGCCTCCTCGATCTGGCCGCGCCATTCCTTTTCGAGCGCGTCGTCGCCTACGATCGCCGGCGGCAGCACGAAGTTCGCCTCCGACTCGTCGACGTAGCGCTGACTGAGCTGGCTGTACGCGAATCCGGCGCGATGCCGAACGAGCTCGTGGGTCAGCGATCTGCTGACGCCCTCGAGGAGGAGCGAATAGTTGGCGTGCTCGAGGACGCTGCCGTGCCCCTGCTTCTTGATGTTCTCGAGATACTCGCGCGTCGGCCTGCTCGCCGGGTTCTTCTGGCTCATGTAGCAAAGCCGCCCGGCAAACTCTGCGAGCCGCTCGCCATCGGTGCTCTCACCGAGCCACCGGACCTTCAGATGGTCCGGCTCGAGAAAAGTCGGGCGAGCGAGAAGGGTGAGGACGGGCTCTGTGTAATACAATGAAGTTCGCGGTCGAGGATGAAAGGCGGCAGAAAGCTAAGAGGGTCAGCCGATCAGCGACAGCCGGAAGCGATCGTACGCTCGATCCTTCACGACGGCGTCGAGCGCGAGGCGCGCTTTCTCGGGCAGAGGCGGAAGCGCGGGGTCGTACTTCACGTCTCCAATCGGTTTCTGTTGCGGCAACGGCACCTTGACCCCGGGATTGAAAATGTTGGCTGGGTCGAAAGCGGTCTTCACCAACCCGAAGGCGCGGAGCGCTTCCTTGTGCCAGACGCGAAGCAGCACGGGAGTCCTGATTCTTCCGTCGCCGTGCTCGCCGGTGAGCGTCCCGCCCAGAATCCGGGTCAGCCCGGCGACATCTTCGAAAAGAGCCATCACTTTCTTCCGCCAATCGGGCTGCCTCACGTCGATGAGCGGGTTCACATGGACATGCGCGTCGCCAGCGTGGCCAAAGATCACGCCGCTCACCTCTCGCTTGGCGAGCGCGTTCCGCACGCCCTGCACGTAGTCGGGCAGTTTTGGCAGTGGCACCGCGCCATCCTCGATGAACTGCATGGAAATCGAGTGCTCGAGCGTCGACAGAATCGGACTCGCGGCGTGCCGCAGCTTCCACAGCTGGGTCTCGGTCTCAGGCGTCAGCGCCATATCGACACCAGCCGCCCCCGCGGCGCGGAACGCCGCCGCAAGACGCTCGGCCGCCGCCGCCGCCGCGTCACTCGACTCGCCTTCGACCTCAGCCAGCAGTATCGCGGCGGCACCTTCGATCCTCGGTTTCAGCTTTTCATCAACACCGTCGCCCGACCCTGAAGATGCGTAGGCGAGAAATGTCCGATCGAGCAGCTCACATGCGCTGGCGCGCGCCTCCACGGCTTTCGTTGCCGCTGCGGTCGCGGTCTCCAGGGATGGAAAGGATCCCAGCACGCTGCTCGTCGCCGCAGGTAGCGGAGACAGCTTGAGCTGCACGCCGACGACGATCACCAGAGTTCCTTCGCTCCCGACGAGCAGGTCGATCAGGTCCGCGTCGGTCGCGTAGTCGTGGATCGCGTAGCCCGACGCCTCCTTGCGGACGCCGAGGTGCACGATCGGATGCCGGGTATCAGCGGAGACGATCTCGCCGTGTACATCTCTCAGAAACCGGTTCAACACTTCGACCCGTCTAGGCGCCGGCTCGCCGCGGGTGATCACGGCGCGGTCACCGTTACTGAATACGCAGTCGAGCGCGTTCACCCAGGCGCGGGTAGCTCCGTAACGCAGCGAATGCGGGCCGGCTGCGTTGGTCGAAACCATTCCACCGAGCGTGCAGAACGCGCCGCTGGACGGATCGGGCGGAAACCGAAGACCCTTTCGTCGGGCCGCTACATCGAGCGTCGTCCACAGCACCCCCGGCTCGGCCCACACCGTCTGCTCGCGCTCATCGATACGGCTCAAATGATTGATGCGCGATAGATCGACGACCACTCCGGGTCCGATCGCCCCTCCTGCCATGCTGCTTCCGGATCCACGGGGGATGAGGGCCGTACCGGTTTCCGCCGCCCATTTGACCAGTGACACCACGTCTTCGGCGTCCACTGGAACGGCGACCGCCGCCGGAATAGCGCGGCCTATGCCGGCAGCCTCCGAGTAAACCGCGCGCGCCAGCTCGTCCTCCCGAAAGTAGCCGCGAAAGTTCGGACGGCTCACGGGCGCGTACCGGGACGATCTTTCATTTTCGTCACGAGCACTCGCTCACAGCCCAAGCGCGCTCACTCGCGGCGGATTGGACGAATAGTCGTAGAACCCCTTCCCGGATTTCTTGCCCAGCATGCCCGCCAGAACCATCCGCTTCAACAGCGGAGGTGGCGCGTAGCGCTTGTCGCGGTATTCGGCAAACATGATCTCGGCGATCTTGTAGGCGGTGTCGAGTCCGACGAAGTCGAGCAGTGTGAACGGACCCATCGGATAGCCGGCGCCGAGCTGCATGCCCTTGTCGATGTCTTCGACGGACGCGACGCCGGACTCGAGGGCATTGATGGCGTCGAGCATGTAAGGGATGAGCAGCAGGTTGACTATGAAACCGGAGCTGTCGCGGGCGCGAACCGGCTCCTTGCCGAGCGCGCGCACGAAATCCATTGCCCGTCGCTCGGTGTCCTCGCTGGTGGTGATCGTCCGAACCACCTCGACGAGCTTCATCAGCGGCACCGGATTGAAGAAGTGCAAGCCGATCATGCGGTCGGCTCGCCCGCTGGCGGTTGCCATCGCGATGATGGTGAGGCTCGAGGTGTTCGACGCGAAGATCGCGTCCTGCGACGCGATCTTGTCGAGCTCGGACCAGAGGGCGTTCTTGACGGTGAGGTCCTCAACCACTGCCTCTATGAAAATATCCGAGTCGGCAAGATCGGCGAGCTTTGTTGCGAAGCGGAGGTTAGCGAGCGTCTTGTCGCGCTCCTCGACGGTGACTTTGCCGCGCTCAATCCCCTTGGCGAGGGTCTTCTCGATCGACTGCCGGGACTTGGCGCACAGATCCTCGGACATCTCACGCACTGTCGTTGGAAATCCGGCCGCCGCAGAAACCTGCGCGATACCGCTTCCCATCAGACCGCCGCCGATCACGCCGACCTTTTTGATTTTTGCCATCGAGCCTGCGACCCCGAGCGATTTCGCTCTTAATCTATCGTCCGGGAATGCGCGCCCGCGAAGAAATGCCGCCCAACAACCCGGGACGTTCGAAGTCGCCGTGCTCGAGTCGGTCGAGGATCTGCTCGAGGGCGAGCTGGACGCTGGAGAGGACGCCGCGATGCGTTCGCGCAATCTTGTAAGCGATTGCCGACCCGCCCGCGAATGGAAGGACCGCCGAGCCGGCGGCGATAATCAGAGGAACGTGGACGATGGCCAGCGCGATTACGCCGAGCCCTGCGCCAGCCACAGCGCCGAGCGTCGCCAGTGCACCACTTGCTCCGACGCGGCGGGCCCGGCTGGCGTGGATGTCGGCGTCAAGTCGGACCACTACGCGTGAGGCATCGACAGGCAGCGCGGTTGCCGATACCTGGGTCGCATCCATTAGATAGAAGCCGCGACCGCTGACGTTGACCGTGCGCCGCAGCTTTCCGAACAGGCCGCGCTGAGGCTCCCATGTGATGCGGTCGTTGAACCGCCGTTGGACCTGGAGGCATTCCTCACGGAGCATCCACGCGTCGAGCGTGGCGAGGATATCGCGCGGCGTGCCGGGGACGGTGCGGGTGGCGGTAGCGAATCCGGCGCCGGCGATCTGCGCCACGAGACCGCGCTCTTCGGGAACGTTGATGCGGGTTCGCTCTTCCGCGAGCGCCTGCTTGATGGTGGCCGGATTGAGTCCGACTTCGTTTCCGATGTCGAGAAGCTGTCCCTCGCTGATGAGATCGGCCGATTCCGGAAGCGCGCTGGCGCCCTGGAGCTCGGCGGCGCGAGCGAGGACGCGCTCGAGTGCCTGTCTGTCCAGCAACGTCTGGCGCGGCGCGACCGGGGCCGGCACCGGCGGCTTCTCATCGGATGCAGCCATGCCGAATTATACCGGCTTAAATCCCTCCGAGTACGACGTCGAGCTGCCGACCGAGAGCGTCGCGGATGGTATCCGGAATCGTGAATGCGGAAACGAAGGCCGATTGCAGATTGGACCCCGCCGGTCGATTCACCGATGCCAGATAGTAGCGCATATAGCCGTCGAGGATCTCGGGTGCGACGCGCTGGAGGAGCATGGCGCCGCCCCGAACCGCCGCCGCGCTCTGGTAACGATCGCCAACTCCGGTGCGGCGTTGCTCGGGCGTGATGTTATCGGTGACGGAAGTGCCGGCAATGCCGCCGACTGCCTCGTGCGCGAATACGTAGATCGCTTCGACGGCGTCGTTCGGGCGCTGAGGGAAAGTGACAGTGATGATGTTCGACGAGTTGCCGTTGGTCTGCGAGCGGCCCTCACCATCGAGGGGAAGCGAGAGAAGCATCGTCCCCTGCGCCTGCTGGCTGTTGTTGAGGAACGCCTGCAGGCGCGGCCGGTAGGTGCGTTGCCACAGGGTATCCACGAGCTCGAGCACGTTGCTCCGCTCGCGTTGCTGCTGCAGCCAGTAGGAGTGGTAGAACTTGCTGCTCTCGTCGTTGAGCGACTGCACGAACAGCCGCAGCCAATCGCGATCGGCTGACGTGGGGAAGTAGGCGGCGAAAAACGCGATCGCGCCGGCTTGCTCCTGCGAAGAGGCAGCGCGTGGATCGCCGTTCGCGCGAATGAAAAGATCGGCGGCTGCAGCGAGGTCGGTCCAGCTGGAGAAGGAGAGCGGGACAAACTGGGCGTTGATCAAACGTGGATTGGCCGCGAGACGGGCCCGAAGCCGGTCGCGATTGGCGTCGAGCTGGGTGACGACGTTCGCTCTATTCTTGAGGACGGTCAGGTCGGTGCCGTAGCCGCGGCGGAAAAACGGTACAAAGGTCGTGTCTTCCTGGAGCATCGCGAAGCCGTGGAGCCAGAGATCGACGTGCTCGCGGGTCTTGATCGGCCAGATGATCGAGGGGTTGTTCACCTCGCCAGCGCCGACGCCGCCACCGGTTGGTGTCCCGCCGGTGCCACCGCCGACCGTGGCGCACGCCGCGGCGAGCGCGATGGTGGATACCAGAGCGAATGTTCTGATCAGTGGCTTCATGAATTCCTCGTTCTCTGCGTTCGGCGCAGTCTATTGAATGGATTCGATAACCAGCGCAATCCCCTGGCCGCCGCCGATGCAGGCGGTGCCGAGTCCGTAGCGCTTTCCCTGAGAGCGCAGTGCATGCAGTAGGTGGGCCGTGATTCGGGCTCCGGAGGCGGCAAGCGGATGGCTCAGCGCAATGGCGCCGCCGTGAACGTTCAGTCGCTCGCGCGGGAGGGACAGCTCGCGCTCGACGGCACAGGTTTGGGCGGCGAAGGCTTCATTCACCTCGATCAGGTCCATGTCGTCCATCGTCAATCCGGCCTTGGCGAGCGCCCCTTTAGACGCGGGTACGGGGCCGATTCCCATCACCGCCGGATCGACACCGGCCACCGACCACGAAACCAGTCGTCCGAGCGGGCGCAGATTGCGCTCGCGGGCGAACTTCGCGCTGGAAATGACCATCGCCCCCGCACCGTCGCCAATTCCCGACGCGTTCCCGGCGGTGACGACGCCGCCTTTGCGAAACACGGGCTTGAGTGCGGCGAGCTTTTCGGCGCTGGTGTCCGGCCGCATGTGTTCGTCGATGACCATGTCTTCCGACTTGCCGCTCTTCGGATTGACGACCGGCACCGCCACGACTTCATCCTTGAATACACCCTCGTCCCACGCCGCCTTGGAGAGCTGCTGCGATCTCAAGGCAAACTCGTCGACGCACCCGCGATCGAGCTTGTAGCGGTCGGCGAGATTCTCGGCCGTCTCTGCCATTCCCAGCCCGACGTACGAATCGGTTAGACTCTCCCACAAAACGTCTTCCATCACCGGTGATTTGCCAAGCGGGGTTCCCCACCGGAGTCCACGGGTGACGTGCGGCGCCTGGGACATCGATTCGGCGCCTCCGACGAGGCAGACCTGGGCGTCGCCGAGGATGATTTCCTGAGCGCCACTGACGACCGACTGAAACCCCGAGCCGCACAGACGGTTGAGGGTGAGCGCGGAAGTCTCCTGGCGGCAGCCCGACTTCAGCGAAACGTGCCGCGCGAAGTAGATCGAGTCGCTGGTCGTGTAGAGGACGTTGCCAAAGATCGTCTGGTCGACATCGGTCGCCGCAATTCCGGCGCGCTCGATTGCGCTCTTCGACGCGACGACCGCGAGATCGACGGGAGAGAGATTCTTGAGCTTTCCGCCGAAGGTGCCGAAGGGAGTGCGGACCGCGGAGAGGAAGACGACGTCGGGCGGGGAGGGGGGCATTGTTTCAATATAGGCAACTACAACTGAACGGGTGCCAGTCGGTTAGTGGTGTAGATGCCAGCGATCAGTTCACGACGTCGGGACACCTCTCTTCGCACTAAGGCTGTTGCTTTGCCTCATTGCGCGCGCGACGTCCCGACGTCCTGAACTGAGATCTGGCCACGACACTACTGAGCGCTGGCACCCGTTCAGTTGCCGTTCCCAGCTTGCCCGTTCTGTTGTAGTTAGGTTTTCCGACCGCAATTCACGCAAAACTTCCACGCCAGATCCAGCTCCGCCCCGCACCCGGCGCAGTGCTTCGCAGCGAGATTTTGTCCGCAGTGCGGGCAGTACACTGCCCTGCGCCCTTCGGGCAGAGTGCCACCGCAGAACTTGCAGCTCTCGATGACATCGGGCGCGACTCCCGGCACCACGAACGAAGTCGCATCACCGTTGCCGCCGTCGCCGTTGCCGCGACCCGTCGCGTAGCCGCCGGCGTTCTGGGTCGGGACATCGACACCGATTTTCTGCAGCGCATCGGGCGCGAGCGAGATCCGCGTTTCGGCGTAATCCCTGAACGCGCCGACGTCGGCGTGCGCCGAAGCCATCTCTTTCTTGAGGCGATCCTGCATCGCCTGGTCGGCGCGAATGTAGCCCTTCTCGCCCGACAAGAGTCGCGTCACCGCTGCTTCGTAGTCCTGATTGGTGTCGATCCCCAGGTCACGACGGTAATGGCGGTAAGGGACCAGGGTGTCGTAGAGCTCTTGGACGGTGAACGGGACGCTCAAGTACTCGGCGTGGCCGTTTCTGATGTTGTGAACCAGACGCTGAAAGAGTCGATCTAGATCGTCCATGCTCGCTTGCTCGGCTGGAATGACTGAAGATCGGGGAAGGGGTCGGTTTCGTTCAAGCGGACGGTACCCTCTTTCTGATCTGCGATCCACTTGGCGAATTCGGACTGGCGGAGACCACCGGAGGTCGATTGATCTGCCGCCGCTCGCGTCGCCAGATGATTCGCGTACTCGTTCTGCGGATGTCCGACGTGCCCGCGGACCCAGCGCCACTGAACTTCGTGCCGGGCAACAGCCTCGACAGCCTGCTTCCACAGCTCGAGGTTCTCGATCGGCCCGGTTTTTCTCTTCCAGCCGCGTGCCATCCAGCCTGCGACCCAGGTGGTCATGCCTTCGACGATGTACTTGGAATCGCTGGTGAACAACACCTTGTAGGAATTGCCGCGACGGGAGATCTCGCGGAAGGCCTCGATGACGGACCGGAGCGCCATCCTGTTATTGGTGGTGGCGGGCTCGGAGATCCAGTAATCGCAGCGGGCGACTTCGTTACTCCGCGGGTGCAGCCACTCGATCAAGCCGCCGGCGCCCCCGGGATTCTCACCGTCGCGTCCGTTGCCGAGACAGGATTCATCGGCGTAGATGGCAACGAGATCCCCGGTCTTAGCCTTCGCTGACCTCAACGCACTACCTCGAAGTTCTCCATCTCATCCAGATAGAGGGTGATCTCGTCGCCCGTGGTGGGGTGGGTTGCATCGACTGCTTCGCGACCGCTGATCATCCGCAATCGGGTGGGGACGACGACGAATTCGGTTCCCCGCCGATACGCGGCGATCCTGCTGCCGTCGAGTATCGCGCGCTCCAAAGCATCGTACTCGCTGCTGGTCCACGTTTTCATTCTTTGGATTCTGGAACGGGGCGCATGGCTGGTCACTGTAGCTCTAAAGCTAGCAGTCCGGAGAGTGGGCAGTTCGGATCAGTTCAGCGTTCATGCCTGACCCCGATCGTCGAATCAGGCTCGCATCCAATCGCTGACTACAGCGGTGAGTACTCTGGTGGCGGTTTCGATTTCCGGGACGGGAACGAATTCCTCGCCTGCGTGCGCGAGCGCGATGTCCCCCGGTCCGAAGCAGATCGCGGGGATCTCGGCCTCATTCAACAGCGCGGCGTCGGTCCACGCCGATAAGCCTTCGATCTTCACCGGCACCTGCTCTTGCTCGAGAGCCGATCGCAGCCGCTCAACGATCGGTGCGTGGGCCGGGACGTCGCTGGGCAGTTGCGCCGTGGTGAGGGAGACCCGCGCATCGAATCGGGGATCGAGCGCGCGGACCCGATCACATGCTTCGGTGATCTCGCTGATTGCCGTGTCGGTCGATTCACCGGGCAGAGTCCGACGCTCGATCGACAGGGTGCAGGACTCCGGATAAGTAGACATCCCGACGCCGCCATGGATCTTGGACGCATGTAGCGACCCCCGGCCGAGCAAAGGATGGCGGGCCGTCGATTCGCGAGTTCGCTCGAGGCGATCGAGCTCGGCAAGCAGTAATCCGGCGTGGGTGATGGCGTCGACGCCGATGTCGTACCGGCTGCCGTGCGCAGCGCGGCCGGTCAGCTCGATGTCGATCCACACGAAACCGCGATGCGCCGGACAAATGGCGAGGCGGGTGGGCTCGGTGACGATTGCCGCGTCCGCGCGGACACCGCCCGCGATAAGCGCTCGCATGCCGAGGCTCTCGTACTCTTCGTCGACAACCGCGGCGACGATGACTCTTCGCGTCGGATTTCTGGAAGCGCCCAGCGCGGCCGCGGCGCACATCGCGGCGATGCCGCCCTTCATGTCGGCCGATCCCCGGCCGTAGATCAGATCGCCGCGGAGCTCGGCATCGAAGGGCGGGTGGCTCATTGCCTGGACGCCGACGACATCGAGGTGGCCGTTGAGCATCAGCGCCGGCGCGTTAGCCGGCCCGATCGAAGCGATAACGTTTGGCCGCGCGGGTGCCGCTTCCTGTAAGCGAACGTCGAATCCCCAATCGCGAAGCGTTGATGCCAGAGCGTGCGCGCATGCCGCCTCTCCCGGCGCACCAGGCACGAGGGTCGGATTTCTGGAATCGATTTGGATCAGTTCGCGGGCGAGCGCGACCGCATCGCCACGCGGAATCGCCACGGCCTACCTTTTCTTTGCCGACTTCGCTGAGGCTTTGGCCTTAGGTTTGGTCGCTGCCTTGACGGGCTTTTTGGCCGCGGGCTTCATGGTCGGCTTCTTGGCGGCCGGCTTTTTTGCCGGAGTTGCGTGCTTCGCCGCATGCTTTACTGGCGGGGCGACATGTCTAGTCGGCGCGGCGTGATTCGAATGCGTGGGCTCGACCCGGGGTACGACCACGGGCTTCGGCGCCGCAAGAGCCACTGGAGGAGCCGGCTTTTTCTTGCCGTGCGATGCCTCGACTTCGCGCATCAGCTTGTCGGCCTCTTCCTGGGTCATCTGGCCGCGGCGTACCATATACTGTAGAAGATCGCGGGCGCTCTCGAGGACGAGACTCGTGAGTCCGGCGGCGGCGCCAATGACATCCTTCATCGCCGCGGCCATTTTGCTGCCGGCCTCGAGGCTGATCTCGTGTGCCTTTGCCGCCATCTCGGCGACGGTATCTTTTACGTCGGCGCCGCGATGGCCTGGACTGCGCTTGGGCGGAACGACGACCGCGGCGGGGGCAACAGCTGGAACTGGAGCAGTTGCTGTCGCGGTAGCAACTGCGGGCTTATTTGTATCGGACATTTAACGGGCTCCGGTCAGCGGAAAGGGGTGGTGCTGACGGGTTCATATCACAGAAGTAGGAGTTGACCCAGATGGGGGCTCGAACGCGGCTAAGTATATGATTTTTCGTGACTAAAACAAGGTGGGGTCATCCGTCGTCACGGACCATCCTCAAAATGGACATTTGAGGCTTTTGAGGCCCCACTAACCAGCCACTAACTGCACAGTTAGGCCACACTCAGTGCCTCTTTCGCTCAAAGTCCTTGATTTAAGCAGAGTGCTTGCCGGACCCGTTTGTTCGATGATACTGGGCGACCTGGGCGCCAATGTCATAAAAGTCGAGCAGCGGGGAGAGGGTGATGACACCCGGGGTTGGGGGCCGCCCTTCGACGACGATGGGCAAAGCGCCTATTTCCTTTCGGTCAACCGGAACAAGAAGAGCCTGGCAGCTGACCTTAAAAATGTGGACGACAGACGACTGGTTCTCGACCTCATCGGCGACGCGGATGTGGTGCTCGACAACTTTCGACCGGGATCGCTGGAGCGACTCGGAATCGATCCGGTCAGGGAGCTCGGTGGGCACGACAATCTCATCTGGTGCACGATTTCCGGATTCGGACCGCAGAGCTCGCGACCCGGATACGACTACGTGATCCAGGCTGAGTGCGGTTGGATGTCGATCACAGGCGAGGCCGATGGGCCGCCAATGAAAATCGGTGTGGCGCTCGCCGACGTCATCGCCGGTAAGGACGCTGCGATCTCCATTCTGGCGGCCATCGCCGGACGGGTCGATGGCCCGCTGGCCGTCGAGCAGCGACGGATTCACATATCGCTCGCCGACAGCGCGCGCGCATCATTGGTGAACGTTGCGCAGAACGTCCTCGTCTCGGGCAAGGACGCATCGCGCTGGGGCAATGCGCATCCCAATCTGGTCCCTTACCAGCTGTTCGATGCGGCGGACCGGCCGATGGTGATTGCCGTCGGCAGCGATAGTCAGTGGCGCGCGTGCACGCGAGCGCTCGGTCTTCTCGACGTGGCCGAGGATGATTCGCTTGCGACCAATGCCGGGCGGGTGGCTCAGCGCGAGCGCGTGGTAGCAGTGCTCGCGGCGCGCGTCCGCGAGAAGCCGGCGCAGTACTGGATCGATCGTCTGGGCGCAGCCGCGGTTCCATGCGGGCTCATTCGATCAGTGGCCGAGGCGTTGGAAAACACCAACGCAGAGGCGCGCACCGGAGTGCCGCCGAGCGTGCCTGGCCGAGTGAGATTTCCGCCGCCCAAGCTCGATGAGCACGGCGATTCCATTCGAACTCTGGGGTGGCGCGCTTTTGGGTGATTACAGATATTATCAGCCGCCTGTTTCCGGGCTTGCTCCCTCCTTGTTGGTCACCCCTGTGGAGAAGTTATGAAGCGTAACTGGTCATACGTTGTCGGTACTGTCGCTCTCCTTTTTGCCGCTGCGTGCAGCGACGACAGGACCACAGGTCCGGCGGGCCAGGAAGCTTTTGCGAAGTACGTTTCGATCGGAACCAGCGTCAGCATGGGGGTCCAGTCGGATGGCGTTTATTACGCGACGCAGCAGCACGCGTGGCCCGCGCTCCTGGCCCATATGGCTTTCGCGCCGTCCTTCACCGAGCCCCTTATCGCCGGTCCGGGTTGTTATTCGCCACTCATCGCACCTCTTCAGTTCCAGCGCCGGCTGAGCGGGGCGCAGTATCCCGCGATCAGCACGAGCACGAATCCGCCGGGCGATCAGGTCTGCTCGCTTCTTGGTGGCGTCACGCTTCCGACCAACAACGTCGCGATCGATGGTGCGACCACCTATGCAGCGCTGCGGGTGACGCCCGAGACGACTGCCGTTGCTCCGACAAGCGTCGAATCGGATCAGCGCAAGCGGTTGTACAAGGCGGTGCTCCTGCCGAAGAACAGCCAGGTCACCGAGATGATGGCCCAGAATCCGACGCTGGTATCGGTGGAGCTGGGCGCGAACGAAGTGCTCCGCACCGTGACGGGCGGGATCCTGGTGCCTGCAGCCGCCTATCGTCAGCCGGACAACACTTTCACTTTTTATCCGATCGGCCTGTGGCAGCCACAGTACGATGCGATCGTCGACAGCGTCGCGAAGACGGGCGCCAAGGCGCTGCTGGTCTCCGTGCCGTTGATTCCGAGTCTGGTCGGCGTCTATCCCGGCGACGATTTCTACCAGCAGGCGGCGGCGTTCCAATCCTTCGGCGTGATCATCAATCCGGACTGTCAAGGCAACACGAACCTGATTTACGCGTTCGGGAAAGTCTTTACCGCGCTGGGCAGTCCGAAGCCTTACAACTTCAGCTGCACGGATAATCCCACGGCGGCGGATTTCGTTCTCACGCCGGCCGATACTGCGTTCATCGACAATTTGATTCGCCAGATGAACGATCACATCTCAACGCAGGCGAACTCGCACGGCTGGGCGTATCTCGATCTCAATTCGGCGCTCGCTTCGTTCGTGGCGCAGAAGAGCCACTTTAGTCTTTCCGCATTCCTCGGCTGCACGAGGCCGTTCGGGCAGTACATCAGTCTGGACGGAATTCACCCGTCGGCCGACGGCCAGCAGGAGATCGCCAATGCCGCTGCCGATGCGCTCAACTCAAAGTACGGGTTTGCAATTCCCAAGAACTCGCCCGCGGTGCTGACGCCGGCGCAGCTGTGCCCTTAGCGTCAGAGCGACACTGATTGGGAGGGCGAGGTCAACAACCTCGCCCTCTTTGCATCATGAGGTACATCGGAAACAAGACGCGGCTTCTCCCATTCATCCTGCGCGCTTTGAAGAACAGCGGCATCGAGGCCGGTTCGGTTCACGATGCCTTCGCGGGAACTGCCAGCGTGAGCCGCGCGCTCAAGGCAAAGGGCTGGGAGGTGTTCTCCAGCGATCTGCTGATGTCGTCGTACGTGTTTCAGCGTGCTTACGTCGTCGCGGAATGCGCGGATGCCGGTCTCACAGAGCTCGCCGCGGAGCTCGCCGCTCTTTCGCCACGCGAGGGATTCATCAGCCGGCACTTCTCACCAGCGGGCGGTGAGGTGAGTGAAGGGCGGATGTACTTCACCGCGGCAAACGCCGGGAAAATCGACGCGGCGCGTGACGAGCTCGAGGCATGGCATCGGGCTGGGCGGATAGGAGAGGACGCCTACTTTCTCCTGCTCGCGGCGATCATCGAGGGCGCAGACCGCGTGGCGAATACGGCCGGCGTTTACGCCTCGTACATGAAGAAGTGGCAGCCCAACGCGCGTCGCGTCTTCACCATCGAGATCGAGCAAGCGATCAAAGGAGCCAGACCGGCCCGGGCGCATCTCATGGATGCCACCGAGGCAGCGCGATCGATTGGAGAGATCGACCTGGTTTATATCGATCCGCCCTACAATTCGAGGCAGTACGTTGCCTACTATCACATCCCGGAGATCCTGGCCCGCGGGTGGTGGGGTGAGGAGCCGGCGATCAGGGGTAAGGTCGGGTTGCTCGCGGGACCGGAAGGCAGGAGCCAGTGGTCGCATGGGAGGCGGGTTCAAAAGCTTTTCCGCGGCTTGCTCGAGGCATCGGGAGCCAGGCACGCGCTGGTGAGCTTCAACTCCGAGGGCCATTTGGAGCCAGAGGCCCTTCTTTCGCTATTGGAGAAGGCGTCCATCGACGGGAAGGTCGCGCATTTCAGCCAGCGGTACCGCCGCTACCGTGCTGACAGCGACAGGGAGGGTAGGCATTACCATCGGGATATCGCCCTCGAGCACCTCTATATGGTACGGCTTCGATAGGACTTGGTTGCTTCCACGAGTCCTCGATCGTCAGAAGATCGTAACGGTGATAAGGTGTTATCCCGGCGTTAGTTGGGTCTATACAGGGACTGGCAAAGGGATTACACTAGGCAGGTGAAGATGACAGCCACACCGCTGCAAAATCAGGGTGCTCAGACGCTTGGCGCTGGAGAAGCGACGCCGGATGGAACGGCGCCGGGGATCGACGCCGATCAGGAGATCATTTCCAAGGTTCTGGGCGGTCACAAGGACTCTTTTGCCGTTCTCATCACGAGATACAGCGATCCCTTGTACCGACATGCACTTGGGATGACTGGAAGTCCGGATGTGGCGGAAGACATACTCCAAGCGTCTTTTATAAAAGCATATCAGCATCTCGGCGAAGTTCGGGGGCGTTTTGACGCCTGGGTGTTCCGAATCGTCGCTAATAGCTGCAAGGATTGGCTGAAGAACATTCGGCGGACGCACGTGAGCTACGATGAGGACGATCAGCCCTCGACGTACTCGACGCCGGAAGAAGAGATGGACCGCAACGAGCTGCGTACGGACCTTCAGTTTGCACTGGCCAGACTCGCTCCCTCGCTGCGTGAAGCATTCGTGATGAAGCACGTTGAAGGAAGATCGTACGAAGAGATGGCGCTGTTACTTGAAACGACCGTTGGCGCGTTAAAGATGCGAGTGCATCGGGCGCGAGAGGCGCTCCAACAACTGCTCGAGGAGAAGTACGCATGATGC